>Ga0164241_10000176_pt1 | contig 151934 bp, 121 predicted proteins | sample OricomyardsoilBY_FD_108780 | JGI IMG/M metagenome (GOLD analysis project Ga0164241, IMG submission 108780) | Backyard soil microbial communities from Emeryville, California, USA - Original compost - Back yard soil (BY) | ecosystem: Environmental > Terrestrial > Soil > Unclassified | place... | reverse complement strand
CTTGTAGTCGAGCCAGCTCACCCCGGAGAGGCCATTGGGGCCATTGTAATCGGTACCGGCGTGGTCGAATTTGCCGATGGAGATATAGCCGGTGCCGTTGCCGAGGTTGGCACCCACCACGGCGGCGGGGCTTCCAAAGCCGTTCGAACCTCCGACATCGCCGGTGGTCCACTGCATATCGAGATAGGAGAAGTCCACGTTGTTGCCTACCCCGATATAGTCATCGGTCCCATCGGTCAGCACCAGTTGGAAGTTGTTCACCTTGTCATAGTGGTCATAGAAATAGCCCACATCGATCCAATTGACGAAGAGCGCATGGGCGGATAGACAGTAATAGACCCCGCCATGCGTGGTGTTTGTCATGACATCGGCCCAAAAGGGAGCGACCATGACGAACTGGGCGTTGGGGAAGGGCACGGCACTGAAGGTGGAGTAGGGCGCGTTGAACGTGACGTTCCCGTTGTTGTTGATGTAGAGACTGGTATAGTTTGTCCCATACAGGTTGAAGGAAAAGGGCAGTGTGATCAAGGAACTGCTGCCATCATCGCTGGGTAGTTGGCTGAGGGGACAGCCGTTCGGGTCCTGCCATAGGCCACAAAGACCTTCATTGCCTCCACCCCCCCGCTGCCAGCCACCATTGGCGGCAACGATGCTATCCAGCTCGGCCTGGTCCAAGTGGACCTGCGTAGGCCGGGCGTTGGCGGGCAGAGTACCATGGGTTTTCATGGCCTCGTATTCGGCAGGTGGAAACTCGCTCGGCGTCTGGGCCATGATCGGCGCAAGGCCGGTGAGCAGGAAAGCAAGAAGAAGTGCACTACGATCTTTCATCCGGTCCATCAAAGTAAGTGAATGGCTTTTTCTGTTGCGGCAGGGCGTGTTGAAAGAGGGTCGCACATCCGTCAGTTCAACATTTCGTTCGTCATGCCTCTGCGTGCAGTAAGATGCGATCGGTCACGCACGGGTTGCCCGACCGGTCGGAAATTGCGGCGGAGTGGGCGAGTTCTTCCGAGAACTGGATGGTCACATTTGCATAACACGGCCCGGTTGCGGTGCGGATCTACAGGCCTGCCGAACGGGGAAAGCTTGAGGAACCCCGGGACCACATGGATACGGACGCTTGCCGGGAAGGTCCCTGTCCTTGAGTGTTTGCCGAGTACCTCACCATCTCGGCCAGCCTCCTGTCGGAAGCTCGTCCCCGATCATCGTGAAGAATGATCGGAAAGCGGTGGTTGCCTAGCACGTTTCAAATGAGAAAAGGCCCCGAACCCGGGGCCGTTTCTCTATGTCGGTCGCTTGGCTCACCGCGCCATGCTGCGTGCCGGTCCGCTCAGGGGGCTTTCCCCTGCCGTGCCTTGGGCCTTCACCCGGAACCAGTAGGACTTGCCGCTGGTGAGCTGATCCACCGTACAGCGGCTCTTGGTGGTCATCGCGGCCAATTTCCAAGTGGCCTCATCCTCCGGGTCCCCGTCGCTCTGGTAGAGCTCGTAGAGCACTGCTCCACGTTCCCGGTCCCAGACCACCTTGATCTGGCCTTGGAACTCAGTAAGGTCGGCCCTCAGATTCGCTGGCGGCGGCAGTGTGCCGATGGGTGTTCCACGTTGGCGCACGTCGAAGCCGGAGCTGCGGATCAGCGCCTCGTTGGCTCCCACGGTGCTCACCACGTAGCCTGCCAATTGGGCGATAACCTCGTCCAGTGCCGCCTCGGCCGCGTCCCGGGCAAAGGTGGCCGACTTGCCGCCGTTCAGCATGGCGGCAATGGCATCCTCCAAGGCCACGCGTGCAGCGGTCAGTACAGAAAGTGCCGGTACCGGTGTGCCAAACGCCGGGTTCAGGGCCATTTTCGTCTCGATGAACATCGCCTTGGCCACTTTGTCCAAGGGGCTTAGTCCGTCCAATCCTACCTTGATCGTTTTCATTTTGCCTTTTAGCTGGGGGATGTTTGCCCTGCTTGTCTTATAAATGCGGCAGTGCAGCCGATAAGTATGTCCTATTAGCGTATTAACAACTCATGGCGAAAAGGATATGGAAAACCGGTTTTCCGTTCCTGTACGTACGAATACCGGTCCTGCTCAGGAAAGCACCGTTCATCTTACCTGGCTACCTATTCCGTATGGGCGCGGACAATAACAAAATTGTACCAAGGTTCATTAGGGTTGCTCTTGGATGATTCCATCTTGCGCTAAACGGCTCAAGTTCCGCCGAAGTTGGCTCTCCCTTGATCAAGGCTGGTTCTCACTTGGCCTAGCGCTATTCCGTTTCCCCAAAACGGGTCCACACTCGCCGAAGACTGGTTATCACCTCGGGAAAGGTGGTTCTCATTCCGCTAAACTCGGTTCTCCTCCCTTTATGGGTATTGAGGGATTGGCGAAGTTGGTTCTCCCTCCGCCAAACGTGGTTCGCCCTTGTGCTAAGCTGACTCCAGGCTGAGCAAAGCGCGTTCACGTCTTGGCCAAGGAGGTTCTTCTTTCGGTAAAACTGGTTCGCCTTAGCAGAATGTTGTTGCCACTTGCACAAAAGTTCATGAGGTCTGCGACAGGGTTATTGCCAATTGCTCACGCCTCCCGGCGCTCGGCTGTTTGCCGAGTGCCTCGCCTCCTCGGCCCTCACCCGCTCCCGCTCCCGCAAGTCTTCCCGGCCAACCGACCTTGGCGTTCCAACGCAAGTAGCCGGGGCGACTTGTGGGTTCCATATCCTGATCTCCGATCCGTTCCTGTTCCGGAAGTCTTCAGACTTCACACCGACCTCAGTACGGCTCCAGCTTTAGCAGACCCGGCTTCCCTGCAATGGCCGGTGCGGAGCAGTAAACGTATTCCTCGGCCAGTTCCACGTAGCCTTCTGCCACGGGGTTATTTATTCAGGTAGTTCAACTTCTGCTCGAACACCTCTGCCGTGACCAACTGCACCGGTCGGTTATCCTGCCGCCAGAACTGGAAATGCGTATTGTTCGAATTGGCCTTTGAACCGGCGCTCGGCTGTTTGCCGAGTGCCTAGCTCTCACCAGCCTCCGGCCGTCAACGACCTTCATCCCCGAACATTCTTAACGGGCTTTCAGCATGCGCGCTGCTATACGCATAGTGCTCGGGCAACGTCACCAAGCCCTCTTTCACCGGATTGTTGTGGATGTATTCCATCTTCTGATCAAACATCCCTGGACCGACGATCCCCCCCCGGCGCTCGGCTATTGCCGAGTGCCTAGTTCTCACCGGCCTCCGGCCGTCAACGACCTTCATCCCCGAACATTCTTAACGGGCTTTCAGCATGCGCGCTGCTATACGCATAGTGCTCGGGCAATGTCACCAAGCCCTCTTTCACCGGATTGTTGTGGATGTATTCCACCTTCTGATCAAACATCCCTGGACCGACGATCTCAATGGGCCGGTTCGTCTTCTGCCAGAACATGTAGTGCTGGTTCTGTTCGGTGCCTTCGGCGGCCGCTCGGAACAACTGGCTCATCCATTCGCGGCGGCTCTCGCCCGGCTCATTGATCACCAGGTCTAGAAGCCGCTTGGCCGTATAGCTCTTGAGGTCACGCAGCACATCAGCCAGTCGGCCTTCTTGCACCCGCCCAATGAAATGCAGATGGCTTGGCATCAGGCAATAGGCGAAGAGCTCCAGTCCCTTGTTGGCTTGGCAATAGGCCAAGCTTTCCAGTATCACTTCGGCACATCGGCGACGCGTGAACACATCGGCCCAGCCTACTACCGTGAGGGTGCAGAAGTAGCTGGTGCCGGGTACGTGGGCTTTGAGGTGCTCGCTCATGGTAACGAATGTATCGCAGACCGCCGGAGGCTGATGGTACACCAGGCACTAGGGTTCGCGCCGCAAGTTTCGTTGGCTCGACCCGAGCGCCGGGGTGGGGGTGCTCGCTCATGTTAGCGAATGTATCGCAGACCGCCGGAGGCGGATGGTACACCAGGCACTAGGGTTCGCGCCGCAAGTTTCGTTGGCTCGACCCGAGCGCCGGGATGGGGAGTTCCAGTCCCTTGTTGGCTTGGCAATAGGCCAAGCTTTCCAGTATCACTTCGGCACATCGGCGACGCGTGAAGACATCGGCCCAACCTACTACGGTCAATGTGCAGAAGTAGCTGGTGCCGGGTACGTGGGCTTTGAGGTGCTCGCTCATGCTAGCGAATGTATCGCAGACCGCCGGAGGCGGATGGCACGCACGGCACTCGGGTTCGCGCCGCAAGTTCAGTTGGCTCGACCCGAGCGCCGGGGTGGGGGTATCTGACTTTGGGTAGCCGCCGGAGGCGGATCAAGGAGCCGGGCACTCGGCAGGTTTCTGGGATCACCGGTTAAGCCGAGCGCCGGGAACCGTTAGCGGCCACCCGAGCGCGGGATGGGAGAACAGAAGATCAACGCATGAACGCGCCGGACCTGCTCAACCTCGCCGGTCTCTCCCTCAGCAGCGCCGCCGCCATCCTTCCTCCTCGTGATCTCCGCACCCGTGCCGCAACGCGTGTTGTATTACCGGGATGTCGAGGAAACGGCCCCCAACCAACGCAAGGACCGCACGACCAAACGGGCCTACTGGATAGCCCTGCGCCTGCTCGTGCTTGGCTTCCTGCTACAGCTCGCCGCCCAGATCTTGCGCTAAGCCTTGGTGAGGCGGGCGGGACGCCCTAACAGCCGAAGCACTCGCCAAAAAGGCGAACGCTTGCACGCGGTGTTATTGGACACCCGAGGGAGTGCGGGGGGGGTTCGCGCCGCAAGTTCAGTTGGCTCAACCCGAGGGCCGGGATGGGGATGAGGTGGACGTGGTTGCTCATGATCACCCAAGCATACAGCAGCAGGCCTTTCTTCTCTTGGCAGTGCTTCAAGCTATCCACAAGGATATTCTTGTAGGCTCTTCGCGTGAATACATCCACCCACTCGACAGTGGCGAAGGTGATGAAGTAGGTGCCTTCCGGATCGTGGAATTTGTAGCTCCGGCTCATGTGCTCCGAAGGTAGCTCTGAGTTGCAGTCTGAAGACTGCCGGAAGCTTTGAACTTTGACCAGGCATTTGTAGCAGCCCACAAGTCGCCCGGCCTTTCCTGTTATGAACTCACCTTACGGTTGGGCCGGAAGACTTGCGGGAGCGGGGGGAGCTTTAGGAGTTGTGTGGCTACGGTAGATAAAATACGATTGCCCGTTTCATCTTCTCATACTGATTTGAAATTATGGTTAAATACCCGTCTGGGCCCATGTAATTTCGCATACTATGGCCATAATCATTATCATATATTATATTAATTTTAATAATGAACGGAGATAAATATTTCAAGGGATAATTAAAATCATATGATGAGTGAGATGGTATATGTATCAATTGTGCCAATACTGATGTACAGTTATTTTCAAATTCATCCTTTGTAAGCGTCGTCTTTTTTCCCATCGTTCCGGATTTTGTCGAGTCAAGAGATGGGATAATGAAAATCGAACTATCAGATTCATTCTTGAGAATCAACCGTGGGATTCCATTGTCAAAGTTCAGAGACAGATTGATATCATCACGGCTAAATAGGGAATCCTTGCGCAAAGGGAATGAAATGCTAGCGGTCTTGACGTTGTCCGAATCTCCAAAATATTCCTTTGAATTTAATTTTCCTTGAGAATCAAATTCGACGCCCCACCCATCTTCTTCTGATCCAGGTAGATAATTTACAATGTATATTATATGATTTAATGAATCACAATCAACGGAGAGACCTTCGATGCGACCTTGAACATATGGTGTTATAGAGAAAATTTTATTTTCGTTATTTTGATCCAGTGTAAATCCGGAAAATAATTTTGTTCCCACTTTTGCACGAATAATATTGGTTGAATCCAATTCAATTTTCAATGAATCAGTCGTTGTAATTATCTGAGAAAGCGCATGGGACACATTGATGGCCAGAAACGAAATCAATAGGCAAAAGTACTTCATCTGGTTCTATTGGTCCTTAGTTTTTTTAACTACATTGTCTGTAACAACAGCCTTGAAGGCTCCATCCTGACCGTATACTCCGGCTCCTATAGATAATTGCTTCGGATTTACACCATATTCTTTGACCAATACCGTAATAATCGCTTGAGCACGTCCATCAACCAAATTCTTTAATGTATAACTATTATCTGTTTTGCCGTTAATCGTGAACTTCAAAGCAAAGTCTGTTGCGGGGGTTTCATTCGGATCAGTACCTGGGGTTGTGCCACTAACCGTCAATTTAAACAAGGCATTTGAATTGAGAAAATCTGCCATCATTTTAAAGCTGTTGTCTGAAGTTGCGTCCCTCTTTAACTCATTTGTATTGCCGCGAAAGTTGAAGTCCAAATTAACTTCAGCTGTGCCTACATCCTTCGTGTACTGAAATCCACCTCCAGTGCGCCAGCGATTAATGGTAATGGGTCTGAACGGCGTAGTTCCTTCCTTTACTAAAACAATCTTACTTGCCGGCGTTCCCGTTCCACCTGGATGATCTGCGAAGTACACGGTTTGATTGGATTTCATTCCGCTCCAATCACCGCTTTCCACAAAGACCGGGTCAATATGACCATAAAGAGCTTTTCTTTCTTTATAGCCAACTCCTTTCTCAAGACCCTCCAATTCCGGATAGTTTATAGGATCGTTTTCGGAGAAAGAATAAGGAGAGTTCCATGGATATTTACCAGCAAGGGGATCGAGCGAAAAGAATCGTCCTATGCGACAGTCATATAGCCGGTACTTATAGGCATAGTTGGTTCCAATAGCATTATGAATCTCATCATCTTTTTCTTGCCCGTTAAACCCGAACCGGTACTTGTCCCCCGTGAAATTTCTTTTCGGTAGTAGTGACCCGAAGGCTTCATAGCCCTGTGCGCTCATCAACTTGGGCTGGGAGTACTGATACACACTACCGTTGTAGGTGGCATAGAGGTCCCCGGAGATGACCGCCGCCACATTGCCGAGGTGGTCCTTGATCTCATAGCGGAGTTCGGATGCTTGTGTAGCGGCGGGCAGGCCCAAATGCACCACGTCAATGGCCGTTACGTTGTAGAGTTCCTTCTGTTTCACATCCTCCCCGATGCGGTCGCTACCGTAGATGGGCCGTTCCGCCAAATGGAAGGAAAGGGTGTTCGGAACGTGGTAGCGATAGGTGGCCATCACGTTGCCTTGGGCATCCCGGATGTACCAATCGCGGTCCTGCACATGGGTGGAATCCCCATCCACATAGACGGTCTTGGAGATGCGCTGGTCATCGGCCCCATAGCCGAAGTCCATCCACAAGGCATGGTATCCGGCATAGCGCCCGATATGGCGCGCCTTCCCCGTAGGGGTCCAATCGATCCAGCGGATGTGCTCGTTCGTGTCGCGCACGAGGTTGCCCAAGGCGTCGTAGGAGTAGTTGTTGTCTTCGTTGATATGGCCCGGGTCGTTGTCGAACACCGGACTCTGCTTGGGCAGATCGGTTATGTCGGTCACCGCATTATCATCGGCTGCGTCCCTTAGGGAATACAAGCGGTTGCGCATTGTGTTACCGGCATTAGTCTGGTATCTGTAGGTAAGGCTGTCATAATTAACGCTCGACTCGTTGAACCGCATGGCATTGCGGATATTCCCATTGGCGTCATACCAATAGTCACTTTCGTACATCTTGCCCGGCAGGTTGTGGGTGCCGCCATGGGCCCAGTCATTGCTCAGGTCGAGTTTATCCGTGCTTTCCGTGTGGACCAGCCGGTTCAACTGGTCATAGTGGTACAGCGAGGCAAGCGCTTGGCCCTGTTCGTTAGGATTGTTCCCATTCCACCCGGCGAACGGTTGCAGGCTGTTGGTCCACTGCGCGATGTTGCCGTTGAAGAGGTCGAAGCTCTGGGTCTCCAGATCCCCACCCTGTATGGCCTCGAATTGGGTGGAGACATTGCTGTCCCAACCCGGGTCGATGGCCTTGTAGTCCTTTTGGTGGTAGAACAGAGTGAAACCGTATGCATCGCGGCCCACCTGCGCATTCACGCCGCCCTGTTGGCCATCATGGCCCATGTCGTTCGCGGGGCGCAGCAGGTCGCTGTTCATGCCCTTCAACCAGCCTTGGAGCGTATAGGCATAGTCCAGCCCTTGGGATATCTCGCCATTGTAGCCGCCCAGCTCGGTGCGCATCAGCGGCCCATGGGGGTAGTAGAAATAGCTGGCATCCCGCCGCCAAGTGAGGTCGTCCGTGCTCACGTCCACCGAGGTGATGCGGTTGTCCAGGTCATATTCGTACCGGTGGTACATCCCGTCCACCTGGCCGGGCTGGTAGGCCACCTGGTTCACGTTGCCGCTGACGAGGTCATAGTCATAGTCAATGGTCTTCCAGCGTTCCACCGGCGCAGCGGCATCGGTCGCCATGGCCGGAATGTCTTGGACCAAGGTCTTCACATTGCCATGGATGTCATAGCTGTAATGGGTGGCATGGTCGAAGGTCAGCGGGTTGCTGTTGTATGTCTTCTGTCGGGTGACGCTGGCCACGCGCAGGCGCAGGTTGTCCTGTGCGAAGGTGTATGTGGAGCTGGGGATGGGCGCGTCATAGAAGGTCGATATCACATCGTACTTGTAGTTGTGATCCAAGAAGTCGGCGAAGTGGGCGTCATCGACAAGGGAAGGGTTGTACAGGCCGTTCACGAAGGTGCCTACGGCGGAGGCGAATACGGGGTCTTCCGATTCCACCTCCCCGGCCTGCACAGGTCGGCCCAGCGCATCATAGCGGGAATAGCTGTAGCGCATGCGGCCCATATTGAACTGCTTCGTGTTCTGGGAGGCGGCCAAGCGCCCCACACGGTCATACCAGAAACGCTGGCTGTAGAGACCGGTGGCATCGCTCACGATGCGGGCATAACAATCCTCCACATGATAGGATCCGCCCAAGAAGCCATGGTCCCTGTCGACAAAACCGATGGTGGCGATGTCGATGCTGCCTGGGGTCGTCTGTCCATTGAGAGCGTCCGGGAATTGACTGACGGGAGTGGCCACAAATGGAGTGTTATGTTCCAGAACACCGGTGAGGTGGTATAAATGCCCGCCCGCAGTGGCCAAGAGCCCTGTGACGCGGTCATGGAACCAGATCGCAGTGGGGTTGATGATGCCGCCGCTGATGGTGCTACCTACCGGGGCCGCGAAGGAAGAGCCTTGGTATTTCCAGGAGAAGACATGACTATCGCTAGTCAGCGCAAGGAACTCGTCCGTGCCCAGATAGGCAGGCCAGTTCCAGATCTTTCGAAGAGGCAGGCCGACCGTTGTACCGATGGTCCACCCAACACCGGGAAGTTTCGTCGCATAGCTTCCGTTGTCCGCCACCATGAGGCCCGCCCCGGAGGCCGCAATGCAGATATCGTTCACGGTGATCCCTGTCGGCAATGTGCCAGGGAGGTTCGCGGCAGTATTTCCGCTGAATTGCAACCACGAGGATTGTGTGCCTCCCGCATAGGCCGTTCCTGGGGATCCAGTCCATACTGTTTTGAGATCGGGCAACGGACTGAGGGACGAGCTTACCGGAACCACCTCCCATGTGAGGCCGCCATCCACGGTGTGGCGCGCCAAGAGGCCATTGCCCACCACGTAGCCTTCGCTGCCATTCGCGATGAAGTGGACATCGTTCAATAGGGAAGGGAAAACGTCATGGATCACCACGCGCGCATCGCCAACGGTCCGAAGGACGATGGCATGGGCGCCCACGGCGAACACCTCCGCGGAAGTACTCCGGCGCGCGACGCCGGACAGATCGCCGCCATTGATGGACAGCAATTCCATGGCGCTACCGCCCGGCAGCACATTGGCGGTATAGTTCGCGGTATAGAGCAGCTTGCCGGCATCCCCGGCGATGGTCAGTGCATTGCCGTTGTTGGCCACATCGTTCAGGTCGAACACCGAGGGGACGTTGAGGGGAACGAAAGATGCAGGGTTGGAGGTCTGGCCTTTGATCACGGTGCCGGCGTCGCCCACGGCGATCACGTCGCTGCCAACCCGGGTGACCCCATGCAGATCTTGAACGGTGCGCGTGGGAACGGCCTGCCAAGGGGCGGAGGTGGTGGCCCGGACAAAGAAGGTGCCCTGCGCCCCGCAGGCGAGCGCCGAGCCGTCCGTCAATCCATCCTGTAGGTCATACAGGGGCAAAGGGCGCACATGCTGGGTTCGATCGGTCCATGCGGCACTCGTCGGATCCGTGACCGATTTGAGCCCGGCACTGAGCAGGCCCCCTTGGTCAGCGGCCAACACCATGATCTGTTGGCTTGTACCGGTGGTCACCATCACCTTCGGAGTAAAGGCGTGGGTCGCCCCGAAGGGTGCGGGCGAAGCGAATGTATTCAGGGGGAATTTCTCCAATTTTGACGTGGCCGTATTGTAGAGGAGCACATGATGGCTGATGGAGCGATAGCTCATGGCCGAGTAAGTGCTGGTCGAAGGCGCCACCCCTCCACTCCAAGTATGGGTGGTGATGGCAAATGCCGAGGATCGGGCCTTGTTGCCGGCGCTGTGCATGGCGGTATGGAGGCTCGAACCCACCAGTTCAGCGACGATGTCCACCACGCCCGATACCGGTGAGACGAAGGCCTGGTAGGTGTTCCCGTAGATAGGGGGAACGCTCAGCAGGTCCACTGCTGTCCGTACCTCCCCTGCGGAAGTACCCGCCATGAAGCGCAGGGCACCGGTCCCGACATCCTGCAAGGCCCAAACGGAGAGGAAGGCATCCGTGCCGAGAGAGGGCTGGGGAATGATCCCCGGTGCCATCCCCGCGTTCATGACAAGTTGAAGCACACGACCACTATTGCCCACGGCGATCAGCTTGCCTTGCACGTCGGGTTGGGCAGAGTAGGCATACATGGCGTTGATGTGGTCCGTATATGTGCCGAACGGGGTCCAGTGAACCCCTCCGTCATTGGTGTAACGTAGGACGTTGTAGTGCGAACTGCCCGCAATACTATCCATGATGGCGATGCCGTTCTGGGCGTCGAGGAACCATATCTTTTTGAAATCCAGGGTGGTATGGGTCGCGATCGTACGAAATGGAATGGTGGTCCCATTGGTATTGCTCGAATACAGAAGTACGCCGTAACCACCGGCCACATAGACGCTGGTATCCAAGGGGGCCGCACAGGTCAGGTTGGCCGCCGTACTTCCCGCCTGGGTGGCGGATAGTATGGACCATGAACTGCCGTTGCCGACCACCACATTCCCGTTCAGGCTATCCGCAGTGGTACCCACCACCAGATAGTTGTTCGTTCCCCAGCCAGTGACACTGTTGGCCGAACTCAAGGCACCCAACGAGATGGTATTGAACGAGGTGCCCGTGGTGCCACTCAACAGCGCGGACCCCCCGGCTCTTCCCACCAGCACCCCACTGGAGCTACTAATAAAATGCACGTCCAGCAGGTCCGCAGTAGGGCTTATTCCGGTCTGCACCATGTCCCAACTCGAGCCGGAATCCAGGGTCTTCAGCAAGGTGCCATTGTCTCCTGCGGCATAACCGATGGTCGTGCTTTGGAACTGAAGGTTCCGGAGGTGGGCCGCAACGAGATCGAAATTCCGCGTCCACGTGGCCCCGGCATCCTCAGTGTGGAACACATATCCCCGTTTGGGAGCTGCTGCAGATACGGTATTGCCCGTGAGGAAGCCCTTCCCTCCGGGGAAGAATTGGGATGAGGTGATGGCCAGTTTGGTCGGCAGACCGCTGGGAAGCGCCGTATCCCAAATGTTCATCGCATCCTGATCAAGGACTTTGGAGCGCACGGGTGCACCCAAGCTGTTGAAGGTATAATCCGAGGACATCCGGTGACGGGTGAAGACGTTCCGGGTCCCGTTGAGGCGGTCGGCGGCGATCAAGGCCACGGTGTCCACCACCGGGGTCGTGCCCACCTCCCCGATCCTCAGGGGATCCACTCCTTCCGGAGGTACTGTGCGCACCAGATCGCCGGCCTGGTCGTAATAGTAGAGGGTATAATGCTGCTCCTTGTTGGTATAGGCCGAACTCAGGTGTTCGAGGGCCTGCGCGCATTGGCTGTTGTATTCGGCCGCAAAATCCTGGGTGAGCGTAGCTTGCTCCTCCTGCCAGATGCTGTTAATGGTAAGCGCTGCATTGGTCAATAGGCCCTGTGTACAGAGGTCGATCGTGTCCGGGTCGGCGATCACCGGCGGGATGGAGATGACGGGCACACCACACGGTGTATGCGGAACGCAGAATCGATAAATGGAAACATACAGTGGGTTAAGATCCAAGTAATCCACGTTTATCATTCCTGTCCCGTCAATGGAGTTCTGCAATAGGGAGACATAGGAAGGCACACATCCACAAAGCCCATAGGCAGTGAAATAGTTGAAGGGCATAATGGAGAGGAAGTTCACTTCAGTGGGATCCAGGTTCTGCGCGATCGCCAGGTCCTGCCAAGTGTCCACTGCGTGCAGGTAGCTCATATATGCGGATACGCAGACATCGGTAGTGTCGATGGCATTGTAGTAGGGCATTGTATCAATGGGGTCCAAGACTTCCGTGATCTGCGCCGGTGGAGGCAACGGATCTGTGCAGGTCATGTTGCCGGGGTCGGTGTAGATGGGATCGTTGGTCGCTTTGTACTGGGTGACGGCATCACAGAGACCGGAGACCACAAAGGCCTCATAGCTGGCGTCGGCCATCTCCAAGTGGAGCGCCTGCGGAAAGATGTCCTGCGTGGACCCGTTCACGATGATGTCATTTCCGGCGGAATCACCGGGTCCCCCTTGGCCACCGGTAAAGTATTCCGCAGTGTAGCCATACAAGCGAATGGTCAGCGGGGTCTCGTGGTCGACGATCGAGAAATTGAAACTCAACGTGTGGGTGACAATGTCATCAGCTATGGTGACCGTAGCGCCGGCGTTTGTCGCGAATCCGTCATTACTCGTGCGTAGGGCGAATTTTTTTGGACCTTGGTTCGAGCGCTGGAACTTGATGGTCACGTTTGTTATGGAAAAGCTCTTGCCCGGCAACGGTGTGATGGTGAACTCCACATAGCGGTTCAGGTCGAGGGAGGTGCTTGTGGTCCACATGTTGGAATTGAAGCGGTCTGTATTCGCGACGGCCGCCAAGCTGGGCCCGCGTGAAATGGACGATGAGTTCAGGCGCGTATCATTGAAATTGGATGTATAGGTGGCCTCGTTTCCGGCGGCTCCGGCAAAATCAAAGGTGAGGATCTGTCCCACTATGCTGCCATGGCAGGTGGCATAGTCCGAAGCGTTGAATGCCGTGGCCCATTGATGCCACCACGCATAGTTCGCCTGACAATCCGTGGGGATGCCGCCGTCCGTCGGGTCATCCGTTGGGGGAGGCACTGCAGACACTGCCCCAGCACAAGGTTCACAGGCGATCAGGGAAAGGCATTCCGAAGTGACGGTCACATACCCGATCACCGTTCCGGAACTGTTCTTCAGGTTGGCTTTGATCTCATGATACACGCCATCATCGGGAGGGCTCGTTGCCCATACGGAAAAAGCGTCGACGGACGCGAAAGAATTGCCCGAAGTGAATGTGAGCACAACCGCCATGTCACAATGACTCATGGGGATGGTGATCGTGTACACAGTACCCGTATGCGAGAGGGTACTTTCGGTATGGTAAGGTTGCGGAGGGTCCTCGTCAAAGCAGGTGGGACAAGCCAAGGGACCCAACACGCTGGCCAGATTGGTGTTCATGTAGGGGCTGGCAAACAGGTCCATGTTGTCTTGCCAAGTCCCCATGTTCTGACCAGCTAGTAGGCCCAAACGGTCCTGCATCAAACTGATGAGGTCCGGCAGCAGCATGTGCGCCGCGTCCGCACATGCGGGCAGTGGTGGCTCGTTGCAGGTCCCAAGCGCCTCCGGATGGTCCGTGGAAACATAATCTCCGATCGAATAGGCTTCTCCCTTCATGGTGCCCATGGGCAGACCGGAGAGATCGATCAGGTCCACGGCAAAACTGTTATCCCCCTGGCTGCGGATATTCGTGAAGGTCTGAACATTGTTCAGCACGGTTTGGATGTTGGTGCCTACTAGGAGATTTGCACCGGAAGGGCTTAGGACGGAATCGATATCGAAACGAAGCCTGCGTGCATGGAGCGTTGGAGCGGAGGCATAGGCGCGGGTATCGCGGAGCGTGAATGAGCCGACCGAAGGCAGGGTGCCATTCGAGAGGGCAAGCTGCACCAAGGGTCCAGGAATCGTCGAACCGAAATAGGTACAGTCGAAGTAGTCGTAGAATCGGGTGGGTAGGTTGGGGACGGTTAGGGAGGAACTGAACCAGTCAGATGAATACAGTCCAGCAAACTGGTTCAACATATCCTGCAGGGCCTCACCCATCGCGTTTGCATTGCATATGGAAGGGAAGGAACAGTTGTACAGATCGAATCCGCCAAGCCCGGTACACATGTGTCCTGCGACCGGCACCGCCACCACCTGGCCGTTCTCCATGGCAGCGACCGTCAGGGTGAAGAAGCCCTGATCGTTCAATGCGACCAATTGAAGCACCTGCAATACACTGTCCAGATCAGAACCAGCAGGGGGGGTCAATGTGATCTCACTACAGTCCGGATCAGGTGCGCTGAAATCGATGTTCGCCGTGATGATCCCTGTGGCCGGGTCCAAGATGCTGTTCCAGTAGGCATGTCCTGTCGGAGGAGTGGGTTGATAATTGTTCTGGGCCAAGAGCACGCTGGCATAGCTTGTCAGGTCATAGAGATCGACATTGGAGACATTATAAAGCTGATGGCTGGTGGCCAATTGGGTGAATACGCTGGACCACGCCAACGCCAAGGGGCACTGTCCGGTCTGTTGGTATACCAGTGCCGCGCTGGTATTGGGATCCGTGGCCCCTGCGGGCGGGCTGGGCTCGGCCACACGGCGCACCTTGTCGGCAAAGCCGGCGTAGTTGGCCTGATTGCACGGCTGGCAGCTGCTGTAATAGGGGGCCGAGGAGCTGTACGTGCCTGATGGATACATGGGCAGGCGCTCCAATACCTGCTTCCACTGGATCTCATCTCCCTCCCCGATGCATTGGTTCACTCCGCGGAGGGTGCCGTTGCAGGCATCCAAGGAGGCATCCGCATGGCGCTTTTGGATCTCATACTTCTTGGCGAGGTAGAGACTCTTGAGCATGTCCCACTCATTATCCAAAATGTCATCCGTTGCAGTACCCTCAAAGTCTTTGCAGTAAGCGCTGACCCCCCCAAATGCCCCCCCGCATCGGGTAAGAATGGCGACGAATTCAGGCATACTGTACACGATAGTTGTATTTGGGACATGAAAATAATTCAAATAGCTGTCCTTGAGTTCGCTGCCGCCATCATTCCACTCGTATTGCACGAAGGGGTCCATGGGCTGCCAACCCGATGGTGGGGCGATATCCGGGCCATACGGTGGCAGGTATGGGGGACTTGGAGGTGTAGGGATCACAAAACCCGAACCGACCAACGATGTGCGGTCCGCGATGGAGGTGGTGGCACCAGAATATACAAAGGCGAGGCCGTCATCGTTCCACGCATCCACGCGGCTGGTGTGGCGCAACTTGGCATCAAACTCATCGCTGGTCAAGCCTTGGGCCGGGTCCTGTTTTTCACCATACTTCTTGCAATCCACATAGTAACCATACTCGGGGTGGAAGCGCACCAATGAACGTTCCCATCCATTTTGGAAAAGAGCGATGAAATCCCTGACCTTGTTGAGGTTCTCAGGATAGGTGTAAGAATTGCCATCCTCTTGGAACACCGAATCGTTATCCACGACCTCAGGATAGTAGGGTGGGCCACCATCCTCCGTGCTTAACCAGACCTTGGTGCGCACCCCGGTGTCATCCAGGAATTCGTCGGCAGAGGTGCCGTCATCGAAATAGATGCGCGGTTGTTGCCATAAGGGCCTGCCGGGATCGTAGTAGTCCAAAGCGGTAGTGGATCCGCTGTTCCGAAGGCGCGCCCGTAGAGAGCAGTACTGGTCGTGAGCACGAAAAATGGAGGTCGCATCGTCCACGATCACGGGATCGGGGTCATCGAGGGTGTACTTCGCATACTGGCCACCTGGCCGCATGTCCGACAACATATTCCCATAGGCGATGGAACACCAGGATTCCTCCGTGCACGGGGCCATGCAATCCGCATACAACTGGTGCCATTGATCCGCAGTACCGCCATCGCCCACGAAGTCCTCCAAGGAACCCAATGCGGATACGCACTCATCACAAGTGATGGAGCAATCCGTGGTATCCACCGTGGCCATCACGCTGTCGGTGATCTCATCCAAGCTTGCAAAACAGTTGTCCCTGAGATAGTCGCCGCTGGCATAGGCCGTCGCATACTGTTCCCTGGCCGGGCCATGCACACTCAAGGTCTTGCTCACGATGTAGGTTCCCGTGTTCAAATGGGCCATTTGCCATTCGGATGATGGGGAGGAAACACCATCCACATCCCATGCAACGGGCGGGTCCTGCCCGCAAGCCTCCGAGCCGACCGGATCGAAATACACCTCGCCATTCGCGGTGTTGAAACGGCCTACGATATCCGAATGGTGATAGACCACCTCTCCGCACTCGGCATTGGTCACTTTCAGGTCCAGGTCGTAGACGCAATGAAAACAGACCAACGTGTCCAGGCATCCATCCTCGATCGGGGGGATGGTCAGGTCATAGTGCAGGTCGTAGTCGGCATTGTCCTCGGCCACAACGATCACCTTGGAAAAGGTCATCGTACCCGCGACCGGGTCCAAGTGGTTCAGGTCGCAATCGGTGCTGGGCTGCCCCCCGAAGAGGTCGGATTCAAGCCGGACGCCAGTTGTCGCGGAGGGAAGGTCCGCCAAATTCGCGGTGGCGGAACCGATGAGGGAAGTGGCGATGGTATGTCCGGAGCCGTCCAAATATGTGGCACTGGCCTGGCCATTGGCGTCGATGACAATGTTTTTTTGGCATTGCGAGGCATAGGGGGCTTCAGAACCGAAGAGTCGGTCCAATTCGATCTGCTCCGGGTTGCCGTACAAGTAGTGCGTAGGATGCCCGCCGGTCCCCAATTGATAAAGGGGGCCTACGCCACCGGCCTTGGCCACGCGTCCGGTGTTGTCCCGTACATATTCCGTTTGGGCGTAAGGGTATCCCTCGGCTTGCGGAAGGAATTTACTCGTTTCAAAGAGATGCGGTGATATCAGCAATGAATTGGGGTTGTAGTAGAGTTCCGCACCATCCCCGGCATCCAGTTTTGCGGCGGCACTCCCGCATCCATCACCGGTGGCGAGCAGGTCCGTAAACCGGAATGGATGGACGCCGCCGTTGGATGCCTGGTTGAAGTCGGAGTAATAATCGATCGGAGCCCAAGGGCTGCCGTCCCCGAAGGTTTCGCACTTCTTGTCCTTGATCATGGGTACCGGCATCACCTGCACGGCGGCACGGCCCACGGCATCGTAGAAGGTCTCTTTGATGATCGGCACATTGAGGCTGCTGTTCCTGGTCACGGACTGGCGCTCCCGGCTTGTGCCATCCGCGTAGACCATCACCTCCTTGTGCTTCCCCTCCTCGGCATAGCTGGTGGTCAATTGCCAGTTTTTGCGGGGGTTGTGCGCGACCGTAATGGGGATACGCGAACTCGGTACAGCACCTACATTGCCTGTGCCCGCTGTCAAGGTCCATGGGCCATAAATGGGCATGCCCGTAATAACATCCTGCCCCATGGCGCGCACGCGGTAAACGACCCAGCCCCGATCGAACACCAAGGGCAACCGATAGGAATTCGCGCTTGTGGACACCCTGGTGGAATTGTGGTCCAGATCGTAGCTCAGGCTGCTCGCACCCAGCCCCGTGCCCGTGTCATTGTGGCGATAGTCATCCACCCAGGTCCATTCAACGTTATACTCGGTGGCACCCGTGACAGGGGCCCAGGCCAACTCGGCTTCCTGTGTTTCAATGGCGTCCTGCGTGGCCGCATCCACCCCGTTCATGGCATCGCAGCCATGAATGGTGGCCTGCTGCATGGCCGGAGGATCAAGGTCGAATTCCGGGAAGGAGCGCCACTCAATGGACAGGTCCATCTCCAGTCCCTGAGGAAGGTCCTTGACAACCATATAGCCATTTCCGGTATTCACTTCAATGGAATGGATCGTGCAGCTCAGCCGATGCGTGTTCTTGGTAATGGCCATGGCCTCTTCCTTGCCAGCAAGGGCGGCACTCAGCCCTGAAATGGTATCTCCGCTGTTGCGATGTCCGACCTCCAAGGTCATGACCATCAAGGAATCATAGCTGTCACTTGCCTTGAAATTTCCGTATTCCCGGTTCTTTTTGGCGGTGACATCCAACGTGATGCGCACATCCATGTCCGATACCCGCTGCGCGGCGTCCGGAACCTTGCGAAGTGCCACCAAGCCCCATAAAAGTTCAGAATAAGCTTTTCCTTGAGGGGTGGCCCAACGCACCTCCAAGGTGTCTCCGACCGAAAGAGGGGCCTTATCAAGGCTCTGATAGACCTTGGACCACGCCGGAGCTTCGGTCTTCACGGTCTTGGTGTATTGGGCGATAGTGGGCATCACCGGCATCGCCATCCAGCACGCGATGCGTAGAACCGTTGAGATAGAGATCTTCCTCATGGCCTGTATCGTGTATCAATGACCTTATATCCCTTCCAAGCCCCCATCGTCGTATAGGAACCATTGGACATGTCCAAGCGCTCTTGAAGTCCGTTCACCAGGTCCGTGGACTCCTGTTTGGAAATGGCGTGTGGATGGCCTGGAACGATCTCTATCCGCGGACTATGCACCGACCCGAGTGGGGCAGGACCTTCACCGTATGTTGTTGGCCTCCATTGCAGAATAATGCGCGAGAGGTAGCCAACGGCATCATAATACACATCGATATGCTGATAGGGACCGGCGCCCTCGGCATACATGATCCTGAATTCACTCCCCTTGGCATCCGTGCGGCAGGAGGTTCTTTCCGACCCGGTCAAGAGGGTTGAGACCCGTTGCGGGATCATAAGGTCGACAGGAAGTTTAGGCTCGCTCAATACGACCACACGGTCGTTCGGATCGGCCACAGCACATATGGCAGCATTCTGGTAGGTCTCGAATCCCAACTGTATGGCCTTAAAAAGCCCACCGGAGCAGGTGATGACGGATGTGGAATGATCGGCGGCTGCGGCATCGGGATCAGGGAAAGAGGTCATCGCGATGTCCATCCGCCAAGCGCGCTCTTTGCCGATCAGCTCCTTGTACTGGGTCATGGCGTTTTCAAGTGCTCCTGCTTGGCAAGGCGCCCATCCGCTTTCGCCTTGGGCCAGCGCAACAGGCACTTGGCCCCCGACCAATAGCATAAGGATGACCGCAGCACGGATCATTGGTCACTCAATTTCGAGGAATTGTAGCGGGTCTCCTGAATGGTCATGATACCCCGCTCCGTTTCCTTCTTGATCCGTGTCAATTTCCCTTCAGCATCATATTCATACAATGTGGCGTAATGCCGCTCATCGAGTTCTGCGTCCAATCGCAAAGTGGTCGGGTCATAGACAAAGCACTTCATGCTCGCCTTGTCCGGAAAGAACCTGACATCATCAAACAAGGCCTTGCAGTGGTCACAGGCCAGTTCAATGGAGAGATCGGTCGCATTGGCTGGCAACTGGAAGGATCCTTCCATGCGCTGCCAGCCATCGATGATGGGACCGTCGGTATGGATGGTCCCTATGGTGCCATTGTTCGAGGTAAGCACGGTGATGTAAGGTCCGGGATAGGAACTTGTATTCGCAGGGACATTCTCCTGCTTGCACCACGCGGTCACCACATAGATCGAATCCTGAAGTGGCGCGAAAGTGGGCAAGCAGTCCGGGCATTCCAGCGAATCACAGGCGGCCAGTTGTCCATTGGTCACGTTCACGGTAAGCATGCCATGGTCGTCGGGGGAGGGGTCCCACATCAGAAAGTAGACCCCGGGCAGGGTGCAACTGATGGTGGCCGTGTGCGGGGTCTCGGCACAGGGCAATCCGGAATCCGCGCATCTCTTGCCTGGGGCTAATGGTCCATAGAAAGAGACACCGCCAAGTACCGCGGAAGTGGCCTGTACATCCAATGACTGCCCTGGGACGACCGTGAATGTAAAATAGAGACAGCCGGGTCCATGGTCCGGATCGGACAATTGGTACACCATGTCACCACAAAAGCGAATGGCTTTTTCGCAATCCACGTTCGTCGCGTTGTCGATGGAGTAGTACTGCGCGCCTGGAGGCGTGCCATTTTGTATGACCAGTGCTTTGGTGGATGCACCGGTTTGCGCTAAGCAGGCCAGCCCAAGCGGCAAAGCGAGCGTCAGTAGGCACGTGCGGATCCCTCTCATTGTACCTGTATGAGCATGGTGGTCTGGCAGCCCTCCGAATCGGTAACCGTCATTTGGAAGGTGCCGGTACCGGTAGCGATCGCATCCATCTGGGTCCCACCGGCCAGCGGGGTATAAGTGATGGTTCCGGAGACAGTGACCGGATCGAACAAATAGGGCGGTGCTCCCCCGGTGATCGAGACAAGGTTCTCCCCGGGCTTCTGCGAAGAGGATGCGATGGACAGCGTGCATCCTCTTGGAGCACAGGTCACCAACGGAACGGAAAGCACAGCAGGAGAGCTATCATCAACGCGGATGCTGTATCGGCCTGTGTGCGCCGCATCCGTGGTATAGTTGTACGGAGCGGTCGGCACAAACCGGAAATGCCGGTCGCCGCAATCGAATGGCACGGGATCCTCGAAATCATCGAAGCCCTGTTGTCGGTAAAGAGCATTCTTGGCGACACTCTTCGGCAAGCCGCCCCTTTGCCCGAAGGATGCGGAGGAGAAGATGCCCAAGGCGTCGCGGTTCTCCAACTCCTGGCCGCGAATGTTGTAATCCGTTACCTCCCGTGTCGCGACCCAGCCCGCAGCATCCTTGGTCCAAGAGCCGTTATCGAGCTTGTAGAACGGGGCATAGCTGGTGTATACCCCATCCCGCCGGATGTTGGAATTGTTATTGTCAATGCTGCGCGTGCGCTCACACAACCAGGCCCGTTCCGTGCTCAACCGCCAAACCCCACGCAGGTCCAACCGGAAGGGGTTGTGGGTAGGCTGTATCTGGCCAGTGCCCAGACACTCGCATGCCGTCCTCCACTGGTCCTTATACTCCACGGCTTGGGCGGTAAGCAAATTGCCGAAGATATTGCTGGTCAATCCATCCAACGGATCACTCAAGGTGGTGATGGTGGTCATCGGTACCGATTGCATGTTCCTCCGTCCCGAGCGGGTGATGCGCACACCGTACGTTCCGGTCGCCAATGGCGCACCTGCCTCATCGATGAACCGCACTGACGAGGGCTGTACATCCTCCACCCAGGCCCTATGCAAGTCTTGGGATAGGGGAGCGGTGGACCAATAGAGAACTTCATCCCCTTCCGCGAATCTCTGGTCGAGGTCCGTGCCGTTAACGATACCGCTCGTGCACGACAGACCGGTCATTTGAAGACCGATATTCTCATAGGCCGGTCCCATGCCATCATAGTACCAGTAGGCCGGAAAGGTCATGGAGTAGACAGGGTCGGTAAAGTCATTGTCCACAGAGGTCACCAAGGGATTTCCCGTAAGCGCATCATAGGCGATGTTCCGGGTATGCACCGTTCGCCCATTCTCGGTCTTCACGACATCATTGAGCAGGGCGAAGCGCTGGATCTTCTTGATGAACGTGGCGCTCTTGAAGCGGGTCCTCTCGGAGGAGAATTTCGGGAACGGGACCACGAGTGCCAATGGGAAAAACAGCATGATGACGTCCGTATTGATGGCCACACCGGAAGAGGTCGCATCACTTCCGAACTCCCTGAAATCTCCCAGAAATTCATAGTGTCGGCCGATCTCCGCAGTGTGCACTGTGCCGTCCGGCTCGATCACTTTGGCGGTATTGCTCAGATGCGCACCGTCGGCGTCCATGGCGTACTTGAATTCCTCCACACTGATCGGGTCGGAACTGCCCTCCGGATAGATCAGGTTCCTGCGCGGCTTGCCATGCATGTCGTTCACTTCCACACTGTAACCTTCGGATACGTGCATGTTGTCCACGGTCTTGAATCCGAACAGGGAAAGAAGATCGAATTTGGGCGGCTTGAAATGCCGCTGATTGATGCCCGTCGTCCGCGCGATGACGGGAAAATCAGCGGCCGTATAAAATTCATGCACGGTACGTCCTTTCGATTGTTCAGGCGGCGGAGCGAGGTCGGTGCCGTTAACCGGAACATAGTCGCTCACCTGCACGCGGGCATATCCAACCACCGGACTGGGATAGAGGGATTCAGCAAAAGGTTCCTCTTGATAAAAGCGCTGGTCGGGAGTGAGGAGTTTGCGGACATCGGAGTAAACAGGACGCCTTAGGCAATTTTCGTCCGCGCCTATCATCGGCTCGTATGCTGTCACGCCGGAGGACTTTCCCGCCGTGTCCACATATTCATACCGCTTCCCATAGCTCATAGTAGGTGAATCACCGACGTGCATGTTCGCCCAATTGTCCGAGAATTCGACCGACCTCACTCTGTAGCCTCCTCCCAGCTTTACACCTTTCGGACTCATCAACCGGATGTAGGAAGCTCCGTAGTCGACCATTTGGCACATGGACGGATTTTTGAATGTCACATCCGCATTCGGGCCTGTAAAAAATGCCCCCAGACCGTTTAGTAGCGTCAGGGTGGCGCTTAACGCTGCAAAGACGAATTGGTCTCCGGGGGGGCTGTCCCCGTCATAGGTAAGAGCCGGTGAGGGTTGGAACACTCTGTCCGGATAATTGAGTCTCGCGAACTCTATCGCAGACCTATATATCGGGTTAATATCGCCTTCTTGGTTTTTGTCGATAGCCACACCCTTTAGCTTGATCCAAGCTTCATTATTCGATATTCCATGATCTGCTACCTCTGCGTATCCGGAAACGTAATCGTAACGGCCTTCACCAAAGGGGTCCACTTTCATGCGATAATAAAGCGGTCCGGATAGTGCCAGCATCGAATCCAACCCTGCCAGCGTGAAGCCAGCCGCCACAGGGAAGCGTAAATAATTCGCCTCTGAAAGCGGCACTGGTGCTGCAGGCATATCCGGGCTAAAGCTGGCCCCGCTCAATCGGACCATGGAAGTGGGTCGCGCATTCTGTACGAAAACGTAGTCGTCGCTTTCATAAGCGACCTTCAACATGCCGCCGCTCGGCAGTTTGATATCGGTCAGTTTCCAAGCGCGGGACAAACGGTCCGCTATTGTCCGGTCCTGAATGCTATAGGGAAAATCCTTCACGGGAATATCCCACTGCCCGCCTGAGAGCGCGGACTCATTCGCCAATGACGAGCCGGGTCCAGGTCGCAGACCACCCCACCGGTCTTGGGAATCCGCATCATAGTACGGATTGTCCACGTGGTCCGATTCATTTCCGTACTGGAAGACATAAGGGCTTGTTTCGCCACGACGGCTCTTCCCATAAGTAAAATAAACCTTGCGCAAAGTGAGCTTCCCATGTTGGTCCGAAGTACCCGCAATACTATTGGGGGTATGCTGGCAAAGCGCATAGTCGTAGTCGAAATGCGCGGTCTTGATCGGCACTGGCCACGTGGATGGCTGGTCCGGATCGGCGGCATTGAACAGTTCTTTCGTGTACAACGAGATGCTGTCCAGCCTCATCTGCTTCGCGTCTTGGTCTACCGTGCCATTTTCATTCACTCCCAAGGCATCATACCGCTCACTGGTAAAGAAGATCGCTATGAGGTTCTTCCCTTCCACCGCCTTCAGGTTCCAGATCTCCTTGCTGCCATAGGCATAGTTCGCCCGGTCATCCTTCGCGTAGGCCAACCCGGGCTGGGCCGATGCCGTATTGCTTCCCGCCGGTGTTCTCCAAGGATAGTCCGCATTCGCCAAGGCATACTTGAACTTCGTCCAATTGCCAAGGTCGCCGTTGCTTGGCCCCTTGACCCCATCGACATCCGAATAATCCGGGCTTACCGCTGCGGTCAAGAGGTAGGCGTATGCATGGGCGGGGGTGCTATTCTTTGAAAAGAAATAATCCCGCCCTTGTGTATTCCCGGTACTGGCATCTGTCGAGGTATATGAGCATGTGGTGGAGCTTTGGTTCTGGTCCAAGCCTTCCTTGGCGAAGGTCACATCGCTCTGCGTGATATTGTACGCCGGAAGTCCATAGAAATTCCGGGAACCATCCTTCGCCGTGATCGATATCTCGCTCATATGATGGTCTGGGATATTCCCTTGCATGGGGCTGCCCTCCCGGTCCACCAAGGCGTCCAGCCCGATGCCCTGCTCCACTTCATGATGGGTGAGATAGGAGAATACCATCCCCCGAGGTTCACGTGCGGTCAAGGCATTCTGGGTCGGGAGGCTGCCTCCTCCGTCAAAATTGGAGCTCAGGCTAGCATTGTAGCCTCCTATGTCATCCAATGTGAGCCGCTTCGGGCTTGCCGCACCATAGTTGACATACTGGGCGGGGTCACGGTCGACCACCGGTTCGTTCGCTTCCCGGAAGAAGACCTTTTCCGGGGCGCTTCCGCCCGTATGGCCGAACCGAAGATTGGAGCTTGCGGGTGCATCCGCCGTCCAGTCCCCGGTCCACGAATGTTGGTCATTCACAATAATGTCGCCACCAAAATGCGCGATCCCTCCAGCAGCGACCTCTGCCCCCAAGCTTCCCCCTGAGCCTTGACACGTGGTGCGCGCGTCGAAGACATGCCCTACGGCTGAACGGTACGGCCTGAAGCTCCCACCCATATTCTGGCCCGTAACGGTATAGCCATCGGGGTCCAGCGAAGCGACCGGCAAGTAGGTCTGGTCCGGGGTGTAGGGTCCATCCTTTTCACGTGAAAAATCCAATACGGCATTCGGGTTGAGTTCGCCCTTCTCCAAATTCAAATAGCCATAGGCAGGACGGTCCGTAGTATTCGATGCTAGCTTTTGCACGGAATAAAAAAAGCCCCAACTGGGTCCACCATCCCCTCCGAAAGCTTCAGCTCCCGTGGAAACATGCGCAGAAATGGATAGATTATCCATTGACATGCCGATCAGCGGTGTATAGGTCTTGGAACCAAAATCGAAGGAGGAACTGGCCAAATTGGCGCTACTCTTCCCAAAGCTTTGCCCCCCAGCCGCATTGGCCTTTCCCAAACGACCACTATAACCAGTCGCCTGGGTCCCAAATGACATTCCCTGCAATCCTTCCTGGGAATCAAGGGTAAGGCCAAAGTTGATTCCGCCCATTGCGCCACAATCGCCCATTTTCTTATCGTAACCGATAGTAGGCTGCAGTTGCAATGAGCCACTACTGCTAGCGGATACCCCGAGCGAACCCGTAAATCCGCTTTCCCCTTGCTTGGTGGAACGCATTGACAGCGTGACACCAAGATCCATCTTAACTCCGGCCTGGTTATTGAAGCTTGGACTTACGCTCCACGAAATACCTTGAAGCAATTGGAATCCGAGGAGTTCATAGGACATCGATGCGGATGTACCAACTGTGCGATTCGCTCGTAGGTTCATTTCCCGATGGATGATGTCTCCGGCAAAGTCATCGGGCAATCCACGCACCGAACGCTCCACCTGCCCAGCGCTGAGGTTCCAACCTAGGCCGACCCAACTCGCCTCCTGGTCCATGGAGACCCCTGCACTATAGGCCAAGTTGATCGGATATCCCTCCACGTCCATGATAGGAAGGTTGTAGGACATGTCCCCGGTGAAAAGGTCCACCATTTCGGGTGCGTCGGCCGCCTTGAAGCTTTCCACCTCAGGTTGTGAGGGGCCACCGGTCAATGCATAAGCCACGGTGGGCGTTAGCACATCGATCAACATGACCAGCAACAGGACAGACGCGATCATCCGCGTTCTTCGGGCTGTCTTCATCCTCCTTTGGTATTGTTCATGGGATACTTGGCATTCACGACCAAGCGTTCATCAAGCTCATGAAAAGCCGCTTTCGAGAATTGGAAAATGATCTCGGGGCGCGAACCATCCTGCTTTGGCATCAATAGGACCGTTCGCGCATCGAGATCTTCGGCATGCTCAAAGGCCAGAAGAATGATCGCTCCGGAAACCATCTCGCCCGTGGCCTCGACATGGACGAAATCGCAAGGGACCGTATCGCGACCGACGATCTCAAGCCACCTCGGACCACAGGAATCGCTGCGCAGGTCGCTGAACAATGTGCTGTCGGCGTTTTGCACTTCGCGCCCACCGGCATTTTCATGAACCGTTAATACATATGAATCCGTGCCCCTCCGTTCGGCCAATGCGGCGATCAGTTTCGGGTCGCTGAAGGAAGAGGACCAGTCGGCATCCTGGCACACGGCACAGATGGCAGGCACGCGCCTTAAGCTCAATTTCACCCCAGCCTGCTCGGCGGTGCGCTCAAAACCCTCCCGATGGTGCGCCAACCATTCACCTAATTCCGCGCAGTTGTCCAAGGAAGGTCTCAGATGTTGAACAAAGCGATCCCATACACCCGGTTCACTCTCTGCCACCTGCTGCCCCGCCTCGGGAATGGGACCTGTTCCATTCCCGCACGATGGACCTAGTGCGATAATGAGCAGGAGCGCGATCGTGGTCCATGCATGACCCCCAGTGGTCAGCCGCATTGTTCGTGATCCAGGGAACTGAGCGGTGACCATAACTACTACTCAGTGGTTGATCTGGAATGCGAGGCGAAAGACATGGGCCTTTTCGTCAGAGACGATCAGGTCGTATGAGCCATCGTCCAATCCATAGGGACCCAGGTCCAACTCATACAAATTGGCTCCAACGTTCTTTGGTGCGGCGTTCGGAGCATCCGGTGAGGACGAGGTTTGATCCCTCTTCACAACAGGGAGCAGTGGCTCCTGCCGTGCATTCAGTATGCGGCAATGAAGATCGGAATTGGCATAACGTTCATCAGTCCGAAAGAACAGACGATCATTGGTGACCTGATAAACAGACCGCTTGCCATCAGTCCGCAGAAGAACATATTTCTCCTCGTCAGGTTGAGGTTGGAGGCGCACGCAGAAGCTCCAAGGCTCTGATCGGTCCACTACACGTGAGCCATCAAGAAGCTCTGCCTGCCAAGCGTAGCATTTGCCTCGTTCAAGATCGGCAATGCCAACAGGGTAGGGTAGCGTCCGTTGCTTCACATGTGGCACCATGAACAATGGTCTTTCGGATGCCAATGCCTGTGCGGCGCTCTCCCCCCCGGGCATTGGACTCAGCGTGATGCGCACATCAGCGGTCTGAACCGAAGGAGCTGAACCCGAAATGGTCCACGTCAATGGTGGCCGCAGCTCATCGATAGTGTCCCCGTTCCAAGGTTGCACGAGGTCGAGAAAAAGGGACTCGTCCACGCTAATGGCATCGCAATACTCATCATCCGATTCCGCTTGTGGGGCATGAAGGCGCAGGCAATAACGGTATTGCCCTCCAGGCAGTTGCTGAAAATGCTGCGCGGCCCGTCCGGCCTCGGACGGGCCATAGACGAACGAACGCATGACCAGTTCTCCCGCGGAGACCGTACGCATGCCCGATTGCTGATGAAAGGGTTCGGCCTGGAATGAAAGAACGATCTCCCCCTGTTGGGTGCGCACCTCTCCTTCCAAGGTGACCTCGCACGCTACCCCTGCATTGAACAGGGTCGCATGGAAAAGCGTACGGGGTCCTACCAATGACCCGTCTATTGCAACGGATTGGAAGGATACTTGAGCAAATGAGACGCTGACATATGTCAAGAGAAACGCTAGGAGAACCAAGCGGATCCGTATGGCGGTATGGATCTTGCTTACCATATGTAGGTGACTGACGCGGTCCAATTATAGGTGTTAGATGTTGTTAATGGTTCTTCTTGGGGGAAATAAAGATCGGATCGTGAATAACTTTCTCCTCTTAGGCCCAAAGCGAAGTGTTTGCTTATATGGTCTTGCAAAGCGCACATCCAACCAACACGTTCATCGGTGGGTAGCTGTAGGGCAGCGCTGAGCACTATGGAGGAATTCACGTGGTATTCTCCTTGAATGCCGACGTTGTTTGTTGCGATGATCAGGCTATCCCCACCGCCGAGACCGGTCCAAGTGAGTTGGGTGCTCCATTGTTCACCCTTGATCAAGGAAATACCCACACTGTGGTTCTCCACCAGTTGGCGTACCCCAATACCCGACAACCACGAATAGACGCCCTCGTCGGCACTGATCACCAGCACCACGGACCGCCAACGCTTACGCACATCACCACCCACCGTATAATTCCGGTTTCGGTTTTCCACGGTCATGCTATCGAATATCACGGTCCGCGTATGCACCGGAATATATCCTGCTCGGAGGGTCAGTGCCTTACTGGCCCGGTAGCTGAGTTGGCCTTGAGCGCGATCCAATGCCATGACCTGATCTTGCGGCTCGCCGGGTGAGGTGCGTTCCTCCATGGTGTATCGGCCGCGCAGTCGCAATCGCTTACCGACCGGTTGGTCAAGTCGCCCTTCAATGGCCTTGGAGCCATTCCGGATATAGCCCATTCCGAAACTTTGGAAGAAGGGAGAAATGGAGCGCACTTCCACCTCGGCATGTGTGCCTGTCCGTGAAATGGTGGAGGACAGACCGAGCTTGATCGCTTGATCATTATTCCCGCCGAAGTTGAAGAGGCCGTCCGCCGCATTCACGGCCTGACCCTCGTTCCCGACGTCGGATGATGATCGTACCACTGATCGTGCATAGACCAAGTGCAACAAACTGTTCTTCATGAGCGCATATCCAAGATCGAGTTCGACCACCTGGTTGTGCAGTGTTGCTCCGGTCCCATCCGGGACGGTGACGCCCACTGGGACATCCTCGCGGGAACCGGTCAAATATCCAAAGTGAAAATGGGTGCCTTGGGAGGTGCCGAAGCCTGCTTTGAGCGCAGTCAGTTTACGCGGATTGAGATCGGCGGCATCCGTAAAAAAAAGGCTCTGTTGCAATTTTTTCAGGTCATTGGACACCGGGTCGGCATCCTGCCATGTATCGTCAAAGCTCCGACCATGGTCAAAGGCAAGGAACAGGTCCTTGTGCGCATATTCGAAGGATACGCCTTGAAAGCTGATCCCATTAATAAGGAACTCGGATGATGTTGGCGTACAGGTGCCAATGTCCAAACGCTTGATGCCTTGCGTGAAACCGGCAAGGATATTTTCCTTGCTCTTCCCGGCATTCACGATCGCGGTGAGTCGCTGAACACGCATCCGGGCCTCGTCCACTTCCCCCTCCAGCGCGGCCAATTGCTCTCGAGATCTGGACAATGCGGTCTCCAGGCTGTCCAGTCTTGCTTGATCATTCACATTGATGGAAGGAGCAGCGGGGAGTAATGCACCCAAGGAGTCAATATGAGGAGCATCAGGCATGGTGAGGGGAACATCCAAGGCCGGCGGATCAGGGACGGTAACTTGGGGCATGTTAGCGCGAATGGAACTGATGCGTGCCTCTTGCCCCAACAGTTCGCGGTATTTTGTAGCACGCTGAAGGTCGATGGAATCGAGCCGTACGCTCAGGTCATGCAATTCGTGAGCCTTTGCCCAGCGATCGGCATCCACCGCTTTCTTAGGGTCGAAGGATAATCGGACCGTGTTGCGCTGTCCGCGAATTGGAAGATCGGTACCCAGATCGAATATGACTCCTACCGGGATCCCGAGAAGATCCACCGAGACATTCCCTTTGGCATAAGCATTCCAAGGTCCGTCCCCTTCGACTGAATATGGAATGATGCCATTGATGCCTCCTGCTTCAATCTGCCCGGTAGTGTGAAGATGTCGGCGTCCTTGTAGAGGATTGACCATGTCAGGCAATACGCCCTTGGGCACATTGCCCAAGGGCCCGGCCAAAGGTCCCGCTTTAGAAATGGTGTCCGCTGGCACGGCTGGAATATGCAGGGTGTCAAGTCCAGGAAGGTGCAGAAGCAGTGAAGAACTGTCCGGTAATGCACTTTCTAAGCTTGCCGGGTTTTCTTGGCCTTGAGTGATCGGCGCCATTGCCAGCGCGGCGATCACCAAGAACAGACACCGCGGTCCACGCATCTCGATCGGTATACTTAGGCTTGAAAATGCGTAGCAATATATGCGCGTTCATTGATCTCTGGTTTCCTTGCCAAGGATGTCGCCTATTGATTACCACCGGATGCTTCATTGATCCAGTCCATAAGCAGTATCACCTTTTGAGATTATCACTGACGGTAAAATGCCCCGCTTGACGGTGCCTACCTTCGCGCGCTTTTCGGGCCGGCATTCCATGAAGAACATCCGCAACTTCTGCATCATCGCGCACATCGACCACGGCAAGAGCACGCTGGCCGACCGGTTGCTGCAGATGACCGGCACCATCGCCGACCGTGACATGCAGGCGCAGAACCTGGATGACATGGACCTCGAGCGCGAGCGCGGCATCACCATCAAGAGCAAGGCCATCCAGATGGACTACACGCTCAATGGTGAGAAGTACATCCTGAACCTGATCGACACACCGGGCCACGTGGACTTCAGCTACGAGGTGAGCCGGAGCATCGCTGCCTGCGAAGGCGCCCTGTTGATCGTGGACGCCACACAAGGCATCCAGGCGCAGACCATCAGCAACCTCTATCTCGCCTTGGAGCACGACCTGGAGATCATCCCAGTGCTGAACAAGATGGACCTGCCCAGCGCCAATCCAGAGGAGGTGAAGGACCAGATCGTGGACCTCATCGGCTGCAAGCTGGAGGACATCCTCAGCGCCAGCGGCAAGACCGGTCTCGGCGTGGACAAGGTCCTGGAGGAGATCGTGCATCGCATCCCGGCACCGAAAGGCGATCCCGCCGCACCGCTCCAGGCGCTCATCTTCGACAGCGTGTTCAATTCCTTCCGAGGCATCATCGCCTACTTCCGCGTGATGAACGGTACCATCCGCAAGGGCGAGAAGGTAAAGTTCTTCAACACTGGCGTGGTGTATGACGCGGACGAGATCGGCGTGCTGAAGATGGACCTGCTGCCCAAGCCGCAACTCAGCGCGGGTGACGTGGGCTACATCATCAGCGGCATCAAGACGGCGAGTGAGGTGAAGGTAGGCGATACCATCACGCACCTGGCACGGCCGTGCGCAGAGAGCATAAAGGGCTTCGAGGACGTGAAGCCGATGGTGTGGGCGGGCATCTTTCCCGTGGAGACCGACGAGTACGAGGAGTTGCGCGACGCTATGGAAAAGCTGAAGCTGAACGATGCCAGCCTCACATGGACGCCCGAGAGCAGCGCCGCGCTGGGCTTCGGTTTCCGCTGCGGCTTCCTCGGCCTGCTGCACATGGAGATCATCCAGGAACGGCTGGAGCGCGAGTTCAACATGACGGTGATCACCACCGTGCCCAACGTGGGCTATATCGTCACCAAGAGCGATGGCGAGGTGATCGATGTGCATAACCCCAGCGAGCTGCCGGATGTGAGCCGCATTGAGAAGATCGAGGAGCCGTACATCAAGGCGCAGATCATCACGAAGAGCGAATACACCGGCGTGATCATGACCTTGTGCATCGAAAAGCGCGGCATGCTCACCAACCAGCACTACCTCACCACGGACCGCGTGGAACTCACCTTCGAGCTACCCCTGGGCGAGGTGGTCTTCGACTTCTTCGACAAGCTGAAGAGCATCAGCCGCGGCTACGCCAGCTTCGACTACCACCCCATCGGCTTCAAGGAAAGCGATCTCATCAAGCTGGACATCCTGCTGAACAGCGAAAAGGTGGACGCCCTCAGCGCGTTGATCCACCGCGATCACGCGCACGAGCTGGGCAAGAAGATGTGCAGCAAGCTGAAGGAACTATTGCCACGTCAGCAGTTCGACATCCCGATCCAGGCCGCCATTGGTGCCAAGATCGTGGCGCGCGAAACGGTGAAGGCGCTGCGGAAGGACGTTACCGCGAAGTGCTACGGCGGCGATATTTCCCGCAAGCGCAAACTGCTGGAGAAGCAGAAGGAAGGCAAGAAGCGCATGCGCTCCGTGGGTTCCGTGGAGATCCCGCAGGAGGCATTCCTCGCGGTGTTGAAGTTGGACTGAGGAAAGCAATGGGGCGCCTGCCCCCGCCCTCAAGCATTCAGCTCATTGAACGACGAGTCTCGCAATCGCCTTGCGTCCATCCAAGTTGGACCATTGTACCATATAGATGCTAGAGGCAATGCCCTGTAATGAAAGATCCTGCACTTGGTCGCCGTTCAAGCCGATCTCGCGAAGAACCCGTCCGCGCATATCCAAGAGCGCCATTTGATCCCCCTTCCGGACTGGACACATCAATCCGGACGGCGTTGGTCGCGGGGTTGGGCACGTCTTAAGCATTTGCCCAGTCGTTATTTGAAAAGGACGGGGTATGCCGTTCTATCGGTGGAAGAGCCGTCCATCGAATGGATGAAATACAGGCCGGGCGCAAGGTCTCCGCGATAGAACTCGTGGACGCCATCCGCCAGGTCGTTCCCTCGGAAGATAAAGCGTCCAATGCTATCGAACAATCCCCAGTTATCGATCGGCTTTCCGGAGACCTCCACGCGGACCCAGTCCGAAGCGGGATCCGGGTACACCTTCACTGACGGCCGCTCAAGCTCAGGGCCGGATGACGTGATTATCCAGATGAACGGCTCTGTGGTGAACTCGCACCCGAATTGGTCGGTGATCTGGGCGGTATAGGTACCCGGAGCAGATGGCACGGAGAGCCAAGCGATCTCCTGAGGGAGAGGGTCTCCATTCAAAAACCACTGATAGGAGGTATAGCCATATGGCAAATAGAGAGCCTCCCCGCCATCGTAGAGGGTATCCCTGATCTGTGCGTCGAATGGGCTGCAATCCTGAAGCATCAGATCAACATTATTGGTGGTGTAGGAGTTGATCCCGGACCCATACATCTGGAGTGTCATGTATGTCGAGATGAGGCTTCCGTGCTCCACCACGTCATGATCGATCGGCACCCTGAACGTGAAGGCCCCCTGGCTTCCTACGGAGGATTGAGCAACCGGCGGTAGTTGCATCCCGGTAATTATGAACGAGATGCTCGGGGACCCGTCCCCTGTTGGGATCACATTGAGCGTAACAGGGGCGGAACCGCCGATGAGCTGGACATCATTCATGTCCAGCATGGGGTCAGCAGCCATCTGGGCAAATATGGTCTGGACCGTATCGATGCCTAAATTCATGAAGAGCAAAGTGAAGTCCAGATGATCCGTGGCATAAGGAATGAAGTGTTGCTCGCCACTCCCGGACGGGTCACAGAGCAATTGGTTGGAGCTTCCGCCACAGATGATCACAAAATGGACAGAGTCCTCCGCCACAGGGTCGGCTCCTTGCCCGAAGGCCTCTGCCAAGAATGCAACTTCACCTCCTTGTTGAGCCGCTCCGGGCATGGTGAAGTGAACGGCGGTTGTCCACTGCGCCCCGGGCACGAGGCCATTCACCTGCCAGATCATCGTATCGCCCGTCAGAACATCTGCCGGCGGGGTGGCGGAGACCGGAGCTATCAAGGGTGGCACGGGTAATTTCACTTCTCCATTGAAGATCGTGGTCCCTGTATTCGTCAAGGTGACCCAAGCAGGAACTTGGCCATCGCAGGACAAATAGGAACCTGTAGCATCAAGGACCACTGCTTCCTGGGGGGAAACCGGCTCAAAGCCCACGGCATACCCGGATGCAACTGGAGCGGCCGACGTGAGTTCTACGTCGAATTCCGTGGGTGTTGTCGCCTGCCAAGCGGAAGAAGGTGAAGCCACTGTGAATGAATGAGACCCTTCCGAAGAATAAATGGTGAACTGGCCGTTCCCGTCGATCAAGGCCGTGCCATCATCCGGCCCTACCTGCACCTGGCATGACGGAAGCCCGGGTTCGCTGGGTCCCTGTATACCGTTACCGTCCAAGTCCATGAAGGCCGTGCCTTCTATCCGATACATGCTGTTCGCAAGGTTCCGGTAGATGCTTATCGCATTGGGGGTGTGCGCCATGATCAGGTCCAGGTCGCCGTCCCCGTCCATATCCTCAGCAGCAACGGGCCCCGCTCCTACCGGATTGATCACTGTCGGAGCCATGAATTGGCCTGCTCCCGAATTCTGGAGCAACTCGAATTGGAATTGGTCAGCGTTATACACGTTCGTGGCCAGATCCAAGTCGCCGTCCATGTCAAAGTCCTCCACCAGTGAATTCGCATATGGGCCGAGCGCGTGCTTCACGGTGAAAGAGCCATCAACATTCTCGAACCAGGCACCCTCGCCCCCATTCCCCCCCGTTGTTGCAAAAACATCGAGATCGCCGTCCTCATCAATGTCCCACAACTTGATGGACCCGGAATAGTCTTCTCCTCCTGGAATGGCCTGTGGCGCGCTGAAAACGTTGGAACCATTGTTCTCCATGAATGACAGCACATGGTCGCTCGTCCCCGTCACGTATCCCACGATATCCAGGTCGCCATCACCGTCCACATCAGCAATATCCCCATTCAGGATGTTGGTGTACAGGGGTGTATTTGCCAGTAGCTGCACCGGTTCTTCAAAGCCTCCTCCAGCCAACGCGTGCCAATACCATATGCCACCTCGAAATTCAAGGATATCCAATTTCCCGTCCTGATCAAGGTCCACCGCTTTCATCACGGGGGCTTGATAGTTGAGGTACAAAGGAACCGAGGGAAGGCCCGCTGCAGCGGTCAGGTTTCCCGATCCATCATTCATGTACCAAGTGGTGAAAGTGTCCGCATCATTGGAATCGGTGGTGCCGAACAAGAGCACATCCGGCGTCCCGTTCCCATCGGCATCCATGACCAACAGCGTCCATACAGTTGTGTTGTAAACAGGAGACTTCCAGATAAGGTGTTCAAGCCACCTTCCATTTCCCAGGTCCTCCAACCAAGACACTTTCCGATCCTGTTGGCTCATGACAATAATGTCTTTGTCCCCATCGCTATTTATATCCGCTACGCCCAACCATTTTACATCGGTCATTGTGCGCGTGATCCGCGTAAAGCCATCGTATCCACCGATGCCATTGCCAGTGAGATATCCGGCTTCACCCTGCCAATCCCGGCTGCAAAAAACCAGATCATTCACGCCGTCACCCGTAAGGTCGGTCCAAGCCGGAATGAAACTATAACTCCCCATGTTCATGGTAACCGTGGGAAGTAATCCGCCGCTACCATCCGCCAGCCTGTAGTTCAGGTACCGGAAGAGGGTAGAACCCGAATAGGACTCGTTCGTTCCCCACACGTCGAGCAGACCATCCCCGTTAATGTCCGCAAACCCTTCCTTAATAGTGGACGAAAGCAGGGCCTCCGGTATCTCCCAGCCACCGTTCCCATCATTCCGCAACATCCGAAGGCTCTCGCCGAGAAACAGGTCCGGCGCACCATCCTGATCCAGGTCATACAACCAGAGACCTGTTGAAGAGCCGCTCACTATCTGTTCGCCTCCTGCGGAGAATGAGCCACCATCCTGCTGGTACCAGGTCCTTATGTTCGTGCCGGTTGCGATTGAATAGTCTGCGGTCACCAGGTCCAGATCATTGTCGCCATCCAGGTCCGCCATGGCGAAACCACTAACACCCATGTTCGTCATCAACACGTTCCTGCTCCCGAAGGACCCATCAGGAAGTTGCCGGAACCAATTGATCGAAACGTCCCCGGTATTCTCGTACCAGAGGGCCAGCACATCATTCCTGCCATCCCCGTCCACATCTTGGATCTTGATCTCGGGGGAATGGAACGCTCCCGTATGGATATGTGTTCCAAAGGAGAACGAGGTATCTCCCGAATTCCTATACCAAATGATATCGAGCGAATCGGACGAGTGGCTCACATCCTGGTTCGCGCAGATAATATCATCAAACCCATCGCCGTCGATATCTCCCACGGCATGTATCCAAGTGGATGTGGAATTCATACAGGTCTCCACAGGCGTACCCGGTCCACTCCCGTTCCTGAATAACCGGACTCCACCTTCACCGAAGATCAACACATTGTCCGCGCCCGTGCCCTGCGCATCCAGAACGACCGCTTCAGTGACACTCTCCATGTCGGTCTTATACACCTCCTCGGGAGCTGCGAACTGGGCGGGCACGGATTGACAAAACCAAAGGCCAAAGAGGGCCATGGAATATCGAGTGGAGAACATGTTTCTCAATTTTACGGGGGTGTAATTTAGAAAATCCAACAAAGCATCTCGGTTCAACAAGATCGTGGCGCGCGAAACGGTGAAGGCGCTGCGGAAGGACGTTACCGCGAAGTGCTACGGCGGCGATATTTCCCGGAAGCGCAAACTGCTGGAGAAGCAGAAGGAAGGCAAGAAGCGCATGCGTTCTGTGGGATCGGTGGAGATCCCGCAGGAGGCTTTCCTGGCGGTGCTGAAGTTGGATTGATCCTACTCCACCACAAAGCGCGTGACCAAGACCTGCTTGTCAGCACCGATGGAGCGGATGAGATAGAGTCCGGCCCGCCAAGAGGTCGTGGAGATCGGCCATCGACCTAAGGTGACCTTGGCCCTCGTGACCGTGCGACCAAGCGCATCGAACACCTGAAGCTCCCCCAATGCCTTGTTGTCCGAGCGCGCCAAGCCGATCCCGTTGGTCGACCGGGCCAAGATCAGACTGACGGATGGTATGTCGTCGATCCCGGTGATGTCGTCGGCACAAGGCCCGTAGAAGGTGAAAGGCACCGCTGAGTTGGTGGTCCAGATCACGGCTGCTGTCGGCCCTTGTATCAGACCTCCTGCGGCAACTCCGAAGTGGGGCTGTCCACCATTCGGTCCTTGTTGCGGAATGATCTGCATGAGGTATTGGCCGGGTGCGAGGCAGAGCGTATCGCTCTCGTACTGCACGTCCGATGAAAGGGTCAAGGTCCCGCTGGCCACTTGCGTGCCGCCTTGCTGAATGTGGTAGAGGAATGATCCGGTCGCGGTCCCGCTGCCATAATTCTGGATCATGGGGAACACCGTTGAGCAGGCTGCGGATGGACAGAGATTGAAGTCCATCTCCCACGAGCATGCCAATGCCTGATAGAATCCCGTCCACAGTTCCAGTGTGCCAGTGAATGTGCCGTCGGGGATCACCGCGTTCGGGCGGACCGTGAGGGTGTGCCAATTCTCCGCAGGTATCCCGAAGAAGTTCACCGTTTCCTGAGCGAGCGTATCCCCATTGGCGTCCAGCAGCAGGAAGCCCGGATAGTCGAAGAGCGTGGACGTGGGATTGAAGACATGGACCATGATGGCCGTGTCACTGAAGGGCGCCCAGTTCACGCTGGCGATCACCAAGGAATCGCAGACGGTGGGGCCACCGAGCACGGTGAAGGTGTGCTGTTCCAACGGTGCCGCGTCCTCCACCTGCGTACCTGCAATGGTGATGGTGTATGTGCCGGGTGCAAGCGTGCCAAGCTCAAAGGTCACCGTGTCGGGTATCGTGATCGGTATGGTGATTCCTCCACTGTTGTCGGCATTGACCGTCAGCGCAACATCGAAGCCATTGACCGCTGCGGCGGAATTCGCAATGAAGGAACCGCTATTGGCCAAGTAGCCGTAGATCTTTAGTTGGACGGGATCGATGGACGTGGGCGCCGGCGGCGTTACACCGATATGGCTCACATGGAACTGGGCCGCCTTCCCCGGCCGGGCAAGGCCAAACAACAGGACGGATGCAAGGGCGAAACGCAGGTATGGCTGGCGCATGGGGCAGGTATTCGGTACAATGACAGCCGGAAGATGGAAAACGATGCCTGAACCCCTTTTTCCCGCCTGTAACTTTCGCGTTCACCCCCCGTCACATCCACAGCCCCTCCTGTCGTGACCCTCACCGACTACAATAGCGCCGTGGATGCACATGCTGACGGCATCTACCGCTTCGCGGTGAAGCATCTGCGCGACACCGACATCGCCAAGGACGTGGTGCAGGAGAGCTTCGCGCGGCTCTGGCAGAAGGTGGAGGAAGTGGATGGGACAAAGGCCAAGAGCTATCTCTTCACCACGGCGCACCACATCATGGTGGATGAGGTCCGAAAGGGATCGCGGAGCGCGCGCATGGAAGAGCGGCACGAAGACCTGCAATGGAGCAGCCAATCACAGCCGGACCTGAAGGAGGTGCTGGACGCAGCCTTGGCGACACTGAACGAAGTGCAGCGCAGTGTGGTGCTCCTGCGCGATCTCGAAGGCTACAGTTATGAGGAGATCGCGGAGCTGACCCAGCTGAACATCACGCAGGTGAAAGTGTATATCTATCGCGGCCGCACCGCATTGAAGGAATACATCGGCAAGTTGGAGAACGTGCTATGAAGTTGGACCGCTCGACCTACGAGGCCTGGCTACTCGATCGCAGCGAGGGTGCGCTCACGCCCGCACAGGAGCGTGAGTTGGATGCGTTTCTCTTGGCCAACCCGGACCTTTCCTCAGCGATCGCCGACCTGCCGCATGTGGATGGTGGTGAAGGAGCATTCCCGATGAAGGATGTGCTGCGCAGGAATTTCCCACCCAGCGGCGCGCCGGATGCCGCACGCCTGAATGACTTTCTCGCTGCCCGGCTCGAAGGTGATCTTTCCGAGGAACAGGAGAAGCAGTTGGACCGCTATCTCTACGAATATCCGCAGGTGGCCCGTGATGCCGCACTGATGGCGCGGATGAAGCTGGCGCGGGAAGAGATCGCGTTCACGGATACGACCAGCATCGCGCGGCATTTTCCGCCGCATGGTCTTCCGGACAAACATCGCTTGGTCGATTTTCTCATCGCCGAGGCGGAAGGCGACCTTGATGCGGAACAGCGCGCTGCGTTGGTACGGTATCTGGGTCAACATTCCGAAAGCAAGCGCGAACAGCGGTTGATCGCGGCGACTTTCGTGGAACGCGATGCCTTGGTCTTTTCGGAGAAGGAAGCATTGAAGAAGCGTGCGGTGCGCGTGGTGCCCTTGTGGTCGCGGCTGGCGATCGCGGCCAGCATCGCCTTGCTCTTGAGCGCCGGTTGGTGGCTGCTACGGGAGGGGCGGCCCGCGGGGAATGGCGGGATCGCGCGCATCGAACAGGCTCTGCCGCAAGAGACCACTGAGCAACAACTCCCGGCACAAAAAGCGCCTGAAGCGCAGGCCCAAACGGCCGTGCCGGAAGCACCAGGGTCGCAGGGTGATGATGCAGTGAGCAATGTGAAACGTGGAGCGGCGATGGCGCCCCATGGCCCGGATCATTCACCGACCGATCAGCGATCAGCGGACAAGCCCCGGCGCACGGATCAGGCGTTACCGGCCCTGCAACCGATCCAGCGGATCCCGCGTGCGGCCATTCCCGATCAGACCTTGGCCCAAGTATCCTCCGAAGAAAGCGATGGGGCAATAGCATCGGCACCGGCAACGGCGCCCGCGACCAACACGGCCATTTCCTCTGATGGGAAAGGAGAGAACCTGGGCACCTTCCTCGCGAACAAGATGCGCAGTGATGTGCTGGACGCGCCAAGGCGCGCTGCGGAATTGGACGGCACGGATGCCGTGGCCATGGCGGACAGGGCCATTGGGAAGATCACGGGCGGGCAAGGCGGAGTGGATGTGCAACGGAGCGCCACGCGCGACCGGATCCATGTGAGCCTCGGGAGGAACTTCTCGCTGAGCGCAAGCCGGGGCCGTTGAGCCGCCGCTTATCATCCCGTCCGTACCACTTGTCACAAGCCATCCCTCAGGGTGTAACAAGGTCGGCCTGTCCGGGGTCTTATGGGCGTAACAGTTCAAACGGCCAACGTTGACCACAACCCACAACACCATGAGAACCATCGTCACCCGCATCACCCTCACGTTCGCACTCGTCCTGTTCGTCTGCCTGGCAAAAGCAGCGGAACCCTTGGACCCCGCCGCCATCAGCGCCATCAACAGCCGTTCCATGGAACAGGCCGTGATGCACCAGATCAACCGGTTCATCTGCTTCCCATTGGAAGGCGACCAGGACCGTATGTACGGTGTGGTCGAAGTGGCCTTCGTGGTGAACACCGAAGGGCACCTCGTGATCGTCGGCACCGACTCGGACAACCAGGACCTCCGCGACTATGTGGTACGTAAGCTCGCCCGGATCCATGTCGGGCCGAACCCCACGGGCCTGTGGAACACGTCGCATGTCCGGTTTACCTTCCATCCGCAGGTGTGATCCCCGGCAGATGTGTGACCGCCTGTGGCGATGCTGTAACAAAGCCGCGCATGCCGCGTCCCACGGACAGAACCCATTACGATGAAAGCTGCATTGCTCGTGTTTGCCCTGTTGTCGATCCCTTTCGCTGGCAAGGCCCAGCAGGACAGTATTGCTCCCCCCAAAGACGCTGATACCCCGGGACGGCATACCATGGAATTGAGCGCCGGAAGCAACGGCATGCATATGAAAGTGGAACGGGCGGACACCAACCATGCGCAGGAGGGCGACACCATCCGCATCAACACCGCACACAAGCTCATCCGCATCATCACCACCAAGCGCACGGACAGGGATTCCACGGCGGAATTCGCCATCCGCTTGAAGGAACTTCGCAATGAGCGCCGCAGGCTCTTCACTTATTGGGCAGGGCTGGACCTGGGCATCAACACCTTCGTTGCTTCGGATGGAAGCATTGGCGACGGCCCGGAGAGCGGACCGCTGCAGTTGAACAACGCGAACAGCCGCTTTGTCGCGATCAACTTCTTCGAGCAGAAGTGGGAATTCGGCTCGAACCATTTCGGCCTCTTCACCGGTCTGGGCCTCGAATGGGACAATTACCGGCTCAGCGAGAACACGACCTTGCAGTTCAACAGTGACAGCACGTGGGCCGTGCCGATGGACCAGCCGCAACTGCGGAAGAACAAGCTGCGCCAGACCGGCCTGCGCGTCCCGCTGATGTTCGAGTACAACTCCAAGCGCGCGACCGTGCCCACCACGCGGGAGGAGGTGGCCGCACTCGATAAAAGCGGCGGATACAGCCGCAAGGGGAACTTCCACCTCGCGGCGGGCGTGGTGGGCAGCTGGTACTACGACACGATGTACAAGCAGAAGTATTACCAGGACGGGGAACAGATCAAGTACCGCATGAAGGCGAGCTACAATCTGCTGCCCTACCGGGTGGCCGCGCGCTTCCAGATCGGTTACGGAGGGTTGAACCTCTTCGCTGAATATGGGCTCACGCCGATGTTCGAAAGAGGAACGGCGCCGGAGTTGGACGCGCTCAATGTGGGCCTCACGTTGATCGGCTTCAATTGACCGGGCGGCACATCGCGACGAGGGGAAACAGTTCGCATGTCGCCTTGCAGGGCTGCCGCTTGCGGCGGCCCTGCTTATTTTCGCGGCCTGCTGGCGCAACCCGCGTCGGACACACACAACCAACACCAGTACCATGGGCCGAGTTTTTGAAAAGCGCAAGCACCGGATCTTCGCACGCAACGCCAAGCTCAGCAAGCTCTTCTCGCGCATCGGCAAGGAGATCGCCATGGCCGTGAAGGCCGGTGGGCCCAGCCCTGATTCCAACCACCGCCTGAAGGTGGCCATCCAGAACGCCAAGGGCATGAACATGCCCAAAGACATCATCGATCGCGCCATCAAAAAAGCGGCGGGCGGGTCCGAGGTGGATTTCACCGAAATGACATACGAGGGTTATGCCCCCGGAGGCATCGCCATCTTCGTCGATACAGCCACCAACAATCCCACGCGCACGGTGGCGAACATCCGCAGCTTCTTCGGCAAGTGCGATGGCAACCTCGGCAACTCCGGCTCACTGTCCCATGTCTTTGACCGGAAGGCGGAATTCGTGATCACGCAGGCGATATTGAAGGGACGGGACAAGGACGAATTCGAGATGGAATGCATCGATGCCGGAGCCGAGGATGTGATCCACGATGAAGAAGACCTCGTCATCCTCGCGCCTTACACCGAATTCGGTTCCCTGCAGCACAAGTTGGACGCGTTGGGCATCGAGGTCAAAAGCGCCGAGCTGAAGCGCTTCCCGCTCAGCACCATTCCCGCCGACCTCGCCACTGCGCAGAATGTGATGAAGCTCATCGACCTTCTGGAGGAGGATGATGACGTGAGCGCCGTGTACCACAACATGGAGCTTACCGAAGAGGTGGAGACCGCGCTGGCGGAGGGGTAACGAAAACTCCGCGCTTTTCGCGGCGCTATTTCGCGCGGAAGCGGATGTGGTAGCGCGTGCCGGTGGTGTCACTGTCCATGGTGACGAATCCATTGAGCTGTTCCACCAGGCTTTCGATCAGCGACATGCCCAGCGTTCCCCCTTCGGTTCCCATGCGTTCCTTCGGAATGCCCTTGCCATTGTCCGCATAGTGCAGGTCGAACTGCTTGCCCTCCACGCGATGGATCCGCAGGTCGATGAAGCCCTCGGCATTCCCGGTGAAGGCGTGCTTGAAGGAATTCGTGATCAGCTCGTTCAGCACGAGGCCGAGCGGCACCATGGTATCCAGGTCCAGCACCAGCCCGGGGTCGATCGCGGTGCGATAGCGGATGGTCTCATGCACCTTGTTCAACTGCACCAGCTCGGTGAACAGCTCCTTGATATAGAGCGAAAGGTCGAGCTGTGCCAGGTCGTCGCCCTTGTAGAGCTTCTCGTGGATCAAGGCCATGGAGGCCACGCGGCTCTGGCTTTGGGCGAAGACCTGCTGGAGGTGTTCGTCCTCGATATTGCCGGACTGGAGCCGCAACAGGCTGGCGACCACCTGCAGGTTGTTCTTCACCCGGTGGTGGATCTCACGGATCAAGGTGTGGATCCGCTCGTTGGCCTGTTCGAGCTTCTCCTTTTCCTCGCGCAGCGCGTTGTTGTGCTCCAGGTCCCGTTCGCGCGCAGCCTTGAGGTTGTCACGCATGCGGGCGAGTGAAAGTCCCAGGACATCCTGTTCGCCGCGCACGAGCACGGGGGTGTCGTAGTTCCCCTTTCCGATGGCATCGGCGCTGGTGGAGAGCGAGCGGATATTCTCGATCATGCCATTGAAGGACCGCGCCATCTGGCCCACCTCATCGTCCGAGTTCACCGGCACATCATCCCTTACGTCGCCGCGCGCCAAGGCCGCTGCGGCCGTGGTCACCTCGCTTACCGTGCTGCGGATACCGCGCATGATCACCACCGCCATGATCACCACTGCGCCCACAACCCCGAGCAGGGCGGCCAGCACTAATAGCAGTCGGCTTTGCGCCTGTCCCGAAATATCCTCACTGGCCTGGATGATCGAGCCAATGGACCGCTCTTCGACCATCCGCATGCGCTCCATCGTCTTTCCACTGAGGTCCCACCACTCCGTGGCCGAGGTGTGCAGGCCGACGATGGTCCTTTTTTCATGGATGGTACCGAACATCGAGCGCACGAAGTTGACCTCAGGCCCTTGGAAATTGATCTGGTAATAACTCATCACATCGGGCGCGGCGTCCCGCTGGAAGAGCACGATGTTGGTCTCGTACTGCGCAATACGCTCATTAAGTTCTCCCGATCCGGCAGCCCCGAGGTCGCCACTGGCCAAGGAACGCAGTATGCGCGTGCGGATATCGCTGAGCGCCTCCTTGGCATTGAGCAGGCTCTGGTGGGCGATGAGACGGTAGTTCGTCTCCGGGTCCATGGCCTGCTTCGAAACCTTGCCCAAGTTGCGCAGTAGTTCGGTGTCCATGCTCCGGTAGGCGGCTTCCACCTCCTCGGCCGAGATGCGCCGACTGGTAACGCGCTCCCGCAACTGCGTCAGGCCGTTGAGTGTCACACTGGGCCGCAATTGTGGGTCGATCAGGAGGCGCGGGTCATCCAGGCGCGCCACGAATCCATCGGTCTCCAGCCGGGCCAAGCCCAGATAGCGGTCGTCGGTGAGCACCCCTTCGATCGTGGCCACGCTCCGCGCGCTCTCTTCTTCCAAGGCGTTCACCACATCACCGATCACCCGGATGTTCCGCGCCTGCACGGAAACGTAGCCCAGCACATCGCTGCGCTTCAGGCTGGAATCCACCTGCTTGCCGATCAGCAACACCAAGCCCACCACGGGTATTCCGAGGGTGATCAAGAACTTGGTCCGTATGGGGAGGTCCGCGAAGCGCAAGGCCATCTGTCGACGAATGTAGGGAAGTAGCCGATGAATGGCTAGTTTACATTTGTCGACCTCATTCGATCCATCTTGCGATGCCAACACAAGTGATGATGAAAACCGATATGCGAGCGAAGTTCGAACGCCTCGACACCATGGCCGCCGAGGCCTTGCAGGGTGGGGGCGCGGACCGCATCGATGCCCAGCACAAGAAGGGCAAGCTCACCGCCCGGGAACGCGTGCTGCTCTTGCTGGACGAGGGTTCCTTTCAGGAGATCGGCCAGCTCGTCACCCACCGCAGCGTGCATTTCGGGCTGGACAAACAGCACTTCCTTGGAGATGGTGTCATCACCGGGCACGGCACCATCAACGGGCGCACCACCTATGTCTTCTCGCAGGATTTCACCGTTCTGGGCGGCTCCTTGGCCGAGGCCCACGCGGAAAAGATCTGCCGTATCATGGACCTCGCCATGCGCAACGGGGCGCCAGTGATCGGCCTCAACGACAGCGGTGGGGCGCGCATCCAGGAAGGTGTGGTCTCCCTCGGTGGCTATGCGGACATCTTCCGGCGCAACGTGATGGCCAGCGGCGTGGTGCCGCAGATCAGCGCCATCATGGGGCCCTGCGCGGGCGGCGCGGTGTACAGCCCTGCCCTCACGGATTTCGTCCTGATGGTGGAAGGAACCAGCTACATGTTCGTCACCGGGCCCAATGTGGTGAAGACCGTGACGCACGAGACCGTGACCTCCGAGGAACTGGGCGGCGCCAGCACCCATGCATCGAAGAGCGGCGTGGCGCACCTCATCGCGCCGGACGAGTTCGACGCCATCGATCAGTTGCGCCGCCTGGTGGGCTACATGCCGTCCAACTGCGAAGAGCGCGCGCCGGTAATGCCCTATGTGCCGGGTGATGAATCGCGGCCTGCGCTGGACGCTATTCTTCCGGAGAATCCCAATCAGCCGTACGACATCCGCGATGTGCTGAACGCCGTGATCGACCCCGACAGCAGCATGGAGGTGCATGCGGACTATGCACGCAACATGGTTGTGGGCTTTGCGCGCGTGGCGGGCGAAGTAGTAGGCTGCGTAGCGAATCAGCCTGCGGTGCTGGCCGGCGTGCTGGACATCGATGCCAGTCTCAAGGCCGCGCGCTTCGTGCGTTTCTGCGATGCCTTCAACATCCCCCTGCTCGTCTTCGTGGACGTCCCCGGTTTCCTGCCCGGCACCGAGCAAGAGTGGCGCGGCATCATCGATCATGGCGCGAAACTGCTCTATGCCTTCAGTGAGGCCACGGTGCCGCGCATCAGCGTGATCACCCGCAAGGCATACGGCGGCGCCTATGATGTGATGAACAGTAAGCACATCGGCTGCGACATGAACTACGCGTGGCCCGCCGCCGAGATCGCCGTGATGGGCGCGAAGGGCGCCGCGGAGATCATCTTCCGCAACGAGATCGCCAAGTCGAGCGACCCAGAGGCCAAGCTCAGCGAGAAGGAGGCCGAGTACAAGGAGCGCTTCGCGAACCCCTACGATGCTGCTGCGCGCGGATTCATCGATGAGGTTATCCGTCCGGCCGACACGCGCATCAAGGTGATCAACGCCTTGCGCATGTTGCGCAACAAGGTGGAGCGGATGCCGCGCAAGAAGCACGGGAACATCCCGCTATGAGGCACGTCGGGCAATGCTTCTCCGCTTTTGACCTTTGCATCTCCGGTGGAATTCCGCAGCGGTAGCCAGTTGCGGCATACAGAGAAATTGGTCGTGCAACAGTGAAGAAGAGATCGAAATTGGGCGTTGTGGCAGGGCTGGCCGCCTATTGGTTTTTGTAATTCCGATCGGCATTCAACTCCTTCTATTCGCCAGCAGCACCGGGGCCTGCCCATCAAAAGGGTTGTCCATCCTTCCGATGCTTTTGGCGGCCATGCCCGCAGCGCGCATCACCATGCGGTCGCCAAAGCGCTTGCGCACCTTGTCCATGGCTTGGTAGAGGTTCATGGCCTCCTGCGTGTCGGTGAAGGCATCCATCTGATGGCCGCCGCCGACGAGGTGACTGAATCGCACGCCCACCAAGCGGATGCGTTGACGGCGGTCGTAGAGCGTGCGGAAGAGCTCGTCCACCGTGGGCAGGATGATGTGGTCGCAGGCGGTGTAGCCGATGCGCAATTGCCGGAGGTGCGTGTTCATGTCGGCGTAGCGGATCTTCACGGCGATGCAGCTGGTGAGCTTGTCGCCCTTGCGCAGCTGGAACGCGAGGCTTTCCGCCATGGCGGTGAGCAGGCCGTGCAGCTTCACCATGTCGATGGTGTCGCGTTCGAAGGTGCGTTCGGTGCTGATGCTTTTGCGCTCGTGCCACGGCGTCACGGGGCTGTCGTCGATGCCGTTCGCCTTGCGCCATAGCACCGGGCCATGCTCGCCGAGCAGCCGTTGCATCAGGTCGATCGGCAGCTCCTGCATGGTGTGGATGCGCGCCACGCCCATGCTGCGCAGCAGGTGCGCCGTCTTGCCGCCCACGCCGGGGATGCTCTCGATCGGCATCGGCGCGAGAAAGGGTTTTTCGGTGCCGCGTTCCACCTCGCGTTGGCCGTTGGGCTTGGCGGTGTTGGTGGCCACCTTGCTCACCGTCTTGTTGATGCTCAGTCCGAAGCTGTTCGGCAGGCCGGTCTCCTTGGCGATGTATTGGCGCAGTTCGCTGGCGAGTTTCAGCGCGCCGAAGAAGCGCTCGGTGCCGGTGAGGTCCACGTAGAATTCATCCACGCTGGTCTTCTCGAAGAGCGGCACGCGCTCGCGGATGATCTCGGTGACCTCGTCGCTCTTCCGCATGTAGGCACCGCTGTCGCCGCGCAGGATGATGGCCTCCGGGCAGAGCTGCTTCGCCATGCGCATGGGCATCGCACTGCGGACGCCAAAGCTTCGCGCCTCATAACTGCACGAGGCCACCACGCCGCGATCGCTATCGGCGCCAACGATCACCGGCTTACCGACGAGGGACGTGTTCTGGATCCGCTCCACGCTCACGAAAAAGCTGTCGAGGTCGAGGTGGACAATGGTGCGTGGATCGCTCATGGATGATCGCGATCGACGGTGAATTTGTCGATCCCGCAGCCATAAGGTAGGCAGGGCGATGGAAGCGATGTGCTGTTCCGGAACAATTGCGCGGAAAGCCCCGTCAGCCCATCATCTTAATGTCGTGGATCCCGCCGCTTTCCAGGAACCGTTGCACGGTGAGGATCGCCTTCAACTGCTCATCTGCCAAGGGCGATCCTCGGAGCTTGTCCCGAAATCCTTCATGCAACAACACCACGTTGCTGCCGAGTTCCTTCAGCCGTTCCGCCAGCTTCCCGGCATCATCGAGGAGCGCGGTCTCTTCATGCTCCACATCATGCAGCAGGCTATGCACTTCGTGGTATGCGGCCCGCCCTTCCGAAGAGAGAATGTGCGTGGAGAAGAGCAGGCCCTGCGCCATCAGGTGCTCCAACATGGGGCCGCTCTTGAAGGTGCCGAAGTCGTCGATCGTCCGGTTCATGTGGATCCGCAGGTCGGCCAAGGAATCCGGGCGGTCCGCCGGGAAGAGCGAAAGCGCGAAGGCCTCGGGCGCGGACATCGGCAGTGGATCCGCCACATGGGTGAGGAAGAGCCGCATCACCAAATGGTGATTGTCGTGCCCAGCGATCACCTTGCTGTAGTCCAACGAGATCGCGCCGGTGAAGCAGAGGTGATAAATGGTGTTGCACAGCATCGCTTCACCGGAAGAGAAGAGAGGATGGTGCAGATAGGAATAGGTATGCGGTCCGATGCGGTCCATGGATGTGGTATCGCAGGGAGAACAAACGGTGGTGGTGTTTGTGCGGGAGGCGCTCCGATCATGACCGGGTCGCCGTGGGTCATCATCGATCCGCCTGGCCGTTACTTCTGTGCGCAAGGTCGTCACCTGCCACCTCGACCCCATCGATCCGGCCAACGGGCAGAAGCGCGCGCATCGCCGCGTTCGAAGAGATCCTGAACAGGCTCTTAGCGCTCGTACAGTTTGTTCAGCGCATCGGTGCGGCTGTGCACCTGAAGCTTGCTGTAGATCGAGCGGATGTAGGACCGCACGGTTTCAATGCTGAGACCAAGTTTGTCCGCGATCTCCTTGTACCGATAGCCGTCGGCGAGCAGTTGCACGAGTTCGTTCTCACGCGGTGTGAGGCTTCCGATGAGCGCGGTGTTCGTCTGTTTCTGTTGAACGCTCGCCACCACCATCCGCGCGATGGCCAGCGACATGGGCGATCCGCCGCTGTGGATGTCACGGATGGCCTGCGCGATCTCCTGCGGTGATGCGGTCTTCAACATATAGCCGGTGGCACCTGCGCAGAGCGCATTGAAAAGATGCGTGTTGTCCTCGAACACGGTGATCACCAGGAACTGCAACTGCGGACGTTTCGGCTTGCACTGCGCGATGCACTGGATACCGCTCTGCCCCGGAAGGTGGATGTCCGTGAGCACCACGTCGAGTCCATTCAGGCCCAAGGGCCGGACGAGGAAGGATTCCACGCTTGCATAGCTACCCTGCAGGTCCAGGTCGCCTTGATCGTTCACGGCCTGTTCGAACGCGAGCCGCATGTCGGGGTCGTCCTCGATGATCGCTACCCGTATGGCCATGGTCACGAAAGTAGAAGCGCTTTTGAAGGCATGCGCTCACATGTTAGTAGAGGGTAGGGGAGCTTCCATCATCACCGTGGTGCCTTCGGCGGATGTGCGCACTTCGGCCTTACCGCCGATCGCTTCCGCGCGCTTGGTGAAGTTGACCAGACCGTTCGCGCCGTCGCGCACGTTCGTCGGATCGAAGCCTTTGCCGTTGTCCTTCACGCGCAACAGCAGCTTCTTCCGCGTCAGATGCATCGCCACGTCGACCCGCGAGGCACCGCTATGCTTCAGCGCATTGTTCACAGCCTCCTTCAACGTCAGCAGCACGTTGCGTTTGATCTCGGGCCCGATGAGGAATTCGGCGTCGTCCGGCGGGAAGGAAAGATCGGCGACCAGTGCGACCGGCAAATGTTCGAATTGCCTGCCGAGCGAATTGCGGACAAAGGCCACGAAGGAGCCGAAGCTGTCGTTGCGTGGATCGACGGTCCACACGATCTCGCCGAGCTCCTTCACCAGTTCAGTGCTCGCGACCGCGATGCGCTCCCCCTGCGTGCCGGCCTCACCATGAAGCTGCCGCGTCATCAGGGTGATCTTGGTAAGCCCGCTGCCGATGCCGTCGTGGATGTCGCGTGCGATGCGCATGCGCACACGCTCCACCTCGCGCTCGCGTTCGACCTCGCGGAGCCGACGACGATAGCGGATCGCCAGCACCTGTCGCGTCGCGAGGACGACACCTGCGATGGCGAGCGCCACCATCAATACGCGCGCCCACCAGGTGGCCCACCATGGCGGAAGGATGTTGAAGTGAAGGACCGTACCGGTGGTGGGTATGGAAAAACCCTCGGCGCGGAGTTCGAGCGAATAGTTGCCGGGAGCCAGGCCGAGAAGGGTCACTTCGTGCTGGTTCCCCAGCCCGGACCACGTGCCTGTTTCGCCAGCGCGTGAAAGACGATACGCATAGTTGAAAACAGAACCATCGAGCAATGCGATGCAGCCGAAGGTGATGGCGAGGTCGTTGCGACGATACTCGAGGTCGATCGATCCGCGCGTGAGCAGCGATGCGGTGATGTCCTCGCTCTTCGCGCTGACCTTCCGCACCACCAAGCGCACGCTGTCCGCGCGCGGCTCGAAGGAGGCGCTGAAGCGTGACAGACCACCGCCGGTAAGGAGTATGTCGCCGTTGGAGTAGCGCGAGACGCTGCCGGTATTCGTTGAATTCACACCGTGCAAACGATCCAGCCGGTGCAACTGGCCGGATGCGATGTCCAATAGGTATGCGCCGCGGTCCGAAGTGAGCCACACACGCCCGGTCCCGTCCAAGGCTGCGTCCTGGAATGCCGGTCGCGACGGCAGGTACCACGTATGGTCCAACGCCCAGTCGTTGGTCCCGCGGGAGCGCGTAAAGTGTTTCAATCCAAGGCCTGCGGAATAGAGCAGCACGCTGGTGTCCGAGATCACTGTGCCGCCTACAATCCCTGCGAACAAGTGCCGTGATGGGTCCGTGTCCGGGAACGTGGCAACTGTAAGGTCCTCAACATTGATCACCAATGGAGGTCGGTCGCTTGGCACTGCGAGCATGTGCATCGGATCGAGCGGTGTGATGGACATCATCCGCGCGTTGCCGTTTTCCTCCGGCCGCTGAACGCTTGTAGTACCATCGGTGGTGGGATCATACACGAGTACTCCGCCGAAAGTGAGCGCCAGCCAGATGCGGCCGTGTTCATCCTCGGCAAGACCCTGAACGTTCGGGCGCTCCGTACGGAGCCATTCAACTTTCAACGGGACCAATTCCATCAGTGCCGCACCAGGTCTGTAGCACCACAGTCCACGGGTGCTCGCGACCCACACGCGTCCTTCCGGGTCATGTCGTGCGGCAAGCACTTCAAAGGGTTCGAAGGGAAGCGCATCCACGGGGAAAGGCACCTCGAACAGGGGGCGGCCTGCGCTGTCCGTGCGCAGAAGCATGCGGTCGCTATAGAAGCGCACCGCCCAGTACCCGTCGTCGTTGGCCGCTGGAGCGGCGTTGATATTCGAGCCGCTCAGCACGCCGCCCGGTCTGGTCACGCCCGTGGGGGCTGAAGGAGCGAGATGCACGTGGCCGGTGGAACCGATGAACAGGTCCCCATTGGGGGAGCGGAACGAGCCGATGGCGCGCATGTCCGCATCGGCGACGGTGATGTCCGACCGATCGCCTTCGGGGTCCGTTGTGAACGTATACAACGCGTCGTCCAGGCCGAGCAGCCAACGGTCCGGTGCCGTTTGCACGGCGGTGCGCACGATGTTCCAGAGGTCGCCCAAAGGGGTGCGGACCACGAACGGACGGAACTCGCCTGTGCGCATATCGAACCGCACAAAGCCCAGGCCCCAGCTTGTGCACCAGAGCACGTTCGGGTCGAAGCGGTCCGGTATCACGCGCACCAACAGCGTCTTCGGTGGTGGCGTTTTGCCGAAGGGCATGCACGGGAATATCGTCCCGGTCCTGGTGGCCGGGTCGAAATGGCGAAGGGCGGTCCGGTCCGTGAACCAGAGACTTCCATCGGGCGCTTCCCAGCCACCACCTGCTCGCGGCGGCGCTTCCGGCACGTCCATCTTGCGGAAAACGGAATCGCCGTGCTCGAAACGGAACACGCCGTTGCCACCCGCAAAGGCCCAAACCCCATGGGACGATGACGCGAACGAGAGGCATTCCAGATCGACGGATGGTGCATCGCCGGCCTTGAAGCGCATCTGTTGCCGAATGCTGTTCACGGCGTTGATGCAGAAGACTCCGCCGCTGCATGCTGCGAACACTTCATCCTCCGAAGCGATCACATCCAGCTGAAAATCGCCTTTCGGCGCCAACGGATCAGCGGGGTCGCTCACATAGCGCTCCGAAGTGGTACCGTCGAAACGCACCAGCCCGCGGTCCGTTCCGAGCCAAAGCGCACCGAGGGTGTCCATGGTGATCGCCTGCACCATCGCATCGTTGATGCCCGGAACTTCGAGCGGAACGAATTGGGGGGCCTGTGCGAGAACGCATCCAACAAGCGGTCCCGCGATGGATATCACGAATGCGCGGCGTGTGGTGGTTGCACGGCAGATCATGGCTCGCACCAAAGTAGAGTGCTTCTGGTCATTTAGTGCGACCCGATGGTCGTTGGCAAGCCATCTATCTTTGAGGTAAAGGCCACCCGGGCCGATCAACGCGGCAGTCAATGAAGCAGGACTATTGGAACGTTTCCGACAAGCAGGTCATCGAGAAGACCGGCAAGAGCTTGACGCATTGGATCAAGGTCCTCGACACGTTCAAGGCCGTCGGGAAGCAGTCGAACGATGTGGTGGCCTACTTGCAACAGGAGCACGATGTGCCGCGATACTGGGCGCGGACGCTGACGACGCATTATTTGAAAAAGAACGGATAACGATGAACGACACACAAGGACTCTTCGTGAAGATGGCGTTGGACGCCTGGAGCAACGAGCTGAAAGCCGCCAACACGCTGCTGGAGAAGCTCACCGATGAGCAATTGATGCGCGAGATCGCGCCCTCCCGCAACCGTGGCATCTATCTCCTCGGCCACCTCACGGCGGTGCATGACCGCATGATGCCGCTGCTGCGATTCCGGAATGCGTTGCATCCGGAACTGGACATGCCGTTCCACGACCGGCCCGACAAGGCCGTGGAAGCATTGCCTTCGCTTGCGCAATTGCGCGCGCAGTGGAGGGAGGTGAACGATGTGCTCCTGGGCCACATGAAAAGCCTTCCTGCTCAGGAGTGGTTCACCCGCCACGCCAACATCTCCGAAGAGGACTTCCGGAAGGAACCGCACCGCAATCGCCTGAACGTGTTGCTCAGCCGCACGGCCCACATGGCCTATCACCGTGGGCAACTGGTCCTCTTGACGAGCAAGTAGATGTCGTCTTCTCCGCAAGGCCGCCGCTATCTTCGCTCCATGCCCACCAAGACAAAGAAGATCGACTGGCAACTCGCCCCAGCCCCCGAAAGCAAGGACCACTTCACCCTGAAGCCGCAGTACGAGCTCTTCATCGGCGGCAAGTGGCAGAAGCCCAAGAGCGGGAAGTACTTCGACACCATCAACCCCGCCAACGAGCAGAAACTCGCGCGCATCGCCGAGGCCAACGACGCCGATGTGGACGCCGCCGTGAAGGCCGCGCGCAAAGCGTATGACAGCGTTTGGAGCAAGATGCCCGCGAGCGAACGCGCCAAGTACATCTACCGCATCGCGCGGCTGATGCAGGAAAAGGCCCGCGAGTTCGCCGTGGTGGAAAGCATGGACGGCGGCAAGGCCATCCGCGAAAGCCGCGACATCGACATCCCGCTCGCCGCCGCGCACTTCTTCTACTACGCCGGTTGGGCCGACAAGATCAAGTACGCCTTTCCCGGAAAGAATCCCACCGCATTGGGCGTCGCGGGACAGATCATCCCGTGGAACTTCCCGCTGCTGATGGCCGCATGGAAGATCGCGCCCGCACTCGCCTGCGGCAACACCGTGGTGCTTAAGCCCGCCGAGACCACGCCGCTCACCGCGCTGCTGCTGGCCGAGCTCATCCAGGAGGCCGAGCTGCCCGATGGCGTCGTCAACATCATCACCGGCGCGGGGGCCACGGGAGCCGCGCTCGTCAACCATCCCGGCATCGACAAGGTCGCCTTCACCGGCAGCACCAGCGTGGGCAAGCTCATCCAGCGCGCCACCGCCGGCAGCGGCAAAAAGCTCACGCTCGAGCTCGGCGGCAAAGCGGCCAACATCATCTTCGCCGACGCCACCATCGACCAGGCCGCGGAAGGCATCGTCAACGGCATCTACTTCAACCAGGGCCACGTGTGCTGCGCCGGCAGCCGCCTCTTCGTGGAGGAGAGCGTGCACGACGAAGTGATCCGCAAACTCAAGCATCGCATGCGCTCGCTCGTCGTCGGCGATCCGCTCGACAAGAACACCGACATCGGCGCCATCAACAGCAAGGAGCAGCTCGGCACCATCAACAAATACCTCAAGATCGGCCAAGCCGACGGCGCCGAGATGTACCAGCCCGCCTGCGACCTGCCCGGCAAAGGCTATTGGTGCCGCCCCACGCTCTTCACCAACGTGGCGCAAAGCGCGCGCATCGCACAGGAAGAGATCTTCGGCCCCGTGCTCGCCGTGCAGACCTTCCGCACCGTCGACGAAGTGATCCAGAAAGCCAACAACACACCCTACGGCCTCAGCGCCGGCGTGTGGACGGACAAAGGCAGCAAGATCTTCAACCTTACCAGCAAGCTGCGCGCGGGCGTCATCTGGGCCAACACCTTCAACAAGTTCGATCCCACATCACCCTTCGGCGGCTACAAGGAAAGCGGCTACGGACGAGAAGGCGGGGTGCATGGCTTGGGGGCGTACCTCAACCTCAATTGAGCTGTGATGGGGCGGATGACACGGATGCGTTCGGTGTTGGATCATCTGATCATCTCATTGTCTGATCGTCTGATCGGTATTTGGGCGTGCCGGCGCTCAAAAACAGCGCCGTCGGGCTATCCGCTGCAAGTCCTCGGCGGCTTCGTGCCTCAGCCGCCTGTGGGCTTTCCGCTTCTATCCCTCACGCGAAATGCCTGAACCGAAGGAACATCAGTATTTCAGGATGCATGCAAGTCCTTTCTTCTGGGGACTGAAGGCTGCCGAGTTGCGCCATGCCGCCGAACTATTGCGGCCTGAGTGCGAACGACAGTTAGATACGATTACGAGGCATGTCGAAGGAAAGTCGAAAGGGGAGGATGTCTTCATGATTTCGACGCTTCACATCTATGGTGCTTTGCTCGGATACAGCGTCGAATGTCTTTTTAAAGGGAAGATTATCTTGGAAGACCAAACGCTCATATCGAATGGGGCGTTGGCTCGAAAAGTTCAAACCCACGACCTCAAGAAGCTCGCACGCATGGCCAAGGTGCCACTGACGCGGAACGAAGGCATTTTCTGTGATCAAGTTCAACGACTGATGGTGACCGAATTCCGATACCCGGTCCCGAAGTCCCACGATTTGCAAGTCACCTCTATTCAAGTAGGTGGGAAATGGCCTGATGTGTTCCAAGACCTTTACGATCGTCTTCACCCATCTCTCAACGTACTAGTTAAAGGTCGGACAAAGTCTGTCAAGGTGCCGTGGTCTTGACAACTCGAATCACGTGACAATGACTATACGTTATCACCTTCGCTACTTGGCTCCTCCAATCGCTATCTGTGGCGGGTGGCAAGAGTTTGAAGTTTCGGGAGAGAGCCTCCTAAGGATTATTGACCATGAGTGAGAACGAAAAAGAGAAGTTGAATGTGTATTTCGACCCGGCTGGAAGACCGGAGGTCAACTTCGACTCCAAGCAGATGAAGCTCGTGCGAGAGACGTCAACATACCAGTGGAGGGTGCGCTTCAAGAGACCCCAACCAGCCACAATTGCGGGAGACATCTGCACTCTTGTTCTTCCAGTTCACCTGACTGCTCGGATCAACAGCCCTCCCGCGAACGCGCTCGCGCGAATCAAGTATGACATGAAGATGCGTGCTCCGACCATGCTCATTGACATGGGACCCGATTATTGGATAGGCAACATGTTGAGCTTGGCAGCCAACACTGCGCAGAACTGGATCGTGAAGGCGCAGTTACCCGTACCCCTGATGGCTGTTCCATTTACAATGGAGAACGACGATATCGTCACAGGTGCATTGGATTTCGCTAAGGACTATCAATTGATCTTTCCTGAATCCAGAGAGAACAAGAACTCGCTTTAGGAATGTCGAGCTTTCTATCATCGCTTTTTCCCAAGAAGGGGAATGACTCCCTTGATATGCGTGCAACCATTTTGGTCAGCCAGGCACACGCTGCGGCTGTTAGCTCGTTTGTGCCTTTTCTTGATCGCTTTCCCGCGCTTCAAAATGTGGAGGTGAAGGAATGGGATCGTACGGTCACGATGTCTGTGGTCTTCATTGCGACGATGCAACTTAACAGGCTGAAGGAGACGACGGCGAGGAAGGAGCATCTGATGAGCATCGTGCTCAACAAGCTTCTTGAGTGGGACGATTCGAGCTTTCCTGTCCTACAAGAATGTAAAGCCGTGTTCGATCAGGAGTGTGAATCCAGCAACTCGGGAATAGAACCTCGACTTGTCCTCGCAGACACGCTTGGAGTATGGGTGCTATTCAAGCTGTTGGGGAGAAGGGCAAGTTCGCAAAATGAAGCAGAGCTTGGTCGGACAATAGGCCTCTTGACTATGCAGCACGCCAGTGAGTATTGGCAAGTGGAAAAATAGTTGAACGTCCTCAATCTGGCGCGAGCGTCCGCGCTCGTTCCCTTGAACTTTGCTAACAAGGTCTGAGGCTGCCAAACACTTGAGATCAGTGGCCAAGCGCCAAGCCGAACGCTCATTGCATCGGTAGGCTAAGCGCTTCGTTCCTTCCGGGTTCGGTTGTATTGTTTGAAGTCGCGGACAGCGGTCCGCAGTATCATAAGGCCAGGCGCAAGTAAAAGCGCAAGAAACAGAGTGCCAAGACCGATCTTCCGCCATAGCCAGTCGAAAATGTTAGGGCTGCCATCTCCCTTGATCCTGCTCACGGCGGGGTTGTCGGGCAAATACTCCACCTCGACGGGAACAGGTTGTTCAAGACCTTGTAATTCGGGCTTCAAACGACCTGAGCTTTCCTTGGTCCGCTGCGTAAACTCTTGACCGTCGGGCACTCGGTATTTGTAGACTACGCCGTGGGACCATTGAGTCCTCCCCGCGCCGTCATCCTCTGCATTTTCCCAAGTGTCCACAATGAAACCCTGCACTGTATGGCCTCGTCGGATCAGTTGCAGATCGTCAAATGGATTGCCAATCAAGTAGTGCCAAAACCACAAGGCAACGATGCACATGACAGCACCTCCCAGCGTGGAGAGTGCTGCGCTTTTAAGTTGTTCGTTCATCGTTACCCACTCTTCTGCGAGCGTCAAGGTCGTGGATTTCCGCGTTCCGACAATCATTGAGGCTGTCCCCACTCTGGCGCGAGCGTCCGCGCTCGTGCCCGTGGCCACCCTCATTTTCGAGAATCTGTGCCTTCTGCTCAACTTTGTGAACCATGAAACCAGGAGAGAACAACGAAAGGGTCTACCGCATGACCTTCGCCAGCGTCTATCCGCACTATGTGACCAAGGTGGAGCGGAAGGGTCACACGAAGGAAGAGCTGCACACCATCATCCACTGGCTCACGGGCTACACGGAGAAGGGCCTACAGAACGTGCTCGACAAGAAGATCGACTTCGAGACCTTCTTCGCCAAGGCACCCCGCATGCACCCGAACGTTACCATGATCACCGGTATGATCTGCGGCTACCGCATCGAGGAGATCGAGGATCCGGTGATGCGGCAAGTGCGCTACCTGGACAAGCTGGTGGATGAGCTGGCCAAGGGCAGGAAGATGGAGAAGATCTTGAGGAAGTGACACTGCAACAAGCCACTTCGGAGCTCGACCGGATGATTCCTGAGATCACCAAGGAAAACTACACGCAGTACTACGATCGCTTCACCCAGGTCATCTTGCAGTACAGGGACGCTGGAGGCCTTGGTAAGCCATTAAGCGATTTCCTGCATAGGGCATGGAAGGCGAGTTGGTCAGAGGACGAGTGGAAGCAAGAAGTCATCGAGGATGCGGCTTCTCAGATGATCGGGTTTTGCATTCCGTCGCGTTACATCAGGTTCCCGGATAGTGGTTCCTTCGTATCGACCTGGCAATCTGGAGGAACAGGAAGATGATCACCTGATGCTCGCACGATCTGGATAAGTGGGTCGATGAGCTGGCCAGGGGAAAGGCAATGGAGAAGATCTTGAGGAAATGAACAGCGCTGTTGTGGAGCGTTACTAGAACTTCCGCTGTCTCACACGCGGTGGGTCGAACACCGTGATGCGCTCGGAAAGGTCCACTTCCGGATTGGCCGCGAGATAGTCCAGCAGCATGAGTCCTGGCGTATCCGACTTGTAGCTGAATATCCGGAAGTACACGATGCCACCATGGGCCGGTTGGTCCCGTGCTATGGCCAGCGTGCCGATGTCGCCATCGAACGTCAGGATCGTCCGGCCTTCTTCGTTCGCGAGGGCCACGACTGCCTCATCCGTTGAGCCACTGGCCACATCACTCACGTGCTTCACATCATAACCCGCACCACGAAGAAGGACCACACTTGGGAATGGAAAGTTCTCGTCGGCGAGGAACTTCATTCGGCCTTTCCGGGAAGCGGCCACATGAGCATCCCATCAACCATACACTCCAGCAAGAAGGCATGGACCGCCTGAATGTGCTCCGGCTTCAGCGTGGGAAAACTCTCCAACAGCATTTCGTTCGTCCAGCCGTCAGCCAAGCGACCTTGGATATGTTCCACCGACAACCGTGTTCCGGCGATGATGGGCTTGCCACCGAGGATCGCCTTGTCACTGGTGATATGCTGCTGCCAATTCATGCCCCGAAGTTAGGCCATGTACATGTGTCAAGAGATGTTCCGGTAAGCCTACCTCCTCACCTCATACCGCATCGCCACCGCTCCCGAGCGGAACTCCTTTTTGTCCACGAGCTTCAGGTCAATCATCTTCGATAGACCCGCGAACAACGTCGGCCCATGTCCTGCGATCCGGGGATGCACCACGAACTGGTACTCATCGATCAAGCCCAGCTCCGTCAGTGCCATCGCGAGTTGCACGCCGCCAATGGCCAGTCCGTTGCCCGGCTGCTGTTTGAGCTGCTGTACCGCCGTTGCCAGGTCCCCTTGCAGAAGCTCCGTGTTCCAGTCCACATCTTTCAGCGTGCTGGAGACCAGGTATTTCTTCGCTGCGTCCATCGTCTTGGCGAACGGCTGCATCCATGGTTCCATCCAGTCCGGCCATTTTCCGTTCGGTGGCATCCGCCAGGCGGACTCCATCAACTGGTAGGTCTTTCGGCCCAGGATGATCGCATCCGCTTGCGCGATAAACTCCTCCGCGTTGCGGTGCAGGTCCTCGTCCGCGATCCCGACCGTATGATCGTAGCATCCGTCCAAGGTGACGTTGAGGGAGAAGCGAAGGGGTCGCATGAGGCTCCAAGATTTGGTGTTTTGTAATCGCGCTGCCTGACCATCACTGCCGCGTGCTGTAGTGCAACTCCGCGAAGCCAGTGCCCATCTGTCGCGCCGAAACCAGGCGTAGGGGCGGGTTGGTGACGCGCCGTGGGAACAAAGGCTTGCCCTTTCCCAGAGTGACAGAACCGACCTGAACGATCAGCTCGTCCAGCAGATCAGCGTCGAAGAATTGGCCGGCGAGGTCTCCGCCGCCAACGATCCAGATGTTCTTCGAGCCCGCCGCTACGCGCATTTCAGCGTGTACGGGTCGCACGTCACCTTGGACGAAGCGTATGTCGGCGCCCTCGATCGATGGGAGTGCCCGGGTGGAGAAGATCCACGTTGGCTGGGTGTAGGGCCATGGCGACCCCGTTTCCGCGGCGACCTTATCCGCATGCCGCAACATCCATTCATAGGTTGCCGACCCCATTGCCAAAGCGCCTACATCCGCGATGAACGTGGGATAGCTTGTATCGTTCACGTCTCCCAGCGGAAACAGCCAATCCAACGAATCATCCTCGGTGGCAATGAATCCATCGAGACTTGTTGCTGTGTAGAACTGCGTTTTCATGGTCGGGTTTTCGATCGGGTCATTCACCGCCCTTGGGCTCCCACAACGCGATCTTGTACCCGTCCGGATCATACACCCACGCGAAGCGGCCGTAGTCCCCAACCGCAATCATCACGGTGTGATCATAGCCTCCGTCCAAGGTGATGTTGAGGGAGAACTTGAGGGGGCGCATGAGATTCAAGGAGCTATGCAGTTACTTCCTGATACTGGTTGAATCGGATGACGTCCTTGTGTATGCCGTAGGCCATTTGAGCGCGATCCACAGGATTGAACCAGTAATGCATCCAGCCATTGTCCAGTCGGCGTTCCCAGTTCTGAAGTTTGCCGTAGCGCAGCAAATAAGCCTCCACCTTGTGCGCACGCGCCGTCTCGGACGTCCGCCCTGTTGGATCGTCATACCACACCGAACCCACAGCTTCACCCTTTGGATAAAGTGCCATTCGAAAAGCCCCAGCTTCAAGTCGGTAGTGATGCTCTTTACCAGAAACTTCTTGAAGCGGCTTTCCAAATCGCTGGAGAATCATCAATGCATCCTTCATGGAGGAGCCAAGAGCAATGTGGGGGGTCGCGAGGACTATCACTACCCGTTCAACCGCAGCCTTGGTATCGTTCAAGTCTTGCAGGATCGCCTTCTTGATCACACCCTTGAAGAAGACCATCGGCAGCGACGTTAATAATGCAGCGAAACATAGAGGTGTGGTCGTGTGCGAACTGCGGAGTATTGTACCGTCGTCTCCTTCCCAGATCCGATTATAGGTCGAAAAGACGAAGCCACGGTCCTGCGATTCTGTGGTGAAGAACTCGTTCTCCGCCCCGGCGATGATGACCTTCTCCACGGTGGCCGGCTTGCCGAAGAGCATGCGCGTCTCCTTCCACTTCAGGCCCACGAGCCCGCTTGTCGGTTTCTCGATCACTTCGATCTTCTCGATCCCGCTGATGATCGCCGCAGCGTTCGCGATGTCGGTGATCGCGGCCCAGACCGCAGCCTTGGATCTGTTGATGGTGACTTGTGCATCGACGGTCATGGTGTTCCCCGTAAGGTGCGATCACGCTTTTCGCACAATAACTTTGGGTTTACCGAAAAATGACTTCCCAAGTTTGTAGCGTTCGTCATCATCACCTATGAGCAGAGCGCCAAGCGCATTGGCCATCTCCGCCAACTTAAGGATTTGAGCATCGCTGGGGTTCTTACATATGATCTCGGAACGGAACCACCAGAAGACGGGTTCTCCTTTCCAATTGATATCAAAGTAGCGAATGATACTTCCATCGGCCTCCTTCATATCAGTGTAATCGGCGGTCGACCAAGAAAGACTATCGTCCAATGCGATGAGATAATCTACATCGGATTTAGTGACAGGCGCGGAAAGAGAGTCGGTCCACTGCTCCGTACGCACGATGTGTAGGTCGTAGCCCATTTCAATCGTTCACGAACTAACCCTTCGGTTCCCACAATTCGATCTTGTTCCCTTCCGGATCATAGACCCACGCGAAGCGGCCGTAGTCCTCAACCGCGATCATCACAGTGTGATCATAGCATCCGTCCAAAGTGATGTTGAGGGAAAAGCGAAGGGGTCGCATGAGGTAATAGTATCGTTGCGCTGATCGCGCTGGATCAAGACAACATCCCCGAATGCACCAGGTTTTTGATCCCGCCGACGGCGATCTGCAGGCCCACGCAGAAGATGAGGAAGGCGGAGATGCGCGTCATCACCAGTTGGCCATTGGCGCCCAAGCGGTGCACCATGCGGCGCGTGTTGCGGTAGAATATGAAGACCAGCATGCACATCACAACGATGGCCAGCAGGATGGCGGAGGTATTGAACAGGTAGTTGCGCAGGTCATTGTCGTTGCCTTGGGCGCTTAGCGTGAATAGCACGGAGATGGTGCCCGCACCGGTGGTGATCGGGAAGGTGAGCGGATAGAACAGTCGTCCTGCGACCACGGCATTGTCCGTTTCGTTCGCTGCTCTTGCTGGATCGATCGGCGAGGCGCGCTGTGTGTCGTTCGATGAGAGCGATTCCCAGCCCATCTTGCAGATCATGATCCCGCCGGCCAACTGGATCACGGGAATGGTGATGCCGAAAAGCTGCAGGACCCAATGCCCGACGAACAAGGTGAAGACACAGACGCAGAAGGCATAGAAGGTGATCTTGCCCGCGGCAGCCTTGCGTTCCACATCGCTCAGTTGCGTTAGGTAAGGGTCCACCAAGAAGGCCGATCCGACCGGGTTCACCACCGGGAACAAAGCGATGATGCTGATGAAGAGCAGGTGGATGAAAGGGTGGATGTGGTCCATCGGCGGGATGAGGTCAGAGCAGGGTGGCCTGATCCATCACTTGGCCGAAAGTAGTGGTGCGCGTGGTGGCGCGGATCGGTGATCGGTACTTCATCTCTGCTACACCTCCGCTTTCTACCTTGCACACATTATGGCCAACGAAAAGACCATCGCGAATAAAGTGACCGTCACCGCGAACGGGGTGAACGGCAGCAACGGTGCAGCTATGAAGAAGCAGCGCCTCCCCGTGATGAAGACCTACAAGATCTTCATCGGCGGCAAGTTCCCGCGCACCGAGAGCGGACGATACTACCAGCCCAAGGGCGCGGATGGCAAGCCGCTGGCGAACGTCTGTCGCAGCAGTCGCAAGGATGTGCGCGAGAGCATCATCGCGGCGCGGAAGGCGCAAGGAGATTGGGCCAACAGAAGTGCATTCAATCGTGGGCAGATCCTCTACCGCATCGGCGAAATGCTCGAAGGTCGCAGCGCGCAATTCGTGCATGAACTGATGTTGCATGGCGCGGCACAAACGCAGGCCGAGGCCGAGGTCAGCGCGGCGATCGACTGCTGGGTCTACTATGCCGGCTGGTGCGACAAGTACCAGGCGGTCTTCAGCAGCGTGAACCCGACGAACAGCTCGCACTTCAACTTCAGCGTCTACGAGCCCACCGGCGTGGTGGGCCTGATGGCGCCCGGCACCTCGGGCCTCATCGGCTTGGTGAGCACTGTGGCGCCGATCATCGCGGGCGGCAATGGGTGCATAGTGGTGGCCAGTGAAATGCATCCGTTACCTGCCGTCACCTTCGCGGAAGTGCTCGCCACCAGCGACCTCCCCGGCGGCGTAGTGAATCTGCTTACCGGCCTGCGCAGCGAATTGCTGAAGCCGCTTGTGACGCACATGGACATCAACGCGATCGTTTGCGCGGATCCCACGCAGGAGGAGAAGACCCTCCTCGACAGCGAGGCTGCCGTGAACATGAAGCGCGTGGTGGTGCCGAAGGTGAAGGATTGGATGCAGGAGGAAAGCCGTTCGCCTTACATGATCCTTGACACCCAGGAGGTGAAGACCACTTGGCATCCGATCGAACGCGGGCAGGGTGGAGGAGGCGGGTATTGATCTAGTTTCCATTACATTCGAGCTATGTTCCACCCACGCCCCATCATCGCCGCGTTCCTGCTAAGCTCGGGAGCGCTTGCCTTCAATGCCTCAGCGCAAGACAGTAGTACTGCAACGCCAAAGGCTCCCGAATGCGGCCAACAGGAAATCGGGATCAATTTGTTCAGCTGGATCAACATCGATCTCCAAGGCCAAGCGGGATCCCGAGGTGATCTGCGCTATGCGAGCGGCTTGCTCTACAAATGGCATTGCCATCGGAATGTATTCCGCGCAGGAGTGGATGTACTTCGCAACAGCTATACAATCGGGACCGATCTGGGTGGCGCCGCGAATTATCCGGAAGGCCAAGGTTATCGGGATGGACAAAGCACGGATACTCGCATCCGGCTGGGATACGAGCGCAGGTTCGGCGATGGCCGATTACAACCCTACGCGGGTATGGATGTGGGCTTTCGCTACTTCCAGGACCGCTATTATTTCGAAGGCATGGGTGGCTTCGTCTACAATCCGACATCGGGGACGACCACGGTCAGGACCCAACAGGTGTTCATCGCTCCTTTCGTCGGCTTGGATTATCACTTCGCCAACCGTTGGTCCGTCGCGATGGAACTCGCGGTCAACTACTTCTCCGGACAAGCGATCCATCACAGTGATGAGTATTCCATTCTCCATCCGGATGGAGAGAGCCTTTCATATGGTGAGCACCAGAACATGACCACGCTGGACCCGGTGCGCTCGTTCTGCTTGGTGTATCACTTCTGAAGAACTCATGGGGATTTTTCTTCGTGCACTGAAGGGCGTATCCTTCAAGTGCTGAGGAGTCCTCCTTTATCGTTCAGCGAATTGGGCACTCGCAATGAAGTCCCCAATTCCGCATTCAGCCCGAGGATAAAGTGCGCAGCCAGTAGTGGCGATTCCTCCTCATGGTTCTGGTGGATGAAGAAGTCGATCTCTTCGATGCCAAGGTCCACCCAGGTCTTCAAGCGCTTCACCCATTCATCCAAGCGCGCGCGATCGCTCTTGGCATCGTTCGCGCCCACGTAGCGCACAAAGGCCGATGGCGTGGTGAGGCGCATGTGCAGCAGGTCGCGCCGGCCCGCTGTGTCCGTGATGATGTTCATGACGCGGTGCTCCTCCAGCAGGGAATAAAGCTGAGACGCGATAGCTGCGTTGTTGTACCAATCGGTATGGCGGAACTCCATCGCCAGCGGCACGTCGGTGGGCCAATCACTTAGGAAAGGTTCCAGCCTGTCGATGTCCTTCGGTGAGAAATTCTCATGCAGTTGCACGAAGACCGCGCCGAGGGTGTCGCCCAGGTTGCGCACCGCATGCACATAGTCGTCCACCGCTCCGCCGACATTCTTCAAGCGCGCGAAATGGCTGATCTCCTGCACGACCTTCGGGAAGAAGTGGAAGCCTTCGGGGACCTTCTTCGCCCAATTGGCGAACTGCTGCGGCGGGAACTGCCGGTAGAAGGTGGCGTTGAGTTCGATCGCATTGAACTGCGTGGCATAGTAGGTCAGTTCGTCCTTCGTGCCTTTGGGGTAGAAGTTCTGCAGGTCCTGCTTGTTCCACTTCGCGCAGCCGATTGAGATCCGAGGTCCGCCTTTCGGCTTTCCCGTTGCGAGTATCCGCGCCGTATCCACATGGTCGGCGGGAAGGCTCAGGTCGAGACCCTTCACGGAAGTGACCTTGCCGAATTGCATGGGGCAAAATAACGGAGCGCGGAACCGGATCCATCGGAGGGATCGGGATCGCCCATGGGAAAATTTTTACTGTGTGTATTCATTCAACCAAATGGTTGAATATATTTGACCCATCATCAACACACAGGACCATGAACGAAAGGGACTACAGCCGCACGTTCGTCGTGCCGCAGACAGCACAGGAGGTGTACGATGCCATAGCCCGCGTCACGGACTGGTGGACCATCAACACGGATGGCAATACCAAGACCGTCGGCGATGAATTCACCGTGCAGTTCGGCGACGTGCATCGTACCACGCAGCGGATCACGGAAGCCACACCCGGCAAGCGCATCGTGTGGCAGGTGACCGATAGCAACCTGCCTTGGCTCAAGGACAGCGAAGAGTGGAAGGGCATGGAGGTCGTCTTCGAGATCGCGCCCACGGCGGATGGATCGCAACTCACCTTCACGCACGTAGGTCTCACCCCGCAGGTCGAGTGTTTCGCACAATGCGAGAAGGGTTGGGACTACTTCATCAGCACCAGCCTCTTCCAACTGATCACCAAAGGCGTTGGCCTGCCCGACACCACCGAGCGCACGCACATGGACCGCATTGGACATGTCCATGCACCGAACACGTGATGAACGACACAACACAGAGATCATGAACAGGAAGGACTATAACTGCACGTTCGTCGTGCCCAACACGCCGCAGGAAGTTTTCAAAGCGATCAACAACGTCCGCGGATGGTGGTCGGAGGACATTGAAGGCAGCACGGAGAAACTCCAGGATGAGTTCGCCTATCGCTACGAGGACATGCATCGCTGCTTGATCCAATTGATCGAGGTGGTTCCTGACGAAAAGGTCGTTTGGGAAGTGCTCGACAACTACTTCGCCTTCACTACCGACCAAACGGAATGGAAGGGAACGACGATCAGCTTCGAGATCTCCGCGAAAGGGGATAAGACGGAGCTTCGGTTCACCCATCATGGATTGACACCTGCCTATGAATGCTTCGACATGTGCTCGGATGCATGGACGGATTTTCTGCGGAACAGCTTGATGAAGCTGGTCACCTCGGGAAAGGGGAGACCCAACAAGAAGGAGGACCAAGACCTGAAGCACGCCAGCGATGCCCGCACCGCAAACTCTTGATCGCACGCTCCTCGCGCTGGCCGATCCCACGCGCCGCGCCATCCTGCAGCGGCTCTCTTCCGGCGAAGCACGCGTGACGGAAGTGGCGCAGCCGTTCAGCATGTCGCTGAATGCGATCTCGAAACACATCCTCGTGCTGGAGCGCGCCAAGCTGGTGAAGCGACGCAAGGTGGGGCGCGAGCACTTCCTCAGTTACCGGCCGGAACCGCTGGACACGGCCGCGAAATGGATGGACGATACGCGTGCCTTCTGGGGTTCGCGACTGGATGCCTTGGAACGCCTGCTGCGCGAAGAGGATGAGAACACGAAATGATCAATAACGAAACAACAACCGAACACATGGACCCTTACGGAAAGATCATCGCACCCAATACCATTCGCTTCGAACGACTGCTGCCCGGCCCGATCGAACGCGTGTGGGCTTACCTCACTGAATCCGACAAGCGCGCCAAATGGCTGGCCAGCGGCGCGATGGACCTGCGCGTTGGTGGTGAAACGGAATTGTTCTGGCTGCACAAAAACCTGGATACGGTGCCCGGTGAGACTCCTGAGCGTTATGCGGAAGGGCACAAGATGAAGGCCAAGATCACCCGCTGCGAGCCGCCCAACGTGTTGGGCTTTTCCTGGGGTGCGCGCGCAGAGGCCCTGTCGGAAGTGGTCTTCGAACTTTCCAAGCAAGGGAAGGATGTGCTGCTGGTCCTCACACATCACCGCTTGCCGAATCAGAAGGACCTCCTCGGTGTCTCGGGCGGTTGGCACTCCCATCTCGATGTCCTGGTCGAGCATCTGAATGGACGGACCGCACCTGCCTTTTGGGCAAAGCACGATGCGTTGAATGCTGAGTACGTCGAGCTGCTAAGGGAGAATTGATCGCTGAGGGCGTTGCAATGCATTCAACTCGCCGTGTGAAATGCGGGTTGTGTGCATCGCAGCCCACATCCATTCGCTGCTACATTCGGCGGCATGACCAGCGAGGAATACGCCCGCCATTTCGCGAACGTCCCTCACCGGGTACTGCTGGAATTGGTGGATGACCCTGACGATAACGATCCTGTCGCGGTCCAAGCGGCAAGGGCCGAATTGCTGAAGCGCCACCTACCGGAAGAGGAACTTGCATCACTGCGCGCGGAACGGTTCGTGAAGGAGGAAATAGGCCGGAAGCGGGTGGAGAAGGCGGATCGGGTGAAGGCCAAGGCGCAAGCGGTCCTGTCGGAAGTTGGCAACACGATCATGGCCGATCCATTGGATCACCGGGCCGAGGTGCGTGCATGGTGGTTCATGATGATCGTGATCGGCATCATGTTGTTTGCCTCGGCCCCACGTTTCTTGGAACTAAGGTGGATAGCCGAAATGCGCTATAGCCTTTACACAGTTGAGCAATACCTTCCGTTGCTGATACTTCCGACCACCTTGGTGCTACTATGGAAGAAGCGCAGGGCCGGATGGTTCCTTGGTACGGCGATGACGACATGGAGCTTGGCTCTAACGGTGATCTCCGTATATGAGAATTGGGGGCGTCAACCATCGGGTGTCTTTGCTCTTGACTTTTTATTCCCGGTCCCGTCGGAGGAGCAAATGATCGGTGGAATGCTGTTTGCGGCCGGTCTTATGGCGACTTTTCAATTGCGGCGAAGCTTGAACATCTTCCACATCACCGAACGTGAACGCTGGTTGACGATCACGCTTGCCGTCGGGGTTACTGCATGGATGTGGTCCTGCATGAGCTAAGACCAATGGCGTGGCAGACTTGTCTCACATTCTCATGATGTGGGTATTGCCGAAGAAGAAGTTGACACGAAAGGTCACCATCAAGTCTGGGGTCATGCCTTGCCCGTTGCATCTGAGACCATTCCCTATTGGAGCAATGCGCCCAGACCCTTGCCATAGCCGCGAAGGGCATGGTCCAACTTGGACACCGAGCCGCTGAGCGCTTGGACATTCTCTTCCTCCACGATGAGCACTGTTCCGGTGGTGCCCATCGGCACGTCCGGCAGGTACACCACGCAACGGCCTTCGGGCAAGGTTTCCACGAGGAAGGCCGGTTGCCAGCCATCGCCCGTGCGCAGCAACGTGGGACGTACCATCGGCGGGTCCGCCAGGCCCAGCTTCGATTCCATGATGATGCGGATGTACGTGTAGCCGGGCATGTGCGAGAGCACCTGTTCCTCCGTCCACCGGCGCACCTTACCTGTTCCGTGGCCACGCACCAATCGCCCCACCAGGAGGACGAGGAGCACAAGGACCAGCAGCGAAACGACCATGAGGCCGTAGACCTTCAGGAAGCCTGCCACTCCAAAGCGCTCAGCAAGGGCACGCACGGGGTCATGCACCGCGTTCCACAACCGGTAGAGGATGTAGAGGACGAGGCTCATCGGGATGAGGAACAGCAGGCCCGTCGCCAGGTCCGCTCGCAGTTTCTTCCAGATCGTTCGCATGGTGATGGCTTTGTTGTGGATGATCGTGCAGGACATCCAAGTAAGGGAAAACTTGCGCCTCCTGCTGCCGTGAGACTCTGAAAATTCGTCGCATTTGGTGGCGGTCCATTGTCCGGAACTACTTTTAGGCCGCCTCCAAACACACACCCTGATGAAGAAGCTCTTCCTGTTCGGTTCCGCACTGTTGATGATGGGCCTGACCCAGACCGCAAGTGCCCAGTTGAGGATCAATGTCTTCGGTGGCTACACCTTTCAGGACCAATTCACCCTGAACGGCTATTACAACGGCTATTCCTATCAGGAAGGACGACTGGATGCCGGAGCGCATTTCGGCGGCTCCTTGGAGTTCATGATGCAGAAGAACGCATCGGTGGAGCTCTTGTATCAGACCCAACCGACCACGGGCCACCTCCGAACATCGTACTTGGACTATGGGCCGTATGATATCAATGTTTCGTACGTCATGCTCGGCGGAGTGCGCTATGCGCCGTTCAGCCCGGTGGTGAGCGGCTTTGGTGGGCTGGGTCTGGGTATCGCCATCTTGGGCGGGGATGCCACTGCCACCAAGTTCGCATGGGGTGGTAAGCTGGGCCTGCTCCTCAACATCTCGGACAATGTGGGTATCAAGCTGGGTGCGCAAGTGATGTCGGCGGTCCAAGGCGCTGGAGGGGGCTTCTACTTCGGCACCGGCGGAGCTTCCGCAGGCGTGTCCACCTATTCCTCCATCTATCAGTTCGGCTTTACCGGAGGTCTTTGCTTCACGCTTCCGAACCAGGCTGACAAGGCTTCGCCGGTGCACGGTGTGAAGTACTGAGGCGGCCGCAAGGGGCCTCGCTCATTGAACGGCCCGCCGGATGCATCATCCGGCGGGCCGTTCTTATTGATAGTAATGCATCGCGTGCTTTCGGCTCCGAATTGGATCTTGCCGTTTGCATCCCATTTATCTTTATCCCCCTCAACACCTGCCTCATGTTCTTGAAAGCACTTGCCCTTACCGCCCTCAGTGGAACTCTTTTCGTTTCACTGGACCTGCCCGATCTTGCTATCGGCTCACCTGCCCCTGCGACGTATGTGAAATTGAAGGACGTGGTCGGTAGCGAACGCTCCCTGAAGGACATCGCCTCGGACAATGGACTGCTGGTGATCTTCAGTTGCAACACCTGTCCCTTCGTGATCGGCCACGACGACAGCGAGGGCTGGCAGAAGCGCTACCCGGACCTGGCCAAGCTCTGCGCCACGGACAAGATCGGTTTCGTGCTGGTGAACAGCAACGATGGCAAGCGCGATGAGGGGGATGGCTTCATCGACATGCAGAAGCAGTACAAGTTGCAGAACTACGGCGGGCACTATCTTCTGGACCAGGGCCATGTATTGGCCGATGCATTCGGTGCGCGCACCACACCGCATGTCTTCCTCTATGACAAGGACCTGAAGCTCGTGTATAAGGGCCTCATCGACGACAACGTGGATGACTCCAAGGCCGTGCAAAAGCCCTACCTCCGCAATGCGATCGCCGCGATGATGCAGGGCCAGCCCGCCGACCCCGCCACCACGCGCAACATCGGTTGCAGCATCAAGCGCGCCGCGCCGGAGCAATAGGCCTTCATCACGGGGCGCCGGTCCTGTTGAAATGTTGGCAACTTCATTTCGCCCGCGCGGCCATCGGTCCTTCCTTTGTGCGAAAGGAATTCGGCATGAACGTACTGTTGATCGGTAGTGGTGGAAGGGAACATGCGTTGGCGTGGAAGCTCGCGCAGAGCTCCATGCTGGACGAGCTGTACATCGCGCCGGGAAACCCCGGTACGGTGCGGCACGGGCGCAATGTGGAACTGGACCTTCACGACCAGAAGGCCGTGCGCAAACTCATCCTTGACAAGAAGATCCGCATGGTCGTCGTCGGCCCGGAGACGCCGCTGGTGGAAGGCCTGCACGACCGCATCGCAGCGGATCCCCAGCTGAAGGGCAAGGTGACGGTGATCGGCCCCACCGCCGCCGGTGCGCGGCTCGAAGGCAGCAAGGAATTCGCCAAGGAATTCATGCTGCGGCACAACATTCCTACCGCGCGGTTCCGCGTCTTCGAGAAGGCTGCGTTGAAGGATGCCCTCGAATATGTGCAGCGCATGGAGCCGCCTTTCGTGATCAAGGCCGATGGCCTCGCACAAGGCAAGGGCGTTGTGATCGCGAAGGATCGCAAGGAAGCGGAGAAGGCACTGAACGACATGCTCCGCGCGGGAACACTCGGCCACGCCGGCGACCGTGTGCTGATCGAACAGTTCCTGAACGGCGTCGAACTCTCGGTCTTCCTGATCACCGACGGAGAGGCCTTCAAGATGCTTCCCTCGGCCAAGGACTACAAGCGGATCGGCAACGGCGACACCGGCCCCAACACCGGTGGCATGGGCGCGGTCTCCCCTGTGCCCTTCGCCGACAAGGACCTCATGCAAAAGGTGAACGACCGCATCGCTGTGCCCACCGTCCGTGGACTGCGCAGTGAAGGCATTCCCTACCAAGGCTTCATCTTCATCGGCCTGATGGTGGTGAACAATGAACCCTATGTGATCGAATACAATGTGCGCCTCGGCGATCCCGAAACGCAGGCGATCCTGCCCCGTTTGCGCAGCGACCTGCTGGATCTCTTCGAAGGCATCGCCACCTCCACGCTGAGCGAGCGTCACGTCGATATGGATGATCGCAGCTGCGCCACGGTGGTCCTCGCATCGGAAGGTTATCCCGGCAAGTACGAGACCGGCAAGCCCATCGTGGGCGTGGACATGGTCCGTGGCTCGCACGTCTTCCAGTCAGGCACGGCCGCCACGCCGGACGGACTGGTAACGGCTGGGGGGCGTGTACTGGCGCTAACGGCCTTCGGGAAGGACACCGAACATGCGATCCTCAACGCCTACCACAGCGCGGCATTGATCGAATACGAAGGGAAGTATCTGCGGCTCGACATCGGTCGCGACATCCTGCCCGCAGCCGGGAAAACGATCGCCTCCAACGAAGCGAAGACGGAGATCAAATGAATTCGTCCCGCTCCTTGGCGCTCGCGGAGAGCTTTGTTTGTGTCCACAGCCAGAAGGCCATTCCGAACAGCAGCACGGCGATGATGACGATGGGGATGATCCATTTCGCGGCCACCCAGGCTCCCAGTATCCATTGGACGAACCGGCCGATCCAGAAGAAGAATTGTGTCATCGTCGAGCGAGGAATTGAATGGCGCAAATATAGCGGCGTAGCGATGCGCCGGGCATTCCCCTTTTTCGCGGCATGCTGATCAAGCTATTCCGGCAGGACCGTCCCACGGCGCTTTTTCTACTCCCGGTACTGCTTCTGCTGTTATGGCCGGGCATCGGTTCCACGGGAATGCTCGCGTCCGCAAGGGAACTCTTGGCGGGTGTGCCGAAGGGAATGCCGCTCTATACGCCGATCCGCGCGCTGATCGGCATCGCGCCTTGGATGGCGCTTGTTCTAGGTGTATTGCTGGTGCTTGGCCTCTCGCATCGCTTGGACAGTTCGGCCAATGACGCCGAACTCTTCGACCGTCGCAACCACATGCCAGCACTGTTGTTCCCGGTGCTTCTGGCCCTGATGCCGCGTGGCATGGTCCCGGGTCCTGCCTTCATGGGCGCATGGGCGATCCTCTGGGCCTTGATGCGCACGTGGACCGCCATGGGCCGCATGAACCTACTGTCACGGCTCTTCGATGCAGGCCTGCTGATGGGCATCGCCGGCCTCTTCTATCTGCCCTTCTCCTTCCTGATCGTGGTGCTCTGGGCCACACTCGCCGTGAACCGTCCGTTCCATTGGCGTGAATATGTGCTGCCCTTGCTGGGCCTGGGTGTAGTGCTCTTCCTCGGCTGGGGCATCTGCCATTTCATCGATCCGGAATTGTGGGACCCGATCGGCTCCATGCGCGCGTTGGTACCGGCGGCGCCCCCGATGGAATTGCATTGGATGTACCGCCTGTTGGGCATGGTGGTGCTGGGGATCCTGCTGATCGCAACTGTCTTCACGTTCTATTCGGTCTACTCCCGCAGTGTGATGCGCGTGAAGAACATGCGGGCCTCCCTACTGGCCTTCGTCTTCGCCATGGGCCTGCTGGCGCTGTTCGCCTGGTGGCTGACCGACCAGGTCCCGCCCGTGCTGGTGGCCATGCCCGCCGCAGTGCTCCTGAGCTTTCCCTTCCTTCAGGCGCGCCGCATCGCCTGGGCGGAAGCGGGGGTCTGGGCCTTACTGGCACTGGCGCTTTGGGGCCGCTGGGTGGGCTGAGCTAACTTCGCGGCCACAACGCGCTCCGGCGCATCTTGCCCACCCCACATGAAATTCGGCGTCGTCACCTTTCCCGGTTCCAATTGCGATGAGGACATGCTGCATGTCCTGGAGGAGTTGGCGCCCGGCCAAGTAGAACGGCTCTGGCACAAGGACCACGATCTGCGCGGCTGCGACATGGTGATGCTTCCCGGCGGATTCTCCTTCGGCGACTACCTCCGCAGCGGTGCCATCGCGCGCTTCTCGCCCATCATGCAGGAGGTTGAGAAGCATGCGAAGAAAGGCGGGTTGGTCTTCGGCGTCTGCAACGGTTTCCAAGTGCTGTGTGAGGCGGGTCTGCTGCCCGGCGCATTGCTCCATAATGAAGGCCGGAAGTTCATCTGCCGCAACACTTACATCCGCGTGCAGTCGCGCAATACGCCACTTACCGCCGGATTGAAGGATCAGCCGTTGCGGATCCCGATCGCCCACGGCGAAGGCCGCTACTATGCGAACAACGAGACGCTGAAGCAGCTCAACGACAGCGATCAAGTGCTGTTCCGCTACTGCGATGAGGAAGGCCGCCTACGGGAGGAATCCAATCCCAACGGTAGCATGGAGAACATCGCGGGAGTATGCAACGCGGGCCGCAATGTCTTCGGCATGATGCCGCACCCCGAGCGCGCTTCGGACGCGTTATTGGGGAATACCGACGGCAAAGCGCTTTTCGCTTCCCTGCTTCAGGCCGCGCTGGCTTAGGCCGATAGGGCGGAACATCGCTTTCACGGACCTATTCTTTGACGTCGCCACCAAGAGCGTGGTGCCATCGCCATCAGCGCCTTTCCATCCGGCGAATTCCATCCCCGGTGCGGCGATGACGGTCAATCGTAGCGGCACGTTCTCGAAGAGGCTCATCGTTCGTTCATCATCGGTGAGCGGCAGGTCCTCCACGAAAACGGTCCCGGCCTGTGCGGGTTCCACGGAAACTTCGAGCGTGCGCATGGCAAGGCTCTCCTGTTTTCCCAATTGAGCGAGCAGGGATCCATTGCGGTTGCGGACATGGTCCAACAGGTCGGCGCGTGCCTCGTCCGGTGTGGTCACTGTCATTTCACCGGCCCACCGCGCTTGGTCCATTCGCATCGCATAGGCGTAGCGGTCGTACAGCGAATCGGCCAGAAGCGCTGCACGGTCCGCACTCAAGGTGGTGGCCATCAAAGCGGTGATGCGCGCAAGCAGCAGGTCGCGCGTTGCGGGATCGCCCAACAACTGCGGCACATAGGGAGCTTCCAATGAAGGCGCGCTGCACATACGAGACACGGTGGGATCTATGGAAGCGGCCCACAGGTCCATGTCGTAGAGGATCCATCGCCAACGACCATCGGCATCACGAGGCCGCCAGCAACGCACGTTCAGATCGTTGTCCGCGCGGCCGGTCCACAGGTCGAAGCAGGCCAGGTCGATCAGGCTGGGCAAGTCGATGAGCGATGAGAGCGTATCCAGCGGTGCCTTGTCCGCGATCGCCGCCATCATGTGCAAGTAGCTCTTCCGCTTTCCGTTGACCGCTATGCCCGCCGGGCCTTCCATCAGGTCAATTGATCCTCCGTTGTTCAAGTGTTCCACCCACTCTTTGCCCTTGGAGGGCATGGCTCTGTAGAGGCCTTGATACTGGCCGTTGAGGTAGAGCGGGACCGCAGTTGAAGGTTGTACGTCGACATTGCTGCCACTGCGCCGGGCCACTTCCGCCATGAAAATGTTGCGCAGAAAAGCGTTCGGCGTGGCATCGGCGCGGAGTGTCACTTCGTTCCAAGTACTACTGTCCGGCAAGGTGATGGGCGCATCGCTGCCGAAGCGGTCGCGCGCCAGCAGTTTGAAGTTCTTTTTCGGAAGGCCGCGTGAACCGCTCCCTGCGACGGCGATGCCCACGCGGACCGGCGGTGTGAAGGCCGCGTTGCCCCATTGCATCCAGGCATCCCGTTGCCATGCCTTTCCCTTGCGCGCATAGTTGGCATTGGTGGTATCGGCGATGCCGTTCGGGCCATGCAGGTCTTCGGGAGCGACCACTAACGCCATCGCGTACCGCGGAAGATGCGTGGTGAGGACCGCGCATTCGCTGGGCACCGCATTGGGGGCGAAGGCACGCGCACGAAGCACAGTACCCGGCGGCACATCGCTCATCGGACCGTAGATGGGCGAGTCCGGACCGGGCTCGGAATTATCCGTGGTGTAATGGATGGTCGCATGGTCCGGTGAGTTGATACGGATCTTGCCGCCCAGTTCTTCGGTGATCTGCGGAATGGCCAGACAGCGCGAAGCGGAAACGGATGCCGCATTGGAATTCCCAGGCGTTGGATCGACGAAGAAGCCCCATGCTTTTCCGCCATCGTTGACGCGCCCGATGGAGACCCCTGCGGGCAAGGCCGGCCAATGGAAGACATCCAGCACCGTCGCCCGGTCCGCGGCGATCAGCAGCAACGAACCACCGGTCCGGGGCAAGGTGAAGGGGAGGTGGGCGCTACCAAGCTGCTGATCTCGATCGCACCAGAAAAGGAAAAAGCTTCGGGCTTGTATGGAGAGGGCCGCATCGATCCGGTGCAGTACCGTCCCCATGACAAATGTGGTTCCTTCGAGGTCGACCGCCTGCGTACCGGCGTTGTACAGTTCGATCCAATCGCCATTCACTCCCTCTCCGTCGGAGCCCGGCGTGCGGGTGGCATGCACCTCGTTGATACGCACTTGGGCCTGCCCGCAGAGGGAGATGGCGATCCCGAGGATGCAGGTCCAAGCGCGCATTTGCGGCAAATAGAGGCATTCGGCCGTGTCGGCGCAAGTGCCGAAGCCTCACTATTCAAAGGGCGTTGCGCGTCACCCAGTAGCGGTAGCCCGCCAAGGCTTGGCGCGGCTTGCTCAAGCGGGTGAGGTCGCGGTGCCATTGCTTCGGCAGCACGGCGCGATTGAAGCGGGCCAGCAGGCGGAAGAGACGTTTGCGCAACGTCATCGGTCAGTGGTGTTCCTGTGAGCATTCATCGCCGGGCAATTCCAGTTCGATGGTCGCGTGCTCGATGCCCATGTGGTGCAGCGCGTGCTTGGCCTCGGCAATGATCGCGGAGCGTTCGGCGGCATCGGAAGTATCCACGATGAGATGTACGGTAAGCACAGTGTATTCACCATCCAGCGTCCACGCATGTTGGTCGTGAGAATCGATGACGTGCGGCACTTGGTGCAGCGCATCGGTAACGGCCTGTGCATTGAAATCCTCGGGCAAGCGCTGCATGAGAATGCCCGTTCCAGCGCGGAGCACACGCACCGCATTGAACAGCACAAAGAGGTTGATCGCGATGGAGAGGAGCGGATCGATGATGCCGAAACCCGTGAAGTGGATGACCACGGCGCCGATCAACACGGCCGCCCAGCCGAGGACGTCCTCCATCAAATGCAGGAATGCGCCGCGTTCGTTCAAGGATGATCCGCCGTGCAGACGCCAAGCCGCGAAGCCGTTCATCGCAAGGCCGAACACTGCAAGTCCGATCATGCCCAAAGCGTGCGGCGCATGTTCGTCGTTGATCCGGGAGAGCGTGAAACCGATCAGCACCAGCGAACCGATGGCCAGCACCAATGCCGTGAGCCAGCCGCCCAACATGCTGTAGCGTCCGTAGCCGTAGCTGTACTTCGCATCGCGGCCGCGCATCGCCACATGGCTCAGGTACCATGCGGCGCCGAGCACCAGCACATCACCCATGTCGTGCAGCGCATCGCTGAGCACCGCCATGCTGTTCGTCCAGAAACCGCCCGCGATCTCGATGAGTGTAAAGGCCAGATTGAAGAAGAACGCCAAGCGCAAGTTGCTCGCCCCGGTGGCATGGGAATGCCCGGCGTGCCCTCCTTCGTGCGAATGCGTATGGGCCATGGGCCGAAGGTAGCGGGAGCTACCCCACCACCACCCGCCCGGTGAGCTTCGCAAAATCCTTCTTCGCCTCGTTCAACGCGATGATGGTGCGCAGGGCCATCTCCACGTCCGCGTCGTCGGTCATGTCCTTCAACTGCTCCTGCTTCTCGCGCAGCATGCGGTCCACGCGGCGCTCCTTGAGGATGTTCAGGCCGTGCTTCACCGCCTCCAGCAGTTGCTCGTGCTCGTGCGTCACGTGGATCTTGTGCTTGTCCAGCCAGTTCGGGCTGAGCAGGTAGCGGTCGGTGAGCAGGTCGATGCTGAGGTCGCGCCACTGCTCGTCGGCGTTCATCGTATAGCGGGATGCTTCCACCGCCTCGCCCATCTTGTGCGCGAAACTGTAGTCGCGGTAGATCGCTTGGAAGACCGGCTCATCAAAGGTGATGTCGTCCTGCGCCAAGGATTGGAACATCAGCTCGGCCACGGAGATGTCCTCGTCCTCTGAAGTGCCGTCCTCATTCTGGAACGGCACGATGACGCGCTCGTGTCCGTAAGTCAGGAGCATGCGCAACAGATCGCGCTCCTGCGGCTCGGTGCCGAGTACTTCGATCTCGGGTTGCGGCGTCGCGATGGCGGGATCCACGTGCTCCTCGAACACGGGAGCGTCGCCACCCAGTTGCTTGCGGTAACCACGCCGCAGCACCTTGTTCATCTCGCTCACCAAGGCCTGCTCGCCCACCTCCACGATGGCCGCGCACTGCTTGATGTAGAGTGAGCGCAACACGAGGTCGGGCACCAGCGCGATGCTCGCCACCAGCTCATGGATCGCCGCTGCCTTGCGCACCGGATCGCCTTCCGCCTCGCGCACGAGGAGATCCGCCTTGAAGACGAGGAAGTCCTTCGCGGTCTCTTTCAGGAATGCGGAGATCTCGCTGCTGGAATGCTTCCGCGCGAAGCTGTCCGGGTCATCGCCGTCGCTGAAGACGACCACTTTCACATTGAGTCCCTCGGCGATGATGAGGTCGATGCCGCGCAAGGATGCCTTGATGCCGGCGGCGTCGCCATCGTAGAGGATTGTCACCGACGGTGCATAGCGCTTGATCAATCGCACCTGATCCACCGTGAGGCTGGTGCCGCTGCTGGCCACCACGTTGTGGACGCCCACCTGGTGCAGGCTGATCACATCGGTATAGCCTTCCACCAGCAGGCAGTTCTGCTGCTCCACGATCGACTTCTTCGCGAAGGAGATCCCATAGAGCGAACGGCTCTTCACGTAGAGCACACTCTCCGGACTATTGAAGTATTTCGGGAGCTTTTTGTCGCTCTTCAGCGTGCGCGCGCCGAAGCCGATGGGCTGGCCGGTGAGGCCGTGGATGGGGAAGGTGACGCGCCCTTGGAAGAAGTCCCACGGATTGCCGTTGTCGCGCCGCTTGATCCAGCCCGCTTTCTCCAGCAGTTCCGGCTCGAAACCGTGTTTGATGGCGGCCGTCGCGAAGGCATCACCCTTCTCGGGCACGTAGCCCAATTGGAATTCCTTGATGGTGTCCTCGCGGAAGCCTCGCTCAACGAAGTAGGCCAGTCCGATCTGCTTCCCCTCGTCGTTGTTCCACAGTTGGTCCACGCTCCAGTTCAGCGCCCACTGCTGCACCACGCCGAGGCTTTCGCGCTCGTTCTGCTCCAGCTCCTGCTCCGGCGACTGCTCCTCTTCCTCCAGCTCGATCTGGTAGCGCTTCGCCAGCCAGCGGATCGATTCCACGAAGGAGAGATGCTCCTGTTTCTCCAGGAACTTGATGGCATCGCCGCTCTCGCCGCAGCCGAAGCATTTGTAGATGCCGAGCTGCGGACTCACATTGAACGACGGCGTCTTCTCGTTGTGGAACGGACAGAGCCCGAGGTAGCGCGGCCCCTTGCGCTTCAGGTCCAGGAATTCGCCCAACACCTCCTCGATGCGGACGGCATCCTTCACTTGCTGGACGGAACGGGGTGTGATCAAAACAGGCGGAAAAGGGCCGTGAATTTACCCGTTGGCGCAACGCCGGGACTCGATCGTGGATAACCTCTCAACGTTCGGGCTATGCGCGGCGCCCTTTGTGCGCGGACATCGTCGCGTCGGCGGGTTTTGCGGATAGCGGTCCTTGGGATTAGTGATTCTTACTTGAGTTCAAAATCTTCTCTATCTGCGCAATGTAGTTGTCAAAATATGCGTGTCCTCTTTTCACAGGAATGCTAAATCTACTCAAGCGATAGCCTTCAATCGGTTTGGTCAATAGCAGTAAATAGTCTGCGCCTTCTGATAGGTGAACTGGGCATACAGCGTGTGCCTCCTCGGTTTTAGCTTTCCCGGAGATCTTGTCATCCACTGTAAGGTTCCCTTTTAAACACTTCTTAATTGTCAGGTCAAACGTTTCCAATTCTTGGTATCCCTCGGTCGAATGAGTTTCGTGGTCAACTGTTGCAATTACCACTACGTCATATTCGCTAAAATCAGTGATAGGGTATGTAGGCCCTAAGATGGGGTCCTTGCACGCGGTAGCAATGAAAAAAGTCAGCACCGTAAGTGATATTATGGCCAGTGTATTCCTCATTCTGTTTTTCATTAACCCCAACTTCAGCGTTGCTGCATCACGTTCCATTGTGCGCGGGCCTTGTTGCGAGGGGAGGGCGTTACGTATAGCCGTTGACGTGTGTCGTCTATTCGTCTATGATACTGTCCCTGAAGGCTGTCCATCTTGCCATATCGGCTTTTGAGCTTTCAATATCAAAGAAATAAGGAGTTGACCCGCTAGCAGCTTTTAATTCTAACGCAGAAAGGATATTCCCAATGCAAGGGATGGCTAGCTCATCGCCACGCACATGCATGGCGAATGAATCCAGTTCCTCACTATCTCCCATGTTAAATTCAATAGAGAAATGTTGATTCTCCAGTATGCCCCATGATGGGTTTGAGAAGTCAATGCTGGGTTCAGCTGATTTCAACTGCGCTATTACTTTCGACCGTTTACCGATCGGTTTAGGCTGGAAGTCATCGGGTATCTCATCCAGTGAGTTGACATCTCCCCAATCCTGAACGAATAGATCCCAGCTCATGACTATTCCTTTGATGGCGCTACAGCTTCAAGGTTGCCCCACGATGTTCCCCAAGGTGTCGTATTCCACCGTCTTGGCAAGGTTTCCCTGTTCGTCGTAGAATTTCCACGCGCCTACCTGCTTGCCGTTGCGGTGCTCGCCTTGGTAGTAGACCGCGCCGTTCGGGCGGAAGACGATGGACTGGCCTTGGAGCACGCCATCCACATAATCGTTGCGGCTTTGCACGCCGCCTTGCTCGGTGTAGCTCGTCCACACGCCGTTGCGCTTGCCGTTCATTTTGTCACCTTCCATCAGCAATCCTCCGCTCGGTCGGTGGATCTGCGCGTGTCCATTCTGTAGGGTGTCCTGCTCTTCCGGAGTGAGCACGTGCGTCACGGATTTTTTCAAACTGTCCGCCGCAGGTTGCTGCGACTGCGCCGGCGAGGATGGTGTGGTGCAGGCGGCGAGTGCGAAAAGTGACAGGATGAACAGGCTCTTCATGGTTCTTCCGGCGGAATGGTCACGGGTCTTCATTTGCTGCGTTCAACGGTCATTTGGAGCAGGCCTTCCAGTGCATCACGGGCCTCGGTCTCGGGCAATCGATGCAGCACAGCCAAGGCCTTGTCGCGGTAGGCGTACATGTGTTCACGGGCATGCGTGATGCCGCCCACTTCCACCACTTTTTCGATCAAGCGGGCCACAGCGGAGTTGTCGGAACTGTCGTGCTTCAGCGTGCGGACCATCCAGCGGCGGTCCTTCGCGTCCACCTGCTGCAAGGCGTGGATCATCGGCAGGGTGAGCTTGCCTTCCTTGATGTCGATGCCGGTGGGCTTCCCCACGTTCTGCCCGGCTCCGTAGTCGAAGAGGTCGTCCTTGATCTGGAAGGCGATGCCGGTGTGCTCACCGAATTCGCGCATCAACGCGACCTGGTCAGCAGTGGCGCCGCCGGCCTGCGCACCGCTGGCGCAACAGGCCGCGATGAGGCTCGCCGTCTTCTTGCGGATGATGTCGAAGTAGACCTCTTCCTTGAAGTTCAGTCCGCGCGCTTTTTCCAGTTGAAGCAACTCGCCCTCGCTCATCTCGCGCACCGCGCCGCTCACGATCCGCAGCAGCTCGAACTGCTCCTGTTCCACCGCCAGCAGCAGCCCTTTGCTCAGCAGGTAGTCGCCCACGAGCACGGCGATCTTGTTCTTCCACAGCGCGTTGATGCTGAAGAAGCCGCGCCGCATGTTGCTGTCGTCCACCACGTCGTCATGCACCAAGGTCGCGGTGTGCAAGAGTTCGATCAATGATGCAGCCGTGTACCCGGCCTCGTTCACCGGCCCGAATTGGCGGGCGCTGAGCAGCGTGAACAGCGGCCGCATCTGCTTGCCCTTGCGTTGCACGATGTAGTGCATCACGCGGTCCAGTAGCGCCACCTTGCTGCGCATGGCCTCCCGGAAGCGCGACTCGAAGAGCTTCATCTCCGCGTCGACGGGCCTGCGGATATCCGCCAGTGAAAGCACCGCTGGACGTTCCGGTGATTGGGCGATCATGACGTGCAAAGATGGGCCGCAGGGCCGGAAAGACTTAGCCTTTGAGGATGCGTTCGCCGTCCTTCACCGCTGGTTCGTTCTTGTTCGCCAGTTGCCCGCAGGCCGCATCGATGTCGCGGCCACGGCTGCGGCGGATCCGCGCGGTGATGCCTTTGCTCTCCAGATAGTTCTGGAATTTCAAGGCCTGTTCGATGGGCGTGCGCTGGAATCGCCCGTCATCCGTGGGATTATACTCGATCAGGTTCACCTTGGCGTCCACCCGGCTGCAGAGCCGCACCAGGTCGCGCGCGTCCTCCATGGAATCGTTGAGGTCGCGGAAGAGGATGTACTCGAAGGTGACGTCCTTGCGCGTGAGGCGCGTATAGTGACGCAGGGCCTCCATCAGCTCGCTCAGCGAGTTGGTGTCGTTGATGGGCATCATGCTGCTGCGCTTCTCATCGGTGGCGGCGTGCAGCGAGAGCGCGAGGTTGAATTTCGCGCCATCATCGCCGAGCTGGCGGATCAGCTTCGCGATACCGGCCGTGCTCACCGTAATGCGGCGATAGCTCATGCCCAGGCCATCCTCGGCGTTGATGCGCTCGGCGCTGCGCATGGTGTTGGCGTAGTTCAACAACGGCTCGCCCATGCCCATGTAGACGATGTTGGTGAGCGGCCGCTTGAAATGCTCCTGTGCCAAGGCGGCTATCTCCCACACCTGGTCCACGATCTCGCCCGCGCTGAGGTTGCGCACGCGTTTGAGCTTTCCGGTAGCGCAGAAGGTGCAATCCAAACTGCAGCCGATCTGCGAGCTGACGCAGGCGGTGATGCGCTTCTCCGTGGGGATCAGCACGCCCTCCACAATGTGTCCATCCCACGTGCGGAACGCGCATTTGATGGTGCCGTCGGTGCTCTTCTGCTGTTCCGCGATCGTGAGCGGACGCAACACCGCGCGCTCGGCCAGCTTCGCCCGGAGGTCCTTGGAAATGTTGCTCATCCCCTCGATGGACGGCGCGTGCGTTTTCCAGAGCCATTCCCACACCTGCTTGGCGCGGTAGGGCTTATCGCCCAACTCCGTCACAAGGGCGGTCACTTCCTCCTTGGAAAGTTCGCGGAGGTCGATCAGCTTGGTATTCATGCGGCAAAGGTCGGGTATCGGCGCGGTTGAATGCCCGAGTCGATCAGAGTGTTCCGCACCCGCGCTGGCACCCACGCGAGTTTTGGAAATGAGAGGTCTCTCGCTCTTCAATCGACGATCCGGTCAAGCGTCTTGTAGATGAACTCGATCCCTGCGGAATCCTTGGTCACTTCGAACGACAAACCCTTCAGTTCCGCGCCTTTGTAGCTGGCACCCTTCGTCCGCTTGATCCCCTCGATCATACTCCAGTCTTTTACCTGGATCATTCCCTTGGCACATAGCGAATCGTTCTGGATGTCCACCAGGATGTAATCGTTTCCGTTCTGCTGGACATAGCTATCGAACCAATAGTGCAGATCGTCCATGCCCAATTGGTCTATCCGGTCGGCCAACTCCTGTTTGTATTCCTGGGAATCATAGCTGGAGCGGTCGAAGATCGGGTCCTGGTTCTTGCAGGTCGATCGGTCACACGATGACAGTACCAAGATCAGGGCCGACAAGATGAATCCGGAATGGGTTCTCATCCTCAAGTAGGGTTGGTGGGTGCTGGTGTCGAAACGAAATGGACCGGTCGGAATTGTATCGGCCATCTGGCAAGTGAATACGGGCACATGCTCCATTGGTCTGTCAAAGGCCGGACCCCGGTGCGATCGCTTCCACAGGCGCAACGCCCTTCCGGTAGATCAGCTTCTGTACAAACAGGAACAGTAGCACCGCCCCGACAGCAAAGGCAGCTTCCGTGTTCAGCATGCCCTGTGCGCCGAAATGCGTGTAGGCCACGCCGACGACGTAGGTCATCAGGTAGATCGGGGAATTGGAGAGGGCCGCGAAGATGTTGTACTTGGTGGCGGCGGCGCCCTTGCCGATCACCGCCAGCGTGAACGCGGTGAAGCCCGCGAAGCTCAAGCCGGTGGTGATCGCATAGAGCGAGGTGAATGCGACGAACATCCCTTCGGTCCTCGGCGCATAACCCATGGCCACCGCGCAGGCCGCGCCCGCCAAACCGAACAGCAGGTAGGCGTTCCGGCTGTTCATCCGGTCGCAGATCCAACCTCCGATCAGGCAGCCGAGCGCGGACAAAAGACCTCCGGCCACGCCTGTTACCAAAGCTATCATATCCGCGCTCACATGCCAATTGACCGCGATGGAGGACCACAGATTCCCGGCGGAACCGGTGCCCAGCGTGAGGAAGCAGAGCATCAACCCGAGGATGCCGCTCTTGGTCTTGATAGTGCTCCACACATCCTTGCCGATGTTCACGTAGGTCTGTCGCATATCCTCCTCCTTCACCGTGGTTTTGTGGTTCCGGAAGAAGGCCAAGGCAAGCGTGCAGGCGAGGCAAAGCACGCCGATGATCACCGTTGACATCCAGACCGCCGGCAGATGTTGAGCGAGGATCAATCCGATGCCACCGCCGATGCCTGCGCCACCGAGATTGCCGGCCTGCATGAATCCGCCGGTCCGGCCTTTCAATTCCTCCGGTACATCGTAGGCCATCATGCCCTCCGTGGCCATGCAGAGGAAGGTGATGGCCAGGCTCCACAGGAAGACGAGCATGGTGAGGTGCGGGATGTTGGCTTCCTTGAACGGCACGATCGCGATGGCCACAATGACGAGGAAGCTGACCACATTGGCCAGCTTGTACCAGCGCTTGTAGGTGAGGGTGGAATCCACCAGCGGTGCCCAGAGGAATTTGAAGATGTGCGGAAGCAAGGATGCCGCGACCAACGCCGCGATCTTCTCCACGGAAACGCCTGCTTGGGACAGCAGATAGCCGAGCGTCACCGTCACGTATCCGCTTGATACGCCCATGGGCAGTATCAGGATGGTGAAGAGAAACGGATGGGCCGGCTTGTGCGCAGGATGGATCGCGGAAGTGGTGATCTGGTCACTCATTCGGGGTGGTACACAGAGTGGGATTCAGGATGATCGATAAATCGGTCAAGGGCGTTTGGTCCGCACAATGTAGGAGAGCGGGAAAAGAGAACCCTCGACAGAAACCAAGTTTGACAAATACATCCGCACCGCTCGTTCAGCGGATGGCCTCCGGCACTATCGTCTCCAATGGCGCGGGGACTCCCTTGCGATAGACCAACTTTTGGATCAGCAGGAACAGCAGGACCGCACCGACCGTGAATGCGGCTTCCGTGTTCAGCATGCCGCGCGCGCCGAAATGCGTGTAGGCCACACCGACCACGTAGGTCATCAGGTAAAGTGGCGAATTGGAGAGGGAAGCGAAGATGTTGTACTTGGTGGCGGCCGCGCCTTTGCCGATCACCTTCAATGTGAAGGCGGTAAAGCCTGCAAAGCTCAATCCGCTTATGAAGGCATAGAGCGAGGTGAAGCCGACGAACATGCCTGCGGTCCTGGGCGCATAACCCAACGCCACGGCGCAAGCCGCACCGGCCAGTCCGAAGAGCAAGTAGGCATTCCTACTGTTCATCCGGTCGCAGATCCAGCCGCCGACAATGCAGCCGACCGCGGAAAGCAACCCGCCGGCCACGCCCGTTACCAAGGCCACCATGTCCGCACTCACGTGCCAATCCATCGCGATGGACGACCATAGATTGCTGGCGGCCCCCTTGTTGATCGTCAGGAAGCAAAGCACCAGCGCCAGTATGCCGCTCTTGGTCTTGATCGTGTCCCAGACATCCTTGCCGATGTTCACGTAGGTCGTGCGCACGTCCTCGGCTTTCACCGTGGTCTTATGGCTCTTGAAATAGACCAGGGCCAGCGCGCAGGACAGGCAAAGCAGGGCCAGTATTCCAGCTGACATCCATGGTAAAGGCAGGTGCTGGGCCATGATCAGACCGAGGCCACCGCCGACACCAACGCCACCCAAATTGCCTGCTTGAAGAAAGCCGCCGGTCCGGCCCTTCAATTCCGGCGGCACATCATAGGCCATCGTGCCTTCCGTGGCCATGCAGAGGAAGGTGATGGCCAAGCTGAGCAGGAAAACGATCACCGTGAGATGCGGCAAGTTGGCTTCCTTGAGCGGGATGATCCCTGAGACCGCGAAGGCGATGGCGCTCGTGACGCTCGCCAAGCGATACCAACGTTTATAGGTAAGCGTGGAATCCACCAAGGGTGCCCACAGGAATTTGAAGATGTGCGGGACCACCGCGATCGCCACCAACGCCGCGATCTTCTCCACCGAAACACCGGCCTGCGCCAATTGATAACCCAGGGTGACCGTGATATACCCGAACGATATGCCCATGGGCAGTATCAGGATCGTGAAGAGGAACGGATGGACCGGCTTGTGTGCCAGATCGATCGCGGTAGGAGGGGCTTGATCGCTCATTTAAGGGTGGGGTGCATTGCAGAATTCCGGTCGATCGACCATCGGCCCTCGCCGCTATGCCCGCACAATGTAGAGGAGTGAAAGGCTCTACCGGCTTTCCGCTTCCAGCAAGGCATCCGCCAGCCGCAGATCCATCGGCGTGGTCACCTTGATGTTCCGTTCCTCACCTTCCACGAGATGCACAGGCGTGCCGTTGCGTTCCACCAGCGTGGCCTCATCGGTGAAGGCCGGGTCATAGGGAAGCTCGAATGCCTTCCGCAGCAGCGGCACGGAGAAGCATTGCGGTGTCTGCACGATACGAAGAGAGGAACGGTCCAGTGCGTGTGAGGAATCACCGCTTATCTGCCGCATTGAAGAGCCGACCGACACGACAGGTATCGCTGCACCATACGCTTCCGCAGCGGTGAAGCAGCGTGCGATCAGTTCCACAGAGACCAACGGCCGCACGCCATCATGCACCGCGACCAGCCCGTCGTGCTTCACTTCCTTTAATCCCTCGTGGACCGAATGGAAACGCTCGGCGCCACCAGCCACCACGGTGTGTTCCATGGGAAAGTGATGCCCGATGCAGAGTGTCCGCCAGACGTCGATCTGTTCCTTCGGCAGCACTATGATGAGTTGCATGGCGGGGTCGAAGCGATGAAAGGCCGCGATGCTGTGGCAGAGCACCGGCTTGCCGCGGAGCAACAAGAATTGCTTCGGCACAGGAGAAGACATGCGCTTGCCAACACCTCCGGCAACGATGATCGCGGAACGTTGGGTCATAGCCGCGGAGGCGCAGAGGCGCGGAGAAGAGTATGAATGCGCCGCAGAGGCACAGGCGCGCGAAGAAAGGCTGGGAATCCACTGGAACTCATATCGCAAAAATGCTGAGGCGCGAAGAAATGAGATCGCTTCCTCTGCGATATTACTCACTCAGGCCCCATATATTGAGCATCGGGCCAAGCTGCCCCTATTGCATTTCTCTGCGCCTCCGCGCCTCCGCGGCAAAAAAGACCTCCGAGTCTCTCTTCCTCAGATGATCAGCATCGCGTCCCCGTAGCTGAAGAAGCGGTACTTCTCCTTGATGGCCACCTTGTAGGCGTTCCACACGTGGTCGTAGCCACCGAAGGCCGCCACCATCATCAGGAGCGTGCTTTCGGGCATGTGGAAGTTGGTGATCATCCGGTCGGCGACGGTGAAGTCGTAGGGCGGGAAGATGAACTTGTTGGTCCAGCCGTTGAGCGGCTTGATGTGCTCGTCCGTGCTGACGCTGCTTTCCACGGCGCGCATGGTGGTGGTGCCCACGCAGCACACGTGCTTCTTCGCGTCCTTGCTGGCGTTCACGATGTCGCAGGCCTCCTGGGTGATGATCACCTGCTCGCTGTCCATCTTGTGCTTGGTGAGGTCCTCCACTTCCACCGGGCGGAAGGTTCCGAGACCTACATGCAGGGTGATGTTGGCGAAGTTGATGCCCTTAAGTTCGGCGCGCTTCATCACCTCGCGGCTGAAATGCAGACCGGCGGTCGGAGCGGCAACAGCGCCTTCATGCTTGGCATAGATGGTCTGGTAACGCTCGGCGTCGCTGGGCTCAAGGTCGCGCTTTATGTAGTGCGGAAGCGGGGTCTCGCCCATCTCGGTGATGGTCTGCTTGAACTCCTCGTAACTGCCGTCGAAGAGGAAACGCAGGGTGCGCCCGCGGCTGGTGGTGTTGTCGATCACCTCGGCGACGAGTTCGTCATCCTTGCCGAAATAGAGCTTGTTGCCGATGCGGATCTTGCGGGCGGGGTCCACCACCACGTCCCACAGCAGGCTGTCGCGGTTGAGTTCGCGCAGCAGGAAGACCTCGATCTTGGCGCCGGTCTTTTCCTTGTTGCCCCACATGCGGGCCGGGAAGACCTTGGTGTCGTTCACCACGAAGGTGTCACCCTCGTCGAAGTAGTCGAGGATGTTCTTGAATTTCTTGTGCTCGATCTTGCCCGTCTTGCGGTCCAGCACCATCAATTTGGCGCCGTCGCGGTCCTTGGTGGGGTAGAGGGCTATGAGTTCCTTGGGGACGTCGAACTTGAATGAGGTCAGCTTCATGGAAGGGTGGGGCTTACAGGCCCGGTTCTGATTTGGGGGCGCGAAGATAGTGCGATCACTGGCCCTCGGGGCGGATCAGCTATCCCCGTTGGCCTTCCGCTCGGATACCCAACGGTCGAACCATTCCGACCATTCCTCTGGCGTGCGGGCATCCTTCACATGAAATGAGCCGCTGGCCGTGCGTCGTAGCCCGACCAGATGTGCTCCGCAGCCCAATTTCTGCCCGATGTCATGAGCCAGCGAACGGATGTAGGTGCCCTTGCTGCAGCGCACGTCGACCGTGACATCCGTGCCTTGCCAGGACACCAGATCCAAGGCGTGTATGGTCACGGGCACGGCGGGCAGGTCCACTGTTTCGCCTTTGCGTGCGAGGAAGTAGGCCCGTTCGCCTTTAAAGCGTTTGGCGGAGAAATCGGGCGGGAACTGCTGGATGGGGCCGGTGAAGTCATTCAGCACTTGGCGGATGGCGTCCTCATTCACGTGGTCCCATGGCCGCTCCTGGTCCACATCGGTCTCGGCATCATAGCTCGGCGTGGTCTGACCTAAGCGCAGGGTGGCGGTATAGGCTTTGTCCTCGTCGGTGAGCTGTTGCAATTCCTTGGTGCACTTGCCGGTGCCGATGATGAGCAGTCCGCTCGCCAAAGGGTCCAGCGTGCCGGCGTGTCCCACTTTCACCCGGTGGCCGCAAAGCTTCCGTAAGGTCATGCGGACCTTGCTCACCACGTTGAAGCTGGTCCATGTTATCGGCTTGTCCACGAGCAGGATCGCGCCGGCCTCGGGATCGATAGGCTCCATCATGCCATACTCAGCGGCACCTTCAGGGCGATCAGCACCAAGAGGATGATGCCCAGAGCGATGCGGTACCAGCCGAAGGCGCGGAAGCCGTGGCGGGTGAGGAAGCCCACGAAGGAGCGGATGGCGAACATGGCCACGATGAATGCAACTGCGTTGCCGAGGAGCAGTATGCCGATGTTGTCGCCGGAGAATAGCGTGGGTTCGGCCTTCCACCCCTGGAGCATTTTATAACCGGAGGCCGCAGCCATGGTCGGTACGGCGAGGAAGAAGGAGAATTCCGCAGCATGCTTGCGCGTGAGGCCGAAGGACATGCCGCCGATGATGGTGGCCGCCGACCGCGAAACGCCGGGGATCATCGCCAAGCATTGGTACAGGCCGATACCAAGGGCACGCGGATAGGTCACGGTTTCCACACCAGTGGGTTTGAACCATTTATCCACGAAGAGCAGCACGATGCCACCCAGCAGCAGCGCCGCAGCCACCACGGTGACATTCTCCAGCAGCATATCGATGTAATCACCGAGGAGCAGACCGAAGACCGCTGCGGGGATAAAGGCCACGAGCAATTTCCAATAGAAGTTCATGGACTGGAAGAAGCGTTTCCAGTAGAGCACGATCACCGAGAGGATGGCGCCGAACTGGATGTTCACCATGAAGGTCTTGGTGAATTCCGTGGGCTCGATGCCGAGGACCGCTTGGGCGATCACCATGTGGCCTGTGCTGGAGATCGGCAGGAACTCGGTGAGGCCCTCGACGATGCCGATGAGCACGGTTTGAAGTATGGTCATGCGGCAGGTGGTGGGAGGGAAAGCGCCTTAGGCCTGCTCAGCGGGCTTCTTCATGATCGCATAGATCACGAAGATGTAGCCGATGAGACAGACGATCGGAGCCACGGTGATGCGCCGCGCGCTGAAGATCTCCTTGGTATCGAACACCTCGGGGTCGCCGCTGCCGCCACCGCTCATCAGCACGAAGCCGAGGATGATGATACCAATGCCGATCAGCAACAGCTTATAGTTGGTGCTGTTGAAGGCGAGCGATTCCTGTGTCTTGGATGCCATGGTCAGGTCCAGTTGAGTTCGTCGGTGTTCATGCGCAGGTAGCGGCGCACGGCAAAGGTGGTGGAAAGCAGGGAGATCAGGAGACCCAGGACCACGATGCCACCAAGAAGGATGGCGAGGGACTCCGGATGCACCAGCATGCTGAGGTCCGGTTGGTAGTGGATCATCAGCTGGATGGATCCCACCAGAAGGCCGATCGCGAGGATCGATGCCACGATGCCTTGCCAAAGGCTGTTCGACAGGAAGGGCCGCTTGATGAACCAGCTTGTCGCGCCCACCAGATGCATGGTGCGGATGAGGAAGCGCTTGCTGTAGATCGCCAGCCGGATCGTGTTGTTGATCAAGGCCACCGCGATCACCAGCAGAAGCACGCTGAAGCCGAGTAATACCCAGCGCAGCTTGCCCATGTTCGCGTCGATGTTCTCCACCACCACGGGATTGTACTTCACCTCATGTACGTTGGGGTCCTGCCGCAGGCGCTCGGCCACCAGCTTCAGGCTGTCCGGCGCGGCGTAGGCCTCGCGCATGTGCAACTCGATGGAGGGCAGCAGCGGGTTGGCGCCCAGCACCCCGAGAAAATCCTCGCCCATGTCCTGCTTCAACTGCTCGGCGGCCTCATCGGCGGTGACATAGCGGGTCTCCAGCGCGAAGGGTTCGGCGTCCAAACTCTTGCGGAACTTCATCACATCCACCTCCTTCAGGTCGCGCTTCAGGTAGATGTCCACCTTCACATTCTCCTTGAAATGACGCTCCAGTTCGCGGGCGTTCAGCAGCATGAAGCCGAGGATGCCCAGCATGAAGAGCACCAAGGTGATACCGATGATGGTGCCCACGTTGCTGCTGCGTGTGCGCGACTTGATGTACCGCTCGTTGCTCATGCTTGGGCGGCGAAGTTATCCGCAGCGATGTAATGGATCCGAGGGAATTAGGGTCTTTTTGAACTAGGGATGGTCCTAATTGAACCACGGATGAACACTGATGAACACGGATAATGCAAGATCTGGCCCCTAACACTTCGAGCATCCGTGTCCATCCGTGTCCATCCGCGGTTCCTTCAAACGATGTCCACCGCTGCGGGCCGCGTAAATTCGCGCGCATTCCAGGGAAGACATGGCGTACGATCATAAAGGCATCGAGGAGAAGTGGCGGGAAGAGTGGCGCAAGCGCGGCACCTATCGCGTGGAGAACGATACCACGAAGCCGAAGTACTACGTGCTCGACATGTTCCCTTATCCCAGCGGCGCAGGGCTGCACGTGGGGCATCCACTCGGTTACATCGCCAGCGACATCGTGGCGCGCTTCAAGCGGCACAAGGGTTTCAACGTGCTGCACCCCATGGGCTACGATTCCTTCGGCCTGCCTGCGGAACAGTATGCCATCCAGACCGGCCAGCATCCGGCGAAGACCACAGCCGACAACGCCGCGCGCTATCGCGAGCAACTGGACCGCATCGGTTTCAGCTTCGATTGGAGCCGCGAGGTGCGCACGAGCGATCCCGCGTTTTACAAGTGGACGCAATGGATCTTCATCCAGCTCTTCGAAAGCTGGTTTGACCACGAACAGCAGAAAGCGCGTCCCATCGCGGAGCTGATCAAGCGCTTTGAGCAGCGCGGTTGGGCACCCGATGATGTGGCCGCGCTCACCGGCGATATCGAGGAAGAGCTGGGCGTATTCACTGCCGCCGAATGGAGCGCTTTTGGCGAACACACACAACAACGCCTCTTGCAGAATTTCCGCTTGGCCTATCTCAGCGAGGCTTGGGTGAACTGGTGTCCCGCGTTGGGCACCGTGCTCGCCAACGACGAAGTGAAGGACGGCGTGAGCGAGCGCGGCGGACATCCCGTGGAACGCAAGCGCATGCCGCAATGGAGTATGCGCATCACGGCCTATGCGCAACGCCTGCTGGACGGCCTCAACGAGTTGGACTGGACCGAAAGCATCAAGGAAGCGCAACGGAATTGGATCGGACGCAGTGAAGGTGCATTGGTGTGGTTTGACCTCACCCCTAGCCCCTCTCCCGGGGAGAGGGGGACAGGTGCCGCAGGCCACCAGTTCCGCGAGACGGCAGATCCTTTCATGTGGCCCAAGCTCATCACGCATGCGAAGAACATGCGGCATAGTCCAACGGATGCGGAGGATAGGTTGTGGCAGGTGATCCGTGGTCACGCCACCAGTGGACGGATTCGCCGACAGCACATCATCGATCGCTTCATTGTTGACTTTGTTTCATTGCCGAAGCAACTCGTCGTCGAAGTGGATGGCGATATCCACGACCATCAAAAGGAAGAAGACGCGCTGCGGACGGCAAGGCTGATGGAGTTGGGTTTTGAGGTCATCCGATTCACGAACGATGAAGTCCTGCGCGACGCATATTCGGTGCGCGACCGCATCATCCAAGCCCTGCGCGGCCGCCCGGACTTCGCCAAGAGCGACGACATAGCGGATGATGATGAGGTGTATTCCTCCCCTCTCCACGGGAGAGGGGCAGGGGGTGAGGTGCATTCCTCCCCTTCTCTCCGGGAGAAGGGGCTGGGGGTTGAGGTCTTCACTACCCGTCCTGACACTCTCTTCGGCGTCACCTTCGTCACTCTCGCACCCGAGCATGAATTGGTGGAAGTGATCACGCCACCGGAACGACGCGCTGAAGTGATGGCCTACGTGGCCGAGGCCAAGAACCGCAGCGAGCGCGACCGTCAGGCCGATGTGAAACGCGTGAGCGGCGTCTTCACCGGCGCCTACGTGACGCATCCGTTCACCGGCGCGGACATCCCAGTGTGGGTGGGCGACTACGTGCTGGCGGGCTATGGCACTGGCGCCGTGATGGCCGTGCCCGGCGGCGATCAGCGCGACTGGAATTTCGCTACGCACTTTGGGTTGCCCATCATCGCGGTGACGGAAGGCGCGGACATCGCCAAGGAAGCCGATGAACGCAAGGACGCCGTCATCAGCAGTGAAGGATTTTTGAAAGGCTTGAAGGTGCCTGACGCGATCAAGCGGAGCATCGATGAACTGGTGAAGCTGGGCGCTGGCGAACGCCGCATCAACTACCGCTTGCGCGATGCCGCATTTGGTCGCCAGCGCTATTGGGGCGAGCCGATCCCGGTCTACTACAAGGATGGTGTGCCCTACACGATCCCGGAAAACGAATTGCCGCTGGTGCTTCCTGAAGTGGACAAATTCCTCCCCACCGAGACCGGTGAGCCGCCCTTGGCCCGCGCGAAGAATTGGACCTACTCCCCTCTCCCCGGGAGAGGGGCAGGGGGTGAGGTGAATTACCCGCTGGAAACCACCACCATGCCCGGCTGGGCCGGCAGCAGCTGGTACTTCCTGCGCTACATGGATCCGGGCAATGCGAAGCGATTCGCCTCAGCCGATGCCATCAACTACTGGCAGCAGATCGACCTCTACGTGGGCGGCAGCGAGCATACCACCGGCCACCTGCTCTACTTCCGCTTCTGGACCAAGTTCCTCTTCGACCTCGGCCTGATTCCCTTTGATGAACCGGCGAAGAAGCTGGTGAATCAAGGGATGATCCAAGGCATGTCATGGTTCGTCTTCAGCCTGAAATTGAACAGGACCATTGAGGATGAATTCGGGCGTTTTGTCGGTGCCGAGGCGGTCGAAGGGCCACCTCAGGTTTTTGTCTCATTCCACAAGAAGATCAATGTCGACGATGCTTCGAACAAGCATGGGATGGAGAGGTTCAAGGAGGCGGGTATTGACATTCACGAGTACGGAGTAAGTGAGAAAGACTTTGGATTCAGCACGGGTTTGCACAATGTTCCCATAGAGTTCGTGAATGACCGTGGCGAGCTTGATCAAGTCAGATTTCTTCAATGGCGTTCGCAGTCGACAACTGAGCCATGTGTTCTGATGAAAGAGCCGGACGGTTCGTTTCTCTGCCAACCCGGCGCCGAGAAAATGTCCAAGTCAAAGTTCAACGTGGTGAACCCCGACGACATCATCGAGCGCTACGGCGCCGACACCTTGCGCCTCTATGAGATGTTCCTCGGTCCGCTGGAGCAGAGCAAGCCGTGGGACACGAACGGCATCGAGGGAACGAGCCGCTTCCTGAAGAAATTCTGGAACCTCTTCTTCGAGGGCGATGTCTTCAGCGTGGACGATGAAGCACCCAGCGATGCCGAGCAGAAAGTGCTGCACGCCACCCTGAAGAAGGTGACGGAGGACATTGGAAAAATGAGCTTCAACACCAGCGTCAGCCAGTTCATGATCGCGGTGAACGAACTGCACACGCTGAAGTGTCACAAGCGCGACATCCTCGAGCCGCTCACCATCGCCCTCGCGCCTTTCGCGCCGCACATCGCTGAGGAATTGTGGAGCCTATTGGGGCATGCGGGCAGCATCACCACCGCAACGTGGCCGCAGTGGCATGCGCGCTTCCTGGAGGAGAGCAGCTTCAGCTATCCGATCAGTTTCAACGGCAAGACGCGTCTGCAACTGGAATTCCCCATCGCACTGGACGCGAAGGCCGTGGAGGCCGCTGTGCTGGCGAACCCAGAGGTGCAACAGCGCTTGGAGGGCAAGCCACCGAAGAAGGTGATCGTGGTACCGAAACGCATCGTCAACATCGTGGTATGAGCGCGGCCTGCACTAATAGCAGGCGCGCAGCGTGGCACGCCGATCGCACGGTCAGCGCGATGGCACACCGTTCATTATTGGCGATCGCAGGCGTTTGTCTGTTCACGATGGGCTTTGCGCAAAAGGCCGATGCGCCTCCTTCCAAGGATGCCGTGTTCCCGCTGCGCACGGTGGAGCACCATGCTTTTCAGGCCGGGGAAAAACTCAGCTTCGTGCTGCATTACGGCTGGCTGAACGCGGGTGAGGCCACGCTGGAATTGAAGACGGAGGATCAGCAGATCGAAGGACGCACCGTCCTTCACGCCATCGGAAAGGGGGAGAGCACCGGAGCGGTCAACGCCCTTTTCCCGGTGAATGACGTCTACGAAACGCGCTTCGATGAATTGGGGGTCTTCCCGTGGGTCTTTACCCGCCGCGTGAGCGAGGGCGGCTACAAGATCGATCAGAACTACCTCTTTCTGCAGCATCGCCACAGTGTGACCACGCAGGAGAAGAAGAACTATACGGTGCAGGCCAACGTGCAGGACATGCTCAGCGCTTTCTACTACGCGCGCACCATTGACTACAGCCAAGCGCAGAACGGGCAGGAGTTCACGATCCCCTGCTTCATGGACAACAAGGAGTGGACGCTGCGGATGAAGTATGTAGGCACCGAGACCATTAAAGTGCGCAGCGGCAAATACCGCTGCCTGCGCTTTCAGCCCATAGTGCAGGAGGGACGCATCTTCAAGGCGAACGATGACCTCAATGTGTGGATCTCCGACGACGCGAACCATATTCCTGTCCTCGCCGAGGCCAAGGTGCTGGTGGGCTCGATCAAGATGGAGCTGACGGATTATTCAGGTCTCGCCAATCCGATCGCGAAGCTTTAGGCAGTGGCGAACCACCCCGGCGGTTTCCCGTAGGAAGTGTTCAAAATCACTGACGCCGACCGCCATTCACGGCCGGTGCCGTTGTTTCTTGCACACATGAAGGGAACCCTGAAGTTGACGATCGGCGGGCTGGCGCTCGCGGCAGTGGCGGCCACTTACGTCTATGTGGGCGTCGACCTTTCACCGCATGAGGAATATGTGGAGGAGCCTGCGGCTGCAGTGGACAGTCTTCCCGTATCACCCAGCGCCTACGGCATTCCCCTGGACGGTTTTCAATTGGAGCGCGCACAGGTAAAGTCCGGCAGCACCTTCAGTGATCTGCTCGCACCGGCCGGCATCGGCGCCACGGTCGTGGACAGCTTGGTGCGCATGGCCGCTCCGATCTTCAACGTGAACATGATCCGCGCGGGACATCCCATCGCCTTCATCTTTTCCGACGATACGGCGCACACGCCGACCTACTTCGTCTACGAGTCCGATCCCGTGAACCACGTTGTTTTCGATCTGCGGCCTCCTTATGCCGTACACATCGAAAAGCGCGAAGTGCATTCCGAGGAGAAGAGCATCAGTGTGGCAGTGACGGGAGCCTTGTGGAACGACCTTGTTGGAGCAGGCGCGAGTCCCGCGCTGGCCGCGAAACTCAGTCAAGTGTTCGCCTGGACGGTGGACTTCTACCGGATCCAGAAGGGGGACCGCTTCACCATGGTATATCGCCAGAACACGGTGGACGGCAAGGATTACGGCGATCCCGAATTGCTCGGTGTTCGCTATGAAGGTGATGGCGACAGCAGCGAGGCCTTTCTCTTCGATGGAGACAATGAGAAGGGCGGCTACTACGACGAAACGGGCAAGAGCCTGCGGAAGGCCTTCCTGCAAGCACCGCTGAAATTCAGCCGCATGTCATCCGGCTTCAGCATGAACCGCTACCATCCCGTTCTGCATCGCATGAAGGCGCATCTCGGCACTGATTACGCTGCGCCATATGGAACGCCGATCATGGCCACGGGCGATGGCACCATTGAGAAGGCCGGCTACACAGGCGGCAACGGCAACTTCGTGAAGATCCGCCACAACAGCACGTATGAGACGCAGTACCTGCACATGCGCAAGATCCTTGTCAGGGTGGGGCAGCATGTGAGGCAAGGGCAGGAGATCGGTGAAGTGGGCAGCACCGGGCTCGCTACAGGTCCCCACGTCTGCTATCGTTTCTGGAAGAACGGCCAGCAGGTAGATCCGCGTAGAGAGGTGATGCCCAGCGCGGAACCCTTGGCCAAGGCCGATCTGCCGGCGTTCTCGCAACTGCGCGATGATCTCTCGGCCCGCTTGGACGCGGTGGAGAGCAAGGCCAAGCACGCCGGGGTGGCGTCGTTCTGAGCGGTCGCTCCAGCGATCTTCATTTGATAGTCTGGTCCAACGTTGCGCAATGCCGCCTCGATCTGCTCGGGGCGGCATTGTGATTTTATGTGCCTTGAAGGGTTCTTGGTCCACTGCGGCCTGCGCGGTAAACAAACCATATTTACATCGTCCAACCACCCTGTTCCGTTGAACATGACAACGATCAAAGGGACCACCATTAACAAGATCCACATGAAGAAGATCGCAACCACGCTCGTCGTATTGGCCGTGTTGTTCGGCCTTGCACAATTCATCCGGCCTGACCTGAGCGATCCCCCGGTCACGCAGGACGCACAGGTGCCGGATAGCGTGAAGATGATCCTTCGGAAAGGCTGCTACGATTGCCATTCCAATGAAACAGCCCTCAGATGGTTTGACAAGATCACACCTGCGAATTTTCTCGTTGCGGGTCACATCAGGGATGCGCGCAAGGCATTGAATTTTTCCCATTGGGACAGCCTCAAGACCGGCGCACAAAGGGCCGTGCTGTTCTGGAGCGCCAACGATGTCCGGAACAAGGTGATGCCGCTCGGCAGTTATCTGGCCGTGCACGGATCGGCCAGACTGGATGATCATGATCTGGCGGTACTGGAAAATTATTTGAGCGCCCTCACTTTACCCTTGCCCACACCTGCTGCTACGGTCATCCCGTATAGGCAGCTGGAGGATGTGAAGCCGGAATGGAATGGCATCGAATTCATCCAGGGATTTGAGAAGTGGAAGGTTGTGGGCATCACCGAGCGTTTCGACAATTCGTCGCTCCGGGTGATCTATGCGAATGCAGTTGCGGTGAAGGCTATCCATGATCATCAGATCAATCCCTGGCCCGATGGGAGCGTATTGGCAAAGGCCGCCTACAAACAACAGGTCGATAGTGTTGGTGGGATCACGATGGGTTCGTTCATCCAAGTGGAATTCATGATCAAGGACAGCAAGCAATATGCGTCCACGCTCGGATGGGGATTTGGAAGATGGCGCGGCGCGGATCTCAAGCCCTATGGCGCGGATGCCTCGTTCACTGGAGAATGCGTGAGCTGCCACACACCCTTAAAGAGCAGTGACTACACGTTCACCTACCCGATCCCGCATGCCGAAGCGGAGCCGCAAAGTGCACAGGTTATCGGAGAGTCGGTGAACGTCAACGACCGGACGATGTCGATCATGTATGCGGATAGTTCTGTGGCCACTTGGTCGCAACGTGCGGATCCGAGATGGGTTGGGGCGCGCATTCCGGATGCATTGATCTCTTTCAGGTCCGGGAGGAAGTAGGAACATCCGCAATGGCGCGCGCCTCAGCTGCGTCGTTCTAGGCAACGGCTTGGCGCAGGATATCGCTGTACAAGTAGCGGTGGGTTCCCGGTTCCGGCGATAGCGCGGTGTTCACCAATGCCTTCGCCAACACATCGTGCGGCATCCCGCGATACTTCTTCATTCCTCCCATAAGCAGAGGACCGATCGCCTTCATCACACCGATGCCGACGCCTTCGCCGAAGCGCTTCTCCTTGCGCGGACCTATCAGAATGGACGGCTGGAACATCGCCAAGCTGCCGAAGTGCATCGCCTCCAGTTCCTGCTCCACTTCCCCCTTCACGCGGCTGTAAAAGATCCGCGAGCCACGGTCCGCACCGAGGGCGCTGATGATGCAGTAGGTTGGCACACGCTGCTCCTTGGCCCAATGTGCCATTCCCAGTGGAAGGTCCTTGTCCACCGCGATGAAGGCCGCTTGGCTGCCCGCCTTCTTGATGGTGGTGCCGAGGCAGCAGATCACTGCGGACACGGGTTGCGGTTTCAATCCTTTCAGCAGATCATCACTTGGTGCGATCCATTGCTCGAGCTTGGCATGGTGAAGGTCCAACGGCCTTCGCACCAACGTGATCACCTTGCCCACACGTTCATCGGCCAGCAATAGCGGGAGGCATGCGCTACCGACCAGACCCGTGGCACCGGCAAGAAGAATGGTCTTGGACATCGAATGAAGTTCGGAAGGAAATATATGAATGCGGTTTCTTGTTTATTAAATAAACCAGTTTACATTTGTCGCACCGGAATGATCCGGCATCAACCCGAACAACGATGGAACAGGAACTCACCCCTTCAGAAAGCCTCAAGCTCATCGAGACGATGATCGGTCAGGCGAAACGGAGCTTTCACCGCAACAGCTTTTACTTCCTCATGTGGGGCGTGCTGCTTATCGCGGCGATGATCTTCAACTACGCGATGGCCGTACAGGACAACCCCATTGGTGGATATGCATGGCCGGCGGTCGGCATTCTGGGCGGCATACTCAGCTGGATCCACGGCGCACGTGAAGCGAAACAGCATCATGTGCGCACGATGATGGACCGTATGATGCTCTGGTTGTGGGCCGGCTATCTGGCCACGCTGCTCACCACAATGATCGCAGCGGGGGCGTCCGGACATGCGATGAATGTGGGATGGATCATCGTGCTTACGGGACTTCCCACCTTCGTTACCGGACAGATGATACGCTTCAAGCCCTTGATATTTGGCGGGATCCTCTTCTGGGTCTTGGGAGCCGTGGCCTTTTTCGTGGATGTGCGCTCGATGGCCCTCTTGTACATCGCAGCGATGTTCTTCGGGTATTTGGTGCCCGGCTATATGCTCAAGCGCAAGGAAGATGGCCTTCGCACCGCTTGATCCGGTCCTGCACAACCAGTTGCGGCTGGCGGTCGTGAGCCTGCTGGTGGGCGTGGAAAGCGCGGACTTCAACTTCCTGCTGGAAAAAACCGGCGCCACGCGCGGCAACCTCAGCGTGCAGATCACCAAGTTGAAGGACGTGGGCTACGTCACGGTGAAGAAGACCTTCAAGGACAACTATCCCAACACGCGCTGCTCGCTTTCCGCCAAAGGGTTGAAGGCATTCGAGAAGTACGTGCAGGCGATCAAGGATTACCTCGGACCTGCGGAAGGATGAGCGATGATCTCAACGCCAATGCGAAGCGCACGACCATCGTTCCTTCCGCAGTTGTAACGCGCAACGGATAGACGCACTCGGCATATCACTACTGAAGCGAAGTACGAAGGTCCGGTGCCCGAATGTCAGGCGAAGGCAATAAGGTGTAGGGGTATTGTCGTTCCGGACGCGGTCCGTGCCCCACCTTTGGGCCTCTTCGCCCTCGCGCGATGTTGAACTGCGAACGTCCGCTATGAACCTCTACTCCCGCAAACAGCGCTGGAAGCTGGTGCTCGCCTTGGTGGCGATGGTCATCGTAAGCGCTTCGTTGTGGTACAGCAGCACCATCGTGAACAAGGTGCGTCAGGAGGAACGCAACAAGGTGAAGCTTTGGGCCGCCGCCGTGGGGAACCGCGCACAACTGGTGAATTCCACCGATTCGCTTTTCGATAGGCTGCGTGAGGAGGAACGCAAGCGCGTGGAGCTCTGGGCCGATGCGCAGGTGCATCTCGCCAGCGACAACGTAAACGACCTGAGCTTCTACCTGAAGGTGGTCAGCGAGAACACCACCATCCCCGTGATCATCACCGACGAGAATGGGATCCCGACCACGAACCGCAATCTCGATCCCGCTGTTGCGAGCGATCCGGATTCCCTTCGCGCCGAGGTGAAGATGATGGACAGGATGCACGACCCCATTTCCATCACGCTGTACGGGGACCGCAAACAGTACCTGCACTACACCGACTCCCACATCCTTACGGAGCTTGAGCAGGTGATGGACATGATCATCAAAAGCTTCATCAGCGAGACGGTGAAGAACACCGCGTCGGTGCCGGTGATCTTCACCGACAGCACGCGCGCGCATGTGCTCGAGTACAGCAACATCGATCCCGAGACGATCAACGACAGCGCGAAACTGCAGGTGCGCATCGCGTCGATGGCCGAGGCAAACACGCCCATCGCCGTGTCGCTGCCGGGGCGTGGGCGCAACTATGTCTTCTATGAGGAAAGCCGCGTGATCACCCAGTTGCGCTACTTCCCCTATGTACAGCTGATCATCATCGGGCTGTTCCTGCTGGTGAGCTATGCGCTCTTCAGCATCTTCCGAAATGCCGAACAGAACCAAGTGTGGGTGGGCATGGCGAAGGAGACCGCGCACCAGCTCGGCACGCCGCTCAGCTCGCTGATGGCGTGGATGGAACTGATGGATGCCAACGGTACCGATCCCGCGGCCGTCCTCGAGATGCGCAAGGATGTGACGCGATTGGAAATGATCACAGAGCGCTTCAGCAAGATCGGCTCCACGCCGGATCTCGTGTCGGAGTCGATCGACACGGTGCTCCGCGAAACCATGCAATACCTGCGGCCACGCCTTCCCGGCCGCGTGAAGATCGAAGTGTTACCGCACGAAGGCCAACGCATCATGGTGCCATTGAACCGCGCGCTGTTCAGCTGGGTCTTGGAGAATTTGATCCGCAACGCGGTGGATGCCATGGAGGGCCAAGGGAGCATCACAATCACCACGGAACAGGAGGGAAGCACCGTGCATGTGGATGTCACCGACACGGGCAAAGGCATTCCTTCGTCACAGATGAAGACCGTGTTCCAACCGGGCTTCACCACCAAGAAACGCGGCTGGGGCCTGGGCCTCTCGCTCACCAAACGCATCATTGAGAGCTACCACGACGGGCGCATTTTCGTGAAGCGTTCCACCGTTGGGAAAGGGACGACGTTCCGGATCTCGTTGAAGGGGTGAGGAACTGTTTGCTTCCGCTTGCATTGTGATCGATGTCCGGCCTCTACTTCCATATCCCCTTCTGCCGCAAGGCCTGCGTGTACTGCGATTTCCACTTCAGCACGTCGATGGGCACGAAGGAGCGTGTGTTGGCCGCGATGCGCACGGAGCTTCGGTCACGTATAGGTGAGTTGGAGCTCTGGCACTCGCGACAAGCGAGCGCCAGCCCTTCGTTGGGCTCGATCTACTTCGGCGGCGGTACGCCCAGCCTGCTTTCACCAGGGGAACTCGGCACGTTGCTCGATGATGCGCGATCGCTCGCGACCGTCCAGGCCGACGCGGAGATCACCATCGAAGCGAACCCGGATGATGTCTCGAAGGACGTGCTGGCGGCATGGCGCAACATCGGCATCACGCGTGTGAGCTTGGGCGTACAGAGCTTCCGCGAGGAGCGCTTGCAATGGATGGGTCGTGCGCACAACGCGGAACAATCACTCCGCGCGATCGATCAAGTGGCCAACGCCGGATTGGCCTCGTGGACCATCGACCTGATCTACGGCCTGCCGGGCATGACACTGGCCGAATGGGACGAGCAGCTCACGATCGCGCTGGACCACGGCATGCCGCACCTTTCCGTGTACTGCCTCACCGTGGAGACGCGCACAGCGCTGCATAAGCAGGTCGCTTCGGGCCGTATCGTTCCGGCCAATGACGCGGAGCAGGCCGAACAGTTCGAGCATGGCATTGCGCGCCTTGCGAAGGCCGGGCTGGTGCAATACGAGATCAGCAACTTCGGACGCGAAGGCCATTTCGCGAAGCACAACACGAGCTATTGGCAGGGCGTGCCTTACCTCGGCATCGGACCTTCGGCGCACTCGTTCGATGGCTCGCGACGGCGCTGGAACGTGGCCAACAATGTGCGCTATGCGATGGGTGTGGAAACCGGCGAGCGCTATTGGGAGGAAGAGACGCTCACGCCTGTGCAACGCATCAACGAGCGTGTGCTTACCGGCCTGCGCACGATGTGGGGTGTGGAGCTTTCCGCGCTGGGTGAAACGTTCCGGACGGTGAATGCGAAGACCATCGATCGTTACCTTGCGCTGGATGAATTGCAGGTGCGCAACGGCTGCTTGATCCTCACTCCGAAAGGCAAAAATTTCGCCGACCGCATCGCGTCGGACCTCTTCCTATCCGAACCATGATCGCAGAGATATCCCATCAAGGCCGCGTTTGGAAGATCGCGCTGAACGATCCCATCGACCTGTCGCTTCCGCTGGATGCGAACAGCCCCGGTCCGCGCGCGTGGCATGTGGGGCCGCCAGCTTTCACACCTGTGCAGGATGGCGACAAGACCTACGCAGTGGCCGCTGGTGCGCCGGTAAATTTCCGCGACGTGGCCTTCAATCCGCATGGCAATGGCACGCACACGGAAAGTGTGGGACACATTACGCCCGAGGTGCAGCCCGTGGGTCCGGTCTTTCAGCGCTATTGGTTCGCGGCGCAGGTCGTCAGCATTCTGCCGCAGGAACGAAGAACCGCTGATGGCGTGGACAAAGTGATCACGCTGGGATTGATGCGCAGTGCGATCGGCGAGAACTTTCCTGAAGCGCTGGTGCTCCGCACATGGCCCAACGATGCCGACAAGCGCACACGTGAATGGACCGGAACGAATCCGACCTACATCGAGAAGGAGGCCTGCGCGTGGTTGCGCAGCATCGGCGTGCGGCACCTGCTGCTGGATCTTCCCAGCGTGGACCGCGAAGAGGACAAGGGCGAACTAGCCGCGCACCACGCTTTTTGGGATTATCCCAACACGCTGGATCTGCGCCGCACCATCACCGAGATGATCTATGTGCCGGACGAGGTGCGCGACGGCGACTACCTGCTCGAGATGCAGGTGCCCAACTTCATCAACGATGCCGCGCCGAGCAGACCGGTGCTCTATGCGCCTTTGACATGAACATCGAGACCTTCCGTCAACGCTGCCTGGAAAAGCCCGGCACCACGGAGGAAACGCCCTTCGGCCCGGACACGCTCGTATTCAAGGTGATGGGCAAGATGTTCGCCCTCACGGACCTCAACACCTTCGCGAGTGTCAATCTGAAATGTGATCCGGAGCGCGCGGTCGAACTGCGTGAAGAGCACGAAGGCATCACGCCGGGCTGGCACATGAGCAAGGTGCATTGGAACACAGTGCTCACCGATGGAAGCGTGAAGGACGCATTGATCCGGGAACTGCTTGATCACAGCTACACGCTGGTGGTGGCCTCGTTGCCGAAGAAGCTACAGGCGGCGTTGCAGGGCCTGAAGTCGTGAGTCCATCAGTCGGGAGTCTTGAGTCCGTTGCGTTCCCGTTGCGCCGTTGCGTCGTTGCGGTGAAACACTCGTCCTTGCAATTCAGTGCCGAAGGCAAATCTTTGTGCTCTTTGTGCTCTTTGTGCTCTTTGTGTCCTTTGCGGTAACGATCTCATCCCGTTGCGTTCCCGTTGCTCCGTGGCGGTTGAATTGAGTTTCCCCGGAATACCTTCGCCTCATGAAGAATGACCGGACCATAGGACGCATCCTGCTCGGCTATTTCTTCCGTGGGCTGCTGCTGATCGTTCCGGTGGCGGTGATCGTCTTCGTTGGCGTGGGCGCATTGACCTGGCTTGACCAGATCGTGCATGTGAAGATCCCCGGGCTGGGCATTGTGATCGTGTTGGCAAGCATCCTTGCCATCGGCTGGCTCGGCTCCACTTTCCTCTACCAGCGCATGGCGGAGATCGGCGATGACCTGCTGCGCCGCGTCCCTTTCCTGAAGACCATCTATGATGCGCTGAAGGACCTGATGGAAGGCCTTGTCGGCAGCAAGAAGAAGTTCGACCGGCCCGTGATGATCACGCCGCTGGACGGCTCCGGCTTGGCGCAATTGGGCTTTCTCACACAGGAGGACCTCACGCACCTCGGCATCGACAGTACGCATGTCGCCGTCTATGTGCCTTACAGTTTCGCGTGGAGCGGTCGTCTGTTCATCGTGCCCGTGTCGTGCGTCACGCCGATCGATGCGAAGGCCGCCGAGGTGATGAAGTTCATCCTCAGCGGTGGCGTCACCCGCGTGGACGACGAATGAGGTCCGGCTTCGCGATCTCCTTGCTGTTGGCGGTGAGCCTGAGTTTTGCTGTTCCTACGCTGAACGCGCAAACCACGCCGGCCATGGGCGCTTTCCAATTCAGCGATGGGGTGCATGCCTCGTTCGACGCGACCTTTCCCAATGCGGAGACGCGCATCGTGGAGTCTTTTTGGAAGAACGAGCTGCGGTCGATCAGTGTGAAGGTGACCGACAAGAAGGAGATGATCGGCGAAGCTGCGCGCATCCCTGCGGCCACACCGGACACCTTGCGGATCCTCATCAAAGTGGAGAAGCCGAAGGGCTCAACCGACGCCATCGCACACATCTCTTTCCTCACCACCGCAGGCTATGTTTCGCCGGATTCACCCAAGCGCATGCTGGACGGATGCACGGCCTGGGTGCAACAACGCACGGTCACCTTGCAGAAGCAGATCGCGCAGAAGATCTTGGATGATGGACAACGCGAATTGGCTCGGCAGCAAAGCACGCTGAACGATCTGAAGCGGGACAAGACGCGCGCCGAGAACAGCTTGGTGAGCACCGCGCAGAAGAGTGACAAGGCCGCGCAGGACAAGGCCGCGGCGGAAAAGCAACTGGAGCAACTCAACGCCGACACGTCACTCCCTGCGGATAGCGCCGCTGCGGTCAAGACTGAAAAGGACCGGCTGAAACAGCGTAACCAATTACAGGACCGGATCAAGCGCCTCGGACACACGATCGACTCCGCGAAGAACAAGACGGACAACCTCAACTGGACGATCAAGCAGAACGACCAGGGTCAAGTGACGCAGCAGCTGGTGGTGGACAAGCAGCAGGCCGTGGTGAATGATCTGCAGCAGAAGCTTCAAGCGATCCACTGAATCATGGCCAGACAAGTGGAGGGCGCACATCATGGAGCAGGCATGCATGTGGATGGGCGTCCACGCCGGAACGCCGTGTTGCTCTTGCATTTCACGGTCTTCCTCTGGGGCTGGACGGGCATCCTCGGCAAGTGGATCGACCAGGGCGCTTTGCAGATCGTCTACATCCGCTGCGTCATTGCCTGCGCCGGACTCTTTGTGGTGACGCTCTGGATGCGGCGCTCACTCTCGCCGCGCACACCGGACCTGGGGCGATACCTGCTTACGGGATTGATCATCCTCGCACACTGGGCCACATTCTATCTCGCGATCAAAGTGGGCAGCGCTTCGGTCGCGGTGGCCTGCCTCAGCACGAGCACCTTCTTCACCGCGATGATCACACCCTACTGGACGAAGCAGCGCGTGAGTGGCTTCGAACTGGCGTTGGGCGTTGTCATCATCGGCGCGCTGCTGTTGATCTTCGGATTGGAGACGCACTACCGCGAGGGAATCCTGCTGGGAACGCTCAGCGCATTGTTGAGCGCTTGGTTCAACGTGGTTAACGGACGCTTGGTGCAACGCGGCGACGCGATGCGCATCGGATTCTATGAGCTACTCTCCGCCTTGGTCGTCATCGGTTTTTTCCTCGCATGGAAAGGTGAGCTGCCGTTACCGATCTGGAAGATGCCGACGCATGACATGATCGGGCATTTGATCCTGGGCATCGTTTGCACCACGTTCGCTTTCACTGCGGGCATTCACGTGTTGAAACAGCTCTCGCCCTTTACCGTTATCCTCACCGTGAATCTCGAACCGGTCTATACGATCCTCATTGCGCTGTTCCTCTGGCCGAGCAGCGAGCGCATGCATCCGGGATCTTATCTTGGTATCGTGCTGATCCTCGGCTGCATCTCCCTCAACGGTTGGTGGCAGCGAAGGATAAACGCGAAGGCGATGAAGCCGCGTCCGTTGGCGCAGGGGTGATCCGCTCAAGAGGGCATGCACTCCACGATGCAACCCACGGCGGTCACTTCCGGTTGTGGCTTTCCGGTTTTTAAGAAAGCCGAAAGCGCATCGGTGGGGTAATGCTCCTGTGCCGTGTACTTCTTCTGCCCTTGGCGGATGGCGCGGTCATCGATCGCGCCGCGATACACCACCGTTCCCTGCGCATCGGTGATGAAGGTCTCCGGCGTAACGCGCGCATGCAGCGCCAGACAAAGCGAACATCCGGGGTCCATCAATTGCGGAAACGTGAAGCCGGCCTGCCCCGCGAATTTCGCCGCGGCCGCGGCTTCCATATATGGTCCGGCGTAGATCCCGATCAGTTTCACACTGTCCGAGGCATACTGTTCCGCCACCTGCTCCAAGTCGTGCGCATAGAACTGGCAATAGGGGCAATCGGGATCCAAGGTGACGAAGACCGTGGCCTTTGCGCCCATGGCGGAGCCGAGCGTCACGGCTTGGCCTTGGGCATCGGTCCACTGTTGTTGCTCCAAGCCGGCGATCGAGACCTGGTTTGAGGAACAACCCGCAACAACCAAGGGAAGGAACACCATCAACGAACGGAAGATCGAACGGGTCAACATATCGCGAAGGTACTGGTGTCGCGCATCGGCGTTGAATCCACCACAGAGACACGGAGGCACAGAGAAGAGCCTGGACGCGAAATACCACATCAAGGCGACGAGACCTGACAAACCATATTTGAATTCCCTGTGCCTCCGTGCCTCTGTGGTAAAACACCCCGACCTCATCCTTGGAAATCGAATGTGAGCCTTCCGCTGATATCGCGCATCGGCCTGCGCTCCGGTAACTTCGCGGACCCATGGCATCCGATACGTTGATCACGCCCACCACTTACTGCCCTTCCCTCACCCGTTACGAGCGCTGGCACACGCGCACCGTGATGGTCGGCGACGTGGGCATCGGCGGCGCGAATCCGATCCGCGTGCAGAGCATGACCACCACGGACACCATGGACACGGCGGCCACCGTGGCACAGAGCATCCGCATGATCGAGGCGGGCTGTGAGATCGTGCGCATCACCGCGCCGAGTAAGACAGAGGCGGAGAACCTCGCGGAGATCAAGAAGCAGTTGCGCGCCAAAGGCTATCGCACGCCACTGGTGGCGGACATCCACTTCACGCCGAATGCTGCGGAGATCGCCGCGCGCATCGTGGAGAAGGTGCGCGTCAATCCTGGCAATTACGCCGACAAGAAGAAGTTCGACGTGCGCGAATACACCGATTCGCAGTACGCGGAGGAGATCGACCGCATTCGCAAACGCTTCCTCCCGCTGGTGAAGATCTGCAAGGAGAACGGCACCGCGATGCGCATCGGCACCAACCACGGATCGCTCAGTGATCGCATCCTCAATCGCTACGGCGACACGCCGCTCGGCATGGTGGAGAGCGCCTTCGAATTCCTGCGCATCTGCCGCGACGAGAACTATCACGAGATCGTGCTGAGCATGAAGGCCAGCAATCCGCAGGTGATGGTGCAGGCGTATCGCTTGCTCGTGCACAAGATGATGGAACTCGGTTGGGACTACCCACTGCACCTCGGTGTAACCGAAGCGGGGGATGGCGAGGATGGCCGCGTGAAGAGTGCTATCGGCATCGGTGCGTTGCTGGAGGATGGACTAGGCGATACCATTCGTGTTTCGCTCACCGAAGAACCGGAAGCGGAGATACCCGTGGCGTTGGAATTGGTGGAACGCTATCCGCGGAAAGATCACGGTGTGATACCACCGGTGACACAAGTTCCGATCGATCCATTCAGCCATGCGCGGAGACACACGCGTGAGGCGCTCAACATCGGCGCGCGGAATGTGCCCGTCGTGATGGCCGACATGAGCAAGAAGACCGCGATCACGCCGGCGTCACTCTTCGCATGGGGCTATCGCTACAGCGTGCCCACCGACAAGTGGAACCTCGCGGACCAAGCTTGCGATTATGTCTTCATCGGCAAGAACGAGATCGATTTCGCGATCCCTGGAACGCTCGGCATCATCCAAGAGCACGCGACCTGGTTGAAGCATCGCGCGCAGGAGCGCCACTATCCGTTCATCACGCCGAACGATTATCGCGCCGGAGTGGAGCAGCATGATGCATTCAACTTGGTCTATGCCACGCTGCCCGATCTCGATGCAGCATTGATCGAGAAGCTGCGACATGATCCGACCGCCGTGCTCTTGATCGATACGTACAACGCGCACGGCATGGCCGAAGAGCGGCGCTTGCTGTTCGAATTGATGGATGCGCATTGCGATGTGCCCGTCATTCTTGGCCGCACCTATGGTGACATCAGCCGGGAGAAACTCGTGCTCCACAGCAGCACCGACATCGGTCCGTTATTCCTGGACGGTATGGGCGACGGTATCTTCATCGCGGATGAGGACGGTGGACGCGAAGACCTCGTGTGCCGCACGGCCTTCGGCATCCTGCAGGCCACGCGCATGCGCATCAGCAAGACGGAATACATCAGCTGCCCGAGCTGCGGACGGACGCTCTTCGATCTACAAGAGACGACCGCCAAGATCCGCGCGCGCACCAGCCATTTGAAAGGTGTCAAGATCGGCATCATGGGATGCATCGTGAACGGCCCCGGCGAGATGGCCGATGCGGATTACGGTTACGTCGGAACGGGCGCGGGTGTCATCACGCTCTACAAGGAAAAGGAAGTGGTGAAGCGCAACGTGCCTGCCGCGAGCGCTGTCGACGAGCTGATCGAGTTGATCAAGCAAGGTGGCGATTGGGTGGAAGCGGAGTAGACTTCAGAAGCGGCTTCCGAAGGAGGCTATTCCATACCATCGGAGAGAGGCATTCATCGGCGCGCATCGGCGTGATCGGCGGTTTTCTCTTTCACTCGATCTTGATCGTCTCCTGCCCGTTGTCCTTGTCGCTCTTGTCCAGCAAACGTCCCAATCCTTTCTTCGGTTTGGGGGCAGCGGCCTGCGCAGGCGGCGACTCGGGTCCGTTCCAATCCACAGTGATCTTGCCTTGCTGAGGTGGCGGCGTCGCGGCTGATGCCGACTTGTCGCCGGTCACCACGCCTTTCAGGATGCTCTTCAACTCCGCCGTTTCCTGCTTCATCTTCTCCTTGCGCTTGGCGGCCGCCATTGCTCCGTCGTTGCCGAACTGCAGATTGTCCGTGGTGCCGTACATGTGTAGGAAGATCCGCAGTCCCGTGCCGTCGTCGATGATCGGACCGAACTCATCATTGCCGCTTTGTGCGGTGCGGAAGAGATCGCCTAGTCGGAAATTCAAATGGTCGTCCACCGCGCCATCAAAGCCGTGCGTGCCGGTGACCTCCATGTCCATCACGTTGCAGCTCACGGTCATCAGCGGAAGATGCACTTGGCGGTCCTTGATCTCGATGCGGTTCTCCAAGCGCGCGAAAGTGACGTGGCGGAATTGCGTGCGCAGCGCAGCGACATCCACGAAGGGGGATACCAGTTTGTTCTTCTGCAAATGATCCGCGACTGCCATCAGCGAAGGATGGTTGTTCAACTCGCCATGGTTGAGCACCACGTTGGCCACGCAGTGGAGTTTGTCCTCGTCGAGGCTGAAGTCGGGTCGAAGCGGGGAGGTGAAGGTGAGTTGTGCGTCCCCGGTGCCTTTGATCTCGGTATGCGTGATGAAGGTCTGTCCGAACTCCTGGAACTCACTGAAGAGCTTCGTTACGTCGATCCCTTTCAGATCGGCATTGATCGCCAGCGGATAGGCTTGCGCAACGGTGCCGTCCAAGCTCAAGCTGCCGCTCACGGTGCCGCCCGCTGTGCTGAAGGCGAGCGGCGAGATGGTCAAGTGCTGATCATTCAGCCGAATGGTGCCGGTGATCTGTTGCGCGGAAAAGTCCTCCATCGTCAGCTCTCCGATGTCGGCCTTGAGGTCGAGGTCGATCAATGCGGGCAGCGTGAATCGATAGTCAGCGTCGGCGGCGGAAGGACTGGTATTCTTGCCCACGAGCAACGAGGCGAGATCGATCTTCGGCGAACTGCCGCTGGCCTCGATGGCGAGACGCTGATCAGGGAAGAGCAGATAGGGCATGAGGTTGCGCAACGTTCCATTGAGGAGCATCGCATTGCCTTGCAGATCGAAGCGGAGGTCGTGCACGGTGGCGTCGTTGCCATCGAGCGCGAGGTCGGCATTGAGATCTTTCACGCGGTGGCGTAGGCCCTTCAACTTCAGCGTTGCGTCGCGCAGGCTTACGTTTCCGCTCAGGGCCAAGCTGCGGAGGTCAGTCGCGCGAAGGTCCTCCACATCGCGCACACGGCCGTGGATATGCGCCTCAGCCTTCAACCGCCCGCCCACTTGCTCCAAGGTGTCCACGCGGATGAAGCGCAACAGGTCGGCGAGCTCGAGGTCGCCATGCATTTCAGCGGTGACCTTGGCATTCTTCAGTCCCAGCAGTTCCAAACTTCCGCCGATCGGACCGCTGGATGAATTCGCGGAGAAGCCCTTCACCACCAATTTTTTCGGCGTCCCTTGGGGTGTAAGGTCCACGGACAATTCGCCTTGTACCTGCTTGAAGACCGTGCCGCTGGAACGCTCGGTGAAGCGTCCGTCGCGCAGTTTCATCCCTGCGGAAAGCGAAGGACCGGCACCATCGAGCGGGCCATCATAGTGGATTGCGATGTCCGCGTTGCCATCCACGCCATAGCGACGCAGCGTGTGGTGCATGCTTTCGGGAAGCAGTTCCACTACGCTGGCCAGGTCAAGCCCGAAGCCGTTGGCGCGCAGGTCCAGCGTTTGGCCTTTGTCACTTTGCAACACCGCCAAGGTCACATTCAGCGGGATCTTTCCGAAGAGCAGCTCGCCCTTGTCAATGCGGAATGCGCCGTCAGCGCAACCGAAGAGCATGTGCACATCGATGTCGGCCTTGCGATCGGCCAGTCGTGTTCCGGTGCGATCGCTCCAATGCCGAAGCCAAACATCGCCGTTCAAGGAAAGCATGGAGCCATCATCGCGGAAGCGAAGTGCGAAGGTGGACTGCTTGCTGGTGGCGGCCACATCCAGTCCGGAGCGCCCGTCGCGGAAGCGCGTGCTCAGTCCGTCGAAGGTCACCTTGCGCAGATCGATGGCGGTCTTGCTATCCGATCCTGCAGCGCTGCTGTCCGTGCGCCACACGAGCCAATTCTCCGCGCCCTTCGTGTCGAGGCCAGGATAGAGCTTCACCTCTTGGCCGTGGATGTCATGCACCGTGTAATCCCCGGTGATCAGGTCGAAGAGGCTGAACTCGAGGTAGAGGTCCTTGGCGTAAAGCAGCGTGTCGGCAGGCAGTTCGTCGGTGCGCACCTCCTGCATATAGACGTCGCTTATGCGCAACGAAGCCTGCGGAAACCGCTTGACGAGCGTGAGTTCGATGCCGCTCTGGTGAAGTGGTGCCAGCAGATGCGCGTTCAACTCATCCACCAGCTTCGCCTTCACCTGATCCTCGAAGACATAGGCCAACGTCACGAGCACCAGCAACAGGCCGACGAAGGCGGCCAGGCCGATCAAGAGGGTGCGACGGAGCAAGCGTAACATGGGCAAGGTCGAAAACTACCGGGCAAAACGAGGGCTGTGTGCTCCATCGAGGACGGATCTTCCACAGGCGCGTGTTCACCATCAACGCGATAGATCGACTGGAAAGTGTGGGCTGGTGTCGCCTATTCGCTGCCTTGCGAAAGCCGTGTCCGCCGTCCACCGCGCTCGTCCTTGGAGCCTATCGGCGCCTCCTTCATCTGCTTCAGCCAGGTGACCTCCTTCTCCGAAAGGTGCCTCCAATGGCCGCGTTGCAATTCCTTTTTCGTTAGTCCCGCGAACATCACGCGGTCCAACTTTACGACTTCCGCGCCCAGCGCCTCGAACATGCGACGCACCACACGGTTGCGGCCCATGTGGATCTTCAGGCCCACTTCACGCTTGCTCGCGCCTACGAAGCTCACTTCGTCCGCATTCGCGAAGCCGTCCTCGAGGTGGACACCTTCCGTGAGTTTGTGCAATTCATCCACGGTCAGGCTGCGGTCCAGCGTTGCGTGATACAGCTTCTCCGCGCCGTGGCTGGGATGCGTCAGTTTTTTGGCGAGGTCGCCATCGTTGGTGAGCAGCAGCACGCCGGTGGTGTTGCGGTCCAAGCGCCCCACGGGATACAACCGTTCGGAGCAGGCCTTGGCGATGAGGCTCATCACCGTGTGGCGGTCCCGCGGATCGTCCGTGGTGGTGATGGTGTCCTTGGGCTTGTTCAATAGCACGTAGCGCTTCTGCTCCACGCTGAGTTTCTGCCCGCCGAAATGCACGATGTCCTCCGGCTTCACCTTGGTGCCCAACTCGGTCACGACTTTGCCGTTCACCGTCACGGCGCCGGTGGTGATCAACTCATCGGCCTCGCGGCGACTGCCAACACCGGCCTGTGCCAAGTAGCGGTTCAAGCGGATAAGCCCGTCATTGGCGGGATTGGGGAGGCCGAAGCGATTGCTGCGTTCGCCCTTGCGGAACGGCCTTCGGGTCAAAGGGTCGCCCTCTTTGAACTTGCGCTCATCACGGCTTTGTGTCTTCCATGGCTTCTCCGGACGGGCAGAGCGTGCGCCGCGCGGTGCATCACTGCGCTCATCGTTGCGAGGTCCTCTTGGTCCGGATGGACGACGTGGCCGTTCAACACTGCCTTCACTGCGGCGATCATCGCGATCGCCATACGGCCGCGAGGGTCCTGCACTTCTTCCACTTGATGGTCGCTGAGGACGACCACTTCCGCGTGCATCATCGCGTGGGCCGCGACTTTCACTGCGCCGATCATCACGGTCACCTTTGGATCCTGTGCTTCTTCCGCCTGCGGGGCGCTGGGGACGACTTCCACCACGCGCGTCCTCACGAGGTCCGCGTTCTGATCGTCCAGCAGTGGGCCTTGGCCGTTCATCATCGTCGCGGCGTGGGGGCCGGTCCGAGGTCCTCTTTGGTCGTGGGCCTGCACCGCTGCTAGGGCGTTTCGGGCCTCGGGATGGGCGTTCGCCTCTCGGGGAACGGTCGTTCGTGCGCTTGCTCATAGTGTGGGGTAGAAGGCGTCGGGGATGTGCAGGACCTCAGGCCCTGAAGGTGTATGCGTGATGCTGACCACGTCGAAGCGCAGTTCCAGGTCTTCGGCTGTGATGTGAAGAAGTTCGTCGGCGGCGCGCATCAGGTTGCGTTGCTTGGTTGGGCCAACAGCCAGTTCGGGGTCGCCCCAGCGTGCACTGCCCCGGGTCTTCACTTCCACCACGACGAGGAAACGCCCGTCCCGCGCGACAATGTCGATCTCGTCACGACCGTGTCGCCAGTTGCGATGCAGGATGAGGAAGCCCTTCCCTTCGAGCCATTGGCAGGCCAGCGATTCGCCGTCGGCACCGGTGCGGAGGTGTTGGACCATGATCTTTTTCGATGCGTAACCCGAGCGGCGGGCTTCCCGTTCCAAGGCCCAAAGGTCAACAACTTTCCCTGCGGAACGCAGCATAGATTCGTACTTCCGCCAAAGATCACCCCACATGCACACCACGCTACGTTCATTGTTCGCCGCAGGCACGCTCTTCGTTCTGTCCGCCGGAATCCAGGCCCAAAGTTTCGAGGGCATCATGGAATTCACCAAGACCACCGGCCCTGTGGTGACGGACTATAAGTACTATGTCAAGGGCGATCACGTGCGCATCGAGGAGATCAGCTCGCGCGGCGCCGTGCAGGGCATCATGCTGGTGGACCTGAAGAACAAGACGGTGACGGCGCTCAGCCCGGACCGCAAGCTCTTCATGGACGTGCCGAACCTGAGACTTCCCCAGGATGTGAAGGTGGATGTGAAGAAGACCACCGAGGCGAAGAACGTGGCTGGCTACAAGTGCGTCAAATGGGAAGTGAAGAGCCCCACGGAAGACCGGATCCTCACCTATTGGGTCGCGCAGGACAACTTCGATTTCTTCGTGCCCATGCTGGAGGCGCTGAACCGCAAGGATGAGCAGGCCGTGTTCTTCCTCAAGTGCGACGGCACCAAGGGCATGTTCCCCATGATGGGCGTCGAACAGAAAATGGATGGTAGCCAAGTGAGCAGCCTGGAAGTGACGAAGATCACCAAGGCGCCGCAAGATGCTTCCCTCTTTGCCGTGCCGAAGGACTACAACAAGTTCGAACGGAACTAAGACAAAAGTCAGCGCTCGCGTGTCGCGAGTGCCAGACGTTGTGGCCAGTGCCAGACGCTAACTCCCGAAGCTCAACGAGGTCCCTTCCCGGGTCACGTTGAGCTTCGTCTTTTGGCCCAAGGCCAGCGCGTGGTTGTCCGCGATATGCCCCGCCGGGAAATTGAAGCAGACCGGATAGCCCTTGTCCTTCACGGCATCCCAAATGATCTCCTCCGCGCTCTGCCCGAACGGGTCTGCGGGGTTCTTGTCGTGCATGTCCGTCATCGGGCCCACCACCAGGCCGGCGAGGTCGTTGAAGAGGCCGCCCAGCTTCAGGTTCATCACCATGCGGTCCACGTGGTAGAGCAGCTCGTCGAGGTCCTCGATGAAGAGGATCTTGCCCGTGGTGTCGAGGTCGTAAGGCGTGCCGCGCAGGGCATACAGGATGGAGAGATTTCCGCCGACCAACTGGCCTTCGCAACTGCCGATGCGATCTTGAACGACGCTGCTTTCAACACTTGATGATGAGCGTTCGATGGCCATCGGCGCGCCGAACAGCGCGGCTTTCAATGTGTCCACACAAGCAGCGCTTTTCCCGGCGATGTTGAAGGGCATTTGCGCGTGCAGCGACGAAACACCCAGCTTGTGCAACGCCGAATGCAGCACGGTGACATCGCTGAATCCCACGATCCATTTCGGTTTCTTCAGCAGCACGGTGAGGTCCACTTGATCCATGATGCGCACGGTGCCATAGCCGCCGCGCGCGCACCAGATGGCCTTCACGTCATCATCGGCCAATGCGGCTTGCAGGTCCGCTGCGCGCTCTGCATCCGTGCCGGCCTGCTGGAAGTGCTTCCTGCCGATCCCCGCGCCCAGCCTCACCTTCAGGCCCCAGCTTTCCGCCAGGGCGATGCCCGCCTGCAACTCGGCCGCCGTGATGGCACGCGCCGTGGGTAGGATGGCGATGGTATCACCGGGATGAAGAGGAGGGGGGAGGAGGACGGACATGCGCCTGCAAGTTCAGGAGAATGGTGAGAATAGGGTCACTGACGGGCAGATCAGCTAACCGGGTCATGTAATTGAGGATGCCTACCTGCCCAGGAATGCTGAATGGCGACCCGTCGACTTTTTGCAACTAGTTTTCTCCAAAGCCAAGACCAAGCTTCTCTTCCTTTATTTGAGTTCCATCCTCAAAAGTCTTCACATTATAAAGTTGGCCATTTTCATTGTAAAATTTGACTGTGCCGTTCCCGTTTGAAATTGTCCCTTTATCCCTCGAATCACCATTCGCTGAATAGTTCGCAATAACTTCCATGAGCTTGCCGCTGACGTACTTGCCTTCCGTCCATAATTGGCCATTTTCATAATAATATTGATATGTTCCATCTTCTATTCCTGATTTATAATAGAGCTTTTCCCGTATATTACCGTTTCGGTAATAAGAAACATAAAGGCTGTCCTTTATCCCATTTTTGAATGTGTGTTCTAATTTTATTTGACCATTTTGATACTTGTATATGTGTGTGCCATTCTTGTTCCCATTTATGAACTTCAACGTGCCATAAGGCTTCCCGTCGGGATAGTAACTCGCTACCTTGCCATTCCACTTTCCATTATTATAGTCTCCTTTCATGGCTATCTCTCCACCTGAGTAGTAGTATTCGAAATGTCCATTTAAGATTCCTCTCTCATAGGCTACCTTTTTATGTATGATGTGTTTGAATGTTTTGTCTTCAATTGTATAAAACGTCCATATACCATTTCTTAGACTATCCGTGAAAACACCTTCTCCATATAGAAGAAATTCTCCACCAATTTGCTCTGGCATGTTATTGAGCATGCAATATCCTTGGTCGGAAGTCACTTCATAATCTTTCCATACACCTTGCCTGAGACCATGCTTATCGGTTTTACCATGTGGCCTGAATTTCTTATTGCTAAAGCCGGATTCCATGTATTGGTTCATTACACTGTCCTTGACATAATCAATGATTTGTGCTTTTGCATTAAGCACAAATGCTATCGATAGGATGAGCGCTAATGAGGCCTTCATGTGTCAATCAATTTAGCTGAGATCCTGGTTATAGGGCATCTCCTGAATCGCCCTTAGGTGCAAGGCTAATGTAGCTGGACTCCACCAAACCATCGGCCGCCCATCCCGGCTTGATAACTTCGCCCGCCAAGCTGAAAAACGTGATCGAACCGAAGCGCACCGTCGCAGTGCTGCTATAGTCCTGCGTCGCCTCCATGGAGTCTAGCGCATACTGGCATCGATCTTTTCGCTCTTAAGTTCGGTTCTCATTGAATTGACACATTCAATGATGCTCTCGACCATGCTGGCATCGTCATTCATGCTTTGCAGCTTGTTCTTTTTGTAGACCATTTCGTATTTGTTGTCTCGGTGGATCAGGATCCGTTTTGAATCCACATAGTTGATGCTTGTATCCATTGCGTTTGATTCAATATCCCGATCAGGGAAGTGCTCTTCCAAGACCACCAGGTCGATGATCCCGTTTTGTATGTAGGCATGTATGCGGCTGTATCCAGACTCTGAGGAAGATGTCGACTCCAAATAGACGAGCGAGTCATTGTTGTAGTAGCCGTATAAGGCTCCGCCACACCTTGACATATTGGGGTAGAAGAACCTGTGCAACTCATTTCTCGCTAGCAGCGAGTCTATGCTTCGATCGTATGTTGTCCGAAAGGAACTGAGATCTGATTGAGCGATTAAAAGCTGCCCGACTAAAAGAAGGGAGATCAACAATGGTATTCGTCGGACAAATTCAAACCGTCCATTGATCTGATGATGCATTGATTCCATGGTTCCAAGGTAGCTCGCCTTCACTAAACCGTCGGCCGCCCATCCCCGCTTGATAACTTCGCCCGCCAAGCTGAAAACGTGATCGAAAAGAAGCGCACCACCGTTACCGCAGCGCTGCCCTACGCCAATGGCCCGCTGCACATCGGCCACATCGCCGGGGCCTATCTCCCTGCGGACATCTATGTGAGATCCCTTCGCCTGCGCGGCAAGGAGGTGCTCTTTGTCTGCGGAAGCGATGAGCACGGCGCGGCCATCACGTTGCGCGCCCTGAAGGAGGGAACCACGCCGCAGGCCATCGTGGACAAGTACCACGCGATGATGGGAAAGGCCTTCGCCGACTTCGGCATCGCCTTCGACATCTACCACCGCACCAGCAGCGAGCTGCACAGGAAGAGCTCGCAGGATTTCTTCCTTCAGCTGAATGCCAACGGCGCTTTTGCGGAGAACACCGAGGAGCAGTACTACGACGCGGAGGCGAAGCAATTCCTCGCGGACCGCTACATCATCGGCACCTGCCCGCACTGCGGAAATCCCAATGCCTACGGCGACCAGTGCGAGGTCTGCGGCAGCGCGCTCAGCCCGAAGGACCTCATCGATCCGCGCAGCACGCTCAGCGGCAGCACGCCCGAGCTGCGGCCCACCAAGCACTGGTACCTACCCATGGAGCGCAGCCAGCAATGGATGCAGGAGTGGATCAACACCGGCATGCTCGATGGCGTGTTGCAGCATGATCCCGCCGAGTGGAAGCCGCAGGTGCTGGGCCAATGCAACAGCTGGCTGAAGGAAGGTTTAAGACCCCGCGCCATGACGCGCGACCTTGATTGGGGCGTGCCCGTGCCGCTGCCCGGCGCCGAAGGGAAGGTGCTCTACGTCTGGCTGGACGCGCCCATCGGCTACATCAGCGCCACCAAGCAATGGGCCGCCGACCACGGCACCGAATGGGAGAAATGGTGGAAGGCCGATGACACGCGGCTGCTGCATTTCATCGGCAAGGACAACATCGTCTTCCACTGCATCATCTTCCCCATTCTGCTGAAGCAGCACGGCGGATTCATCCTTCCGCAGAACGTGCCGGCCAACGAATTCCTCAATCTGGAAGGGCGGAAGCTGAGCACCAGCCGCAACTGGGCGGTGTGGCTGCACGAATACATCGAGCGCTGGCCGGACCGGCAGGATGAACTGCGCTACTGCCTCACCACGATCTTCCCGGAGTTCAAGGACAGCGAGTTCACGTGGAAGGATTTCCAGGAGAAGAACAACAACGAGCTGGTCGCGATCCTCGGGAATTTTGTGCAGCGCGTCTTCGTGCTCTGCAACAAATACTACGACGGCAAGGTGCCCGAGCCTGCGGCATCGAACGCGGCGCAAGGCGAGCAGGACACCACGCTCTGGGCGGAGCTAAGCGGCATCCCGCAAAAGGTGTCCGCGGAGATCGACCGTTTCCGCTTCCGCGAAGCCTTGGCCACAGCGATGAACGCCGCGCGCCTCGGCAACAAATACCTCACGGACACCGAGCCGTGGAAGCTGGAGAAGACCGATCCGGACCGCGTACGCACGGTGCTATTCAACGGCCTGCGCATCACCGCCGCGCTGAGCGTGGTGCTAGATCCGTTCATGCCCTTCACCACGAAGAAGCTGCGCACCATGCTGGGTCTTGGCGAACTGAAATGGGAGGATGCGCTGTCACCGGAGCTGATCGTTCCTGGCGCCGCATTGGCCAAGGCCGAGCACCTCTTCAAACCCATCGACGACGCGGCCATCGCCGCCGAGGTCGAACGACTTCAAGCCAACATGCCTACTGAACCCGCACCAACGGCGCCTGTAATTGCAGAAGCCAATCCGGCCAAGCCGAACATCGCCTTCGATGATTTCGCAAAACTCGACCTGCGCATCGGCACCATCACCGCAGCGGAGAAAGTGCCCAAGGCGGATAAGCTGCTGAAGCTCGCTATCGACATCGGCGAAGCGGAGCCACGCACCATCGTAAGCGGCATCGCGCAGCACTTCACGCCGGAGGAATTGCCCGGCCAACAAGTGCTTCTGCTGTGCAACTTGGAACCGCGCAAAATGCGTGGCGTCGAAAGCCAAGGCATGGTACTGATGGCGGAGGATGCGGAGGGGAAGTTGCGGTTTGTGAGGCCTTCTGAGGGAATGCCTTCGGGGAGTGAGGTCAGGTAAATTCTATTGACCGGTTTGCCAAAAGAAAGGGCCGTCCCGCAAGAGACAGCCCTTTCAAATTTGGGGCGAAGCGAGCGATCAACGGATCAGCGGCACGCGGAAGGTGCGTTGCAAGTTACCGGATGTAACGCGTACGAACCACACGCCAGCGCCGAGTTCCTGGTCTCCGATAGTGATGCGTCCCGGACTCGTGATGTTCGAGCGGCTGAGGGCCAGTCGGCCAGTGGCATCGTACACGTCCACCTGCACGGGCTGCTTGCCGAAGGCGTGATCGATCATGATCGATGTTGGATCGGCCCACACGGACAGGTTGCCGCTTTGTGCACCGTTGTCAGCGATGCCTGTGGCGTGAGCGACATGGATGTCGGTGCTGGTCGCGTCGGTGCAATCACCGCCGGTGGCCGTGAGTGTCACGGTGTAGATGCCGGGCGAGGCCCATGCATGCACAGGGGCCATGCTGGTGCTGCCGGTGCCATCACCGAAGTTCCAATCCCACGTGTTACCGAGTACCGTGGTGTTGGTGAAACTGACCGGCTGGTCGACAACGGCTTCGGTACCGCCGGTGGTGAAACCGGCAATGGTTCCTGCCGCGCCGGTGATCGTTGCCGTGGTGCTGCCGGTGCAACCCAATGAATCCGTCACGGTGACGGAATAGCTGCCCGGTGCTGCCACCAGGTCCTCATCCGTGCTGCCGTTGCTCCAGAGGTAGCTGTAAGGCGCGGTTCCGCCGAGAGCGATGAGGTCGATCATGCCGTCGGGCGCATTCGGGCAGGTCGCTGGGGTACTGTTGTCCACTGCGGCCTCCACGGCGGGTGGTGCAATGATGCTGAAGTCCGCCACCAGTTCGCCGCACGCGCCACCGGGCGTGACATGCACCTCATAGTTTCCTTCAGCAATGTTGCTGAACACTGCGTTTCCATTGACATCCGTTTGCTGTAGCAGCGAGTTGCCGAAGGCATCAGTCCAGTTGACGTTCAGCGGGCCATTGTTCACGGTCACCGTGGCCTGGCCGGGGTTTCCACCGCAGATCGGATCGGTCACGAGCAAGGGCAGCGGTGCGCTGGCGTGCAAAAGGAATCGTGGAGTGCTGGTATCAGCAGCGGGATCCAGTGTGAAGCTATATGCCGATCCATCCGTAAGGGCTGTGACGTTGCCTGTGACCAGATCCTCCAAGGACATGCAGGAGAGACTCTGGATACCGACCATGCTGGCGGTGATGGTATAGGTGCCAGCTACCTTGGCGCGGGCCATCACAGGAATGGTGATCGCAGCGCTATAGGCGCCGTAGAAGTCGATCGCCAGGTCATACCCTTCAGCGCTGCGGACGCTGAGTTGCGGTGCGCCTGGACTTCCGAAGATGAGCTTCGCCGCATCCTTGGGGTCATAGTCGGGGCTTCCTTGGTCGAACACGATGGTGGCTACATCCCAAAAGCTGTTCTTATCACTCGTCAGTGTCAGGTCCAGTATAGGATGTTCGGGCTGTTCGGAGCCACCGAATACACCTCCAGTGCTTTGTGGCACCTTGGCTGTTTCATCGACCGTCGTGGTCAAAGCGGGGCCCGTGGTTTGCATCCAGAAACCCTGACTGCTCTGGAGTACGCCATTGCTGATCAGTGGGCTTTGGCTGGTGCCATCGGACCAACTTAGGGTGGTTCCCGAAGCGGGGTTGAAGATCCAGAATTTGTTGGCCACGTCAGCGCCCCGTGAGATCGATGTGAAATCGATAGGGCTGGGAAGGGGATTGCTCACCATATTAAAACCGTCGTCGTTGGGATGGCCCGTATTCGTATAACTCATCGGCAGCGTGATGGGGGTCTGCGCGATGTTCGGTGGTCCTGTAATATCCACGGTGAAGGAGGAAGTGGTGGAAAGTGAAGTGCCGCTCCAAGCATAGAAGCCTTGCCCGGGGACCAAGGGCTGCGACGTGCCGGATACACCGACCAGACTGCTGTCAAGGGAAGCATAGGGATTCGGCTCGTTGTACCAGCGGATGCTGGGCCATAGATGCGTGCTTCCGGTCGGGCTGTCAAAGAGGGGGAAGTCAGATCCGGGGAAGCCGGCAGTGGCAAAGTCGTCGTTCCAATCCGCGATGGTCCGCCCTGCGACGCAACTACCGAGCATACGCCAATTCGTGGCACCGGCAGGGATATAACGCTGCACGGTGAGGTTGCCCGTATAAATGGTACCGGGGTCCATCACGCCGAGACGCCCGGTGCCAGCGGCGGTGCTGATAAGGGTTACAGTCCCAGCGGAGGCGTCGAAATCACCGCTGTTCAGTTGCAGAACGCCACGAATAGTGACGGCCGAATTGATGGCCGTCGTGTCCGGGGTGCCTACATATAGATCATAGAAGTTCAACGGACCTCCCGAGCTTTGCAGTTCAGCGGATGAGGAGCCGAACAGCGCGAAAGTGCTGTGGTCGTTCGCTGTAAGAGTTCCGGCGAAGGAGGCCAAATTGCCTAATACGGTCAAACCTGTGTTACCCGCACCCAACACCAAACTGCCACCGGCTTCGACCTGGAGGTTACTAACGGCGATGACGGATGTGTTGGTCACTGTATGGCCATTCTGCACCACCATGTTTGAGTTGCCGTCCCATGATCCATTGTGATGTGGCCCGCTGGGTGTTTCACTCCAAATGGGGTCACTGACATTTCCGGAAGACTGGCTGTAATAGGTGGGTGCCCCGATGGTTGTGACGGCTTCGACATTGCTAAAGCCGGAGGTGGCGCAGCTATCCCCTACGGAGAAGCGTACGCGGTAGTAATAGTCAGTGATGGAATATAGGCCGGTGACCTCATAGGAAGTGTTGTTGCCCACGCTCAGGTTTTCATATCCGGGCACATAAGGAACAGTGGTGGCCGCGTTCACCCAGACATTATCAATAGCACTGGAACCAGTGCCGACGGGGTTGCCGCCCACGGCGATGTTGGATGTCATGATCCAGCGCAGGAAGAGCTGCGGTTGGTCGTCGCAGGCGCTCGGCAGGGGCAATGCATTGACCACACCGGTGGTCCAGTCGTTTGCGACCGTAATGGTACTGTTCGGCACATCGGTCCATGTGCCACCGGTCCCGATCCGGTATTGTACCTTGAAATCGCGCGGGGCCGTGTTGTTGCTCCGTTGCGCGGAAGAGAGTGTGAGTCCGGATGAGCTGGTAGTGGCCAGATCTATCTGCCACCACTTGGTGCCAGAGCCGTTGTTCCAGCCGTTATTGGTAATTGCGCGATCAGGCGAGCCAGAGACACCAACCACGTAGGAGGTCGTTCCTGTGGCCGTTGTGCTGATGATCTTGGACTGATTCGCAGGCAGGCCGCCGTCCGCAACATCGTCCACCGAACCATTTGGGAAGGTCCATTTCACAAGTTGTGCCGGACCGCCGAACGTTGGAGAGGTGCTTACGTCCAAGTAATAATCAGTGGCCCCGATGACGGCATTCCATGTGGCGGTGAAACTGTTGCTGTTGATCGGGTTTGCCGCGGTCGCCACGGGAGCTCCGATCGCATCATTATCGATCACAGTGACGGTCTCGGAACTGTTTTGACCGACCGAAGCATTCGGCCCGCCGGTGACACCCGTGATGGTGAAGACCGCGTCCTCGTCACAGTGGAATATCGTATCGCTATTGAGCACCACATGGGTGACTTCGTTATCGCTGCTTCCGGCAGGGAATACCACGGGTGAAGTGAAACTGGCGATGCGCCCATAGGGGTCGGTGACGCTAAGGATGACACTGGTGGGGATCGTGGGGTCGGGGTTGTGGATCAATATGGGGAGATCGACCGGACCTGCATCCTCGGCGACCGTGCTTGAGGTGTGGAGAAACTGCACCGTAGTGCTGAGGTCCTCGGTGGTGCCGTTCACCACGAGATCGTTACCGGGGTTATCCCCCAGGCCGAGTTCCCCTGCTGTAGCATATTCCGTCTCATAGCCATATAGGCGTATTACTAGCGGCGTCTCTTGGCCTGTGATGGAGAAGATGAATAGTCTGGTCTGAGGGGAGGTGTTATCTGTCAGGCTTGCCACCCCGCCCATATTGTTTGTGAATCCGTCGGCACTGGTGCGTATCACCAACTTGTGCGGGCCCGTATTCGTGCGCTCATACTTGATCTTCACTTGCGTGATCGAGAAACTTTTGCCAGGCAAGGGTGTGATCGTGAACGTCAGATATTTCACTGGATCAGGGGACGAGCTATAAGGCCAGTATCTCGAGTTAAAGCGGTCCGCATTTGGTGTGGGGCCAAGGTGTGAACGGGAGATCGAAGAAGAGGTCAGCCGCGCATCGTTGAAATTAGAGGGGTAGGTGACTTCGTCCCCGGCGGCTCCGGCAAAGTCGAAGGTCAAGATCTGCGCGAAGCCTGTGAGACCCAGAAAGAGAACGGCCGGTGCGAGTAACACCGACCTGCGGTATTCTGCGGACTTGGAAAAGGAGAAACACTTCATGAGGTCGGGCTTACGGGTCGTTCGCGCATAAGTTGCGCAACTTCCATAGGGTCAGCAAAATTAGCTTTTCCTAAGGGAAGGCAGATCAAGTTTTCTCATTGCCTTACAACGCCGGTTTGTGGGATACTGTTCGACCCCGTTCACCTGATCGGCCTACCCTCTCCGTTTTGAGGCTGTGACAGGCTATTTTCGCCGCCGCCGTTCAATGCGGTACCCAGCCCCATAGTTCAATGGATAGAATAGGAGTTTCCTAAACTCTAGATCCAGGTTCGACTCCTGGTGGGGCTACATATCCGACACCATCCATGGAAAAGCATGCGGCCTCTCAAGGAATGGTGGCTCTTTTCGAGCATTACAAGGACCTTGCGGAAAAGGCTTTGGCGCAGGTGCGCGACGAAGACCTGCACCGTATCCTGGGGGAGGACGGCAACAGCATCGCGGTAATCATGCGGCATATGGCAGGCAACATGCGCTCGCGCTTCACCGACTTCCTTTTACCAGCGACGGCGAAAAACCTTGGCGCGATCGGGAGGAGGAATTCACCGAAGGAGTGATGGACCGGACGGAACTGTCAGCAGATTGGCAAAGTGGATGGGAATGCCTTTTTCTGGCGTTGCGTCCGCTCAGCGAGGAGGATATGGCCCGGGTGGTGCTGATCCGGAATGAAGGACACACCGTGCTGGAAGCGCTCCAGCGGCAATTGGCGCATTACGCATACCATGTCGGGCAGGTCATCCTGTTGGCCCGGGCGTTCACCGGAACTCGTTGGATATCCCTTTCGATACCGCGCGGCGGAACGGCTGAATTCAACCGGAAGCGCGGCCTGTAAAGGCTTGGGCACACGAGGTCTAAACAGCCGCGTGTGTGAAACTGAGGTCCTGATGTGCATGCCTATGGGTGCGGCCTTCTACCTTCGGCGCAACCCGTGTCGTGTCCATGCCCGTGTTCCGCATCGTCGTTTTCCTGACCCTGCTTCCCATGACCAGCGCCATCTCATTTGCTCAGCCTGCGAATGATGATTGCGCTGATGCGTTGCCCCTTTGCGCGGGCCAAGGCATCTCTGGGGACAATACGGGATCGACGGGGACGCCGGGATTTTGCCCCGGAACGGGCCACATGCTTTGGTACACGTTCACCACCAACAGCGTGGGTGGTTCAGTGGATGTCGCCATCGACGCTATCGCATGTCCCGATCTGGTCGGCATGGGCAATGAACTGAGTGCGGTGGTCCTCAATGGCGACGGCAGTTGTGTCCCCGGGTCGTTCAATGCGGCATCGACCTGCGAGCAGGATTCCGCGCCATTCACCTTGACCACTTCGGCCTTGCAGCCCGGTACACAGTACTGGATCGTGGTCGCAGGTGCGGCCAATGGCGGGGCCACCATGGAAGCGGAATGCGGGTTCAATGTGGAGGTGAGTGGGCCGGGTGCCGATGTGGTCAACGTGGATTTCGATGCCGGGCCTGATGTGTCGATCCCCTTGGGCGGCACCACGCAATTGCACGCAACGGGCGGGACATCCTATTCCTGGAGCCCCGTTTCCGGGTTGAGCGGCAGCAACATTCCCAACCCAATAGCAGGTCCAACGGAAAGCACGCTCTATACCGTCACTGGACAAGTGGGAGGCTGCACCTTCAGCGATACCGTGCGGGTATCGGTGGTCCGTCTCATTAACCCGGTGAACACGTTCACGCCGAATGGGGACGGCATCAATGACACTTGGGATATTGCGGGCATCGACAACTATCCGCAAGCCGATGTGAGCGTCTACGACCGATGGGGCCAGCGCGTCTATCACAGCTTGGGCTATAAAACACCATTCGACGGGGCTGGGCTGCCCGTGGCCACCTACTATTGGTACATCCAATTGAACAATCTAACCGGACTGTCCGATCCCTATACCGGATCGGTCACCATCATACGTTGATGCGGAAGTTGACCTTGCTGGCCTTGATCGCGTGCACGACGGTGCATGCGCAGCAGGTGCCGCAATACACGCAGTACGTGCTCAACATGTTCGCCATCAATCCGGCAGTGGCTGGCAGCAAGGACTGCATTGACGTTCGCTTGGGCTATCGCCAGCAATGGGTGGGCTTCGATGGCGCTCCTGTCACCGGATGGGCCACCATCAGCGGGACCATCGGCCCCAAGCGCAGGTCTTTCCATGCGAACAGGCAGGGCATCGGCGCCTTCGTGCAATCCGATGCCACGGGTCCCTTGGGCCAGACCACTTTCCAACTCGCCTATGCATACCACCTGCAGGTGGACCGCGACGTCTTCCTCTCCATGGGCATGTTCGCAGGCGTGACGCAGGAACGGCTTTCCCTCGGAAGTGTGAATGCCACCAACAATGATGATCCCGCCCTGATGAATGACAACGGCGTCCTGGTCTATCCGGTGATCACTCCGGGGATCTGGTTGTACAGCAAGACCACTTGGGCGGGGTTCTCCATTCAGCAGGCGCTTGGAAACCGCATCAAGGACCTGGGGACGGACAGCAGGCTGACGCGGCACTTCGATCTTACCCTAGGCCACCGCTATAGGGTGAGCAGGGATGTCAGTGCGGTCCCCAGCGGTTTGATGAAGATCTCCCCGGGTTCACCTTTGGCGCTGGACCTGGGCGTGATGATGGAATACAAGAAGCAGTTCGGGCTCGGCATGAGCTACCGCAACCAGGATGCGGTCGCCTTCATGCTGAAGGTGCCCTTCCTCAAGTACTTCTCACTCGGCTACAGCTACGATGTTACCACCAGCAATCTGCGCTTCGGAGGGGCCAATACGCATGAGGTGATCCTTGCGATCTATCCTTGTCCTCCCTTGGATCCATCCAAAGCGATCGTGCGCTGCCCCATCTTCCAATGATGAGAACACAATACCAACGGGCCGTCCTGCCACTATTCCTTCTTGCGATCAGCGGCCTTTTCATGTCCGCCCGCACCATGGCCCAGGATGCCCGGTTCTGGGTGGGCGGCAGCGGTGATTGGGAGGATGCGGCACATTGGTCCCTCACGCAGGAAGGCAACGGTGGGGCCGGTGCGCCCGATGCGCCCGATGCCGTCCGTATCGCATCCGTCTCGGGGGATATCGTGGTGCACATCGACGGCAAGGCCGAAGCAGGCCAGTTGCACATCGACGGCAGTCGAGGTGGCGTGACGTTGACGGGTGACCGTGGACAACTCGATGTTGAGAGTGACATTTCCTTGAAAGGCAGTGTGGTCTGGTCATACGGAGGGACATTGGAATTGACGGCCCACAATGGAGTGACGGAATTGGACCTGCGTGGTATTCCTATTTCCGCGGACATGCATTTCACGGGTGGAGGTACCTGGTCGATGCTTTCCGATCTGGTGCTCGCCGGTGACCATGCGCTGGAGCTTTCCGCCGGGACACTTGTCACCAATGGAAGCATGCTAAGGGCTGGACGAGTGCTATTCCCCGGACATCATTCCAAGCGGCTGATGGCAGGCGGATCGGTAGTACTGCTCAATGCGGCGCTCCAGCCAGGTGCTGCCGATGGTGTTGTTGATCCCGGAACATCCAGACTGTTGATCGGCGGGGTATTGACCGATTGGGGAAACCCGCATCCTGGAACCGCAGGTGACGAGCGTGGCTTGAACAGTTGCGGCACGGGTCCGGGCCAGACCCCATTTACCATCGATGCGGAATTGGTAAGCGACTTCAATGGTTTCGGCGTCAGTTGCCATGGCGTTTGTGATGGCTCGGTGCATGTGTCGGTGACCGGTGGCGTGGGACCGTTCATCTATACGTGGGTGGGAGGTCCTACCACGGCGACCTGGAATAATGTGTGCCCGGGCAATCAGATCGTCATTGTCACAGACCAAGGGCAGGCGGTGAGCTGTGCCACCACCGTCCAAGTGACGGACCCGGCGCACTTGAGCGTGATCTTCAACGGCAACACGGCACCGACCTGTTCCGGAATATGCAACGGCAGTTCAAATGCACTGGCTGTAGGTGGCGTTCCGGGCTACAACTATTCCTGGAACAATGGAGTGGGTACCGGTAGCTCGTTCAATGCACTGTGCCCGGGCAGCAATACACTGCACGTCACCGATGCGAATCTGTGTGCCTTCGATACCACCTTCCTCTTCAATGTCCCCGCCATCGTGCCCAATCTCGTGGTGACGAACGCCATCTGCGCCGGATCCTGCAATGGCACGGCAAGCGTTGCGCCCACGGGAGGCACCGGGACCCTGACCTATGATTGGGGGCCTGGAACACCCCAAGGCGATGGCACCAACAGTGTCTCATTGCTATGTCCTGGGAACTGGTCCGTCACCATCACCGATTCGAATGGTTGCGACACCACGGTCCAATTCCAGGTCACGCAGCCCTCGTCCATTCAACCCAACGCCACGCATACGAATGCCTTGTGCTTTAACTCGTGCGATGGTACGGCCACTGTTGCTCCCACCGGCCCTGTCGGACCTTTTTCATACGCATGGTCGCCAACCCCTGGTGCGGGCCAAGGCACACCCACGGCCACCGGCCTTTGCCCTGGGGCCTATCACGTGATCATCACTGAGATAGCCACCGGTTGCGACACCACGGTAAGCTTTAACATCACGGCACCTCCTCCCTTGGTTCCGAATGCCATTGTCACCGATCCACTTTGCTCCATCTCCTGCGATGGCAGCATCACCGTAGCCCCAAGCGGTGCCCCGCCCCCGTATAGCTATTTGTGGTCTCCGGCCCCGCCGCTCGGTCAGGGCACCCCCGTTGCGGGGCAATTATGTGGAGGCGATTGGTCGGTGACGATAACCGATGGCGATGGTTGCGACACCACATTCCAATTCACGCTGACCGCGCCGCTGCCCATCTCCCCGAATGGGGCGCACACCGATGTGGCCTGCCATGGCACCTGTGACGGCACGGCCTCCGTCGCGCCCACCGGTGGTTCAGGTGCGTTCACCTATACATGGACGCCAACGCCTTCCATTGGGCAGGGATCACCAACGGCCTCCGGCCTGTGTGCAGGTCTTTGGAGCGTCGCTATCGCCGATGTGAACGGTTGCGACACCACGGTCCAGTTCCTCATTACGGAACCTTCGGCCTACGCCATCACCTCAACCTTCACCAACGCGACTTGCGACGGCAATTGTGATGGTACGGCCTCGTTGACCGTTCTTGGCGGCACGCCGACTTATTCCTATTTGTGGACACCTGCCCCTGGTACCGGGCAAGGTACAGCGACGGTCGGTGGTCTTTGCCCCGGCTCTTACACGGTGGCCATCAGCGATTCAGCGGGATGCGATACCACGTTGGCCCTTGCGATCACGCAACCCGCGCCGCTTGCCGCAACGGCCATCATCGCGGATGCGTCATGCAGCGATGTCTGCGATGGCACTATCTCCCTCTCCACTACAGGTGGGCTGCCAGCGTATGCATGGATGTGGTCCCCAACCCCGGGAAGTGGGCAAGGCACGGCATCAGTGGGCGGCCTTTGTCCAGGGACCTGGTCCGTGGTGATCTCCGATCAATCCAGCTGTGACACCACGTTGGTGTTCACGGTGGGTTCGCCGGCACCGATCATTCCCGTCGGGATATGGACCAATGAGAATTGCGTGGGTGCCTGCAATGGCACGGCTTCCGTTTCCGCCACCGGTGGTGACGGGGTGTTCAGCTATCTGTGGGCACCTGATCCCGCATTTGGCCAGGGGACCCCATCGGTGAGCGGCCTTTGCCCTGGGACGTGGAGCGCAACCATTACCGACGGCAATGGCTGTGATACCACTGTGACCTTCATAGTGCTTCCCGCAGCACCCATTGCAGCCAGTCTCAATATTCAGAACATTATCTGCGGTGGGGCTTGTACCGGCGAAGCGACAGTGTCGGTTTCCGGTGGCAGCGGCATATTCACCTACCTGTGGGTCCCCGAGCCAGCGACAGGGCAGGGCAGTGCAAGCGTCACCGGCCTGTGCGCCGGGCCGGGCACGGTAACGGTGACGGACAGCCTCGGCTGCGACACCACACTTGCTTTCGAGATCTTCAAGAACGCTCCGATCGCTCCGCATCTATCGGTCACGGATGAATCCTGCACAGGTCCCTGCAGTGGTACGGCCAGCGTTGCACCCGATGGAGGCGTCGGTCCTTTCAGCTACCTCTGGCTGCCGGCACCTGGGGGAGGCCAAGGGACCAGCAGCGCGACCGGGCTTTGTGCGGGAACGAACTATTCAGTGACCGTCACGGATGATCTTGGCTGTGACACCACGATCACCTTCAGCGTGCAACCCTTCACGCCCTTTGCGCCGGTCGTCAATGTTGCCCCGGTGAGCTGTAGTGGCTCGTGCGATGGCACGGCCACGGCAACATTGCCCGGTTCAGGCATCTATACCTATTTCTGGAGCCCGGTGCCGCCCAATGGCCAAGGTCTGCCTTTCGCCATTGGGCTTTGCGCAGGTACCTACCAGTTGACGGTCACCAATGGGGACGGTTGCGACACCACGGTCTCCGTTGTGATCACATCGCCCGACCCCATTGATCCGGTGGCCACCGTACAGCCCATCGGTTGCTCCGGGGCATGTTCGGGTTCCATCAGCCTCGCACCTACCGGTGGCTCCGGAAATTTCACCTATACATGGAGTCCTACGCCTGCGTTGGGACAAGGCACCCCAACGGCAAGCGGACTTTGTGCAGGGAACTGGACCGTTGCTGTCACCGATGCCCATGGATGCGACACCACACTGACCTTCACATTGACCGAGCCGTTGCCCTTGACGGATACGGTGGATCTTGCGCTCAGCCATTGCACGGTCTGCGATGGATCGCTTACCATCCACGCTTCCGGCGGCACGGGTCCATACACCTTCACATGGGGACCGCCGCTGAATATCACTACCTCGGACAGTGTGCAGACCGGTCTCTGCGCGGGCATTTACCATGTCACCATTACGGATGCCTCGGGTTGCAGTATTCAGAGCACCTATTTCATCAATGACGAGAGTGGCGAACCGCTCGCCATCACCAATGGAGCCGCGACCTGTCCGGGTACCTGTGATGGCGCTGTCTCCGTTGCATTCAACTGCGTGATCGCGCCCTGTACCGTGGCCTGGGCGGATGGAACAGGGAACAGCCTCGGCCTGAGTACGGATTCGATAAGCGGACTGTGCGTCGGAGGTTATCTCGTATCGGTCACCAATGGCGACGGATGTACGTCGATCAATACAGCGTTGGTCACAGCTCCTCCCAGCGTGGTGGCCACCGCCAGCAGCACACCGGTGACCTGCGCCTCGGATTGCGATGGCACTGCCACGGTCGGGATAAGCGGCGGGGCCGGTCCCTTCACGATCACTTGGTCACCCGAACCCGGTGCAGGCCAAGGCACGCCGCATGCCACGGGCCTGTGTCCCGGTCTGTACAATATCGCTGTGGAAGACCTGGCCGGATGTGATACGGTGACCACCGTTGCGGTGATGGCCCCAACGCCTATTACCGTCTCAGCGACGGTGGCGGAGATCGGCTGCGCTGGCGCGTGCAACGGTTCGATCGCGTTGAATGTCCAAGGGGGCAATGCAGGCTATGCCATCTCATGGACGCCTACCCCGGCCATCGGTCAAGGGACCACGGTAGCGGCAGGCCTTTGCGCGGACACTTACAGCGTCACCGTCACTGATGCGAACGGATGTGACACCACCTTAAGTTTCACCTTGGTGGATCCGCAACCGGTCCAATTGGAAGACCCCACGAGCACATTGAGCCACTGCGGCGTTTGTGATGGCACGGCATCGGTCAACGCGATGGGAGGTGCGGGAACGGTGTCGATCACTTGGACGGATGCTGCGGGTGACACCGTTGGTACGGGTACTTCCGTCGTTGGCCTCTGCGCAGGGATCTATGTCGCACACGCCCTGGATGTCAATGGCTGCGGTGCCGATCAGGTCTTCGCGATCGCTGATGAGGGAGGGGAAGCCATCGCAGCGACCAATGGCATGACCCTCTGCGCGAATTCCTGCGATGGGCAGGTAGGCGTGACCTATTCGTGCGATACCGTCCCCTGCGCGGTCAGCTGGTATGATGCGGATGGGAACTTGCTGTCCCAAGGTGTCGATTCCTTGACCGGACTTTGTCCCGGAGCCTATCTGGTGATGGTTGCCAACGGCATCGGATGTACCTCTATGGATACGGCTTTCGTCGTGCCGAACCAAGTGCTGATGCCGAATATCTCAAGCACACCGGTAAGTTGCGTTGCGGTCTGCAATGGAACCGCAACTGTGACACCGAGCGGTGGTGTGGGACCATATACCTATGCTTGGTCCCCTGAACCGGGAGCCGGCCAAGGCACCGCGACCGCTTCGGACCTGTGTGCGGGCACATGGTCGGTATTGATCTCGGACTCTTCAGGATGCGATACCACGGTGAGCGTAGTGGTGGCGACACCGGCGCAGTTGTCCGTGACCGCACAACTCCACCCGGTCTCCTGCGCCGGTGCATGCGATGGAAGCATCGTCATCACCCCGGCGGGAGGAAGCGGTGTGTTCACTTACATATGGTCACCAGTGCCTTCAAGCGGTCAGGGTAGCAATACGGCATCCGCTCTTTGCCCCGGTCAATGGTCCGTCACAGTGGCCGATGTGAACGGTTGTGACACCACACTCACGTACACGATCACTGAACCAGGTCCTCTCTCGGTGCAATCCAGCAGCACCCTCAGCACTTGCGGCCTGTGCAGCGGTACCGCGGACGCGCAAGCCCTTGGCGGCTCGGCGCCATACCTGTATACATGGATGCAGGCCGGGGGCATCACCGCGACGGACAGTGCCGTGACCGATCTCTGCGCCGGCCTCTACACCATTACAGTTACCGATGCCCATGGATGCACGGCACAGGCACCGGTACCCATCAGTGACATAGAGGGTGATACGGTGGTCACCACCAACTTCCTGCTCACTTGCCCGGACCTGTGCAATGGCGTGGTATCCGCAGCATATGATTGCAGCGTACCTGTCTGCACGGTGGCCTGGTTCGATGCATTCGGCACGGACCTCAACGAGACGAGTGACACGCTGAGCGACCAATGCGCCGGCATGTACTTCGTTCAGGTGACCAATGGATCCGGCTGCATCACCATCGATACGGCGAATGTGATCCCGCCTCCGCCGATCTTGGCGGGCCTGGTCTTCCAAGGTGAAACATGCAATGGGCCCTGTGATGGCACGGCCTCGGTGTCGCCTTCCGGCGGATCGGGATCGGGCTACACGATGACATGGGACCCTGTGCCTCCCGCAGGCCAAGGAACGGATCAAGTGAGCGGCCTGTGCGCAGATGATTGGTCGGTCAACATCACGGATGACCAAGGATGTGGCGTCGATTTCCCCTTCACCATTCTGCCCTACACACCGATCACGCCTGTGGCGGATATTCAGCCCGTCACGTGCAGCGGATCCTGCAATGGCACCATTGCACTCGCGGTAACGGGAGGGGTGGGCGCTTACACCTTCAACTGGACACCCGAACCGGGCCTCGGACAAGGGACTGCCACAGCGGACAGCCTTTGTGCAGGTGACTGGAGCGTCACGATCACGGACGCCGCCGGTTGCGACACGACTGTCAGCTACACCGTTACGGAACCTGAGGCGCTTGTGGTGGCGGTGGATACAGTGATCTCCTCGAGCTGCACCAATTCGGCCGACGGTGCGATCTCCATCACCGTGACCGGTGGTGTGCCGGATTACGTGGTGGCCTGGACCGGCCCCGATGGATTCACCTCCAGTGATGAAGATCTTGTCGATCTGCCCTCGGGTGTCTACGATGTGATCGTCACCGACCAGAATGGTTGCCAGACCGAGCTGCAGGTAACGGTTAGCGAGCAAAATCCAGTGGTCGCCAATGCGGGACCGGACCCCACACTATGCGCTGACCTGGGATTGACCTTGGATGGCAGCGCCAGTGTAGAAGCCGCCACGTACCAATGGACGGATGATCAAGGCACAGTCCTCGGAACGGACACCACGCTATCCTTGTCCGGATTGGCGCCGGGCAACTACACCTACGTGCTCACCGTGACCAATGGGCAATGCGTCTCCACGGATACCGTGGTCGCAACGATCCTTGCCGTCCCGGCGGTGGATGCAGGAACGGAGCAGATCATCTATGTGGAAGGGACGGTCGTGCTGGGTGGCGATCCCGCAGGCACGCCCGGCAGCGCATTCCAATGGCAGCCGGACAGTCTGGTGGACCATGCCCAGAACCCCAATCCGTCCGCTTTCGTGAACACTACCACGTGGTTCATGTTGACGGTGACCGGCTCGGATGGCTGCGTCAATACCGATTCCGTGCGCATTACCGTGGTGCCACAAGTGAAAGTGCCCAGCGGATTCAGTCCGAATGGTGATGGACACAATGATGTCTGGGAGTTGGACTTTGACGCCTTGTTCCCTGCGATGGACGTGAATGTCTTCAACCGATGGGGAGAACCCTTGTTCCACAGCATCGGGTATAAGGTGCCTTGGGATGGACGCTACGATGGAAAGCTGGTGCCTGCGGGGACCTATTATTACACCATCGAGCTGCATGATCCGAGGTACCCCGACCCCCTCACCGGTCCGTTAACCGTGATCCATTGACCCATGGCCACCATGCGAAACCTCCTTCTCCTTTTGCTCCTCGGGACCCTGTCCACGCAGGTGGCGCGGGCGCAGCAGTTGCCACAGGTCACCCAGTACAATACATTGGACTATCTCTTCGATCCGGCCGTCGCAGGCAGTCGCCCCTTGTTTGAGATGCATGCTGCCCAACGCAACCAGTGGGTCGGTATCCAAGATGCCCCAAGGACCTTTATCCTGAGTGCCTCCACCCCGCTGGCATCGAACATGGGCATCGGTGGTTATGTCTTCACGGACAACGTCGGTCCTACGCGGCGCACAGGTGTGCAATTCAGCTATGCCTACCACCTGAAAGTGACGGACGACATCAAGCTGGGCCTGGGCCTTTCCTTCGGAATGCTGCAGTTCCTCATTGATGGTTCGCAGATCGAGTTCCACGACGCGGATGAACCGATGCTGGACGGTCAACTGCGTGGCTCATTGGTCCCGGATGCCACGTTCGGTTTCTACCTCTACCATGAAAAGTGGTGGTTCGGCGCCACGGCACCACAGCTGCTTCACAACAAAGTGGCATTCTACAATGCGGATGACCACTCATTCAGTCAATTGGCGGCGCACTATTATGTCATGGCCGGCTACCGTTTCCCCATCGGTGAGGACCTGAAGCTGGAGCCTTCCGTATTTCTGCGCTATGTCGACCCGGTACCGCTTCAGGCCGATTTCACGGCCACCTTGCGCTATAAGGACATGCTTTGGCTGGGCGTTACCTACAGGACCCAGGACGCGCTTTGTGTCAATGTTGGCTATTGGCTCAAAAAGTCCTTCCAGTTCGGCTACAGTTATGACATGACAACCAGCGGCCTCCAGAATTACAGTTCGGGCACGCATGAGATCACGCTGGGGGTGACGTTCGGAAAGACTCCCCATAGGGCTGCCAGCAGAGATGCGGTGGAGGCACCGAAGCCTTGATCCATACGTACCACCGGGGCAACCTCCCCTGAGGTGATGGCGTCACGGCGGCAACCTTGCTAACTTGCGGCACCTTCCGGAGCTGTATCTGGGCCCGAGGCGGACTTCGGAACGATGACCTGTAGGAGCCTTTCGATTCACATACTTCATCTGTCCTTGGCCTTGGGCGTGGGTGTGGGCGTGCAGGCAAGGTCCGCCGGTTCCGGAAATGCGAATGCGCCTCTTGAACTGGCCCCGGGCGCTGGTACCGATGGAACTGCGGTGCTCTGTAGCAATGGAGCCTCCGTTCAGCTTATTGATTATTTGGGTGGTTCTCCCGATCCCGGGGGAACGTGGGATGGCCCAGTTGCGCTTCCGGGCACATTCAACCCTGCAACTGACGCCCCTGGCGTATACACCTATACCGTGGTCGGAACGCCCACGACCAGTGCCACCGTCACCGTAACGGTCCATGCGGCTCCGAATGCCGGGACCGATAACAGTATCACCGTGTGCAGCAACGATGTTGCGTTCACTATGACCGACAGCTTGGGGTCACCCCCTGAGCCAGGTGGCACATGGTCGGGGGGCACCGCCGTGTTCACGCCGGGCACAAGCACACCGGGCGCATACACCTATACCGTGCTCGGTACACCCCCCTGTGCGAATGCTACGGCGACACTCACGATCACAGAGAAACCGGCCCCTGATGCAGGTGTCAGTGCGAGCATCACCGTGTGCAGCGACGCTGCGGCGTTCAATATGGCGGACAGCTTGGGGGGGACCCCGGCTCCAGGCGGTACTTGGTCGGTGGGCACCGGTGTGTTCACGCCGGGCACAAGCACACCGGGCGCGTATATCTATACGGTGGTCGGCACTCCTCCTTGCGCGAATGCGACAGCTACACTCACTATCGCGGTTCAACAGGCGCCCAACGCAGGATCGAGTGCGAGCATCACTGTCTGTAGCAATGATGCGGCGTTCAACATGATCGATCGCTTAGGGGGGACGCCCGGGAACAGCGGCACATGGTCCGGGGGCGATCCCGTGTTCACACCCGGCACAAGCATACCGGGAGCATACACGTACACGGTAGTTGGCACTCCTCCTTGCGCGAATGCGACTGCAACGCTCACCATCGCAGTGCAGCAGGCACCCAATGCCGGTGCGGATGGCACGTTGACCACCTGCAGCGATGGGCCGACCGTTGACCTCTTCAGCCTCTTAGGCCCTTCACCGGACCCAGGTGGTGCGTGGACCTTTGGAGGTCTACCGGCAAGCAGCAGCTTCATTCCTGGTACCTCCACGCCGGGCACATATACCTATACGGTGAACGGCACGCCGCCTTGTACGAATGCCTCTGCCAATGTGGTGGTCACGGTGGTGCAGGCGCCGAATGCCGGCCTTAGCCGGAGTATCACAGTGTGCAGTGATGAAACTTCTTTCGCATTGATCGGCCAATTGGGCGGAACACCCGACGCAGGTGGTACTTGGAGCGGCGGCAGCGACACCTTCGATCCCGGCGCGCATCCTGGAGGCACCTACCCATATACCTATACAGTTCCGGGCACCAGCCCTTGTGCCGATGCTACGGCGACACTGACGATCACTGTTCGCGTAGCACCCTATGCCGGGTTGGACCGTACGGCGGTCTTCTGCAGCAATGATCCCACGGTGAATTTGTTCAACCTATTGGGTGGAACGCCTGACGCAGGAGGGACATGGACAGGGCCGGGCGGTGCGCATTCGGACCAATTCCAGCCCAGCGTGGATGTCAGTGGCGACTACATCTATCAGGTCACCGGACAGGCTCCTTGCTCACCCGCCATTGCAACGGTTTCCATCACGGTGAACCCTGCTCCCAATGCGGGCACCAGTGCGAGTATTGTGCGTTGCTCCAATGAGGCGGCGTTCACGTTGATCTCCCAGTTGGGAGGCACTCCGGACAATGGTGGCACTTGGACCGGCCCCGGCGGCGCACCGTTCCCCGGTGGCGTTTTCACCCCGGGTAGCACAGCGCCTGGACTCTATACATATCAGGTCACTGCGCTGTCCCCTTGCGCTCCTGCGGTGGCCACGGTCAATGTAGCCATCGTTACAGCGCCGAATGCGGGCGCGGCCGGCACCTATTCCGTATGCAGCAGTGATGGAACATTTTCCCTGTTCGACCATTTGACCGGCACCCCGGATGTGGGTGGGACATGGACCGGTCCGTCAGGCCCCGTGCCAAGTGGCATGTTCAATCCAGGGTCCAGTGTGCCGGGGGCTTACACATATCTTGTAGTGGGTAGTTCCCCATGTGCCAACGCAACGGCGACCGTCACAATTACCGTGGTGCAGGCGGGCAATGCCGGAAGCAACGGCTCGGTCACTCTTTGTAGCACCAGTGCGGACGACAACCTCTTCACCCACTTGGGAGGAACGCCGGGCGCTGGCGGGGTCTGGACCAAACCTGGCGGCGGTGTTCTGCCTGGTGGCATTTATCAGCCGGCAAACCCTGCGGATCCCGCAGGTGTGTATACCTATACGGTCACAGGCACAACCCCGTGCCCGAACGTGGCCTCCACGGTACAGGTGGTTGAGCATCAAGCTCCGCGCGCAGGCACTGATGGAAGCACGATCGTTTGCAGTACAGGCTCGCCATTCGGGCTGTCGACCGTCCTCGGAGGAACCGTGGATGGTGGCGGGGCATGGATCAATGCCGGCGGTTCAACTTCCTCCTCCACATTCACTCCGGGGACATCGGTCCCCGGGCCATACCGCTATGTGGTACCGGGTATCGCGCCCTGTCCGAATGATACCAGCTTGGTGACCGTGAACGTGACCACCGCGCCTGTTGCCGGTACCAATGGTTCTGCTGTGGTATGCAGCGATGCAGGACCGCTTAACCTGTTTCTCCTGTTGGGAGGCACTCCGGATAGCGGCGGAACTTGGGCCGATCCGAACAACGCGGTGAACAATGGCATCTATGTACCCGGTCCCGGAGCGGTGCCCGGTGCCTATACCTATACGGTGCATGGCCTGAGTCCTTGCGCCAACGCAAGTGCTACGGTCACCGTGACGCAGAATCGCAGGCCGAGGGCCGGCACCAATGGTACCTTGCAACTGTGCAGTACTGCACCGGCAACAGACCTCTTTGGCAGTTTGGGTGGCATCCCGGATGCCGGTGGAACGTGGACGGGACCGGGCGGCGCGCCAAGCAGCGGCATATTCATCCCCGCTGTGGGTGGCACTTTTGTGTATATGTACCGTGTGACCGGTACCGCACCCTGCGCGCCGGACAGCGCGACGGTGACCGTCACCGTGACCCAAGCACCCAACGCCGGTGGCAGCGGAGAACTGACCATCTGTTCCGGACAGGCAACGGTGGATCTTTTCACTGGCATCGTGGGTGCATATGATTTCAATGGTACGTGGCACGATGACGACGGGACCGGACGCTTGAGCACCAATTTCTTCAATCCCGGTACGCCGACCCAGCTTCCGCCGGGCCACTATTCGTTCACCTATGTGGTGCCGGCCAATGGCCTTTGCACAGCGGACAGCGCGACCGTCGGGGTCACCATCGTGGCGCAATTGGATGCAGGTTCGAATGGCACGATCACGGTGTGCAGTTCGCAGACCCAGGTCAACCTTTTCACCGGACTTAGCGGAACACCGCAGCCGGGCGGCACATGGATCGATCTTGACAATACAGGGCTGGTCACCGGGCAGTATTTCAATGCGAACGGCGTGAGCGGTGCGGGTCCGTATCACTTCCGCTATCGTTTGACGGGCGCCTTGGGCTGCTCTTCGGATTCTGCCGTGGCCTCCGTGACGGTGGTGGCCGCGCCGAACGCTGGGGTCGATGCGACGGCCACCTTCTGTAGCACGGGTTCCCCGGTCAGCCTCCTGCCTTATTTGGGCCCCAGTGCCCAGATCAATGGCACATGGCGCAAGCCGCCACCGGGCAATCAAGTGTTCAGCGGAACTTATGACCCGCCCACCTTCACCCCCGGCAACTATACCTATACGTTGAATGGTACACCGCCATGCGCAAATGCCGTGGGTACCGTTCATGTGGTGGAGACCCCGGGCCCCGAAGCCGGTTCACCGGCGGTGACTACCGTATGCTCCAGCGACGCGGCGTTCAATATGACCCAACTCTTGGGCACTCCGGACATCAATGGAACATGGAAGGACCCATCCAACGCGGTGCATTCGAATATTTTCGTGCCCGGCCTGGATCCCCCCGGTGTCTATCTCTATACCGTGTCCGGTGTTTTCCCTTGCGGTAATGTCACGGTCTCCCTCACGGTGAACGTCTTCCCGGCCGCCTATGCAGGCCCCGATGTCACGACCACTGTGTGCGACAACTCAACAAGCTTCCTGCTGTTCTCTTTGTTGGAGTCCAGCGGAGCGCAGAGCACCGGGACTTGGTTCGATCCCTCCATGGCGCACTTCCCTTCGGCCAATTATGTGCCGGGGACCAGTCAACCAGGTACCTATACCTACACCGTGAGCGGAGGTACAGCATCGCCGTGCGGAGCAGACACGGCCACGGTGACCGTCTTTGAAACAACCTCCCCGAATGCGGGCACCAGTACAAGCGCCACTTTCTGCTCGAATGGCCCGGCGGTGGCCTTGGTCAGCCTGCTGACCGGTGCCGATCCAACCGGCACTTGGGTGGGACCTGCTCCGACAAATCCTTATTTCAGCGGGACCTTCCAGCCGGGAGCCAATGCGCCGGGCGTCTATACCTACCGCGTGCAAGGCCTTCCCCCCTGTGCAAATGACAGCAGCACGGTGACCGTTTCCGTGGCTCCCGCACTGAATGCGGGGACTAGCAGAAGCATCACGGTCTGTCAGTCGCAATTGAATTTTGTCATGGTGGACAGTCTGGGCGGCGACCCCTCCACTATCAACGGCTCTTGGACCGAATTGCCGGGAGGTGGGTACAGCAATGGCCTCTTTATGCCCTCCATTCCCGGCACCTATAGTTTCCTCTATACTGTCACGGGGGCGGGGGCCACTCCCTGCAGCCCGGCGCAGGCCACGCTCTCCATCACGGTGAATGCGGCTCCGGACGCTGGCACGCACGGCACGCTTACCCTGTGCTCTACCAGCGGAGTCACATCCCTGTTCCCCTCCTTGGGCGGAACCCCCCAATCGGGCGGAACATGGACCTTCCAAGGAGTTGCGCACGGCGGCAATTTCAATCCTGCTATCGACGTCTCCGGTGACTACGTCTACACCGTGAATGGCGTGGCGCCATGCCCAAGTGCCAGCGCGAACGTCACGGTCACCTTGAACCATGCACCCAACGCCGGCAGCAACGGCGTACTCACCATTTGCGACAATGATCTGACACCCATCGTGTTGGGCGATGTGCTGGGCGGAACGGAGCATGACCACGTAATAGACGGTTGGACCTTGGACGGGAACCACGTCTCGGATATCTACCTGCCGAGCAACTATCCGGCGGGGGTCCATACGTTCACATATACGGTTCCGGGTCTTGCCCCGTGTGTGGCGAGTACGGCGCAGGTGACGATCATACAGAATGCCGCGCCCAATGCGGGGAACAGCGCTTCCCAAGCGGTATGCAGCTCGGACCCCTCGGTGGACCTGTTCGGTCTTTTGGGCAGCGCCGATGGAACGGGGAATTGGATCGATGCCAATGGTGTTGCCGCTTCGCCCACGTTCCTGCCTTCCGCACATGCCCCCGGGGTTTGGGTCTACCACTATATCGTGCATGGGAATGCACCATGTCTGAACGACTCCTCCACAGTCTCCATCACGGTGAATCGCAAGCCACAGGCCGGGGTAAGCACCGCACCGCAGATTTGCACCAATTCCGGGTCGATATCCTTGCTTGGTCTTTTGGGCACACCTCTTGACTCTAACGGCACTTGGGTCTTCCACCCCGTCGCCGGACCGAACGTTCCGCACGGGCCGGTTTTCAATCCGTTGGTGGACGGCCCCGGAGCCTATATCTATACGGTGACGGGCATCGCACCTTGCAGCAATGCCACGGCCACCGCGCAGATCACCTTGGTGCCCGCTCCCAACGCAGGGACCTCGGGGACGATCAGTGTCTGTGCCAGTGAAGCGGCGGTCCATCTTTTCCCGGTGCTCGGTGGAACCCCGGCGACCGGTGGGAACTGGTCCGATAACGATGCCACCGGCCAGTTGAACAATGGGATATTCAACGCCGCTGCCGCAGGCCCGGGCCTATATCATTTCACCTATACCGTCGCCGGTGTCGGACCCTGTGCCAGCGCATCGTCCATTGTCTCGGTCACGGTGACGGATGCCTTGGATGCAGGTATTGACAATGCCATCAGCCTTTGCTCGAGCGAGACCAATGTGGACCTGTTCTCCTACTTGGGCGGCTCACCACAACCGGGCGGGATCTGGACCGGGGTCGAAAGCTCCGCGGGTCTCACCAACGGCGTGCTTAACGCAGGTATTGCCGGGGTTGGCCTGCATCACTATCGTTACGTACTTGCAGGCTCCTCGAATTGTACGCCGGATACATCGGTGATCGCGACCACCATTCAGAACGGTCCGATCGCGGGCAACGACGGTTTCATTTCCACCTGCTCCAATGCCTCGCCGGTGGACCTGTTCACGCTGCTGGGCGGATCGCATGATTCGAACGGCACCTGGTATTATCCCAATGGCGGAGAGGCCTTGGCCAGTTCCATCATCGTTCCAAGCAACGACCCTCCAGGTGCATATCTCTATGTGGTGCCCGCCATCGGCAGCTGCCCGGCCGATTCCGCCACGGTGACCGTGACCATTCCGCTGGCCCCTAATGCCGGGACCAATGGCGCACTTGCTTTCTGCTCGAATGGTTCTCCGCAAGGTCTTATGGAAGGTCTAGGTGGTGCACCGGATTCGACCGGATCCTGGTTCCAAGGCAGCCCGCTGGTAGCGCATTCCGGCATCTATGACCCTGCGGTCGACAATCCAGGCCAGTATCTGTATCGCGTGAATGGTGTATCACCATGCGCCAATGCTGAGGCGACGGTGTTCGTTTCGGAGATCGCTGCACCGTATGCCGGTCAGGACAATTCCTACACCACCTGTTCGGATGTGGGTTCGTTCAACATGTTCCCTCATTTGGCGGGAGGGAATCCACAGGGCGGCGGCTTTTGGTATAGTCTCGGACCTCCGGTGACGCCGCACGCCTCCACGTACAACCCATTAGTGGATTCGAGTGGGGTATTCCTGTATGTGGTGCATGGCTCCTTGCCTTGTGCCTATGACACGGCCCGTCTTACCATAGTGGAAGTGCGCGCGCCCCAGGCGGGGACCAGTGAAACGATCGTGGCCTGCCCAACGGACGATGCGGTGGACGTCTTCGCTGCACTGGGTCCTGATGCGGACACTACGGGGACATGGACCGGTCCCAATGTGGGGCTGTTGAACGGGAATATCTTCGATGCGACCCAAGTACCCAACGGTACCTATCCGTTCACGTATGTGGTGATCGCCCAGTCACCGTGCGGGAATGATTCAGCGACGATCACCGTGAATGTCGGTGCGGGACAGAACGCCGGGGTCGGTGGGAACGACAGTATCTGCGGCTCGTTGACGGACTACGACCTGTTCAATTCCTTGAGCGGCGCCCCCGATCCGGGCGGGGTTTGGAGCGAGCAGACCGGAAGCGGAGCGATCAATGACCACTACCTCGATGCCACCTCTCTGGTCCCGGGTGCGACCTATACCATGGTCTATACGCTGGTGGATCCCACCTGCGGGGATATTTCGAGCGTTGTGAACCTCTTCATCGCGCCATTCCCGAGCCCGGGCGGTGACAGTTCCATTGTGCTCTGCACCACATCGCCATCCGTCCCCTTGGTCGAGCTGCTTACCGGCCATCCCCAATCGGGTGGCACATGGACCGGACCTTCGGGGGGCGCCACCGATGATGTGCTGGACCCTGCGGTCGACGGCACCGGGACCTACACCTATCACTTGATCGGAACACAGTTCTGTTCCGACACCAGCGCGCAGGTCAACGTGGTGGTGAACCAGCCCGCCTATGCAGGGATGGACAGTTCCACATTGGTGTGCAACAGTGGATCAGTGGCACTCTTCCCCTTGTTGGCAGAAGGTCCCCAATCCGGAGGGACATGGAGCGATATCAGCGGTAGTGGTGCCTTGACGGCCGACACGGTGGACGTTGGCGTGCTGACACCTGGTACGTATGTGTTCAACTATCAAGTGGATGTGGAAGGCTGCCCTTCGGACACGGCAACGGTCGATCTGCATGTGGTTGACGGCGTGAGCGTGGAGGATGTGGAGCGCATCTGCAACGAGCAGTACCGCACCTATGTGGTGCGCTTCACCGTGACGGGAGGCGATCCGGCGGCCTACGTGGTGTCCGGTGGTGAAGGCTCGTTGACCACTTCGGCCCCGTATGTCTTCACCAGCACGCCGATCTACACCAGCCAGAGCTTCCAGTTCTCCGTGGATGACGAGAACCATTGCACGCCGCAGACGGTGGAGGGGGAAACGCCGTGCGACTTCGACGAGCCTGTCATGGTGCCGGAATCCTTCACGCCCAATGGCGATGGGATCAACGACCATCTCATCATTCCCGGGATCGAAGGCTTCCCTGGCAACAGCATCGTGATCTACAACCGCTGGGGAGGGGAGGTGTACAAGGCCTCCGGCTATGACAATGTGCACGTCTTCTGGGATGGCAGTTCGCCCAACGCCCTCCTTGCCGGCGATGCCACCACGGGTACGTACTACTACGTATTGGACCTCGGCAATGGCGGGGACGCCGTCAAGGGCTTTATCTACCTGAACCGGTGAGCGGCATTCGACATATCATGCGGATCGCTGCGGCTGTGTGCTTGGGACAGCTTGCGGTGGGGGCCTATGCCCAACAAGATCCCATGTACAGCCAGTACATGTTCAACACCTTGGCCTTCAACCCGGCCTATGCGGGGAGCGGTGATGTGTTCAACGCGATGGCCTTGAGCAGGAACCAATGGGTGGGCTTTGATGGTGCGCCCACCACCCAGACCCTTTCCCTGAATTCACCCTTGCCGGGTGGGAAACTCGCCATGGGCGGTAATTTCATCCACGATGTGGCAGGACCGGCCACGCAGAATAGCGCCTTTCTCGATATCGCCTATCGGATCAAGACCTGGAAGGACACGCGGCTCTCCTTCGGATTAAGCGGTGGGGTCAACTTTTTCCAAGCGGACCTGGCCTCCTTGCGGACGGTGGACAGCGATCCGCAGAACGCGAACATCAAAGGCAAGGCCCTGCCCAATTTCGGCTTCGGCCTGTTCTGGCATTCACCACGCTATTACCTCGGCATCAGCGCGCCGAAGCTGCTGGAGAATACCATCGGCACGGACGGGCTGGTGGTGACCAACCAGGAATTCCGGCACTACTACCTGATGGGCGGCTATGTGTTCGACCTCTCCCGGGACGTGAAGTTCAAGCCGTCCTTCATGCTGCGCGCCGTTGATGGTGCCCCGTTGTCCTTGGACGTGGATGCGAGCTTCCTGCTGCATGAGCGCATTTGGCTGGGCGTCATGTACCGCGTGGGCAACGCATTCGGTGTGCTGGCCCAGTACCAAGTGAACGAGCAATTGCGCATCGGTTATGCCTTCGACATGACCACCACGAAGGTCGGGGCCTACAGCGCGGGCACGCATGAGATCATGCTCAGCTACGACTTCCGGTTCACCAAGGGCCGTACCATTTCCCCGCGTTATTTCTGATGAGGAGCGTGCTGCATATCACGGCCCTCCTTTGCGCCTTGGCCACGGCGTCCATTGCCCGTGGGCAGAACTCGGTGGACGCGCATACGCGGTTAGCGGACCGCTACTACGCCGACATGGCCTATGCCCAAGCGCGGGATGAATACAAGACCGCAGTGGACATGGGGGCACTCAACGAGCACGTCACCAAGCGGCTCGCGGACTGCTACATGAAGCTGGGCGACACCGAAAATGGGGAGATCTGGTATGGACAGGTGGTGAAATTCCTGAACCGGGAACCCATGGACCTCTACATGTATGCCCAAGCGTTGAAGGGCAACGGGAAGTATGAGCAGGCCCAACAATGGATGGACCGGTATCTGGCGGTGGCGCAGCCGCAAGGGGGGGCCGCGAAAAGCAACATCGTCGATTTCGCCAAGAAGTTCAATTCCACCGCGGACCGTTTCACGGTGAAGCCAGTGAGCATCAATTCGCCGTTGACCGATCTGGGCGCCAGTTGGTACGGTACGGACAAGGTCATCTTCGCTTCCGCCCGTGATACTTCGGTCGGCGTTCAATGGCGTGCGGCCTGGAACGATGAGCCCTTCCTGGACATGTACAGCGCGACACGGCAGCCGGACGGCGACCTTGCCAATGTGCAGCGCCTCTCCGGCAACGTCAACTCCAAATTCCATGATGGACCCGGTGTGGTGGCCCCGGACGGTTCGCTCTGGTACACACGCACCAGTTCCGAACGGAGCAGGAACGGCATCCAGCGTCTCAGTATCCTGCATGCCCATCCCACGGCGAAAGGATGGAGCGGGGAGGAGCCTTTCCTGTACAACAACCCCGAATGCTCCGTGGGTCAACCGGCGATCTCCCCCAATGGAAAATCCTTCTATTTCGTGAGTGACATGCCCGGTGGCTACGGCGGCACCGACATCTATGTCTGCAAGGACCAGGACGGCCTGTGGGGCACGCCCGAGAATCTGGGACCCGCCATCAACACCGATCGCAACGAACTGTTCCCCTTCATCGGAGCCGACGGTACGCTCTACTTCTCCAGCACAGGACTGCCCGGTCTGGGCGGGCTGGATGTCTTTGCCGCCAAGCCGGATGCCGGCGGAGGCTTTTCCTTCGCGGTGAATGTGGGGGCACCCATCAATGGACCGAGCGATGATTTTGCCTTTATCATCGATGCCGCGAAGCAGTCGGGGTACTTCACCAGCAACAGGGCCGGGAGCACCGGGGAGGACGATATGTACTCCTTCGTGATGCACGCGCCGCTGGAGGCGCAGTACCTCTGCACCGGCACGGTGATCGATGACGAGACCGCTCAAATGGTGCCCGGCATCGAGGTCACGCTGTTGGATACCGCCGGTGTGGTGGTGGAGACAGGGCGCACCGATTCCACCGGGAAATATTCATTCCCGGTGAAGGAGAACATGGAGTACGGCATCAAGGTGAGCATGGCAGGGCACTATGACGGCCTGGTACACCTGAGCACGGAGAACATTGAACAGCAGCAGATCGTCGCGCGGGATGTGCATGTGGTGCCGGATGCCGGCATCTGGTTGCGCGGGGCTGTGCGCTATGCGGGCAAGCTCGGCTTCGCGCCGGGCGTGAAGGTGAGCGTGGTGAATATGACCAGCTTCTTCAGCGAGGTGCAGCAGACGGGCCCCGGCGGTGACTTCTTTTTCCGCATGCAGCCCAACGAGGAGTTCGAGGTCATCTTGGAGAAGCCGGACCACTTCAGCATCAGTGTGCCGGTGAGCACGGCCGGCATGCGGCAGGGCGTCATCGATCTGGGGGATGTGCGGCGCCTGGTGATGGAGCCGATCCATGTGGGCACGCCGATCACCCTCAAGTATGTCACTTGGTCCGGTGATGAGGTGGCGCTTGCCCCTGCGGCGAAGGCCGAACTGGACGAGTTGGCGAACAGGATGCAGGTGAATCCCTCTTTGATGGTGGAGGTCGCCGTACACGCGGATACCCGTAGCAAGGCTGATCCGGCACTCAAGCTGAGCCAGCAACGCGCGGATGCCATCGTCGCCTACCTGCGCACGAAGGGAGTGCCGAAGGACCGCCTCACCGGCAAGGGCTATGGCATCACAAAGCCGTTGAACCCCTGCGGCCCGGGTGTGGAATGCACCGATCGGCAGCACGCGGAGAACAAGCGCGTGGAGTACACCGTCACCGGGATCCTCGGGTCCTAAACGCTGACCAGGGTTCCGAAACCGTAGCCTTGTGAAGAGAGGTCTTCCAGCACTAATGGCAACGCTTCTTTCAGGCAGCGCGCGCTTTTCCGGTTGTCGTGGAAGACGATGATGCTTCCTGCTTGCGTCCGCTTTAACACACGCTTCGCGCACTGTTTGCCCGACCTGCCGGGTTTGAAATCGCCCGCCAGTACATCCCACATCACGATGCGGAATCGCTTGCGCAGATCACGGGTCTGAGAGCGCTTCAGCCGACCATAAGGGGGACGGAACAAGGAGCCTTCGATCTGCTCCGCACCTCGGAGCACATTGCGGTAGTACGCCCGGTCCGGGGTACGCCAGCCATTGGGATGGTCCCAGGTGTGATGGCCCACGGCATGGCCCTCCGAGCGGAGCCGCGCCATCAGTTCCGGGGCCGCTGCCGCCTGTTTCCCCAAGCAGAAGAAGGTGGCCTTTGCGCCATACCGGGCCAAGATGTCCAGCACCCACGGCGTCACCTCGGGTTCCGGGCCATCGTCGAAGGTGAGGAAGACCTCTTTCCTTCCGGTGCGCAGCCGCCACAGCATGCGCCGGTCCAACTTGGCCAGCACAGCCGTCAGCAGGCCGTGCATCGTCGTTAGAACCTTGCCCTCGAAGTGCGCAGTCCGTCGGTGGCGATGTCCTGCAACTTCTCCTCGTACAGCGTGTCCAACTCGGCGGAGCGCGCCATCAGGCTATCTCCAAGCGCCTTCTGTCCGTTCATCTGCGCGGTACGTCCCAAGCGTTCCATCACCAGGTGGGCCATGTTCATGTCGTCGGAGACCTTATCCGCGAAGTGGGGTTCCAAGCTCAGGTACCAGGTCATGTTCTCGTCCATGATGGTGAAGAGCCGCTTGTTCAGGTTGTTCGCAGAGGTGGTATCTCCGGCTTGATAGTAGGCCTCGATGATCGGCAACATGATGCGGTCATACGGCACGTTCTTCTCGGGCATCTTGGCTTGGGCCAGGTCCAGCACGTCCTTTGCCTCTTTCTTGCGGCCTTCCGTTGCCAATTCATTGGCGAGCGCGGCGATCTGCAAGCGCAGGTTGGTGGTCATGCGCAGCACGTTCTCATCCAGGTAAAGGCCCTTGTCGTAATCCATGCCGCCCCACTTGAACTTGTTCATCACGTTGTCCACCATCACGTCGGTGTTCACCGAGCCGTAGGAGTTGGGGTTGCGCGAAGCGCTCTTAACGGGCACGATGCGGTAGGTGAGGCCCTCCAGCCGGAAGTAGTCCTGCAGGTTCAGGTAGCTGTCCGGACCGGTTGTGACGGCGAAGTAGATGGGCCGCTTCCAATCGTTGTTGGCCAGCAGGTCCATCATCATGAAGTGGTTCTTCAGCACATACTGCTTATCGATGGTCCAGCGCAGCTCGCCGGTGAAGTTGGCGGTGTCCTTGGCGGAGAGCATGCCATGTGGACCGAAGCAGAAGGCGCTGTCCGCAGGGATGCGGAAGTTCTGGCTCGGGATGTAGGCGTCCTTGTTGCCATGCTGGAAGATCTGCCGCAGGTTGCGGTCGTCTGTGGCGAACTCGATGGCACGCTTCAGGTCGAGGTAGCCCTTGATCTTGTCGTTGGGGATCAGCGCCACCACGTCGCGGGTGCCCTGGCGGTATTTCGTCGGGTCGATGTCGAAGGGCACCGGCTCGCTCTCATAGGCCTTCTGGCGCATCTGGTCGATGTACCAATCGGTATTCAGCAGGCTGAGGTTCACCACGCGCACATCGGTGCGGATGCCTTCCACCTCCTGCGCATACCAGAGCGGGAAGGTGTCGTTGTCGCCGTTGGTGAAGAGGATGGCGTTGGGCGCGCAGCTGTTGAGGTAATCCGCAGCGAGGTCACGCGCGGGATAGCGGTGGCTGCGGTCGTGGTCGTCCCATTCCGCGCGCACCATCACCACAGGGATTACGAGGCCGATCAATGTGGCCACCACCGCGCTCAACCTGTCGTTGCGCATGCCGCGCAGCAGGTACATCAGCCCCAAGGCCAGGCCGCCGAGGATGCCGAAGAGGAAGAAGCAGTAGGAGATGGAATGGTCGTCGCTGCCTGCGGCTTCCACGAGGTACCTCAGCACACCGATACCAATAGTGCCACCTACGCCATAGAGCAGTTCCTTCTTCGTGATCGAGCGTGCCGCGTCGAACAGGGCATACACGCCAAGGCCGATCCAGAAGGCGAAGGCATAGAAGGAGCCCACGTAGGCGTAGTCACGCTCGCGGGGCTGGAACGGCGTCTGGTTCAGGTAGACCACGATCGCCAGGCCGGTGAAGAGGAAGAGCAGCATCACGATGCTCCAGTTGCGGATGTCGCGGGTGAGCTGGTAGATCAGGCCGATCAAGCCCAGGATCATCGGCAACAGGAAGAGCTTGTTCATGCCCTTGTTGTTGGTCATGCTCGGCGGCAGGTTGTCCTGGTTGCCCAGCCGCGCCGCGTCGATCGCCTTGATGCCCGTGTACCAGTTGCCGTCGGTGATGTTGCCGTCGCCCTGGATATCGTTCTGCCGGCCGGCGAAATTCCAGAGGAAGTAGCGCCAGTACATCCAGTCGATCTGGTAGTTCACGAAGAATTTCAGGTTCTCCCCAAGCGTGGGCACCTGCACGATCGTGGGCTTGCCATCGCGGCCCACGGTGCGCACGGAACGGCCCCTGAAATCGCTCCACTGCTTGTAGGCCGGGATGTGGTTGGCTTGCGAGCTGTACATGCGCGGGAACATCATGGTGGTCGCCGGGTCGTAGACCGGTTCGGTCTCCTTGCGGGCGTCGGTGATGATGTACTCGTCCTTGAGGGTGAGGCCCGGATGCTCGGTGATATAGTGGCTCGCGCTCCAGCCGTCGTACATGAGCTTCGTCACCTTGTCGCCCTTCATCACCTTGTAGGTGGCGGTGTACACGGGATCGCCGTCGTCGCGGTCATCCAGCATCGGGCTGCCCCAGAACTGGCCCATCAATAGGGGACGGTCACCGTACTGCTCCCGGTTCAGGTAGCTCAGCAGGTTGAACACGTTCTCCGGATTGTTCTCGTCGATGGGGGGGTCCGAATTGCTCCGCACCGTGATCATCGCGAAGGTGCTGTAACCGAGCAGGATCACGCTGACCCCGAGGATGATCGTGTTCAGCACCACCCGGCCCTTGCGCTGGCTCCAGATGAGGCCCCATACGATGAGGCCGATGATGATGAGCGCATAAATGAGATTGCCCGCGTTGAAGGGCAGACCGAGGCCGTTCACGAAGAAGAGCTCGAACTTGCCTGCCAGCTTCACGATGCCGGGAATGATCACGGCCTGCACCGCGCCGAGGATCACCATGGAGATGATCGAGGTATAAATGACGCCGTTGCGGGTGACGGGGTACTTCTTGAAATAGTAGACGAAGCAGATGGCCGGGATACAGAGCAGGTTCAGCAAGTGGACGCCGATGCTGAGGCCCATGAGGTAGGCGATGAGGATGAGCCAGCGCGTGTTGTGCGGCTTGTCCGCCTCGCTCTCCCATTTGAGGATGGCCCAGAAGACGATGGCCGTGAAGAAGGAGGACATGCCGTAGACCTCGCCTTCCACGGCACTGAACCAGAAGGAATCACTCCAGGTGTACGCCAAAGCGCCCACGATGCCGCTGCCGAGGATCGCGATGATCTTGCCGCTGGTCAACTCCTCGTCGCCTTTACGCGTGGCCAGGGCCCAGGCCATGTGCGTGATGCTCCAGAAGAGGAAGAGAATGGTGAAGGCGCTGGCGATGGCGCTGAGGCAGTTCACCGCGATGGGCGCATGCGGGATGGAGACGAACGCCATGGCGGTGCGGGCCAGCAGCATGAAGAGCGGTGCGCCCGGCGGGTGCCCCACCTCCAGTTTGAAGGCCGTGGCGATGAACTCCCCGCAATCCCAGAAGCTGGCGGTGGGCTCAATGGTGGACAGGTAGGTGAACGCGGCCACCACGAACACGGCCCATCCGATGAAAATGTTCAGCTTCTTGTAATTCATTGCGGCTCTGGGCTGTGATAGGCGGCGAATGTACCTAAAGTCGCATGCTGGCTTAACTTCTTGTCCGGCGTATTAGGTAACTTTCTAAATTTGCCGCGCTTTCAAGGTGGCGTAAGCCGGTTTCGGAAGCGGTACTGGCCGATGGTGTAACTGGCAACACGTCTGATTTTGGTTCAGAAGAGTCCAGGTTCGAGCCCTGGTCGGCCAACCACGAAAAGCCCCGCGAATGCGGGGCTTTTTTGTTGGCAGGCGGGACGAAGTTTGTCCAGCCGCCGGCTTGCCTTTGCATAGCCGCTTCGGGCTCCTCCGCCAAAGCACTACGGCGACAGCGCGCGGAGCCAGAAGGCGGATGGAAGCTCCGGGCACTCGGCAGGTTTATGGGATCACCGGTTGAGCCGAGCGGGAGGGGAGAGAATTCCTACAAAGGAAGACCCCGGCGCACCGGCCGGGGTTTCCTTTACAACCTGCGATCCACTTATGCCGCACGGCCGATGATGGAGTCGCTCATGGCGCCGGGACCATCGGCGCCGAGGGCCTGCACGGCGAACCAGTAGGGCTTGTAGGATGTGAGGCCGCTGATCTTGCAGCGTACCTTGGTGGTGGTCAGCACGGGTGTCCATACCGTGCCGGGCCCGGCGGGGTCAGTTTCCGTCCGGAATCCTTGATAGCTGTGGGCACCAGGCACACTGCTCCAGATCAGTTCCACTTCGCCCACCAAGCCGGTCATTCGGGCCGACCTCATCAAGGGCGTCCCCATCTGCCCCACCGGTTGGCGCTGCTTCATCATTTCGAAGCCGCTGGTGCTGAGCAGTTCGGCGCTGCTCCCGGAGACCATGCGCACGTAGTCCGCTGTGACCAGGAGTGCCGTCCTCACCTGCACTGCCTGAGCGTCGCGCGCCGCCCGGGCCGCCTCACTTCCCTTGATCGCCTTGCTTATGCTGGCACTGAAAGCGGCTGCCAAGGTGGTGAGGTTTGCCAAGGACACCGGCAGGTCCGGGAAGGTCGTGGCATTGGCCGTGAGCTTGTCGATCACGTTGTTCAGCAATACCAGCAGGGCCGGGAATGAGAAATGTGAAAATCCACTTCGGATGTTTGCCATTGTACAGGTGGTGTTTTGTTTCACCGGCGAACTATTTCGTCAGCGGCTTTGCTTTTTGCGGCGACGGCGAAATGATAACGGGGGGCCGTCAATTATTATTTCAGCCTTTTATAGTTTCCAATCTACCCTTTATCATTGCAAAATGACCGTTTAATGATCTATGTTTTTTTGGCCGTTTTTATGCAATAACATCCATTGGATCACGTAGCCATGGGCTTGGTCCGCCACGGAACCTGCTTGGTTTGACCTCACACCTGAGCAACTGTGTCTCGGAACCTGCTCGGTTTGACCTCGAACCTGCTTGGTTTCACCTCAAACCTGCTCGGTTTGACCCCACACCTGATCAACTGTGCCCTGGAACCTGCTTGGTTTGTCCTCAAACCTGCTTGGTTTCACCCCACACCTGATCAACTGTGCCCCGGAACCTGCTTGGTTTGCCCTCGAACCTGCTTGG
>Ga0164241_10000175_pt1 | contig 151939 bp, 146 predicted proteins | sample OricomyardsoilBY_FD_108780 | JGI IMG/M metagenome (GOLD analysis project Ga0164241, IMG submission 108780) | Backyard soil microbial communities from Emeryville, California, USA - Original compost - Back yard soil (BY) | ecosystem: Environmental > Terrestrial > Soil > Unclassified | place... | reverse complement strand
TCTTTCGTCGCGGCGAGGCGTTCTTTTTCTTTGAGGGCCGCCTGCTGTTCTTTTTCCTTAGTGGCAGCGAGGCGCTCCTTCTCTTTAAGGGCAGCTAAGCGTTCTTTTTCTTTCGTCGCGGCGAGGCGCTCTTTTTCTTTGAGGGCCGCCTGACGCGCCTTTTCCTTCGCTAGCGCGTCCTTTTGCTTGAGGGCCTTCGGATCGACCTTCTTGGCCTGCTTCGTCGCGGGCTTGGCGGCGGGCGCTTTGGTCCCCTTCTTAGGCACAACAGCCGCTACCTTCTTCGCGGTAGGCTTCGGCGGCGCTTTCGTCACCCGTTTGGGCGGTGGGGGAGCCTTCGAGCTGGATTTGACCGCCGAAGGACTAGCCTTGGTTGCCAAATGGCCCTTTTTGTCCGATTTCAGGGCCTTGGCCTTGACCGGGGGCGATTTTTTCGCGGGACTCTTCAGCGAAGAGGGGCGACCTGCCGCTTGTTTCGAAGTTTTCTTCTTTGCCGCCATGGCGCCCTGGGAACTCTCCGCTCGTCGAGAAACAGACTTCGGAGCCGGTACACTTGTCTAAGCCCCGACTCACGAAAACGATAAACGCGTCCCGAACCTAGTCGTTCCGATCTCAATTCGTCAACTATCCGGAAAGGCCGTTGGCGTTTGACGATGACAAATAGGGCCCGCGTCTCACGCTCCACCCACGGCTAGGCTCAGGCGCGAGGAGCTAAATGGCGTGGATTTAAGCCAGTTTTAGCTACCTTCAAGCGAAGGCCGGGCGCCCTAGCCGTGGTCCGGAGCTAATGAGGGAAGTTTGGGAATCGATCTGAATTAATCAGAGAACGGGAGCGAGCCGTGAGTATTTCGTGACCAGTCTCTGTGACGAGGATGGTGTGCTCGAACTGGGCTGAGAGGCTGCCATCGACGGTAATTGCCGTCCAATCATCCTCTAGGATCTCGCACTCGTAGCCCCCGATATTGATCATGGGCTCAATTGTGAACGTCATGCCGGGTCGCATGCGGGGGCCTCGACCATATTGACCCACATGGCTCACTTGAGGTTCAGCATGAAAGATGCGGCCGATACCGTGGCCGACGAAATCTCGAACAACCGAGCAACCGAGGCCTTCGGCGTACTCTTGAATGGCCGCACCGATATCTCCGATGCGGCCCCCGGGTTTGACTTGTTCGATGCCCAGGGCGAGCGCGCGCCGGGCCACTTCCGTAACTCGAATCGCATCGTCGGAAGGTGTTCCTACATAGAAAGTAGCTGAAGTATCACCGTGGAACCCTTTGTATTTATGGGTAATATCCACGTTGATGATGTCGCCGTCCTTGAGCAGGCGCGCCCCTGGAATGCCGTGACACACCACCTCGTTGACCGAGGTGCACACGCTCTTGGGGTAGCCCTTATAATTGAGCGGGGCCGGTACGGCGCCGCGCTTCAATGTATCCTCATGCACGAAGGTGTTGATGTCTTCGGTGGTGATTCCGGGACGAATCAACGCGTCGACAAGCTCGAGCGTCTCGGCAGCCATGCGGCCGACGACGCGCATGGCCTCGATTTCAGCGGGAGTTTTTATTTCGATGGTCGAGCTACGAAAGCGCAACATGTCGCGGGCCTTTTATACCTATGGGGTGGCATACCTATGGGGGGCGGGGGCAATCACTTCGGAAATATTCGCTCGGCACCGGGCGGAACCAGGCGTCCGGACGAGATCTCTATGGATCGCTCCGGGGCCACAGGCTCGAGAGCTGGACGAATAATGTGCTCGGAGACGAGATTATTCCCCGGGCAACCGGCGAACCGGCCCGCCAAGTGGAGGCGAACGGGCCCCAGGCCCGATCCTGAGCCGCCGCCCGATCCTGAGCTGCCGCCCGATCCTGAGCTGCCGGTCGATACCGAGCTGGATCCAGGCTCGGGTGAGGGAAGGAGGTAAAGCTCACCGCCGTCCGCCTCGACGAGGGGGGCGATGACGGTCTCTAGGGCGGCCAACAGATCTGGCTGGTCCGAACCGACGTTCTGCATGCAGGATTCGCAGCCTACACTGGCTAGGCGAGCGAAGCGAGAGAGGTAAGACGAGGCTTGATTTTTTTCCGGGGCGGATTTTATCGCTTGGCGAGGGAAATGTGTCGTGCTAGGGACGCGGACCCTTGTGGCGGATTAGTCCGTCATATCTTTCTGATAGTTTCGTTCTGGTAGTCTCATGGCAGTTCATATTCGTCTCTCCCGTCACGGTTCCAAGAAGCGCCCCTACTACCGCGTGGTAGTTGCTGACCAGCGTTGCGCACGGGACGGTCGTTTCATCGAGCGCGTGGGGACCTTCGATCCCAATCAGGAGGGTGGGCTCTCCCTTGATGTTGCTCGCATTACTTACTGGAAGTCGCAAGGTGCAGAGACGTCTCCGACGCTCGAGAAGCTCTTGAAGACGGTCGTAGCCGCCGCCGCCAAGTAAGAAGGGTCGCTCAAACATGGCGCTCAAAGACCTTGTCGCAACATTAGCCGAGGCCCTCGTCGATGATCCAGACCGAGTTGAGGTCGCTGAGATCGAAGACGATCGTGGGGTTTTGGTAGAGCTCCGTGTCGCCAAAAACGACATGGGAAAAGTGATTGGCAAGGATGGGCGAACCGCGCAGAGTATCCGCGCTTTGCTCAACGCCGCCGCTGCACGCCAAGGGTGCCGCGCTCAGCTTGAAATCATCGATACTTGAGGCCTTCTCTCCGCCGAGCCCCTGAGGGAACCTCGAGCCGTGAATGAGGGCAAACTGAAGTCCGCCCGCTCGAGAGGTGGCTCGCGCGATGGAGCAGTCGCTCCGTCACACGACCCCTCGTTTTTGCCTCTCGGCACGGTGGGAAAGGCATACGGCGTTCAAGGCGCGTTTCACGCTCGGCTCTATAACGCTGAAAGTTCGGCGTTCGAGTCACTGGAGCGGGTGCAGCTCGCTCAGGGCAAAAAAACGCAGTCCTTCGACATCGTCGAGGCGAGCCCCCGCCCTAAAGGCCTCGTGCTTAAGCTGGCTGGGCTGAATTCGCCGGAGGCGACTGCGGAGTGGACCGGTGCGGAGATCCTCGCGGAACGAGCCAAGTTGCCGCCCCTCGAGCCGGGTGAATACTATTTGGCAGACCTCGTGGGCTGTGAGGTCTGGATTGTGGCGGATTCGGCCGCGGACGCTTCGTCCCAGGCGGCCCGGAAGCTCGGAGAAGTGAGCGAAGTCCGCTCCGATCCCTCATGTGACACAGCCGTGGTTCAGCGTCCCGACGGCACACTCCTTGAGTTTGCTGTGTTGCCCCAGTGGGTCACGAGTGTCGATGTGGAAGCTAGACGCGTCGAACTGTCTGGCGAAGAAGGCCTCATCGAGTCATGAGCGACGGTCCGCTCCAAATTGGCGTTGTTACGCTGTTTGCTGAGCTGTTTTCGAGCTTCGAGACGGTGAGTTTCGTCGGACGGGCGCGCAAATTGGGCCTCCTCGAGCTCAGTTTCGAGAACCTTCGTGACCACGGCCTTGGCCGACACAAGAGCGTCGATGACACGCCCTATGGAGGCGGTTCGGGCATGGTTTTGCGCGTTGATTGCCTAGTTTCGGCGATCGAGAGCTTGGAAGCGAAGATGGGCGGCCGGGGCAAGCGGGTGCTCATGACCCCTCAGGGGGTGCCGCATTCGACCCGCTTGGCGCGCGAATTGGGCGCGGAGAAGCGCCTTATTTTGATTTGTGGGCGTTACGAAGGGTTCGACGAGCGAGTGCGAGACTTCGTCGATCTCGAGCTATCGCTCGGTGATTTCGTGCTGACCGGCGGGGAAATCCCGGCCATGGCGGTGATCGAATCCGCGATTCGATTTTTGCCCGGCGTGCTCGGGAACGAGGGCTCAACGGAAGAAGAGTCTTTCAGCCCCGAGCTCGAAGGGGGTCTCGAGTATCCGCAATATACGCGCCCGGCTGAGTTTCGAGATGTGCCAGTGCCCGACATCCTCAAAGGGGGCGACCACGAAAAGGTGCGAAAGTGGCGTCTGGAGCGTTCTGCCGAACGAACCCTGGGGCGTCGTCCGGATTTGCGCTCCGGGCCCAAGCGATGAGGCGGCTCGCCGTCGCGCTCTTGCACTATCCCGTTCGAGACGGGCAAGGCAAGGTCGTTACCACGGCCGTTACTAGTGTCGACATTCATGACATCGCGCGCAGCGCGCGGACCTACAATGTCGACCGTTACTATCTCATTCATCCGGTACCCGCCGCTCGCGAGCTGGTTTCACACGTACAAAAAAGCTGGTTCGATCGGCCCGTTTCGCCGAAGAATGAAGCGCGCCGAGAGGCGCTCAGTCGACTCTCAGTCGTGCCCGACCTCGACACCGCTGTGCGAGAATTTAGCGGTTTTTCCGAGGAAAACTCTGGCTTCGGAGTCGAGGTGTGGGGCACCAGCGCTCAGGCTGCGCAGGTACCGTTAGCCATTCGCGACGCCCGGCGGATCCTCGAAAGCAACGGGCCACCCGTGATGATTTTGTTTGGGACGGGCAACGGGCTCGCGCCTCAGGCGTTAGAACGTTGCCAAGCGCAACTCGAACCCATCAGTTCAGAACGAGAGAGCGGTTATCGGCACCTTAGCGTGCGAAGTGCGGTAGCCATTCTGCTCGATCGACTCCTCGGAGCGCGCTGGTGAGGCCGCTGCTGCATGGCGCAATGTTGCGTCGCGCGATGGTCTGGGGAGCCACACGAGCCCCGCACTGGTTCGTACGAGGGGCGCCCCTCGTTATTGGCGCTTTTTTATCGATTTTTTTGCGGGGCGAGCGACGACGGGTTCGACAGAATCTGCGCCGCATCCAGGGTCCGCGTCCGGCGGCCGAAGAAACTCGTGACATTCGGCGGACGTTCGTCGAGTTCGCGCGGTGCCTGACCGATGGACTCAGCCGTGATCGTTTCGTGGCGCCCGAGTTCGAGGTTGAAGGGGCCGAAGCTATTGAAGATATCCTGAAAGGCTCAGCCGGATTTTTGCTGGGGACCTTTCACGTTGGACCCTGGGATCTGATTGCTCAGATGGCCTTCGCCGAGAGTGACCGAAGGGTGCTCGTCGTGATGGCCCGCGAGGGGGCCGAGGGGGCCGCTTTTATCCACGATCAAGGTCGCCATGCTGCGGAGTTCTTGCGTCTTGGTTCCCATCCGCTCGATGCGCTGCCCGTACTGACGCACCTTGAAAAAGGTGGCATCGTTGCGGTGCAGCTTGATCGGCCGGCGCCTGCAGGTGAGGTTCTGAAGGCGAACCTGTTTGGAGAAGCATATCAGTTCACTTCCGGACCCTTTCGCTTGGCCGGACTCGCTCGGCTGCCGTTGGTGCCGATCCTGAGCGCTCGCCTGGGCGAGGGGCGGTATCTGGTTCGAGTCCTTGAGCCGCTCTATTTCTCACCGAGACCTTCCGCTCTGGAGTTGGAACGAGCTCTCGAAGGCCTTTCTGTTGAGCTTGAGCGACACTTGCGCAGGTATTCGACGCAGTGGTTCGATTTTCGTTCTTCGTAAGCGTCTTCAGTGGGGAGGCCCTGATCGCGGGGAGACCGTTCGAAATTTCGGGTTCGGCTTCGATTCGGTCGCGCGGCGTCCAGATTCGGGACCGCGCTGAGCCCACTGTCAGTGAGAATTTTCACCGAAAGCAGGCCAGTGAAGCGAAAATCGGCTGGCGCGCACGAAGGTCCTTTGGCAAAAGGTGTTCCCCATGAAACTTCACGTCGGCGTTACGGAGATGCGGGGCAAAGGCGCTCGCTTTCCCTTTTCGCTCCTGGAATTGGGCGTGAAGGTCGGCATGCCCGGGCCTCGCGCACTTCGCGCCATTCAAAGCGAGCGACCCGATCTCGTCTTTACCTTGCGAGCTCCTCTCGACCTCCCGGCCGAGCCCCACGCTCTCGAATTCGCCCCTCTCGTTGAGACGTTGGGTGCCCTGAACTCGCGCGCAATCGTCCTTCCGACCGGCCCGCGCTTCGGCCCCACCCGGGACAACCTCGGGCTGTTGAAGAAGTTCGGTGCAGCCTTTCGGGCCGAGGGGCGCACCTTGGCCTGGGAGCCGCACGGAGTGTTTGAGATAGCTGAGGCTGCTCGCTGGGCCGAAGATGCGGACATGGTGCTCGTCACTGATTGGACTCGCGAATCGGCAGTGACAGGGCCCGTCGGCTACACGCGGCTTCGCGCTCTGGGGCGAGGCAATTCCATTTCGGCTCACTCGGTTGATCGTCTGCTCGAGCTGTTACCCGATTTCGGTGAAGCATTTGTTATCGTCGAGGGAGACGGCGGGCTACGCTTGAAGAAAGAGCTTCAAGAAGGGCTCGGTGAAGCAGAGTCGGACGACAACGAAGACGACGACGATCTGGACGAAGACGACGACGATCTGGACGAAGACGACGACGAAAGCCAAGAGGACGAAGAGGATTGAAACGCCGTGGGGCTCTCTCCTCCCACCCCGAAGCTGGCGCCGCCGCTGAAGCGGCGCTGGTCGACGGGCAAAGCGCTATCCATGCGGTAGTGACTGGTTTTTTTGTGGCTGCAGCTAGCTCCCCGAGCGTGCTCTTTAGCCCCATCGGGATCTTGAGCGGCGGGGTGGGGCACGGCGTCCACGCCTTCGATGGGCGAGCACGCGAACCCGGGATCGACGCGCGCCGACCTCGAGGTTTTCGCCCCGATGAGGCCATCCCCGAAGCCGCACGAATGGCTGCTCCAGGTTCGGTCGCAGCGCTCGCCGTTTCAGTGCTCTACCACGGTGGCAGTGGCCTGCTCTCGGTGGCCCGAGAGGGTATCTCAACCGCGCGTCGCCTCGGCTATTCGGAACGCGCCGAAACACTGGAACAAGTAGCTAGGCTCGGCGCGACGAGCTTGCGTCACCCCCGCATCCAAACGGCGTTGCTCGAACGGGCTGGCCCTGCAGCGCGCGGCAACCTCAGCGCGGCGGATTTGGATTGTCGCTTCGTTGTCGATCAGCCGGCCGAAGAGCGTGGCATCGATCAGTTTCGTTTTCCTTCGTCGGGCGCGCGTGCGGGCCTCGGCACCTGCCATGCCATTGTCGCTGTAGACGCCTCGGGCCTCCTAGCGGCCCTCCAATTTTTCGAGGACCCTGACGCCCCTCTCGTCGCCGCTCTCGGGGTCGCCTTGCCGCGCTTGGCTACGCCCGTGGTTCGTGGCGTACCTCGAGCCAAGCCAGGGGCGCTCATCGATTCTCCCATCGAACTTAGCTTAGAGGGTTCGGCAGGCGTGCTCGATCTGCTCTCAGCGAGTGGACCCAGCGCTCGGCTCAGCTTGCGCCAAGATCGTCACACCAAGAACGTCTTTTCGGGCGAAGGCTTCGGCTCTTCACCCCTCGAATGACAGCGAGCTTCGCGCTGTTTCTGTAGCGCTCTCCTTCTGTAACGCGCTCCGGCCCAGGGCCCTCGACCTGCCGCTCAGCAAACAGCACGCGACTTAACTGGCGTCGCTCTGCATGGCGCGCTTTGCAACTGGAGCGCGACTCAACGAGGCGAAAGCGCTCGAACGCGGTTCGCGCTTCCTGTTCGCATTTGTGATTTTTCGGACTCTCGTATTCGTAGGTTCGGAGTTCGTTCGTCGGAGGCTGAAAGCCATGACGCAACGCTTCCGTACGGAACGAACCATCACGTTGACGTCGCTTGGTCTCGACCTGCACCTCGCGAATCAGGACGCGCGAACCAGGACTTGCACAGATCAGGACGTGGCCATCAGCACCTATGAACCCGCACCGAGCGAGCGCCTCACACTTTGTTTCAGCGGGGCACTCGCATCTGGGCGGCACAAAGGCCGATTTAGACGACCTTGTAACCGTACTGCTTGGCAAACGCGAGCAGGCCGATCTTGGTGATCGTGCGCAAATCGCTGGTCGCCACCTGAACGGTCACGAAACGGTTCAATTCGGCCACCCAAAGGCGACGACGCTGAACGTTGACCTTCTGCCAACGGCCCGTCTTGATGTTGGAGTGGGAAACGTTGTGGCCGCGCATTTGGCGCTTACCGGTGATCTGACTCTTGGCCATGGGGGCGCGGAACCTAGCTCAGCTCCGTTACGCCTTCAAACAAAAAATAACCACAAATTCCGGTGACGGTGATTTTAGTTATCTGAAGGCAGGCAAAAATGCTCCGAGGCCGCTCCTGGGGGCGTTGTGTGCGGTCTTGGGGACCGTCCGGGCCCCCAGGCAGCTCCCGCCCATGACAGGTAGCGGGGGGCCTAGGAGGAGCCGCGGGCCTCGAGGCCCGCACTCTTGGCGAGTGCATTTGCGGCCTGACCGAGCCCTTGAACCAAGGACTTACAGAAATCGCGACAGTCGGAAAATCCATCGTTCTGACGCAGGTCAATTTCGTCCATATAGAGCCGCCGCGCCAGCTCGAGCTGAAGAGCATGTTCGCCTTGGGCGGGACGACCATAGTGCTCGGTCGAAAACCCGCCGCGATAGGGGTCGTCGTGGCGCAGAGATTTTCCGGCTCCTGCCGCGAGCACTTCGACGGCGCGAATCAGCTCGGGATGAGCCGAAGTTCGCCCCCGCGTGCCCGGTACAATGTCTGCGCGGGGCTCACCACCTCGACCGAGAGAAGGCATCGAATGGGCGCACAAGAGCACGACATGGCCGAAGCGCTCCTTTTTCTCCTGCAAGAGCTGCCTGAGCGCTTCATGATAGGGATGGTAGTAGTCGCGCAGACGCCGTTCGACCTCGCTCCTCGGAATTTCAGTCCCGAGCGCGCGGTAGCCGTCGGTGCTTTTTCGCCAAATGACGCCATAAGCTGAGCCATCGAGCCGGCCCACCTCAGAGGTCTCCCGATCGAGATCAGTCGGATCGCGATTCAGATCGCATACGTAGCGCGACATCTCGGCCACGAGCAGGCTCGCGCCGAGGCTCGGAGCGTCGGCGTAGAGTTCGTCGACGAAAAGGTCGGCGTCGCGACCGATCGCGCGGGCAGGGGCCACACAAAGCGCGAGGCTCACGGGATCGAGTCGCAATCCGGCGTGCGGAACTTCGACCACGACCGGAATTTCGCGCCCCTTGGGGCGCACGATACGAAACGACACGGAGAGCCACCTTAACCCAAAGCCTCGCCTCGCTCCAGAATGGAGGGCATTCGACCGGGAGGCCAGTGGGGGGCCGCTAACTTTTTTGGGCGCGCGGGTGGCTCTTGTGGAAGGCCTTCCGTACGTGCTCGGCCGTAACTTGGGTGTAGACCTCAGTAGTTGTGATGCTTTCGTGACCGAGCAGGAGCTGCACACTGCGCAGGTCGGCGCCACCCCAGACCATATGGGTGGCGAAGGAGTGTCGAAGGACGTGGGGATGAATCGCGCGCGCTAGGCCAGCTTTGAGCCCGTAGCCTTTCACGATTTTCCAGAATCCTTGCCGCGTCAGCGCGCGGCCCCGCACGCCTGGAAACAAGAGCGGCGCGGCTGAGGGTTCGACCTGCTGTGCTGCGCGATCGGCCAAATAGGCGCTCAAATCCGCAAGAGCGAGCTCTCCGAGCGGAACGAGGCGGCGCTTCTTGCCCTTTCCAAGGGGGCTGACTGTGCCCCGATCGAGATCGAGGTCGCCTACGTTGAGCCCAACCACCTCGCTCGCTCGAAGCCCGGCGGAGTAAGTCAGGCTCAAGAGCGCGCGATCCCGACGGCCGCGCGGGGTGCTCAAATCGGGGGCCCGCAGGAGTTCAACAAGTTCGTCTTCGCGCGCGGCGCGCGGCAAGCGCCGTCCCATTTTCGCGCGCGGCAAATCGCGGCCTAGGTCGGCTTCGAGTTTTCCCTCTTCCAGTAAATAGCGCAAAAAACCGCGTAAAGTAGAGAGAGCGCGCGCCAGCGAGCGGGAACCGAGCCCTCTTTCGCTCTCCGCGGCGAGGTACGAGCGGAGCCGCTCGCTTTGAAGGTCTCGAATTTCGACTAGCCCATCGGCGCGCAGGCTATTCGCGAGATTCTGTAGGTCTCGCCCATAAGCGGCGAGCGTATTGGCGGAGAGCGCGCGGCCGAGCTTGAGATGAGACAGGTAGCTCGCGATTTCTCGCTCGAGCGGCGAAGGTGGCACGACCTCTGGGGGGCTCTCGGTCGTGCTGTTCATCTTTCCGCCCCTCATGCTGAGCTTGAGTCTAACTCGCTTCGTGCCGCCTCAACAAAACTCTGGAGTAAGGGGAGGGGATCGTCTTGTCGCATCAGGCTCTCGCCGACCAATGCCCCATTGAGACCGGCCCGCCGGAGCGCCTGGATCTGTTCGGGGCTCTTCACTCCCGAAAAATGGAGACGGACACAGCTTGGGGGCAAGAGGCTCAAAACTTCGGCCGCGCGGCCTCCGTCCATATGCAAAGTGTCGAGATTGCGGGCGTTCACGCCGACGTAGGCTGCGCCCACCTCGAGCGCCGTTTGGACTTCTTCAGGAGACGTCACCTCGACGATGGGTACGAGGTCGCGCTCGAGCGAGGCCGCATGCAGGCGAGCGAGCTCTTTCGGCGTCAAACAACGCACGATCAAGAGCGCTGCGCTGGCGCCGAAGGCGCGCGCCTGATCGAGCTGCACTTCGTCTAAAATGAACTCTTTAGCTAAGAGTGGGAGCCGGGTGTGCTCGGACGCTGCTCGCAAATCGGCGTAGCTGCCCGCGAAGAAGGGCCCATCACACAAAACGCTAATCATGGCGGCGCCGCCTTGCTCGTATTTTCGGACGCGCTCCTCGATGGACAGGGTAGTCGAGAGCGGGCCTGCCGAGGGTGAGCGGCGCTTGAACTCACAAATGAGCTGAAAAACGCTCGAATCAGCGCGAAGTGGCAGGGGCCTCAGCGGGGGTGGTTCGGGCAAACGAACAGCCCTGAGCTCTCGGATTTCCTCGCGCTTGGTCGCGACGATTTGCGCGAGCAAACTCATGGGGCCTTCCGAAGTGCAGCGAGCTCGGTCGCGCGTGCACTCAGATCGTGGAGCTTTTGGTGGCCCGCGCCGCTCGCTAAAATCTTTCGGATCTCGGCTGCTGCGTCCTGAAGTGGCAGATCGCGCGCCAAGGCCAGGGCAGCCGCCGAGTTCAATAAGAAGGCGGGCGCCGCCGGGTGAGCTTGTCCAGAAAGCACTGCCTGGAGCGCGGCGGCGTTGAACTCAGCGCTGCCGCCGGCGGTTGCGCCCGGTTTGCAGAGCTCGATTCCGAAATCGCCGGGCTCAAGCACGAGCTCTCGCAGTTCCCCATTTCGCAGCTCGGTGATGCGGGTCGGCCCAAAGGGGCTGAATTCGTCGAGCCCATCGAAGCTGCGTACCACCCAAGCGCGCTCGGCGCCGAGCTCACGGAGCGCGCCGGCCAGGAGGGGCCGAAGCTCATCGGCATAGGCCCCGAGCAGTTGGACTTGAGCGCCAGCGGGGTTCGCTAAGGGCCCGAGGCAATTCCAGATCGTCCGGACGCCGAGCTCGCGCCTGGAGGGGGCCAGGGGACGAAGCGCGGGATGATGCAGCTGCGCGAACAAGAAAGTGATGCCGACCTCCTCTAAGAGCGTGGCGGCTTCTTCGGCCGTGAGATCCAGACGGAGGCCGAGCGCCTCGAGCACGTCAGCGCTGCCACTTTGGCTCGATGCGGCGCGATTGCCGTGCTTGGCCACGCGTACGCCGCTCGCGGCCAGAAGCAGAGCGGCCCCGGTTGAAAGATTGAGGCTCGAAGAGCCATCCCCACCTGTGCCACAGGTATCGACCAAGCCCGAGGTTTGAGCTCGGACTCGGAGCATTTTGGCCCGCATGCGCGAGGCCGCTCCGGCTAGCAGAGGTACGCTGAGTCCGCGCAGATTGAGAGCTAGCGAAAAGGCTGCAACTTGGGTGTTGTTCCAAGCGCCGCTCAAAATGGCTTCAAAAGCGAGCTCGGCTAGTTCGCGATCGCCTTCGCGATCGCGTTGAAGAAGCTCGACGGCGTCGGGGAAGGGGAGATAGCTCACAGCGACCTTAACCAGTTTTGGATGAGGTCCACGCCTTGATCCGTCAAGATGGATTCGGGATGAAATTGCACACCCTCCACGGCCAAGCTGCGATGCTTAACGCCCATGATCTCACCCTCTGCCGTGCGAGCGGTGACCTCTAGCTCGGGCGGCATCGTTTCGGGGGCAATCAGGAGCGAGTGATAGCGGGTGGCGGTGAATGGGCTCGGTAGGCCGCTGAAAACCCCGGCGCCCTCGTGAAGGATCGGGCTCGTTTTCCCGTGCATGAGGCGCTCGGCGCGTACGACTTTGGCCCCGAAATGCTGACCGATGGCTTGATGGCCTAGGCAAACACCGAACAGGGGGATCTTCCCGGCGAGCTGGTCGATGGCACGCAAGGTGACGCCTGCGTCGTCGGGTGTGCCCGGCCCTGGTGATAACAAGACCCCAGCGGGCGCTTGCTGGAGCAGCGCTTGGACTTCGATGCGATCGTTGAGAAACACATCACAATGAGCCCCGAGCATCTCGAGGTATTGCACCAGATTGTAAGTGAACGAATCGTAGTTATCGATGACGGCGATGCGCTTGGCCATGGGCGGACAAGCGACACTAGCGCGAGTTCGGCCGTTGCCAACTCGCGCAGCTTTCGAGCTCGACTAGAGTGCGGTTTGGGGCCCACCGAGAGCAAAATCACCCCCCCAGCGAGTCAATCCGCCGCCACTTTGGGCGATGGCTTTGGATCGACGCGCCGGGCTAAGAAATCCTCGACGGCCTCGAACACTTGCTCGGGAGCCTCGAGCGCCGCGTAATGGGAGGCCCAGGAAATTTCCCGATACTCAGCATTTCGAATGCGCCGCGAAAGGCCACGAGCCGCGCGCGCTTCGGTGATGTGATCGCCCGAGGAGCCGAGAATGAGCGTAGGAACTTCGAGCTCATCCAAGAAAGGTTCAGCGTCGTGTTCGGCGATGCCCTTCAAGAGCTCTAAATAGCGCGCGATGTTGATGCGACCGAATTCGGGCAATAGCCGCGCGAAGTCGCGACGTGAAAACTGTGAACCGATGAGCCCCGCGCCGCGCACCACCTGTTCGGTGAAGGGGAAGCGAACTGCCCAGTTGAGGGTTTTTTGACCATATTTGCTGTAGCGTCCCAATTGAGACACGAGCCCGGGCACGAGCCCGCCCGCCTTGGGCCCCAGCAGTTTTTCTAAGGGTTTCCCCACCGATCCGTTCAAGAGCACGAGCGCGTGAATTCGCTGGGGCGCGAGTCGCGCCAGCTCGAGACCCACCTGCGCTCCCATACTCCAGCCAAAAAAGGCGGCGCGCTTCTCACCGACTTGGTCGAGCACGCTTAACGCGTCTCGCGCGTGGGCCAGCACGCCCATATCTCGGCCCGAGGCTTCGAAGTTCGACCCGTAGAGGCCGCGGTAGTCCCAGCTCACCACATGGCGCCGAGTCGAGAAGCGTAACATCTGCCCTTCGAGAGCCTGGATGGGTCCGCCGAGCCCGTTCGCACAGAGCAAGGCCGCACGGCTGGTCTCGAGCGCGGGCCCAACCCCGTAAAAGCATAAGCGGGTACCGTCGCCCGCCTGAGCGTAACCCTGCACCAGGGGCCCCGGCGATTCATCGTCCCTTGTTGTTCTGGCCAAGCGGTAATTTCATTCTTGCTCAGTCGGAAGGGCGCCGCTAGTGTCCGACCAATTCAGCGCCCAAATTTCGCTGAATTTTTCTTTCCGCACGAGACACCCACCCATGTCGGACGATAATAAGCCCAAGATTGACCTGAAGGCCCGCCTCGGTAAGAAAACTGTCGCAGGAGTTGGCCCTTCCGTTCCCCCACCCATGGGGGGCGGTCCTCAGAGCGTGCCCCCTGGTTTCCCCGCGCCTGGCGGGCCTGCGCCCGGTGGTTTTCCCGCGCCAGGTAACCCTGCGCCAGGTGGATTTGCACCCGGTGGATTTGCACCCGGTGCTTCCCGTCCACCAGCCGCTGGCCCCAGTGGATTCCCTGGTCCGGCTGCTCAGCAGCGACCGGCGCCCTCGATTGCGCAACAGCGCCCGCAGATGCACATGGGCGGCCCCACGAGCATTCCTGCGCCTCCCTTCGCGCCGACCCCGTCCATGGTGCCCACGCCGAACTTTGGCGGAGCTGGGACGGGAGCTGGGATGGGAGCTGGGATGGGAGCTGGGATGGGCGGTGGCCATTCGATGCCTCCGCGCGCCGCCACGCTCAAAATCGAATTAGACGAAGAGTCGCTCGCCATTCAGAAGAAGAAGCAGGGCTCGAAGACCCTCGTTTTGGCGGGTGTCACGGCAGTGGTTGGTGCCCTGCTCGGTATCGTTATCGGTGGCGGTATGGAACGCCGCAAGAGCCACAACATCGCGCTCGAGGGTTCGAAGCTGCTCGCTGAAGAGGTCGACAAGGCCAACGGCGAAATCGAAAAGCTCGCAGACGTGTTGAAGAAGGCCAAGCTGGCGCTGGGTGAAAGCCAATACCCAGAGAACGAGGTGAAGGCCCTCGGCGCCATCAACATTCCCTTTGACGGAACCTATCTCGTAGGCAAAGGCATCGGGTTGATGCCGACGGACGTCAATCGTCTGCTCGTGAAGTTTGCTGGAGACTCAGAGCGCGCTAACGATCAGAAAGATCGCCTGCAGCGCGTGCTCAACGGCATGAAGGGGCCCGTTACGGAGCTTCTGGCTGAGAAAGACGCTCCCAAGGTGCGTTGGGGTGTTTCCGTCGGCCGTGGACCGCAAGGCCCGCTCGCGTCGATGGTGACCTTGCCTGCGCCCTTCCTCGTGACCTCGAAAGAGAACGGCTACAAATGGCCGAGCGAGTTTGAGCTCCAGCAGGGTAACAAGAAGGTCAAAGTGGGCCGCTACGAGAAGGGTGACCCCATCGAAGAGACCGCTCCGGTCATTCCGGTTGATCCCGGCACTCAGGGCGGCGTTTGTCCTTCCGATACGCTGATCCGTCTTGCCCGCGAACTCGGAGAACTCGAGACGACCCTACGCGGCGACAAGAGCGATCCCACCGACGAGCGCACTGGCCTAGTCGACACCGGCAATGGCCTTCGTGAGAAGCTGAAGACCGTCGGGCAGTAAGCGGCTCGCTCCTATCCGGATACTCAAGCTCAAGTTGAACGAAGAAAAACGGCCTCGAAAGAGGCCGTTTTTTCGTTTCCATGGGGTCTTCGTTTCACCGGCCTAGCAGGTTGGCCCTAGCGCGTTGGGCCGCTTCTCGGCTTCTCGCGCCCATCGGCACCCTCTCCCGGGCCTCTTCTTAGGTCCCGGTGCGGGTCGAGGGTGTAATCTCTTTGCCTTCGATACCGCTCTCTGGCGAGGAAGGGAGCTGTTCGATTTCGACCCAAGCGATGTGGCGCGGATCGGCTTCGCGAATAGTCAGCTTGAACCCAAACAGCTCATGAACCGAGCCCGTTGGCGGGATCCCGCCCAAGTGATCAACGAGGAGCCCGCCGAGGGAAACGTAATCTCCCTCTGGTAACTCGGCGCCCAAGTGGCGATTCACGTCGGCGACGGGCAAGCTTGCGTTGACAAGCAGGACGCCAGACGAGAGCGTTTTTACCTCAGCATCTTCGTCGCCATCGTGTTCGTCTCGGATGTCTCCGACGATCTCCTCCAGCAGATCTTCAAGCGTCACAATGCCCGAAAATCCGCCAAATTCGTCCACCACGATGGCCAAGTGGTGCCTTCCGGCGCGCATGTCTTTGAGCACCACGGTGGCTGGCTGCGCTTCGGGAACGAACGCGACGGGCCGCCGAGCGACGTCGCCCAAAAGGACTCGATCCGAACTCGGCGCCATGAGGCGCGCGTAGAGATCCTTAACGTGCAAAATGCCGATGATGTTATCGACCGAATCGGAGTAGACGGGATACCGCGAATGTTGGCTCTCTGTGACGAGGGTGAGGGCCGCTCGCAAGGTCAGCGAGCCGTCGAGCGCCTCAACGTGGATGCGGGGCACCATTACGTCTTCGGCGGTTACGTCACCGAACTCGAGCACGTTCCGAATCATGGCCGAAGCGTCCGCCGAGAAGGCGCCCGTTTGTTCGCCTTCGTTGACCATCATTTCGACCTCGGTCTCGGCGACCTCGGGATTTACGGCCAATTTTTGCTTACTAGCGGCCCGCTCAGCCAAGAAACTAATGGGATCGGAGAAGGGGGCTACCAAGTATTCGAAGGGCGCCAGGAGCGATATGAGGGTCGGGCCCCAAGACGCCGCTCGTCCAATAGCGAAGGGCCGGAGCAACTCGGCGGGAATGGCATAAATCGCGAGCGCCGCAGCGAGCCCGGAGACCCAGGCGGGAGCGAAAGCGAGAGGAATGCGGGTGCTCACCAGGCTCGCAGTAACTGCGATCCCGATTACGCGGCACCAAAGCCAGCGAGCTTCAATGCGTTCGGGTCGAGCGATATAACGATCGAGTGAGGAGCCACCACTCGGGCGCAGGGTTTCACGGAGGGCAGCGCGACGCGCGCCGGACAGTGCGCCGAGCGAGGTCGAGACCGTGGCGAACAAGGCCGCCACGAGTGCTGGCAGGAGATACAGAAGGGCGTCGAGACTAGATCTTGGAACGGAATCCACAGTGGGACTTCCAGCCTAGCCCGGCGAGGCGCGTGCTAGCAACCGACTTCCTCGGCAGGACATCAATCACGCTGCAATATTGCGACTTTACGGAAGGCGAGGCGGTCATTTGGGCGGATGAAAGCCGCGCCGGACTCGATACCAGCTGGAAAAACCCTCCTGGCCAGCTCGCTCTTCGTCCCAAGCGAGTTTGCGCAGCGCCTCCTGGACGGGAACGGGCTCGAGCAAGGCCACCAGGTCGCCTTCGTGCATGGCGGCCGCGAGGGAAGCTTCGCCGAGCGTCTGACTTCGAACTGCGTCGAGTCCGAGCAGCTTTCCGCTCTTGAGCCGCTCGTGCTCGGTGACGCTGACCTCTACGCCCGGCAAGCTGCGCTGAACCACCTCGGCAATGGGTAGGATGGGGCACTCCGCCATTTTCGCCCCAGCATCGGCGACCCGAAAGGGCCCGCTCTGGACGCGTCTCAGGGCCGACAGATGGGCAGGGGCGCCGAGGGACGAACCCAGGTCTCGCGCGAGCGCCCGCACGTAGTACCCCTTAGACACGACCATACGAAAGTCGAGTTCGAGCGGCCTCTCACCGGTGAGCTCAAGCTCGTGCACAAGCACCTCACGCGGCGAAAGCTCGAAATCTTCACCAGCCCGAACTCGCTCGTGCCCCGCACGACCGTCCACCTTGATGGCGCTGACTTGGGGAGGCACTTGCAAACGGCGCGCGCGCTCGGCTTCGAGGGCCCGCTCCAGCGTGGGTCGATCCGGAAAATCGGCGGGGAGCTCGCGGCGCTTGTTGATCGCACCGAGCGCGTCGAACGTGGTTGTTCCGATGCCGAAACGCACCGTCGTGACGTACTCTTTCTCGGCCAAGGTGAGGACGTTGGAGAGCTTCGTGGCTTCGCCGAGGAGCAAGAGCAAAAGCCCGCTCGCCATGGGATCGAGCGTGCCAGCGTGCCCAATGCGGCGCGTGCGGAAAACGCGTCGTGCCTCAAGCACCACGTCGTGACTCGTGGGGCCGCTCGGCTTGTCATAGAGGACCACCCCGTGCGTATCGGGCATGAAATAAGGCCCCTGGAGGCTAAAAGAACACGCCGCGCCGTGCTCTGAGGCCTTCGTCAATCAAGCGCTGGATCGTCGTTTGCACTCGTTCAGCCAGCTCTGAGACGAGCACGTGGTCGGCCGCCGACTCGGGGCCATATTCAGCTACCGAAATGGGCGCACCAAAATGGATGCGCCACTTCGTGGGCGCGGGCACGAGCCCGAGCGGACCGAGCCAAGGGAAAGTGGGTGTAATGGGCAAGTACTCGAGGCCCACCAGCTTCGATAGATTATCGAATCGATAGAGGATGGGGTTCGTCTCTTCCCCGCCAATAATCGCGCAGGGGATCATCGGACTCCCGCTCAAGATGGCGAGGCGAACAAACCCGCCGCGCCCAAAGCGCTGCAAACGGTAGCGCTCCGAGTAGAGCTTTTTCGTACCTTCGGTGCCCTCTGGGAAAGCGGCCACGAGGTGGTCGTGGGCCAAGAGCCGCTGGGCATTTTCTTGGCAAGCGCGCACCGCGCCCAGCCGATTCATGCCGACGCCGATGAAAGGTAGGTAGAAGGTGTAGTCCTCTGAGAGCCAGCGCAGCTCGCGCTTGGCCTGATGCCGGAGGCGAATAGCCTGGCGCAGCATGAGCCCATCGAAAGGCAGCGCTCCCGAGTGGTTGGCGACGATCAGGCCTCGCCCCGTGCTCGGGACGTTTTCGATGCCGCTGACCGAGGCACGAAAGTAGAAGCGAAACAAGAACTCGAGCACCTTGGCCACTCGAGTTTCAAAGGCCGGATCGAGGCCAAAATCATCGACGCCACCGACGTGTGTGCGGAGCGCGTGGCGGCCCCAGCGGCTTCGATAGTAGTCACTTGTGAGTAGTTCTCGCGCCGAGGTGAGAATGTCTTCGCTTGAGGCTCGATCGTCGAGCTTCTTCGAACTCGGATCGGGGTCGAGTCCACCGGTATCAAACGACTCATGGTCAGCCATGAGTCCGTCGAGTCGGTCCTCGATTTCGCGGATCTTTGCCTCAACGGCCGCGTCATCCAGTAGTAAGCCCGGCCGCTGCGAGACGCGTTCGTCGGTCGAGAAATCGGCCTCCATATCGGGCGGGATCACCCGAGAGCCGATGCCCAGCATCCCGATGTCTTCGACGAGCCCGCTCGTGCCTTCGTCCGCGTCGTCTGGATGTTCTTCGTCGATACTCACGCCCGGTCCCTTTACGCCTTCTCTTTTCTAATCGTTCTGAACTCAGAAAAAAAGGCAGCGCACTTATTAGGTTGAAGCCTCTGCGATTAGCTCAACCTGCCTCATATTCTTGCGCGAAGCGAAGTCGAGGATGGCTTCGTGACTCGAAAACATAGGCACGAACCCAAGCTGGCGACGGCTGCGCTCAACGTCCGCAATACACGAGTACTGGAGGTAGTCGCCGAAGGCTTCGGGCAACGGTGAGCGACGGAGCGCCCAGCCGGTGCGGAGCGCAAGATGGGCCAAAGGCCGAGTCAAAGGGATACTGCGTCCGCCTACCAGGCGAATCACTTTGCTGAGCGGAATGACACCGCCGCCGGAGACGTTGAACACGCCCGGGCAGTCGGTATCCACTGCGCGCTTGAACGCGAGCACCGCGTCCGACTCATGAAGGAATTGCCACAGTGGATCGAAGCCCAAAACGGTCACGATTCGTGGTTGGCTCAGAAAGCGTGTGGCGAAGCCATCGATACCGCTGCCCACGATGGGCGCGGTGCGCAAGATCGTCACGACGCGACCACGGCCGGGCAGCCCAAATTCGAGCGCATCGTGTTCGGCCTGTAGTTTGTCGCGAAAAAATGGCTCGGTAACCGCCGAATAGAGGGGGCGCCCTTCGTCCATCAGACACGGGTTTTTGGGGCTGGCACCGTAGAGGAACGTGTGGCTCCACAGCACGAATTTTCGAACCTCGGCGCGCCGACAGGCGAGCACGATTTGCATGGTCCCCACGCTCTCGAGGTAGTGGCTCTCTTGGGGGCGGTGCGTGGGATTGTCGTGAAACGCCAGGTGGACGACTGTGTCCGCCCGCTCGCTCGCGAGGAGGTTCGAGAGATGGTGCTCGACCCGGCGGTGGGTGAGGTCGATGCTGTGATGCCGCGTTTTGGGCCCCGCGCTCTTGGGCACCACTTCGTCTAGGCTGACAATCTTCGCCACCCGAGGGGAGTCTTCCAGCACGCCGATCAGGTGGGTGCCGAGGAAACTGGCGCTTCCAGTGACCGCAATCACGCGCCCGGATCCCGACCCTTCAGAGGGGGGAGGAAAGTCGCCGTGCGGGCTCGCGTCAGACATCTTGGTGGCGTTTAGTACATCGAAACGGAAAAGTAAGCCCAAGAAATTGCGCTAGAAACCCTGAGCCCGAGCGAGTGGGCGCCCTTTCTTGGCGCGCTATCGAATCGAGCTTGCCCCGTCAGGACGGGGCCCAACGCATTTCGAGAAGTTCATGGGAACTGCGCGGCTTGATTCGATGTTCGCAAACTTGATGTTCAGAGAGAGTAGGAGAGGTGAGAGTTGAACACGAAATGAAGGTAGATGCCGGCAAAAGAACGCAGGCGAGTGTCTCGAGCGAATTCACTTTGAGGGACCCATGGTTGTGATAGCCTTGAAAATCTATGGGTGTCGCGTTGGGCGCTCAAAAAGTCGGACACTATGAGCTGAAGGAGCGCCTCGGGTCGGGCGGGATGGCCGAGGTATTTCTCGCCGCATCGCCGCGCCGCCCCGTTGTGGCCGTGAAGCGCGTGTTGCCGGGGCTCGCGGTCGACGAAGAGTTCCGCGCCATGTTCTGGGACGAAGCCTGCATCATGGCTCAGCTAGCGCATCCGAACGTCGTGCGCCTGTTCGACTACGGTGAAGCGGACGAGACGCTCTATTTGGCTCTCGAATACGTCGATGGTCCTAGCGTTGCCCGATACCTGCGCAAGGCGGCGCGCGACAAGTTCGATCCGAATATTTCGGCCGCTCTCTCTATCGTTACCCAATTGTTAACGGGCCTAGAGTATGTGCACGAGGCGGCGAGCCTCGAGGGCAAGCCGCTCAACATCATTCATCGCGACATCTCGCCCGGGAACGTGCTCCTGACTCGAGGGGGTCAAGCCAAGTTGGGCGATTTCGGGATTGTGCGCTCTGAGTTTTTGGCCCGACGGACCCAACCGGGCGAGCTCAAGGGCAAGATTGGCTACATGTCGCCCGAACAAGCTGAGGGCCTCAAGGTAGATCGCCGGAGCGACCTTTTTTCGGCTGGGATCATTCTGGCTGAACTCTTGACGCTACGGCCACTTTTTCTCGGTAAATCCGAGTTTGATACGCTCACGCGCACCGTAAAGAGCGACCTGAGCACCTGGCATCGTTTCTCGGAGCCTGTCCCCGAGGCCTTGCGCACGGTGACGGAGAGGGCCCTTTCCAAGAACCCTGCTGAGCGGTTCGCGACCGCGCGCGAAATGCGGGATGCGCTGTTGCAGGTGGCGCTCCTGCTCGGCATCGAAGTCGAGTGTCGAGATGTGGCCGAGGACCTAGTGCGGGTTGGCCTGACTCCGCGAGAGGGAGGACTCTCGGGCGAACGGCCTCGAGTCCATGGACCCGGTGCGGGGGCTAAATCAGGTGTTCCGAGCAGTGCCATCGGCGCGAATCCGACTCGCCCCGGCGACAGAGCGAGCGAGCTCAGGCCGAGCGAAATTCGGCCGGGCGAGACCCGCCCGAACGACCCGCACTTGCGGCCCGTTTCCGAGCCGGCTCCGCGCTCGGAACGCGACTCGCGCTGGGTCGGCTTGCCGCCATTTCGGCGGGGACGCGGAGTGTGGCGCGCTGAGTTTCGCGCCACCAACCTGATGTCTCATTTGTTTGCGGCGCTGCGTCGGGTGGGCGATGGCGGGGTTGAGCTCACCCACGGTTCGAACGGGCTTTATCTGGAGGTAGTGCGTGGCTCTATCGTTGCGGCTCACGACGAATCGAGCGGGGCTCGTTTGGTCGGCGGAGGGTTTTCGCCGCTCGGCCAGCTCTTGATCGACGAAGGGGCGCTAGAGCCGGGCAACCTGGACCTCGTAGTCAAGGCGAGTCGCAGCGAAGGACTGCGGCTCGGCGAGTACCTTTTGCGGGAAGGCAGGATCCGGGATGGCGTCTTGGATCGGCTTTTGGCTCGTCAATTTCGGGTTCGGCTTGGACAATGGGCTACGGTTCAGAGCGGTCGCGTCGCAGCGCTGGTATTGGACGACGAAGGAAGTCGCGAAGACCGGCGAGACCCAGACCATGTTCCCGACTCGATTCCCCAGGTCGTAGAGGCTTTGCGCGAGGCTTATTCGGCCGAGAGCTTGTCGCTGACCCTATCGCCGTTCCTCAACTCGTCGATACTACCCGCCTGCGGATGCACCGATCCGGCCCAATTTGGCTTCACGAGCGCAGAATGGCGCGTGCTAAAAACGGTGCTCGAGGGTGGGGTACTCGAAGGGCGCCGCACCGCGGACGTGCTGCGCGAGGTGGTCGACGAACGGCTCGCTCGGCGTCGTGAGGCCGAGTTTTCGCTGCTAGTGGGCCTCGCCGCGGGCATCTTGCAAGCGCCGCTGTGAGCCGCGACTCGCGGGATCAGGCGCTCGCCGGCCCTAGAAACCTCGAGCTCCGTATCAGGAGTGATCTTCAGCCGCTCCAGAATGGGCTACGCCAACCGGCCGCCACGACCCAAGGGAGTGAAACAGCGGCGGCCGATAAGGTCAGCGTCGAAGCAAAAGCCCCCACGATCGCGGTCAGGAGCAACGGCGAGGTAGAAGGCGCCGCAAATCGTGGGTTTGAACTGGGCTCCGTCGTGTGATCCACACATTTCTGTGTGTAGACTGGGACACATGGCAACCAACCTCGCCATCGACGACGACTTGCTGACTGAGGCTCTAAAGGCCGGCGGGCATCGAACCAAGAAGGACACCGTCAACGAGGCCCTTCGCGAGTACATCCAGCGTCGCAAACAAGCCAAGGTGGTCGAACTATTTGGGACAATCGATTTCGACCCAACGTACGACCACAAGAAGCAAAGACGACGGTCGTGAACGTCCTAGTTGACACTTCTGTCTGGTCGCTCGCGCTGCGTCGCGCGAAACGTCAAACCGATGCGGCATCCCTTGAACTGAACGAGTTGATCCAAGAAGGGCGGATCGTAATGCTTGGACCAATTCGGCAAGAGCTCTTGTCCGGGATTAAGGTAAAGTCGCAATTCGACCTGTTACGCGATCACCTGCGCTCGTTTCCAGACCTTGATCTTGAGTCCTTGGACTACGAAGAGGCAGCTTTCGCGTTCGACCGGTGCCGCGAGAAAGGGATCCAAGGCTCAAATACGGACTTTCTGTTGTGCGCCGTAGCCCAGCGCCGCGGTCTCGCCATCTACACGACCGACGGTGACTTTCGCCACTACGCGAAGGTGCTCAAACTGACGCTCCACGAGCCGCGTGGATAGCTTACTCTCGGGCGTGAGCCCTTCTTGCCCAGGCCGCAGCAGTCCTTTTGACTGTTATTATATTGTGATTAGAGCTTCAGCGATCGACCTAGGTCGTGCGCAGGGCCGCCTCTAAGAGGTCGTCAACCTTCACCGGCTTGGTCATGGTGCGGCAACCGACCTCGTGGAAATAGGCTCGGTCTTTTTCCGTTAGTGGCGCGCCGCTCACGAACACGAAGCGGGCCGCAACCTCGGGCAACGTGGTTTGAATACGCTGATGCAAGGTTCGACCACTCTTACCCGGCAACCATAAATCACACACGACCAGGTCGGGCACGAACTCGCCTTGCAAGAGCAGGAGCTCGGCGTCGCCCGCGGTACCGCAGACGCGAACGTCGTGGGGCGTGAGGGCGCGCCGCAGGGCGCGGGCAAACATGGGATCGTCGTCGACGATGAGGATTTTCTGGTTTTCGGGGCGTCCACTTTTGATGGCGGGCACGGCCTCGGTGTGAGTGCGGAATGAGAGCCGGATCTCTCCGCTTTCGAACTCCACATAAGCTCCTAGCTTTCGGGCCAAGCTGAGCGCCCCGTCAGGCAAGGTGGGGGTGGGAGCTTCGCCTGGCGAGTCCTGCGCCGGGTGGCGAACGATGACCTGTCTGCCTCCTTCCCATCCGACCACGGAGACCTCGAGGGTGGGGGAGCGGTAGCCGAGGCTATCGGCCTTGCCCATGGCGAAGAGGATGCTGAGCAAGAGCTGAAGGGCGTCGCGGCGGCTGCCGGTGACGAACCCATCGGAAGAAAATGCCTCTTCAACCGTGAACCCGCGTTGCTCTAGCTCGGGTCGCGCGATGGCGACGGCTTCATGAACAATGCGGCTAAGCTGGAAGGTATCCTTTTCGCTACCTGGTTCGGAGACGTCTAAGAGCCTGGTGAGCTCCTTGCGGACTACGGTGGCGGCGACGGCCATATCGTCGAGCGTCTGTTGAAGCTCGCGGAGTGCATCGATGGCCAGTGAGTCGCTGGGATCGACCAGGCTGCCGAGCTCACTCGATTGGCGTCGTAGTTCGTCGAGTTGAATGACGAGCGAAGAGGAAGGTGCGCGGAGCGCGTGCAGTGAAGAATCGAGCAAGAGGCCAAGCGAAGCCAGCCGATTCATTTCGCCGAGGGCCAGGAGGCCCCCTTCAGCAGACTCGGGCCGGTGGTCTCTTTCGAGCGCCACCCCTAAAATCGCGCCGATTTGTTCTGTCCAAGCCTCGACCAGGGGATGCTCGGGGACATGGCGGTCGTCGAGCCACAGGCAAAACGTACCGAAGTTTCGACCACCCGAGTGGAGCGGCACGACCATGGCGCCCTCGTAGCCCGCCATCAGCATGCGCGAACCCCACCCCGATTGCTCCAGTGGCAAGCTGCCGAGGTCCGGAAAAAAGACGACCTCTTCCTCGTCTTCGCTCTGCTCGCCGATCGCGAGCGATGCGCTCCGGACCCAATGGGCCTTTTCATCGCTCGGCATCCCTAGTTCGGCGATGATCTGACGGCCCGAAATAGCCACAGCCGAACGCGCGGGGACGAGTTGGGCCAACAGCTCGAGGGCTGCCGGGATTTCGTGACGCGCGGGGCGTCGCGTGAGCGCCAGAGATAGCTGCGCAAAGTGGGCCCAAAGCGCCGTTTCCGAAGTTTTCTCCACAGGTCGCAACATGGTACGGTACGCTCGTCCAACAAGTGAAGAAAGGAGCGGAGCGGCCAGAGGTTGCCTCGGCTTCGAGCGCCCGCCGCGTTCGTTCCCGCCACGCTCGTTCCCGGTGGGGTTGGCCTTTCCGCCTGGGCTTGAGTCGAAAAGCGCCGGCCGCCTTGCGGCGCCCGGCCTGATCCTGTTAACCGGCCGTCCATGTCTATCTCGGAAGACGAAGTTCGCGGGATCGCGCGGCTGGCTCGTCTCGAAATCGCCGAGTCGGCCCTGGGTCCGATGGCCCTCGAGCTCAGCAAGATTTTGAACTACGTCGCGCAGTTGAACGAACTCGACACCAGCGCTGTGCCCCCCACGCGCCAGGTGGGCACCCTCGTCGCTCCCTGGCGAGCGGATGTAGCCGTGGCTGCTGAGGTGAGCGAGCGGGCAATGGCACAAGCTCCGCGCGCCTCTGACGCCGGCTTTTTGGTGCCGGGCTTTGTGGACGAAGGTTGAGTTAGGCGCACCATGAGGACAGTCATCGAAATCGTCGAGGGAACGCGAAGCGGGAAGCTTGGTGTCACGAGCTTGGTCGAGGAGTACGTTGGCCGTGTTCGCCAGAAGAAGGCGCTGAATGCCGTCACCTATTTGGCGGAAAATGAGGCACTTCAAGATGCGAGGCGGCTTGACGCCTTACCTCTGCCTGAGCGCCGAGGGCGGCTCTTTGGCGTGCCGATCTTGGTCAAAGACGCCATCTGTACTCGCGACCTGCCGACGACTTCGGGCAGTCGCATCTTGAATCGAGCGTCTGCAGAAGGACCACGACCCTATCTTCCTCCTTATGATGCAACCGTGATTGAGCGCCTGCGGGCTGAGGGGGCACTCGTGCTGGGCAAAGCCAACATGGACGAGTTCGCTATGGGCTCGTCCAACGAGACAAGCTCCTACGGTCCCGTCAAAAATCCACTCGACGAGACGCGCGTACCGGGCGGGTCGAGCGGCGGTAGCGCGGCTGGCGTCGCGGCTGAGCTCGCGCCAGTTGCACTCGGTAGCGACACCGGCGGCTCGATCCGTCAACCTGCGTCTTTTTGCGGAATTGTGGGCGTAAAGCCGACTTTTGGTCGCGTCTCCCGTTACGGATTGATCGCGTTCGCGTCGAGCCTCGATCAGATCGGACCGATGACACCCGACGTTCGCTCGGCCGCGCGACTTCTCGAGGTCATGGCGGGACCGGATGGGCGAGACAGCACCGCTTCGACCGCACCCGTCGAGGGGTACGAGGCGGCATGCGAACTGGGCCTAGCTGGTCTTCGTTTTGGAGTTCCGGAAGAGTATTTTGCGGCCGGGTTAGACCCCGAGGTGCGGCGCGTCATCGACGCCGCGATTGAGAAGGTGAAAAACGCGGGCGGCGTGCTTGTTCCCGTGAGTTTGCCTCACACGCACTACGGGGTGTCCACCTATTATGTGCTCGCCACAGCGGAAGCCTCGAGCAATCTGTCTCGTTTCGACGGCGTGCGCTTTGGTTTGCGCGTCGAAGCTCCGCAAGGAGGTTTGCAGGCGCTTTACACGGAGAGCCGCGCGCGAGGATTCGGTCCGGAGGTCCAAAGGCGCATTCTCCTCGGCACTTACGTGCTTAGTTCGGGATTTTACGATGCGTACTATGGCAAGGCGCAACGCGTGCGGACCTTGATCGCCCGCGATTTCGAGAGGGCCTTCGAGCAGGTGGACTGCCTGCTCGCGCCGACGAGTCCGACTGTGGCGTTTCGACTGGGTGAGCGCTCCCAGGATCCGCTAGCCATGTACATGGCCGACGTCTACACGTTGCCGGCGAGCCTCGCGGGTGTGCCCGCGTTGAGTTTACCCGTTGGAAAGGCCACCGATCGCGGCCAGTCGCTGCCCGTTGGCCTTCAGGTGATGGCGCCGCTGAATGGTGAGGCGACTATGTTTCGCGCGGCCGCGGCCATCGAAAGCCTTTGCGGTGCTTAGGGGCGACGCGCCGACGAACTCGCCCGATGACGTAAGTTCGGCCGTCGGTAGCGGCGATTTTCGAGCTCGCCCGGCGAGGGCCGCGGAATTTGAACGAGTGGCCGAGTTGTTCTCGCACTCCGATTCGGCTTGTTTTTGCCGGTATCATGATTTTGAGGGCGACGCGCGAGCGTTCCAATGGACGATGGCAACCTGCCCCGAAACGAACCGGGATGCATTGAGGATTGGCCTCGAAGAGGGCCACATCTCGGCCTTGGTTGCGGAAGATGCAGCCTCTTCGGGCGGACCCCTCGCGGGTTGGCTGCGTTTTGGAGCCCCGGCCACCAACAAGAGCATGGCCCAGCGCGTCTATACGGGGCTCAAGTGCTTTTCGGGTTCGCGCGAGGGCGTGCTTTCTATCTACTGCATGCTCGTGGCGCCTGAGCAAAGGCGGCGTGGAGTAGCCAGGGCCCTCATCGCTGGGTTAATCGAGGAAGCTCGGAATCGGGGATTTACCGCCATTGAGGCGCTGCCGCGCGGGGCAATAGACGTGCGAGACGAAGAGCTTTGGACGGGTCCGCTCCAGCTCTATCTCGAGGCCGGCTTCGAAATTGTCCATGATTTCGCCCCATACCCCGTGGTTCGGCTGGCTCTCGCCGCTTCTTGACGAGCTGCCTTTTGACGCAAACTTTAGCGAATGTGCGCAACCCTCGGCCGCTGTGGGCGAATAGATCGGGCGCACTGTTCGGGCTAGCTTAGAGCCTCGAGTGACCTTGGACGGAAGGACCGTGGACACCCAACTCAGCAAATTCGATAAGGGCGCGCTTGTGCCAGGTACCCCGTATGAAACGGTGATGTTGCTCGGCGTGGGCGGCATGGGCAGCGTTTACGAGGTGCGGCATCGCGTCTTGGGTCGTCGCTTCGTGCTGAAGGTGTTGCACGGACAACTCAGCTCGCGTCGCGATTTGGTCGCACGCATGGCGAACGAGTGGCGAACTTTGGGCGCGCTCAATCATAAGAATATTGTGAGCGTCACGGACGCTGGGTTTACCAGCGACGGTGTGCCCTATTACGTGATGGAGCGCCTCGACGGTGAGACTTTGGCGGATCTCATGCGCCGGGTGGGTCGGGTGGAGCCGAGGGCTGCTGCGCTTTTTACGATCGACATTTTAGAGGGGCTCTCGGCCGCTCATAGTATCGGCGCCATCCATCGTGATATTAAACCCCAGAACGTGTTCGTTAGCGCGGGTATGGCCAAGGTCCTCGATTTTGGTGTGGCCAAACTACGAGACAAGCCGAGCCAAGTCATTACGGCCGTTGGGCTCACCATCGGCACGCCTCGCTACATGTCACCTGAACAAGCCGCGGGCCAAGAGGTAGATGCTCGGACCGATATCTACGCGGCCGGTTTGGTCTTGTTCGAGATGTTGACGGGTAAGGGCCCATTTTCGCATGTAAAAGAGCCGCATGAGCTCGTCCTGGCGCAGATGTCTGAAGAGCCTCCCCGCGTCGATTGGATCGTTCCGGGTCTCCCCGCCGAGTTAGCCGATGTGGTTCATCGCTGGCTATCCAAGAATCCGCGGACGCGGCCCCCGAGCGCCGCGCTTGCGGCTAAGGAGCTCAAAGCTCTCGTCAAGACTCTGCCGGCCGCGGCTGATCCAACACATATCACGCAAGGCGTCCAACACGAGGCGGACACGGTCGGTCCTGGTTCGGTAGCGGCAGGCCAATTATTAGCGGTTCGAGATAGTGCAGGCCTAGAGCCTCCTGAGCTAGCCGTCGCGCCGACGGAGTCGGCTCTGCGCCCGCCCGATGTGCCGAGAGCGCGGGTGCAAAGCGAGCGAGCCTTAGACCAAACGGATCGCGCTCTGCCTGCCGTGACGAGGGGGGGCCGCCCCCTGGGTTCGAGGAGGGCGCCGTGGCTTCTAGGCACGTTCGGGGTTTTGTCCCTTGCGCTCGCGGTGGGTAGCGCCGTGCTCGTTCGCTGGGGTGACGACGAAGGTGTTAGCCCGTTTTCACCCGCTACGTCGTCGATTGAGCCCAGCCGGGGCCCAGCGTCGTCCTCGGCGAGCTCGGTGGTCGAGCCTTCGCCCAGTGCACCTTTGCCGCCCAGTTCACCTTTGACGCCCAGTACGCCTTTGGCAGGCACTCCCCTGCGAGAGACCGAAGGAGCTTCAACGGCTCAGGGACCTCTGCCGGCCGCGGCGTCGCCCTCGGTCCAGCCGGCGGCGCCACCTCAGGCCGAACCGACGGCACTGTCTGCGCCGGGCAATCCAAGCGCGCCGACGCTGCCGAAGCAAAAAACACAAGCCGTATCAGCCACATCCGAACGAAGCGCGGTCGCGCCGTCGCGGGCCACCCCTTCGCCGGCCCCCGTGCGCGTCCCCGCTCCCGTCAGGCCGAGCACCACGGAGGCCCGCCCCACCCGCGAAGCGGATCCGTTCGCGCCAGCTCCGAGTCAGCCGAAGAAGCCAGGGAAAGCGCTCCCCGATAGCGGGCTCTAGGCCCGGTTCGAGCGAAGTTTTGCTGGGCGGGCTTCTTTTTCCCCCGGTCCGCCTTTACTAGACCCCGCGCGTGAATTAGATATCGCGCCCCGCTCGGTCTCTATTGGGCCCTGCGTTACCACTCAAAGTCACACGCTCCCAAGCGCTACGCTGACCTCCGGTGCTCAACGAAAGTTGGGCTGGGGCAGCAGGGAGCGGAGGAATAACCGAAAGGAAACGCGCAAATATGGTTCACGAAGCTCCCAGTCTCAACGACTTCATCGTCCCCGATCAAACTGTCGCAGCACCCCTTTCTGGTACTGCCCAACTCGCGGGTGACCGCGCTCGTGCGGAAGCCATGGGGCAACTCACCGCCGCGTTGCGCGACCCAGAGAACCCTGTGAGCGTGCGCGAGCTATTCGACTCGGGCGTGCATTTCGGTCACCAGACCCGCCGTTGGAACCCCAAGATGAAGCCGTACATCTACGGTTCACGTCAGGGCGTCCACATCATCGACCTCGACCAGACCGTAGCTCTGGCTCAGCGCGCCACGCGTTTCATTTCAGACATCGTATCGCGCGGCGGCAATGTGCTGTTTGTGGGTACCAAGCGTCAGGCGCAAGAAATTGTGCGCGGCGAGGCCCAACGCTCGGGCATGTTCTGCGTCACGAACCGCTGGCTCGGTGGAACTCTCACCAACTTCCGCACCATGAAGGGTGGCCTGGAGCGTCTGCGTTCACTCGAGCGTATGCGCGAAGACGGAACTTACGAGCAGCTCCTCAAGAAGGAAACCGTACAGCTCGACAAAGAGCGTGCTCGTCTTGAGAAGTACGTAGGCGGAATGAAGGGCATGCCGGGCGTTCCTCAGGCCATGTTCGTAATCGATCCTCAGCAAGAGCTAATTGCCGTACAAGAGGCACGCAAGCTCGGCGTTCCGATCATCGCCATCACCGACACCAACTGCGATCCCGATTTGGTCGACATGCTCATTCCGGGCAATGACGATGCAATTCGTTCGATTCGGCTCATCACGTCGCTCGTCGCTGATGCTTGCATCCAAGGCGCGTCCCGCCGTCGAGACACCGGTCGCGAGCGCACGGTTGCTGGCACCGACACCCAGGTCGTGTACTCCGGGCGCCGCTAAAGCGCGAAGCCCCCTAGTCAAGCGAAAGCCGAGCCCGGGGCCAACCGGGCTCGGTGGCATTCTGTAATAGAAATCTCTGTCCAAGAGAAACTGAGGCATCATGGCACAAATCAATATGCAGCTCGTGAAAGAACTTCGTGAGCGCACCCAGGCCGGTCTGAACGATTGCAAATCTGCCCTGAGCGAGGCGGAAGGCGATATGGACAAGGCCGTCGAAATCATCCTCAAGAAGGGGCTCGCCAAGAGCGCCAAACGCGCTGGCGCTGTGGCTGCTGAGGGTCTCGTCTTGACGCGAATCGCGAGCGACAAGAAGAGCGCGGTCATCGTCGAGGTGAACATCCAAACGGACTTTGCTGCTCGCAACGAAGACTTTTTGGCCTTCGCAGGCAAGGTGGCCGAGGCTGCTACGCACGCCAAAAACGGCGCGGACCTCTTGCTAGAGCCCATGCCCGGTGGCACCGGCAGCATCGAGGACAACCGTGCAGCTCTCGTGGGCCGCCTGGGCGAAAACATCACGGTTCGCCGTTGGCAGCGTCTCAGCCTCGATGGCGCCGGTCTGGTCACGAGCTACGTGCATCTGGGCGGTAAGATCGCTGTCATCTTGGCGCTGCGTGGCGAGACGCAAGGCGCTGTCGACAAGAGCGCTGAGTTCGCCGAGGGCGCGGCCATGCAGGTCGCCGCCATGGCACCTCCCTTCCTCAAGGTCAGCGATGTACCCGAGGCGGAGCGCCTGGCTCAGGCTTCGATTTTCGAGGCTCAGCTCATCGAGGAGGGCAAGATCCCCGAGGCCAAGCGTGCACAGGTCGTCGACGGTAAGGTGCAGAAGTGGGCCAAGGAAATCTGCCTACTCGAGCAGCCGAGCGTGATCGATCCCAAGGTGACGGTCGAGCAGCAGCAAGAAGCAGCCAGCAAGGCGGCTGGCGGCAAGGTCGAAATCACCGGCTTCGTTCGCTTCGAGCGCGGTGAGGGCATCGAGCTACCCCAGGGTCTCGACTTTGCGGCTGAAGTCGCGAAGATGGCCCAGGGTTAAAGCCGGGCCGGTCGTTCGCCTCGGGCTACCTCGAGGCAAGTCGACCGAACCAAGAGGAGAGGGTCTAGCCGAGCTAGGCCCTCTTTTTCGTTTGTGAGCCTCAGGTTCGCAGTTGCCAGACTCGCCGCTCTTTCGCACGGCAGGCCGGGCTAGGCCCCGGCCTCTCGGACCAACCCTCAACTGCGATCGGAGCCTACATACCAATCATAGAATGCCTTCAAGCCATCGGGCACGCGCGTCTGGGGCGCGTAGCCGAGCAGCCGTCGGGCCTTGTCGATGTTGGCGAAAGTGAGGCTGACGTCGGCGGCGGGCAAAGGGCTCGCTTCGGCGTTCGGACTCAACCCGCTCAGCTTGGTCAGCTCGGCCACGAACTCCGACAAGAGGATCGGTTCGCCGCGGCCCAGGTTAATAATTTCATAACCAAGTGGCGTGTCTGCCGCCGCGACGATCCCCGACACGATGTCCTCCACGAACGTCCAATCGCGCTTCACGTTGCCCCCATTGTAGAGCTTCATGGGTTTGCCCTTGAGCATGCTCTCCATGAGCATGTACGGCATCATATCGGGGCGGTTCCGCGGGCCGTAGACCGTAAAGAAGCGTAGGGCTGTCACAGAAAGCTCTGACAGATGGTGATAGCTATAGGCCAGGAGCTCGGCTGCGCGCTTGGTAGCCGGGTAGGGTGCGAGCGGTCGGTCACAGGGGTCGGTCTCGACGAACGGCACGATGTTTGTGGTGCCGTAGGCCGAGGAAGTCGACGCAAGTACGAAGTTAGGCCGGCTCGTCTTGATCGCGGCATTCAGCAAGTTCAGGGTGCCGCGGAAGTTCACGTCTGCGTAGAGGCCGGGATCGTCCGCGGACGCTCGGACGCCCGCCATGGCGGCCAAGTGGATCACGGCGTCGCAGCCTTCTTCTTTTAAGAGGCTTAGGACTCGCGCTTCGTCGCGGATATCGCCCTCAACGAAGAAGAAATTCTTGCCTTGGCTGCGAATCTCTTCCAGATTTTTTCGCTTCTGAGCCGGCGAATAATAAGTCGAGAAGTTGTCGAGTCCGACGACACGATCCCCGCGGGCGAGCAGGCGTAGGCACGTCGCGGTGCCAATGAACCCGGCAGCCCCAGTGACGACGACAGTTTTCATGCCGCGAACTCTACCCTCTTGACGGACCGACGAATAGAGACAGAAGGTGAGCCATGACCAACGAACATCTGACAGCTTTGCTCGAAGTGGGCGGGGCCAAAGTGGAAGACGGCTGGTCCGTCCTCGGACCCGAACGCACCATGACGCTTCACGTCGCATTTCAGGGAGCTGCGCTCAATGTGAGCAAAATTCATCGACTAACCGTGAAAGGTGAGCTCGTCTTTGCCGGATCCACGCGCGGCGAAACGACCATCATTCAGCTCGCTGATATTTTTGCTGGTTCCGTCGATGGTCAGGCGCAATCGCTGCGTTCAGCCGGATTTCGAGCATGACCCTAGAGGGCGACGAGTTTCGCGTCGGTAATCACGTCTTATCGAGTCGGCTGATCGTCGGCACGGGCAAGTATAAGAACGTCGAAGAGACGGAAGCGGCGCTGCTCGCGTCGGGAGCCGACGTAGTAACGGTGGCGCTCCGTCGAGTTGACTTGAAGGACCGAGGGCAGGGTTCTCTGATGAGCCTCCTGACCTCGGGTCGGTTCAAGGTTTTGCCGAACACGGCCGGTTGCTACACGGCCGACGAAGCGGTGCGAACGCTGCGACTCGCTCGCGAACTCGGCATTTCCGAGCTCGTCAAACTCGAGGTGATCGGCGACCCGAAGACGCTCTATCCCGACAACGAGCAAACGCTAGAAGCCGCGAGGATTTTGGTGCGGGACGGCTTCACGGTGCTTCCTTATTGTATTGATGACCCCATCGTATGCCGGAAATTGGCAGATATTGGGTGCGCCGCGGTGATGCCATTGGCTGCGCCAATCGGCTCTGGCCTCGGTATCCGCAATCCCTATAACCTACGCATCATCCTCGAGACTGTTCAAATCCCGGTCATTGTGGACGCGGGAGTGGGCACGGCGAGCGACGCGGCGGTAGCGATGGAACTCGGTTGTCACGGTGTGCTCATGAATACCGCTATCGCTCACGCCAAAAATCCTGTGTTGATGGCGGAGGCGATGAGGGATGCCGTTCGCGCTGGGCGCTCGGCCTTCCTTGCGGGTCGCATGCCGAAACAGCTCTACGCCAACGCGTCGAGTCCGACGGCTGGACTCATCGAGTGAGAAGGGTGTCGAGGACGCTCGCTTTGAGCGCCAACTTGGCGCTCCTTGCGCTTATCTTCTATCTCGGTACCCAAGACGGCGGGCCCAATGTTCAGAGTCTTCCGGGCAAGGATAAGCTCGGCCACGCTTTGGCTTTTGGGCTCTTAGCCGTCACGGGGCTGTGGGCTTTTCGCGCTTTCGGGCTCGGCTCGGGGCGCTCGCAACCGCTTTTCGCAGTGGCCGCGTCGACGGCTCTTGGTGGTGTGCTTGAGCTCGTTCAAACCAGGCTCCCGACTCGGAACGCCGAGTGGCTCGACCTCGTGGCGGACTGCGCCGGTGCGCTCGTGTCCGTTATTGCCTTCGGCTTGGTCCTGCGTTGGGGACGGGAGCCAAAGCAGGTTCTAGACTAACATGTCGCTCCCTTTGCCGCGTCTGATTGTCTTCACCGATCACACGTTATGTTCTGAGCCCGAACGGCAGCTCGCTCCTCTGCTTGAAGGAGCACCCAAGGGGCAAATTTTGGTAGTTTTGCGCGACAAAAACCTCAATTTTCGGGCTCGATTCGAGATAGGGGAGCGCCTCCAAAGGCTGACCGAGCGAACTCAGCAAAGGCTCTCGATTGCAGAAAGCCTCGACCTAACGCGCGCCCTTCGAGCCTCCGCTCTGCACCTACCTTCAGGTGGCGTAGCGGCTACGGAAGCGCGTTCGCTCTTGCCTGAAGGTTTTCTTTCCCGCGCGCTTCATAGTGGCGAAGAGCTGCCGCCTTCAGAGCAGGTGGCACTCGATGCGCTTGTGGTCTCGCCGGTGCTCGCCCCGCGGAAGGGGCGCGCCCCGCTTGGCGTCGCTAGCATTGAAGGCTTTCGGCGCAGCTATCCGCGCCTCGGGCTCTACGGACTAGGTGGTGTCGATGCCGACAACGTCGAGTGCTGTTTGGCCGCTGGTTGGACGGGAGTTGCTATGCAAGGAGCGGCGTTGAATCGGGATCCGCTCCGCCTCCTCGGGCCGCTCTTCGGTCTGCGGTAGCCGCGCCCGGACTACCGAAAACCGAGTTCGAGCACCAAGTTCGCGTGCAAGCGCTGTTTGCCGTCCCTTGTGAAACGGCACGAGTGAACTCAAGCCACAAGTTTGTGAACTCAATGGATCGAAATGGCTCAAGAAAGGGCGACTCCGACCGTTCACGTTTCGTTCAGTCGAGGGCCCCTTGGAATATTGAGCCCCCGTGCCAATTTTCGACTACATCTCTTCACCCAGGGCTCACACTACCGACAATTGTGGCAAAAAACGTCGTCATCTCGCGGGGTTTTTGTGGGAAATGCCACCGAGTCGGCTACAATTTCTTTAGCCGTGGTCCCTGGCCAATACGTCACTCCATCCATCCGTCTCGTGCGTTTGCTCGGGCGCGGAGGCATGGGCGCCGTGTGGCTCGCCGAACATGAGAAGCTTCGCACTGAGGTAGTTGTGAAGTTCATCGTCGGCTCCGAGGCCAAGGAGCCCGAGGCTCATGCTCGTTTCGAGCGGGAGGCGACGCTGGCCGCTCAGGCCAAGAGCCCCCACGTGGTGCAGATCTACGATCACGGGCTGAGTGAACAGGGAGTGCCTTACATCGCCATGGAAAGGCTTTCCGGCGAGGATTTGGCGACGCGCCTGGAACGAGAACGACGCATCACCCCCCATGTCTTTGTGGAGTGGTTCCGCCAGATAGCGGTCGGAATTGGTCGCGCCCATGTGCGGGGAATCGTCCACCGCGACCTCAAGCCTGAAAACATCTTCCTGTGCAACGAAGACGGCGAAGTGCTGGTGAAACTCCTTGATTTTGGCATCGCCAAGGGTGCTGACTCTGCGGCCGGTTTGAGCGCCACCATGACCGGTGCGATGCTCGGAACTGTCCATTTCATGAGCCCGGAGCAGGCCATGGGGGACGGTGAGGTAGACGCCCGCACAGACCTGTGGGCGCTTGGCGTTCTCACGTATTACTCATTGACAGGAGCACTGCCCTTTCAAGGGGACGCTCTCGGCGCCATTGTGATGCAGATCACTTCGGCTGAACCGGTGCCCCCGAGTGAGCTAGTCGCGACCTTGCCGCGCTCGTTGGATGCCTGGATGAAGCGTGCGCTCGCCAAGCGACCAGGAGATCGCTTTCAGGATGCGCGCGAGATGGCCGGAGCGCTTCAAGAGAGCGTGCTGGGCTACGCTGCCAGCCGTCCATATGACTTCGGTGATACCGAAAGCCGGGTTTCAGGTGTCGCGCGCCCTCGCAACGTCACCACCTTAACTCCTGCGGCCGGTCACGGCCCCGTTGAACTCGGCCTGAACCGTTCTCGCTGGCTGCCCATCTTGGGGTTCACATTGGTCGTTTTCGCCTCGGCCATGGCCTTTCTCGGGGCTGATTTCTATCGAAACCGCGGCAACCAGAGCAACCGAACGGGAACTGCGAGCGGGGAGGCTCTTTCACCGGTGCTGATTGAGTTGGATCCCGTCGTGCAGCCCACCCTCGCGACTCCCGAGGTATCGGAACCGGAGGCTGAGCCTCTCCGGGAGCGAGCTGTGAGTCGCAAGTCAGCTAGCCCCAGAAAGATACATCCAGCAGCGCCGCGAGATTCCGGCGCGAGCCCCACCCCAAGCGAGGCGCGCCCGCAGCCGCGTAAGTCCGCAGCCGCCAAGCGCGCCTTGGAGATGAAACTCGAATAAGATGCCGCGTGACGCGTTCGCTCTTTCCATTTCGACGAAACAAGCTGGATGGCGCCACCTCGGCGCGGGATGGGTGTTCGCCCTGCTCATGCTCTTCGGCTGGTCGGCCTTGGCGCAGGAGCCTCAGGAGCAGGCCGACCCGCCCGTAGCCTCTGCCGGCGCTGCACCGGCGCCGCTCGCGGATACGCTCACGGGAGCCGCGCACCACGAATACGAAGCGGGGAGGCTCCTCTTTCAGGAGGGAGATTTTGCCGGAGCTTATTCAAAATTTCATCTCGCTTACCAGCTCTCGAAGGATCCGCGTCTACTTTGGAACCAAGCTGTTTGTGAGAAAGAGCTCAGGCACTACGCCAAGGCTACCAGTCTCATTGAACGCTACCTGACTGAGGGTTCTGAACTTATCGAGCCAGATAAGCGTAAAGACGCGGAGAGTATCCTCTCTGCGCTCAAACAGTTTTCGAGCAAGGTCGAGCTGAAAGGTGTTCCGCAGAACGCGACGCTCGAGATCGATGGCATCTCTTGGGGTAGGTTGCCGCTGAGTTCGCCCCTGTACTTGGACGTGGGGCGGCACACCTTGGTCATCGAAAGCGCAGGATTTAAGCCATTGCGGCAGGCGATTGAGGTGCCTGGAGCGAGCACGTTGCGGGTGCCGGTTCGCATGACGCCCGAAGTCACGCCGTCGGTGCTTCGCGTCACCGTGCAGCCTGCTTCGGCGACGATTCGCATCGACGGTGTCGCAGTGGGAACAGGAACTTGGGAAGGCCCGATCGCTCCGGGGAGCCACCGGGTGACCTTTGCTGCTTCGGGTCGAGCGAGCCTGGAGCGGCGAGTTGAGGTGGTGCAGGGGCGCCACCACGTGCTCGACGTTGAGCTCGTGGCCAAAAGAAAGGCTGGCGTGTGGCCATGGGTCATTGCTGGGGCTGTCATCGTCGCTGCGGGTGCCGTGGGTGGCACGGTTTGGGCTGTCGACAACGCGACCCCTACGGGCCCGGTTGGCTCACTGGGCGGGCTCGACGCGAGCCAACGCTGAGATAGAGTTCAAGATGAGCATGTCATTCCTTCGCGCGCTCACGGTGTGGCTGGCTGTCCTCCTCTTAGCGGTCGAGTTGCCGTCTTGCACCAAAGATGGTGGTGGCTTGATGCTGGAGATTCGGCAGGAGGGGCTCGACATAGATCAACTCGAGGTCGTGATTGAGACCGAGGACGGGCGAGTGCTTGTCCACCACGACTACGAAGTCGACAAGAAGTCGTTTCCGGCGACCGTTGGCATCCTCAACGACGTGGATCACACGAATCTTTGGGTGCAAGTTGCGGGGTTCGAAGGCGGGTCGGTGCGGGACGTGCGTAGATTGCTGGTTCGCTACGTGCCCGCCTTGGAGACGCGCCTCCTATCCGTAGTGCTCACGGCGCGGTGCAGTCAGTTCGTTGTCGCGGATGGAGCTCACAGCTTCGAGCTTCTGTGTGAGGAGGGCCAGACGTGCTCCTCCGAAACAGGGACCTGTGAGAGCGCCAAGATCGACGCCGGTAACCTACCGATTTGGGACGGTGGGCAGTCGGGCGTGGGCGGCAGCCCTACTGGGTCGGGTGGAATGGGCGGTGATTCGGCTTCGGGGGGCAGTGAATCGGGTGGTGGCAGCGGGGGTGGAGCTCCGAGTGGCGGGCAAGGAGGGCAGTGTTCACCGAGCGACAAGAGCTGCTCATCCGATCGCCGTTCGGTGCTCGAGTGCGTTGACGGCGTTTCGATCACGACCGAGACATGCCAAGCGGACGAGATGTGTAGCCCTGTGACGCTGGAGTGTGTGAGCGTCGAACCGGCGTGCGAAGGTCAGAGCCAAGGTTTCGAGTTTTGTGGTGCCGATGGCAAGCGATACGCGTGTGGTGAGTCAGGGCTCACTTCGGAGACGGAAGAGAAACCTTGTGCCGAAGGGGTGTCGTGCATTGAGGAGGATGGCAAAGCCGTTTGCCAGAGCGAGTGCGACGAGGATAACGGTGGCTGCGATCCAGAGGTGACCTGCGTTGATAGCTTGGAAGGGCCGATTTGCGGTGACTGTCCCGGAGACGGCTACTCACTCGACGAAGGCCAAACTTGTTCGGAAAGAACGGACTGCGCGCCAGGCTTTGAGGTCGCCCAAGATGGTGATTCGAGCGAGGATCGAACCTGCACGGCGTGTGAGTCGGGGTTCTTTTCGACGGCGAAAAATGCCAAAAAATGCGAGCCGTGGAGTTGTCCGACCGGGTCAATCCCCTCCGGGCCGGGCACGACGACCACGAACCAGCCCTGCGTCCCGCTGGGGCTTGGTCAATGGGGCACTAGCGGCGAAGATAGCCTCGCCGGCATGGTGCGCGACTCGGAGGGCAACATCGTCCTCGCGGGGACGACGACGGGCAGCTTGCTCGGGGACAACGCGGGCGGGCAAGACGTTTTCATCCTCAAACTGAGTTCGTCCTTGAGCTACGTCTGGGGCCTTCAGATCGGCTCGAGCTTCGACGACACAGCGAGCGGTGTGTCCGTTAGTCCGAATGGCGAAGTGTTTGTGGTCGGGATGACAGCAGGCGTATTCGGCGGCATCGCGGCACAAGGGCAAGATGGGTTTTTGACCAAACTGACCAGCGGCGGTGGCCTAGCGTGGACGAACCTGATTGGCACGAGTCTCGAAGACGAAGCGCTGGCTGTCGTAGTCGCCGAAGCCACTCGTGTGGTGGTCGGCGGAAGCACCCGAGGGGCGCTCAGTGCCACGAACGAAGGAGAGCAAGACGCATTTCTTCGGGTCTTCGACGCTGACAGCGGCGCCATTGTCTATACTGAGCAATTCGGTACCCGCGCTGACGATAGCGTCGTGGCCTTGGTCGCTGGCAAAGCCGGGAAGTTTTTTAGTGTAGCCAACGGCGCTTGGACTTGGGGAGGCTTGGGTATGTTGCTCGATGCCGACGAAAGCGTGAATGTGCGCGGCTACGAGCGCTCTGGTGGTTCTTCTTACTCCGAAGACTGGGAACAGGAGTTTGGCGCCGGCACGGAAACTCGCGCTGTCGCTGCGACCTATCATCCGAGCACTGATCGGATTCATATTGTCGGCTCGACCAATGGCCGGTTGCGCGACCCGGTGACCAGCATGCTGCTGGAAAATGCCGGTGGCCACGATGTGTTTATTCGTAGCTTTGCCGAAGACGAGGGCGCAGGCGCGTTTGGCCGCGAGTTTGGCACCGGCGCGGAGGACGTCGGCCGCGGCATCGCCGTCTCCGAGAGCGGGCAAATCTGGGTGTGCGGGACGACGGCCGGTACGATGGGCGAGGCCAGCGCTGGCGGAGTTGATCTGTTCGTGAAGCCGTATACGGCTGCCGGTGGCGTAGGCACTCCGACCCAGCTTGGCACAACGGGTACAGACGTCTGTCGTGGTGTCGTCGCTGCCGGCACGGACGTGTTCTTAGCGGGAGACACCACCGGCACCCTCAGCGGCTATACGGCCTTTGGCGGCAGTGATGTATTTGTGATCAAGCCGAGCCTGCCCTGAGCCCTCTGAGCCCTGAGCCCTGAGCCCTGAGGCCAGTAAGCCACGGTTGAGCGCTGGACGCCCCCTCGAGGCGGCACGTGGGGCCTATGAAATAGACGAAGCAACGAATCGCACGCTAACCCGCTAATTCGATTTGGGCGTCAACGGTGGCGCCGTTGACGTCCAGCGCGATCCCAGAAGGACTTGCGTTCTCCTTGAACTCGGTGGCAAGCACATCTTCAGCGATCTCCTTCTGATGAAGGAGAAGCGCTTCGCGCACTTCGGCATCGTTGCAACTCCAACGAACCGAAATGCGATCACTAACCTCAAATCCGGCCGACTTTCTGGCATTTTGAAGCTGACTCACGAGTTCTCGGGCGTGCCCCTCGCCGATGAGCGAGGGAGTGAGCGAGACGTCGAGAGCGACGGTGAGCTCGCCGTCGGAGGCCACAGCGCTGCCGGGCCTTGGGGTTCGTTGCAAGAGCACGTCCTCCAGACGGATCTGTTCGTCTTCAATTTTGAGTGGCTCGCCTGCCTCGAGAGCGGCTATTTCTAGATGGCTTAGCTTTGCGAGGCGCGCGCCGATTGGACCGAGTTTTTTGCCGCAACGTTTGCCGAGTGTTTTGAAGTTGGGCTTCACGGTTACGGTCGCAAATTGCCCCTCATCGGCTGAGAGGGCGACTCGCTTCACGTTGAGTTCGTCTGCCACCAGAGCGATCACTTTTCCTGCTAGATTTCGTACTTTCTCGTCCCTATGCACCAAGGTCAGCTCGGCAAGTGGCTGACGCACTTTGATGCGCTGCTCCTCGCGGATTTTGCGTCCGAGCGATACGGCGCGCCGTGCGAGCTCGAACGCACTTTCTAGGTCAGCGTCGATTAGCTCCGTGGCCGGCTGCGGATAGTCGCAAAAGTGCACGCTCTTAGGGGCGCTATCGTATACCGCGACCACCAGTTTTTGGTGCACGAGCTCCGTTAAAAACGGCATGAATGGCGCGAGCACACGAGAAAAAGTAACTAACAGCTCATAAAGGGTAGCGTAGGCCGAGGCCTTGTCTGCGGTTACCCCAGCTCCAGCCCAGAATCGAGACCTAGCTCGGCGAATGTACCAGTTAGTGAGGTCGTCGATGAAAGCGACCAAGCGCGGCACGACGTTGTAAAGCCGATACCCTTCCATCTCGTGGTTCACGTCGCGGACGAGGCTCTGCAAGACGCTGAGCGCCCAGCGATCGAGATCAGGCCGTTCTGAGGCCAGCGGGGCCTTCCAATTGTCGGCGCGCGGATCGAATCCGTCTACGACCGCATAGGTCGTGAAGAACGAGAGCGCGTTAAAATAAGGCAAAACGACGATGCGAAGGATCTCTTTGAGGCCCTTTTCCGAGAAGCGGAGCGGCTCGCCGCGCACCACAGGCGAATCGATGAGGTACGCGCGGAGGGCGTCAGCTCCGTAGGCCTCGAGCGTTTCATTTGGATCGGGGTAGTTCTTCTTGCGCTTGCTCATTTTTTGGCCGTCTTCGGCCAAAATGAGCCCGTTTACGACCACGTTTTGGTAGGGGCTCTTGTTGAAGAGCGCCGTGCCCAGGATGAGCAGCGTGTAGAACCAGCCGCGCGTTTGATCGAGGCCCTCAGCGATGAAGTTCGCCGGGAAAAATGCCTGAAAGCGCGCGTCCTCGCCGGGGCCGCCGGGGCTGCCGAGTTGGCCCTTGGGGTCACCGTCGCGAAATGGATAGTGCTGCTGCGCATAGGGCATGGAGCCGGACTCGAACCAGCAGTCGAGTACCTCGGGTGTACGCCGGTACGTCTTGCCATCCTTTTGGATCAAGATCGGATCGATGATGTGTTTATGAAGATCGGTGACGCGCACGCCGCTGAGCGCTTCGAGCTCGGCCACGCTGCCAATGCAGAGCATGTCCCCAGGGTCATCCACGTTGACCCAGATCGGAATGCAGCTACCCCAAAAGCGATTCCGGCTGATATTCCAGTCGTTCGCGTCGCGTAGCCAATTGCCAAAACGATTCTTGCCGACCGCTTCCGGGACCCACCTGACTTGATCGTTGGCAGCCACGAGCCGTTCGCGCATGTCGCTGACTTTCACATACCAAGCTTCGATGGCGCGATAGATGAGGGGGGTGTCGGTGCGCTCGTCGAAGGGATAGGCGTGGACCAGCGTATCCTGCGCCACGAGGCGTCCGTCGCTCTTCAATGCGGCGATGATGGCTTTGTCGGCGTCTTTGCAGACCTGCCCGACGTAGTCGGGTACGAGCTTGGTGAAGCGGGCCTCAGCGTCGAGCGGATCGACTAACTCTAGGCCGTGAGCTCGGCACACTCGAAAGTCGTCTTCGCCGTAGGCAGGCGCCAGATGCACGATGCCGGTGCCGTCGCCTGTGGTAACAAAGGGATCAGTGAAGAGCTGGAAAGCGCGCGGCTGGTCTTTGAAGTAGGGGAAAAGAGGCTCGTAAGTGAGGCCCTTGAGCTCGCTGCCGCGCAACGTGTGAACGACCGTCAGCTCTTGCTTCTTGAAGACGGCGCCCAGGCGGGCCTCGGCTACGAGGTAGAGCTCGGGCCCCGAGTCGAGTCGCACGACGACATATTCGATGTCTGGTCCGGCGGCGAGCGCAAGGTTGGACGGTAAGGTCCAAGGCGTCGTCGTCCAGGCCAAGATGTAGAGCCCGTTCGAAACGTGGGGCGTAAGTCCGCTTGACTCAGAAGCGTCCTTCACTCGGAAGCGCACCGTGATGGCTGGATCTTGGACGTCTTTGTAGTTTGAATTGGCCTCGAAATTGGAGAGTGGCGTCGTCAGCTTCCAGCTATAGGGCATGATGCGGTAGCTCTTGTAGACGCGGCCGCTCTCATAGAGTTGCTTGAAGACCCACCACACGCTCTCCATGAACTCGGGGTCCATGGTCTTGTAGTCGTTATCGAAATCGACCCAGCGCCCCATGCGCGACACCGTGCGACGCCACTCTGCCACATAGGTTTGCACCATAGAGCGGCATTGCTCGTTGAAGACATCGACACCGGCCTCGAGGATCTGCTGTGAACCCTTGAGCCCGAGGGCCTCCTGCGCCAAGGCCTCGATGGGGAGTCCGTGGCAATCCCAACCGAAGCGGCGCTCGACCGGGTGCCCTCTCATATTCCAATAACGAGGGACGATGTCCTTGATGGTGCCCGCGAGTAGGTGCCCGTAATGGGGTGTGCCCGTGGCAAAGGGGGGGCCATCGTAAAAGACAAAAGGCGGGTTGCCTTCGCGCCTGCGGTTCGACTCCTGAAATGCGTCGAGCTCAGCCCACAACGCCAGAATCTCGTGTTCGGCCTTCGCGAAGTCGATCTGCGGGGAGACTCGTTCGAACGGGCTCTTGCGAGGGGTCGTGGGGCTCATGAGACGCGGGGTTCTAGGCAAAGGCGGCGAGACCGGCAATTGCTCCAGACGCGGACGCGCGGCGTTTTTCTACGCCTTTGCTCGAGAGGGCAGGCTAGGAGGCCCGTCCCAAGACTAGCTCGCGTCCGAGCCTCCGTCCGAGCCGAGCACCCAGCGTGCCCCAAAGTTCGTCGCCGTTCTTGGGAGCGATCCAGGCCCGCGCTTTGTCGTCCCAGTCGAAGTGCCACGCGCTGTGGTCCGCCGCCATCCAAATTTGTCGAGCCGCCCGATGCGAGTTCACCACGATGGGAGGGGCGTCAGCGCCGAGTTCAATGGTCAGAATATCGTTGGCCAGCTCGGCTTCGATAGCGTCTTCATCGATTTGGTCGAGCGCCGTTAGGAGCGACTTGAGCTCAACGCTGGCCCGCTCAACGTATTCTTCCTCCGTCAACATGGCCTTCCCGTAGCACGTCCAGTTCTTCAGCAAAAACGCCAGAGTAAAAACGGCGGAGCAAAACGTGCGACGCCGTGTGCCTCGGCTCAGGCTCGGGGCAGCTCGCCCCTGGCCCGCCAACCTGGAAAAGGTCAGCCCACTAGTGCAAGCTGGCCTGGGGTGCGAGCCGGAAGGCCGCCATGAGCTCGAGTGTGAGCGATTTGCGAGGGCCAGCCTCAGTGGGGCCGACGCAGGCCGGGCAGCCGAGGTGGCAAGGGCAAGCAACAATGAGCGCGTGAGCGCGACTCAAAAACTCTTCCGCCCGCTCAAAGAGGCGCGCGCTCAAACCTACTCCGCCGGGGATCGCATCGAAGAGGTAGAGCGTGGGGCCAAGTGGGGACGAGGTTGAGCTTTCCGGGCTCCGCTGCTTGTCGCTCGAGCTGGGCTCGGCCTTTAAGGGCTCGCTCTCTTCATCCGCGAGCGTGCGGCGGATATCCCGAGGGTCACACATCAAGGCCAAGGCGGCTACCGTTTCTAGTGCAGTGCCGAGCCCCACCACGGCGTCGACGAGCAAGGCTCGCGGTTGCTGTGCACTTTTCGAGAGTCGCTCGAGCTCAGTGTTCGAAAAACTGAGCCAAAAACTCGTGGTGTGCATCTCCATTTCGGGGAGGTGCACGTCACCGTAGCCGGCATTTTCGTGGGTGAAGAAGCGGATTTTCTTATAGCCCGTCACGCGTTCGATGACTTGAATGTCACCGAAGCCGCGTTCGCTCGCGCCAAGGGGCGCTTGCTCTCGCGCCTCCATCACGGTCACTTTTTGGTAAGTGAGGGCGGTTGTAAAATAATCGGGCGCAACTTTGCGCACGAATGCCTTGTGGTTCTCAAAATCAAGCCGTTCGACTTGGTATTGCTCGGCGTCTTGTTGATAGATGGCCTGCTCGTGGAGCATGGTGTGCGTGGCTCGATAGTCCAGCTCGCCCAGCACCGTTTCAGTCGGATTTTCGGGGCTACCTTGGTCCACAATGACGAAGTTGTCCCAACCGACGCTACGGAGTGAAATGTTAGAAGCCGGAAAGGCCTCGCCCGACCAGTGGTAGCGACCATGGCTCGCGTGCGCGAGCCCGTGTGCGGCGAGATACTCGAGCGCATCTCGAGTGGCGTCGGTTCCGAGCGGGCCATACGCTTCGCCTCGGGCGGCTGCCATTTGGCTCAGGCGCGGGCCAGGCGGCGTGATTGTAAAAGGCGCTTCGAACAGGGCGCACTTTAGGTGCTGAATGACAATTTCTGGGTTTTCTGGCTCAACCAGGGCGTGTTCCGCTCCTCCGCTCAGCACATAGGCCGGTTCGCGGGCTAGGTACTGATCGATGGCGCCGCTACCGCAAACGAGCACCGCCACCGAACGCGCGCCCCGCCTGCCGGCTCGCCCAAAGCGCTGCCAGGTGGCTGCTACTGAGCCCGGATAGCCAGCACAAATCACAGCATCGAGGTCGCCAATATCGATACCAAGTTCGAGCGCGTTGGTCGCTACGACCCCCAGAATTTCGCCTTGGCGGAGGCCTTTCTCGATCTGGCGTCGCATCTCGGGCAGATATCCGCCGCGATAGCCCATGATAGCTTTTTCGGCGCTCGTGCCGGAGCGACGCAAGCTGAGCTCGAGGCCATCGCGTAAGTACTTCAGCATCACTTCGACGCTATTTCTGGAGGGGCCAAACAGGATCGTGGGTACACGCTTTTCGATCAAATCAGAGGCCAGGCTCACGGCGGCCTTGAGCGTGCTGGCCCTCACACCAAGCTCGGCGTTGACGATGGGCGGGTTATAAATGAACACCTCCCGCGGCGCGGCGGGGGCTCCCGACTGATCGATGAGCTCGACCTCAGCTTCGGGAGTGCCAAAAAGATGAGCGGCATGTTCGCGGGGGTTACCGATGGTAGCGGTTGCGCCGAGGAAGGTCGGGCGACCGCCGTGAAACGCCGCGACACGTCGCAGTCGGGCGATGACGTGAGCCATATGTGAGCCGAACACGCCGCGATAGGTGTGGAGCTCGTCGAGTACGACGTAACGTAGTCCGCTCAAAAATGAGGCCCACTTGGTGTGATTGGGCAAGATGCCCGCGTGCAGCATGTCGGGGTTGGTCAAGATGATGCGACCCCGCTCCCGGGCCACGCGCCGCGCGTCCCCGGCCGTGTCACCATCGAAGACGATACTGGGCACCCGGAGTCCCGCTTCGCCGAGGAGGCTCAAGAGGCCATGCTCTTGGTCGCGCGCCAGCGCCTTGGTGGGATACAAAAAGAGCGCTGTTGCCCCCGGATCTTCGGCGAGGCAATCGAGCACCGGCAAATGAAAGCAGAGGCTCTTGCCACTTGCCGTGGGAGTGGCGACGACCCAATCGCGGCGCGCCTTGGCAGCATGAAATGCGCTGAGCTGGTGAGAGTAGAGCTCGTGGACGCCACGCGCCTCGAGGGCGGCCTTGAGGCGTGGATCGAGCTCTGGCAGGGGTCGCGTCTCGGCGTCTCGAGGCGGGACGCTCTTTTCAGCGGCTAGAAAAGGCCGAACTCGACCAACCTCGAGCCAATCGTCGAGAACGCTGTCGAGGCCGTGCTCGCGGCTCCAGGGCGGCTTGGCCATGAGGCTTATCCAAGCATGCCTCGGGATACTAAACAAATGTTCCCGTTTAGCCTCTCGCGCGGCTTAGGAAACCAGGTTATGAGCGGGCTTGAGATGGTGGAGAGGCGCGGTTCAGGGGGCTTTCGGGGGCTGGGTCTGTGCATTGTTCTTGGCTCAGGGGCCTTCGGTTGTGAAAACGCGGCGGTCAAGGCCTGCCATGCCGCGATGACGGCCTCGCAGAAGTCGCTGCTCGAACTCAAAAAGGAAGATCGAGCCAATGTCGAAGCCGCGCTCACCGAGGTCAAGATGGCGCGTGACGCCTGTGCCCATGCCGAACGCCCGGAAGAGAGCAAGAAGGTGGCGGACGCGGTTCGAAGTTTAGAAAACCACCTAGAAGCTCTCGACGAACGCGCGAAACGCGTGCCCAAAAAGGAAATCAGCGAGGCCGAGCAAAAGGAACTCGAACGCAAGGGCGACCCGACTTGCCCTCGCGGGGAAGGCTACCAGCTTGGTAAGCCGCCGCGCATGATCAAGTGCACGGGCAAGACCATGATCGAGATGACGCGCAGCGAAGTGCGCGCGCTGCTCGAGGCCGACGGCTATCATCTCTTGAGCGGCGCCAACGAAAGTGTGGTGCGAGCCGAGCACGGCTCCAAGGTGTTCGAGGTTCAATATGCCGATCCGGCTAGCCCGCCTCGCTGCCTCAAAGCGACCCCGAAGCCCGGCGTACCCTGGCATGAGACAGCGTCACGCTTAACTGGCGTTCCGCAGAAGCGCCTCACGATAGGCGAGGAAGTGCCGACCCCTCGGGGCAAGATGATGCTGAAGGTCTCTGGGGGAACGTTGCAGGAGCAGGTCTTGCTCGGCGAATGCGGCCCGTAAGAAGAGAACGCGCTGAAGGAATTCGGCGAACCGGCGAGCTGTTGCGAGCCGTGGTACCCTTAGGGCTCAGATCCGGGCCCCTCCCATTGGCATGACCCAGAAAAGTGTCCTAAGCAGGCGGCGCAAATGACCGTCAGTGAACCCCAGCTCGACGCAGGTCCGTCCTTGGCGCATGAGAATTCCTCGTCGGACGAGCTTCAATTCGGTGGAGATGTAGAGCGGCTGTTCAAGCCGTTTGAGCCGCCAGAGCCTCCAACGAGCGGGGCCAGCGCGGCGACGACGCGGCCTTCGTTCGTTTTTCTAGGGGTGGTCGCGGCGCTCACGCTGGCTTCAGACATCTTCAGCAAGGCTTGGGCCGAAGTCGCCATCAATCGTCGTGGCTTCGAGCCAATCGAGATCATCGACGGGTATTTTAGCGTCATTTTGGCTTACAACCGCGGAGGCGCTTGGGGACTCTTTCATGATGCCTCGGAGCTCGTGCGCCGCCCGTTTTTCCTGTGTGTCAGTGCCGCAGCGATCCTGTTTATCGTTTCGCTTTACGCCAAGTTGGTGAAGAGCCAGCGCGCCCTCACCTGGGGCCTACCGCTCGTCTTGGGTGGTGCGCTCGGCAACTTGAGTGATCGCATTAGCCGCTCGCAAGTCATCGACTTTCTAGACTATCGCGCCGACTGGGTGCTGCGGACGAACGCCTACATTCGGACCCATGTGCCGAGCTGGACCGTCACAGATCATTGGCCGACCTTCAACGTCGCGGATATCGCGATTTGCGTCGGCGTTGGGCTGATGGCCCTCGACATGATGTCGGGCCGCAGGCGACATCCCGGTTTGCTGAATCGGCACCCAGCAGAGCCGGGGCTCGGAGGGCCCGGTTCTACGGAATTGCCTCAGGCCGAACCGCATGGGCATGAGTCGAGCCGAGTTGAACCGGGTTTCGTTGCACTAGATGGCTTCGTTGCACCGGCGGGGCATGCGGAGTGGCTCGCGGATCCGCTGGGAGCGGCTCAAAGGTCGGTCGCCCCGGATGGCGCGAAAGACGCCTCCGACGACGTTCCGAGTCCTGCCCCCCGCTCGCCTTCCGTGTGAGTCGGGCGGCCTGGAGTCGCCCCTCGACGCGAGTCGGGTCCTGTGAAATCGCGCAAAATGCATCCTGAACTATTCGAGCTCTTCGGGACGTCATTTCCAAGCTACTTCGTGCTTCTGCTCGAGGGGTTCTTGTTTGCTACCGCCCTCGGCGTGCTCTGGGCGCGCAGAGTCGGGGAAGACCCAGACGTTATCGTCAATCTGGGCATTTCGATGCTGATTTTCGGGATAATCGGGGCGAGATTGCTCCACGTCGTAGCCGACGGATACTTAGCGGATTATGTGCACCTCTGCACCGATCCGAGCCAGGTGGGGTGGCCCATTTCGAAGAGTGAATGCCTTCGCGTCGTGCAGCCAGACTTTCTGGCTGAGTGGTTTGGTAGTACGGCGGAGCCGCTTGGCCGTTACGACGACGCCGCGGCCGTGTGCCGTCCGCTTCGTCGTGATTGTTGGGCGTGGGCACGCTTTTGGGCTGGGGGGCTCACGTTCTACGGCGGGTTAGCTGGCGCGAGTTTCGCCGCAATCATTAACTTGCGCCGCGATCGCTTCCCGTTCTGGAAGGCCGCTGACATGGCGGGCATGGCTATTCCGCTGGGGCTCGGGTTCGGGCGCCTCGGTTGCCTCTTGGGGGGCTGTTGTTTCGGAAGTCCAAGCGATGGCCCCTTGGGCCTGAGCTTCCCGAGCGGGAGCCCAGCCAGCGCGGCCCAGGCACGCGCTCACCTTTTGCCCACCGAGTTCATGGACTCACTGCCCGTTCATCCCACTCAAATCTACGAATCGCTGGGCTCGCTCTTGGTAAGTGGAGCCTTACTGATGTGGGCCCATGAGCGGAAGCGCTACGACGGCCAGATTTTTGTGCTATTTTTGGCGAGCTACGCCATTTTGCGCTTCGGGCTCGAGTTCTTCCGAGCTGACGATAGGGGCGGTTTCGTTGGGCTTAGCACGAGCCAGTTACTCGGGCTTTTCGCGCTGCTGCTGGCTCTGGTCCTCGATCGCTCGCGGCGCGCGACCCTAGCCCGTTTCGAAACATCGCACGTCTAGAGCGGCTGAGCTAAACTCAGGCGACATGATGACAAGCATCGAGCCGATCCGCACCGCTCTGGGTCGAGTCTGTCGTTTTACCTGTTTCGTGCTCGTGAGCGGAGCTCTCGGCTGCTCGACTTCTTCGGACAGAGCTCCCTATTACAATGATGGCGACGACGGCCGCGGCGGCATCACGCCGCCTACGACGGGGGGCCCCGGTTCTCCGGGAGGCGATTCGTCGGAGGCCGGTGGGCGAGGGAATAGTTCGAATGGGGGCAGCTCCTCGAGCGGTGGCGGTAATCCGAGTGGCGGTTCGGAAGGCCAAGACGTTACGGTTCGGGTTGCGGCCTTCGATATCGACTTCTCGTTTGAAGCCTCAGATGTGAGCGCGTCCGGCACCGTAGCCGCGAAAGGCGAAGGCGACTGGCAAGAGGTGGACTATGCGGGGGCTCCGATCCAGGTGCCACTTGGAACGGAGGGTTATCGTTTCGAACCCAAGTCCGCGTCGACTTACATGACGACCTTCACCATCGCCTTTCCGGACCCGGGCGTTGGTGTGGTGGGCGCGGTGCGTCGGATGGACGTGCTCGACGCGTATAATTTCGTTCAGCCGGCAGAAGAGCCGGATCCGGAACGGGCGCAGCTCGTGGTGTTCGTCCACGACGAATTTGGGCAGCCGCTCACTGAGGTCGTTCCAGACGTCTCCGGTGCGAGGCAGCTCCTGTTTCGCAGCCTCCAGACTTGGTCGGTCGCGGATCGCACCACCGTTGATGGCCTCATTTTTGCCGGAAATATCGACGCCGAGGAATTCAGGCACGACGTTTACGAGTTTTCGCTGAACTACTTGGGTGAAGACACCACCCTGACCGTTCCCATGGCCGCCGATGCGCTCACTTTCGTAGACGTGACGTTAACGCTCTAGCCCAACCAACGCCCGGGGCGGCTGACCTCCGCCCCGAGTTGTGCCTATAAGCGCGCCATGGCGGTCGTCATCGACGGGAAACAAGGCGCAGCAAAAGTTCGCGAACAAGTTCGCCTAGAAGCCAACGAATTTCGCGCGCGTTTCGGACGGGCCCCGGGGCTAGAGGTCGTGCTCGTCGGCGACGACCCCGCATCGGCCGTGTACGTCAAGAACAAGGAAAAAGCGGCAGAAGAGGTCGGCTTTGCTGGCAAAGTCCACCGCCTTCCGGCTGAAACGGCGGAGGTCGAGTTGTTAGCTCTTGTGGAGCGCTTGAATCATGATCCAGCGGTGGACGGGATCTTGGTTCAGTTTCCGGTGCCAAAGGGTATCTCTCAAGAGAAGGTGATAGCGACCATCTCGCCAGACAAAGACGTGGACGGGTTGCACCCGATCAACGCTGGGCGACTCTGGTCGGGCTTGCCCGGGCTCGTGTCCTGTACTCCCGCCGGTTGCATGTGGCTCTTGGAGCAACTCGACCTGAAGCTCGCCGGTAAGCGCGCGGTGGTGATTGGCCGCAGCAATTTGGTGGGCAAACCCATGGCCGCGCTCTTGCTCAAGAAGGACGCCACTGTGACTTTGGCCCATTCGAAGACGCAGGATCTCGAAGCCCTTTGCCAGACGGCAGATGTGCTAATCGCGGCGGTAGGTCGCGCCGAGTTCGTGCGAGGTTCCTTTATCAAGCCCGGCGCCGTCGTTATCGACGTGGGTATGAATCGCGGCCAAGATGGCAAGCTGGTGGGCGACGTCGCTTATGCTGAGGCCTTCGAAAGAGCCAGCGCTATTACGCCGGTTCCCGGAGGCGTTGGACCGATGACGATCGCCATGCTCCTCCAAAACACGCTTATTGCGGCGAAAATGCGCCAATCAGCGGGATGAGGCGCTCGACCTCTCGCTCGAGATGCGCATGGTCTTGATCATTTTCGATTATGAAATGAGCGCGACGAACCTTTTCGGCCAGCGGGAGCTGGCTGCGATCGCGGCGCTCGAACTCGGCTTCGCTGAATCCGTCCCGTGAAATGACGCGACTTCGCCGCAGCTCGAGGGGAGCGTTCACGACAACGACTGGGGAGTAGCTGGCTGCCGCACCTGTTTCGAACAAAAGGGCGGCTTCGTACGCGATGAGCGGATGCCCAGCGCTCATAGCTTTCTGAAAGGCAGCTTGCGCCAAGCTCTGGATCTTGGGGTGCAGGATGGCATTGAGCCGAGCCCTCTCGACGGCGTTAGCAAACACGATTTTTCCGAGGGCAGGGCGATTGAGGGCGCCGTCCGGACAGATGACGCTGCGGCCAAAAGCCGCCGCGACTTCATTTAATCCTGACGTGCCCGGTTGAACGGCTTCGCGGGCGAGCTCGTCAGCGTCCACCACCACGACGGCTCGCTTTCGAAGCAGGCCGGCCACGGTCGATTTTCCGCTGCCGATCCCGCCGGTGAGGCCAAAAATTCGAGCTGACACGTCAGCGCTCACCTTGCGACGAAGCAGAAAGTGGGGCAAGCCCGTTCGTCGATGCTCGTTCGTCGATCGTCCCCCGCGCCCCAGGCCGATCCGCCGCTCCGAGCGAGCTCTTTTTCTAGGCTGCGTGCGACATGGCTTCGCGGCTCGGGACAACTCGCCTGGCTCATCCTTGCTGTTGGCGTGGGGCTGGTGTTCCAGTGGGGCGTGGCCGTTGCGAGCGGCAAGTCAAACGCGAAAGCCCCTCAGAGTGCCGCAAAATCGGTAGGCGCGCGCTCCTCGCCGCCCGTGTCTTCTCCCGAAACTCTGCGTCCCGTGGGCGCGGATTTCTGTGTCTCGGGGGGCGCACCCGTGGTGGGAGATCCGATCATTGACCACGCCTCCGCGCTACATTTCGTGAGCGCTGACTCGTATCTGCATTCATTTGAGTCGGACGGACGATTTCGTTCGAGCTACACGCTGGACGCTGCTCCAAGCTCAGGTGTCGTAGAGCGAGATGATGGAGTGCTTTTGGCCCTGACGGTTCGCGGGGGGTTGTACGGGCTCGAAGGCAGCGGTCAGCTCCGATTCCAGCGAAAGCTAGGCGTGCTCCCGGCTTCGGGGCTCATCTCGCTGGGGCAAGGGCGAAGCGGATTTTTGGCTCAATCGGGCGAATTTGTGGTGCTCGGAGCCTGGGGCGAAATTATTTACCGCGTGCGCGTGAGGGGCCCAATCTCCGGCGAGGCTGTCTTGGTCGGAGGGCAAGTGTGGCTCGCCCGCGGCACTGAGCTGCTCGCGCTCGAAGCGGCTTGGCGCCAGCACGTCGTGCCGCTGCCGGCCCCCATCCGGCGCCTATTTGCGGCTAAGAAAGGCGAGCTCGCCCACGCCTTGGTGGGTAAAATCCTATATCAAATACATCACAACAGCGGCACCCCGGGCGCAATAGAGGTCGTCAGCGAAAACGTACTTGAGGCAACGGCAGGTGAGGGAACCGTCGCTTACGTTCGAAGTGGGGGAGCGGGCGGTTATGAGCTTGTGGCATCGCGAAAGTCCGCTGACTCTGCCGAATCGACGCAGGCGCTCCGGCTCTCCAAAGTGGTTCCCAGCGGGGCGCCGCTCTTGCTCGGCACGCGCGCATTTTTTCCTTTCGTGGACGAAGTATGGGAAGTGGGCTCAAGCCCAGCCGAACCGCGGGTTTTCCATACCGACCCTGGCAGCCCGCTGCTGGGGCGCGGCGAGCTCTTGATGAGTGTTCATCATGGGCACTTGGTTTGTATTCAACGCCTGAGCCGAGCCGGCTCCGGCGTCCCCTAGGCGTTTGACCCCCCTTGAGCTTGGCCCCCTTCAATAAGGCGAGTAGCCTCCGGGCGCGATGAGTTCGCGTTTCTCGACCCGTTTGAGCCGCCTGGGGGCTCCTCCACCGCAGCGCGGCGTCGGAACGGCGCTGGGTGAGGTAAGCTCGACCGGGCTCGACATGGCGGCTCCTCGGGCCCCCGCTGGCGATTCGGAAGCCGCCCAGAGGCGCTCCCCGGTAGCTCTAGACGAGCTCAGAAGTCGGATGGCGGCCGTACTGGGGCGTTCGCCCACAAATCGAACGGTTAACGAAGAATTCGCCATCGATGCGGATGAAGGCTGGCCATCCGATGAAGCCAAGCCGAGGCAACCTTCGACGCTGTCAGAATTGCCGTTTTTGCGTCAGGAAGGCCAAGAGGGGCCACTTTGGATCCGTCACCTCGAGCACTCCCGGCTCCGCCACGTCGGGGCCATTCCTGTGGGGAGCGCAGGCGAAGCCGACATGGGCTTATTGGGGTTGATTGGCCTTTGCCCCGAGCTTTGCCCGATTGCCCCGCGGCGCCTCCTCTATTTGGACACCGAAACTACGGGCCTCGGCGGGGCAGGGACGCTCGCGTTCCTGGTGGGGCTCGCCTACTTCGATGAAGGCGGGGACTTGCACTTCGAGCAGCTCTTTCTCGACAGCCCCGAAAACGAGCCGGCGCTGTTGGCTCACCTCGAACGGCGCATCCGTGAGTGTGATGGACTTGTTACGTTCAACGGCAAATCGTTCGATTGGCCCTTGCTCCAGTCACGCCGCATCATGAATCGACTCGGGCCGCTGCCCGCCCGCCCGCACCTCGATCTCTTGCACCTCGCAAGGCGCCTGCACCGCCCGCGCCTACCGAGCCAACGCCTGATAGCTCTAGAACGCGATGTGTTGGGTTTTGACCGTGGAGAGGATGACATCCCCGGCGCCGAAATCGCCCCGCGTTACTTGCATTTTCTGCGCAGCGGCGACGCTTCCGGGCTCTTAGCCGTCGTGGAGCACAACGCCTGGGATGTTTACACCATGGCGGCGCTCGTAGGCCTCTATGGGGACCCAGTGGACCTCTTACACCCCCAGGATCTAGCTCAGCTCGCCGCGGTGCTCGGGCGCACCAAGAGCTTTGAGCGAGGGCTCGATCTCGCCGCTGAGGCTCGCGAGCGTGGCGCGGGACACGCGGCCGAGCGCTCCTTTGCGCAGCTTTACAAGGCCAAGGGCGACAGGGCGCGAGCTCTCGAGTCCTTCGAGAACCTGGCGCGCGAGGTTGACGATCCAAAGGTTCGCCTCGAACTCGCCAAGCTCTACGAGCACTTTCAACGCGATTTTGAGCGTGCTTTGGGCCTCCTCGAACAGGGTACGGGCGAGAGCAGCGAAGCCATTTTGCGCCGCCGGGCGAGGCTCGAGTCGAAGCGAGCGCGTCCGGCCCAGTAAGCCCGCCTTGACGGGTACGGCTCGTCTACCCACCTTTAGCGAAACTTGCGCCTGGCTTGGGTTGCGGCGTGTGGAGTGCGATTGTCGGCTCGTGTCTAGTTGGCGCCGCCGGCGCCTCCGCTGCTGGTCAGAGGGCAGACTTCATCGAAGCAATTGAGCATCGTCCAGCCGCTCGGAATGCAGGCCTCATGGAAAGTCCAGCAATCGGAACCGTTTGGGTCATACCCGCACACAATGGCCTGACCGCAGCCAATGCTGTCAATCGGTCCGCCGTAGCGGCACCCTAAGTAGGCTTGTGTTCCTGGATGGATTTCCCACGGAGCCTTATCCGGAGTTATGCGCCCGCCGAACAGCGGCCTGCAAACTTCGGTTGCATTGCACTCGGCCTCATTCAAGTGAACGCAGCCACCCGGATCGCCGCCCGACCCAGTCGCCGTGCCGCCCGAGTGGGCGCCTCCAGCTAGGGAGCCGTTCGAACCTGAGCCGGCTTCGTCGTCGGCTGAGGGAACCGACGAGACGCAACTCGGTAGCAAGGCCCCCAAGGAGACAGAGCAACCCAGCAAAACGAACAACATTTTCATGCGTTTCTCTTCAGAATGGGTGCCCTTGGCGCAGGGCGGAATTGCTCGAATAATAGACGACGAATGAGGCGGTTTGAAGGGCTGCGCATGTAGCAAGACACCAGCTGAGCGCAAACTCAACGTCCAAACAATTTGCCGAAGCTGAGCGCGAACGACTCCCGTGCGAGGCTCTTGTAGCCGAGCGATTTGAGCCCATAAAAGAACAAGCGCGCGCCGCCGTCGCCGCTATCGACTAGGCGAGCGAGCTCAGGGGCTTCTTTGGCGAAGGCTCGTCCGACGGCTCGCATCGACTCGAAATTTTTCACGGCGTCGGCGCGATTCTTGTAGAGCGTTTCGAGCCGCTGCCCCCCGAGCAGGCCCCGGTAGGTTTGAGCGCCAATCACGTTGTTAGCGTGCTGTCGATAGGCATAAAGTCGCTCCAAGACCGGATGGGCGCCGCCGTGGAGGCTCGCGGCCACGGCGTAGAAATGATCATGATAGCGAACGCCCGTGGGGATTTCTGGGTACTTTTCCACCAATCGCGCGTCGATCAACATCGCGGCGCCGGTTGCGATGTTCCAGATTAAGAGCTCTTCGGGCGAAGCGCGGTTTACATCGCGTTTGGCTTGCTGCCAGCCGGACTCGGTTTCGACGTGCTCACCTGTTAGCAGATCCATATCGGAGTGGACGAGAGCGAGTGGCGGACGTTTTGCGAGTTCTCGGCGCAACACCGCGAGTTTTTGGGGGTACCAGAGATCGTCTTGGTCCGAGGGCGCAATCGCCCAGGCCCCTGATTCGAGAGCCAAACGAAAGGCGCGAGCAAAATTACGCGCCACGCCGAGGCGCTCCGGGTTTTCGAACCAGCGAAATCGCGGATCTAAGAAAAAGGGCAGGAGCTCTGGCCTCTGTCGGAGTGAGGCGAGGGGCGAGTCCAAGGTGATGACACAGAACCAATGAGTGTCGGACTGTTCCGCAATCGACTGGAGCTGGGCTCTCAAGAACTCAATCGGCGGCTCGTAGGCTGCGAGGGCGATTCCAATGGGGCGGTCTTGGGCCGCTGAGTTTACGAACACGCCTGCATCCTAGTCGCGCTCGATTTCTGGCCAAAGTGGCGCTCGACGAGCCCAAAACTCCGAGCTAGTTTGCCCCCATCCGACGAAGGGGCTCGTTTTGGGAGCCTTCTGCCGTCCACCGAGAAACTCATGAACGATCTGATTGCTGGGCCAGCTCGCCCCCACTCGCCCGAGATGTCCGAGCTCAAGGCCACCTTCGAGCGCGACGGATTCTTGAATTTTCCGACGAACATTCCCGAGGCTTTGCTCGATCAAGCCCGAAGCGACGTGGAGTCGGTGCTCCTGAAAAGGCCTCGTATCCAGGACGCCTGGCAGAAGAGCTTGGCCGTGCACACCATCGCCGTCTGGCCCGAGATATTGGCCATGTTGGCCAATTTTTACGGCAAGAAGCCGCGCCCGTTTCAGACGCTCAACTTTCGCATGGGCACCGAGCAAGACATCCACGCCGACACGGTGCACTTCAACTCCATGCCACGCGGCTATATGTGCGGCGTTTGGGTGGCGCTTGAGGATATCGACGAAGAAAATGGCCCGCTCATTTACTATCCGGGCAGTCATCGCTGGCCGGAGGTAACGCTAAAGGACGTCGAAGAAGCGGGCTATTTCAAGCGCAATTGGCGCGACGAGGCGCGCACCCTTGGCAATCGCATGGGAGTGCCGCCTATCCAACAAGGGCCTCACTATCGGCACTATGAGCGCTATATGGCTGACCTCGTGGCTCGCTCCGGAGTTCAGCCCAAGCTCGGTGTGGTGAAGAAGGGCCATGCCATCCTCTGGGCCGCGAACCTGGCCCACGGCGGCTCTCCTCAAAAAGACAAAACGCGCACCCGCTGGAGCCAGGTGAATCACTACTTCTTCGAAGGCGGAAAATACTACACGCCGCTCCACAGCCACGGCAGCTTCGTCTGGTTCCGCGACCCGAATTTTTTGCCCCTCTAAACTCCCCGTCACGGGCAGCATCCGTGGCCATCTCTAGAGCTTCTCTACGCTTCGTGAAGTTAGCGGAGAGACCAGACTCCGGATTCACCCGACCTTACGTCTCGTGAAGTTAGCGGAGAGACCCGAGCACGGAAGCGCCCACCCCTAGCTCGGCGATCCTTCGCTTGACCTCATCAATAGCGCGACGCGCGCAAGGTCTCGGGAGCGGCAGAGCACGGAAGCGAAAGCGCGTAACGCACGGACCGCTGCCGTTTCCCGTCGCGTGACGCCCTGTGCTAGACCCCCAGCCCCCCTCATGGCCTACGACCACCAGTCCATCGAAGCCCATTGGCAAGCCTTTTGGAAGGAACACAAGACGTTCCGCTCCGTGCGCCGCCCTGGCCGCACCAAATATTATGTCCTCGATATGTTCCCCTATCCGAGCGGGAGCGGCCTACACGTGGGGCACCCCGAGGGTTACACGGCGACGGATATTCTAGCCCGTTACAAGCGCATGAAAGGCTTCGACGTCTTGCATCCCATGGGCTGGGACGCATTTGGTCTGCCTGCCGAGCAATATGCGATTCAAACCGGTACTCACCCCGCTGAAACGACGGCCAAGAACGTACAGCGTTTCAAGGAGCAGCTCAGCTCGCTCGGTTTCGCGTACGATTGGGAGCGTGAGATCAACACCACCGCGCGAGATTACGTGCGCTGGACCCAGTGGATATTTTTGCAGCTCTATAAGCGCGGTCTAGCCTTTCAGAGCGAAATTCCAGTCAATTGGTGCGAAGCGCTCGGTACGGTGCTGGCTAACGAAGAGGTCATCGACGGGCGCAGTGAGCGAGGCAGCCACCCGGTCGAACGGCGACCCTTGCGCCAATGGCAGCTCAAGATCACCGCCTATGCCGATCGTTTGGCCGAGGAGCTGGAGCCGCTCGATTGGCCAGAAACGCGGCAAAAACAGCGCGATTGGATCGGTCGCAGCGAAGGCGCGCGCGTTCGCTTTCGCGTGATGAACCCGGATGATGAGCCCACCGACATCGAGGTGTTTACGACGCGCCCCGACACTCTCTATGGCGCAACCTACCTCGTTGTCGCTCCCGATCATCCTCTGATTGATAACTTCGTCGGCGAAAAGGAGCGCGATGAGGTCGAGCGCTACGCCGCACAAGCCAAAAAGAAGAGCGATCTGGAGCGTACATCCAGCAAAGGCAAGACGGGCGTTTTCACGGGCGCCTACGCCGAGCATCCACTGACCGGCACTAAAATCCCAGTTTATGCGGCAGATTACGTGCTCGGTGCGTACGGCACGGGTGCGATCATGGCCGTTCCGGCCCACGATGAGCGAGACTTCGCCTTCGCCCACAGCTTCGAGTTGCCCATCGTAGCTGTGGTGAGCGCGAGCGGCCTCGGACAAGAAGCGCTCGACGCCGCCTTCACCGAAGACGGCATCGCCATCGGTTCGCCCTTGATTGACGGGCTCCCTACTCCGGAAGCCAAAGCCAAAATGATCGCTGAACTAGAGCGACTCGGCATCGGCAAGCGCCAGGTCAACTACAAGTTGCGCGATTGGGTCTTTTCGCGGCAGCGCTATTGGGGCGAGCCCATCCCCATCTATTTCCCCGTCAAAACGGAGGGTGATCCCCGAAAAGGCGCGGCCTACAGCATCGACTACCAGTCGCCGATCGCCGTCGAAGAATCAGAACTGCCGCTCGAATTACCCAAGCTCGAGGACTATCGCCCCGGGGATCCGGCAGGCGCGCTCGTCAAAGCGGTGGATTGGCGCTTCTTTCAAAAAGACGGACAGTGGTTCGCGCGCGAAACGAACACCATGCCGCAGTGGGCCGGCTCGTGTTGGTATTATCTGCGCTACCTAGATCCTCACAACACAGATCAGCCCTTTTCAAACGAGGCCTATGACGCTTGGATGCCGGTCGACCTCTACGTCGGCGGCAGCGAACACGCGGTTTTGCACCTGCTTTATGCGCGTTTTTGGCATAAAGTGCTGTTTGACGCAGGCGTGGTGAAGCACCCCGAGCCGTTCCAGAAGCTCGTGCACCAGGGCATGATCCTGGGCATAGTTTACCGCTACTACGTCGAACTCCTGCCTGGCGAGAAAGAGGGCGGAAAAGTCGCGCGCGCCTTCGCTGGGACGGACGCCAGCGTCGCGCCGGATGCTGATCAAGGGGGTTTTCGCGAGAAAACTACGGGCGCAAAGCTCGAGTTGCGCGTGCTCGTGGAAAAAGACCTCGTCTTCCGCGAAGGGAAGCCGTTTCATCCCGAATACGGCGTTGAACTCGCGCCTGTCGCCGAAAAGATGAGCAAAGCGCGCGGCAACGTCGTGAACCCGGACGACGTCGTGGCTGAATTCGGCGCCGACAGCCTGCGTCTGTACGAGATGTTCATGGGGCCACTCGAGCACGTCAAACCGTGGCAGACGGCCGGGTTGTGGGGGGTGCGGCGCTTCCTCGACAAGGTCGAGACGCTCAGTTCGCGCGCGCTGACTCAGCGCGAAAGCGGCTCCGCCCCGCTCCAGGAAGAGACGGAAAAGCTCCTGCATCGAACCATCAAGAAGATCGGCCAAGACATCGAAGCGCTGAGCTTCAATACCTGTGTGTCGACCATGATGATCTTCGCTAACCACCTCGGTACGCTCGAGGTGATCCCGCAGCGCGCCCTCGAAGCGCTGCTGCTGTGTTTGTGCCCGTTCGCGCCGCATTTGGCCGAAGAATGTGCTAAAATGCTCGGCTTCACGCTCAAAACCCCCGTCGACGAACAAGCGGCGACGTGTCTGTCAGATGCGACTTGGCCGAGTTACGAAGAAGCCTTCTGCGTTGACAATATCATCACTATTCCCGTTCAAGTGAATGGCAAGGTGCGCGGGCGAGTGACGGTGCCGCGCGAAGCCTCGGAGGACGAAATTCGCGAGGCGGCGTTCTTGGATACGGGGGTGACGTCGGCCATGGGCGGTAAGGCCGTCAAGAAGATGGTCTACGTTCCAGGCCGCATTTTGAACTTCATCGTTGGATAGGGCGCGTTTTGCGCAGGATAGTGCGGCGGAGCGCGCGGACTTTCCCGAGCCACCGCGACGATCTGCCGCGTTTTCCTGAGGCCAGCCTGTGCTAGAGCTGCCGCCGATGAAGATCTTGCGTAGCCTCTCCGCCCTGAGCCTGATGAGCCTGTCCGTGTTGGGTTTTTCTGCGTGTCGGAGCGAAGAGCCGTCGGATTCTGATGGCATGGGGGGTGGGGGAGGCGAGGCGGCCCTACCCGTAACCGTGACCTTTCGTGCACAATTTGGGGACAAGCCCTTTCGCTGTGGCGAAAGCTACGAGGGTCAGGGGTCGACGGACGTCGAAGTTACTCCTCAAGACTTGCGGCTCTATGTGTCCGACGTTCGGCTCGTCGCAAAAGATGGCAGCGAGACAGCCGTCGAACTCGAGGCTCGTTCGCCTTGGCAGACCCCCGAGGTGGCTCTGCTCGACTTCGAAGATGGAAAAGGCGCTTGTAAGGACGGCAACAGCGAAACCAACGCGCTCGTTCGGGGCACTGTCCCCGCAGGAGAATACAAGGGGATCCGCTTTTCGATGGCCGTGCCCAAGGCCCTCAATCATGGCGATCCGGCCACGCTACCCGCACCGCTCCAAGCGGGCGGCATGACCTGGGGTTGGCTCTTTGGCTACAAGTTCATTCGAGCTGAGGTGGTGGCCACCCGCGCTCCCGAGGAAGGTGAGCTGCCTGGGCACGGCGTGTTTCATTTGGGCAGCACAGGTTGCGATTACCGTCCAGGCGAAGGCGGGGCAGGGGGCGAGGCGAATGAAGCCGATCCGGGTGCCGCTCCTGCGACCGATTGCGCCCAACAGAATCGCAACGACATCGAGCTCGACGCTTTCGACGCGAAGGGCGACGTGATCGTGATTGATGTTAGTAAAATGTTATCCGGGGTAGACCTCAGTGGCGCAGCCGATTGCCACGGCATGGGCCCAGCGTGCACGGCCTATTTCCCTACAGTAGGAATTGATATTTCTACGGGGAATGCGACCGAGACGCAGACAGTTTTCCGTGTGGCTGAAAAATGATCCAGGGTAGACGAGCCCCACCAGAAGGACGCGTTCTCGCGCTTGTCCTGGCGCAAATCAGCGCATTAGGGCTTGTTTGGGCTTGCGGCTCGAGCCCGGGGCCGAGCGACAGCGGGTCGGGCGGCCCCTCGGGCATGGCCGGCGAACCTTCGTTGGGTGAGGCCGGCTTCGCCAACGGCGGCGACGACAATTCTGGCGGTGAGCCCTACGTCTGGGATCTACCGACCGGTTTTCCGCTGCCTTTCGAGCCACTCGGCAATCCAACAACGGTCGAAAAGGTCGAGCTCGGCCGCCACCTCTTTTACGATCAGCGTCTCAGCGACAACAACACCACGTCGTGCGCGACGTGCCACCAGCAGGAGCTCGCCTTCACGGATGGGCGCACGGTTTCGCTCGGTTCGACCGGCGAGAGTCATCCGCGCAACTCGATGACGCTCACGAATGTCGCTTATGCATCGACGCTCACTTGGGCGAACCCGCTATTTCGAACACTGGAGCGTCAGGCCATCGTGCCCATGTTCGGCGAAGAGCCGATCGAGCTTGGCATAACGGACACTCGAGACATCGAAGCCGAGCTCCGCGAAGATCCGCTCTACCTCGCGCTCTTCCAGGCCGCTTATCCAAACGCCGAGACGCTCGGCACACTGGAGCAAATGACGCTGGCTCTGGGCTCGTTTCAGCGCACGCTGATTTCGTCGAACTCGCCTTTCGATCGTTGGATTCGCGGCGACGATCCCAAGGCCCTGAGCGACGAAGCGCTCGAGGGTTATCGCTTATTTAATTCCGAGAAGCTCGAATGCTTCCACTGTCACGTCGGCTTCAACCTGAGCGACCATGTGCATTGGAAAGACAAAGCCTTCTTTGATGCCCCTTATCACAACACGGGGCTCTACAACGTCGACGGCAAGGGCGCTTACCCAGAGCCCAATACGGGAGTCCTCTCCGTCACCGGCGAGCCGTCCGATATGGGTCGTTTCAAGGCCCCCACGCTTCGAAATATCGGGATCACTGCGCCCTACATGCACGACGGCAGCATCGAACGTCTCGACGGTGTCCTCGATCACTATGCCGCTGCGGGGCGCACCATCGCGCAAGGACCCTATGCGGGCGACGGCTCCAAGAACCCGTTCAAAGACGTGTTAGTCATTGGTTTCGAACTCACGAGCGCTGAACGCGCGGCTGTACTCGCCTTTCTGGCCTCTCTCACAGACGAAACGTTCCTCGAAGATCCGCGCTTCTCGAATCCCTGGTAAGGGGGGGGGCGCGCGAACTCCCGAGAACCTCCTCGACCATGCGTCCTTCCGTCCTCTGCTCACTCGGCCTCGTGGTGCTCGGGCTCCTCTTGGGGTGCGCCGTAAGCTCGGGCACCCCAACCGGAACCCTCTGCCCCGGTGAGTCCGCCGTTAGCTACAACGACTTCGTGGCCGACTTCATGGGCACTTATTGCACCGAATGCCACTCGACTTCGCTAAAACCGAGCGACAGGCACGGCGCTCCGTCGGACCACAATTTCGATACGCGTTACGATGTCCTCGCTAACGCAGAGCACATCGATCAGCGCGTCGGAGCAGGTCCGGACGCAATCAACACGAGCATGCCCCCATCCGGCTGGCCTACCCCGAGTGTCGAAGAGAGAGAGAAGCTCAGCGAGTGGCTAGCGTGTCGTCTCGCCGGTCAGCCGGAACCTCTATAACTGCTCGCGTGTACCCTGGACGCTTGCATCACAATGAACAAACGCTCGGATGTGGAGAAGCTGTTGTTTCCCGTGAAAACAAGGGCCGCAGACGTGCCTCGAAAGGGCAAGAGGTTTTGGGGAGTAAATCCCTGAATTCACACAGTGAACTTGCTGCTCTGGGCAGGGCCCAGCGACGAGAGTTTTCCACCTGTGGATGGCCTGTGGAGTACCACTCGAAGGTGGGTGAATGTAGGTGATCTAGTTCAGTAACTACATTGGATCGGCCGCTCCCGAGACCTTGCGCGTGCCGCTCCCGAGACCTTGCGCGCTCCGCTCCCGAGACCTTGCACGCACCGCTCCCGAGACCCTGCGCGCGTCGCGCTATTGAGGGGGTCGGGCGAAGGATCGCTGAGTTCGGCGTGGGCGCTTCCGTGCTCGGCCGCTCCCGAGACCTTGCGCGCGTCGCGCTATTGGGGGGGCTAGGCGAAGGATCGCCGAGCTAGGCGTGGGCGCTTCCGTGCTCTGGTCTCTCCGCTAACTTCACGAGACGTAAGGTCGGGGTGGCGCCGGAGTCTGGTCTCTCCGCTAACTTCACGAAGCGTAAGGTCGGGGTGGCGCCGGAGTCTGGTCTCTCCGCTAACTGCACGAGACGTAGGGTCGGGTGGCGCTGCGCTCCCGAGACCTTGCACGCACCGCTCCCGAGACCTTGCGCGCGTCGCGCTATTGAGGGGGTCGGGCGAAGGATCGCTGAGTTCGGCGTGGGCGCTTCCGTGCTCTGCCGCTCCCGAGACCTTGCGCGCGTCGCGCTATTGATGGGGCTAACCGAAGGATTGGTGAGTTCGGCGTGGGCGCTTCCGTGCTCTGGTCTCTCCGCTAACTTCACGAAGCGTAAGGTCGGGGTGGCGCCGGAGTCTGGTCTCTCCGCTAACTTCACGAAGCGTAAAGTCGGTGGGCGCTGGAGCTCCCGAGGCGTTGGGCGACGGAACTTCGTTCGCTTTGACTCGGAAACGGAGCGTGGGTGGGGCCGGGGTGGCCCCGGGTGGGGGCTATTCGCCGACGGCTTTGCGGAAGCGTTTGGCGTCGGAGAACATGTCGACGTTAGCGAAGATGTAGTGTGCCTTTTGGTCGCGGCCGCCGTCAGCAATGGCGGCGAGCTCGTCGATGGCGGGATCTTCGTAACGGCTCTTCCTTCCGGCTGGGCCAGGCAGGCGATAATAAGCCTCGGGGCGTTTGGAGAGCCCTTGTAGCAATGGATCGCGGGCTGCGAGGCAACCGAGCTCTTCGGCGAGTGTATCGGCTTCCTCCGCTTTCCAGCCGGGGACCTCGAACACGATGCGCTTGTAGGCTGGTTGAATAGCCTTCAAAAACTCTCGTAAATTCGATTTGTTGGTCCGAGTCGACGTGAACTCTGCCGCAGCGGTAAAGACGGCCGTGGTCGCGTTCAATTGGTCGCGCACGCCGGCGAGCCCTTCGAGCGCACTCTGGACGACAGGGGTGAGTTTGAAGCCTTCTAACGCGCATTCGCGAGGGGCGAGCAACGCGAACTCAAAGCCAGGCGGGGCCTCGCGCGCCCACCGCCTTACGGTGCCTTGACCGGGGACAGCGAGATAAGTTTCTTGGATTTCAACGAAGAGGTATTCCTTGAAATAGCGCGTGGCGGGAACCGCGAAGCCGGCGCAACCGACAGTGAACATTGTGGCGCGAACTCTAGCACAAATTAGGTTGGACTGGGAGCCCTGCTGCTCCAAGTCTCGCATCGGGACGAACTGAGCCTCTAGAGCAACCCACGGGCGAGCCAATCGACCCGCTTTGGGCACCGATCGGCCTCAATGGGCTTATATATCACACTCGATCTGGCAACCGATATCGTCGTCGCCGGTGCCGCTCAAGCACTCAGCAACGGAGATGGCCACGGGACCCGCGCTATTCTGATTGCATTCGGCTGACCCGCATTGAAGCGCACACTGGTTGACGTCGTATTCGTCGCCCACGAAGTCGTCGCCCAGATCTTTGAAGCAAGTCAGTATGCAATCGAATTCGCCTTCGACCGTGGTCGACCCGTCTACGAACGAGGTCGAGCCCCAACGGCAAGCCGCGCTGGGCTCGGCGGCGTTGCACGTTTCCCAGGATGATTTACAGCGTTCCGAGAGGCACTGAGTGCATTCGTCGGGATCATCTATGCCCTTGAATTCGCCTTGGGCGGTGCCATCGGCCTGGCAATCGAGTTGATCTCCGGAGCCGGCGCTTCCGCCTGAATTGGTTCCACCGGTCGAGGCTCCTCCGGCTCCCGCTCCCCCTTCGCCGCCGCTCGCCTTACCGCCGGAGCCCTTGCCTCCGGAGCTGGAGCTCTTGCCGCCACTCGAATCATCGTCACCGCCATATCCGCCGAAGTCGCCGTCGGTCGTGATCTCACAACCGGGCAGAGCCAAGATGCCGCCGCTCGCCACGAGGCTGAGGCCGACAAGGAGTTGAAAATTGACGCGACTAAGGAGGGAGGCCGAGCGAGACATGATCGGGATGCTGACGAGTAAAGCAGAAACCGTGCCGAGGGACAGGTTTTCCGTGAAGGAGGAGGGCTTCAGCCTAACTGTTGGATATTGCTTCTTAATCTAAAAGCACGTTCTGGCCCAGCTCGGGCTAGCCGCGTGAACCCGCTGACAAACTTGTCGCGCAAACCCGAGTTTCCGCCGAATCGGCAACACCCAGAGGCCCTCAGCGCCAAGGCGCCGGACCCGGCCTACGGGATGGCCTCAGGAGTCCGACGAGGGCGTCGCAGGAACGCTAGCAAAAAGGACCCGAGCGTCAGCACGAGGTCGGGTACACCTCCGAGTAGCTGAAAGGGCGTTCGCCCCGAGAGCCAGGCCACTTCTTGGCTTTCAGCGGCGATCTCGAACGTTTTGGTTTTCTTCAGAATGCGCCCGTTGGGATCCACGAATCCGCTGATGCCGCTATTGGTGGAGCGGACGAAGAAGCGGCGATGCTCTACGGCGCGGAACACCGAAAGAGCCATGTGTTCCCAGGGTTCGCTGCTATCGCCAAACCAGGCATCGTTGGTCATGTTCACAATCAACTCAGGGTTGTTTGTGTTCATGAGGTCTTTCACAAAGCCGGGCACGATATCTTCGTAACAGATGATGACGGCGATGCGGTGGTTGTTGAGCTCAAGGGGCTCAAGCGTGACGCCCGGCGAAAATCGGCCGGAATTACCCGAAATTTCGTAAAGCTCAGGGTATTTTTCGCCAAACGGCAGATACTCGCCGAAGGCTAGCAGGAAGTGCTTGTCGTAACGGCTGCGGATTTTACCCTTCTTGTCGGTGAGCAGGGCCGAGTTGAAGTAGATGTTGTGCCGTGCGTCATCCACCGGGCGCGAGAGTACGGCACCGAGCAGAGTGGGGACTTTCAACTGTTTGGTCAGCGTCTGCTCGTAGAAGCGGTTGGCGTCAACCTCGCTGATCGCGCCAGCGAGCGATGTTTCCGACCAAACCACGAACTCCGCGCCTTGGTCTCTTAGTTTTTTGGTCAAGCTGACGTGGCGCTGCTTGCCTTCCTCGAGGTTGGTGCGCTTCTCCATCAGCCCCATGTTGGCTTGCACCAACCCCACTTTGATCTTGGGCGCGGCGCGCACCTCCGCATCCACCATGGGCATGCGGATTGCGCCGTAGATTAGGCTCAAAAACAGCGAGCCGAAGCCGATTACCAGAGCGGGCCGAAGCGGGCGCAGAGTTGCCCAACTGAGAGGCAACTTTTCGCGCCGCTGCTCGACGAACCAGAGCACGAGCCGCGAGAGCGCCCAATTGGGTCCGATCAGGGTGAGCGCGACCAGCAGTTGCCCACCCAGTTCTGCGACTTGAAGCAAGATCGGCACGGGTACGGCCGAGCCCGCGAAGGTGAAGGGAAACAGCATGGGCCATGCCGTCTCGCTGGCAGCGAAAGCGAGTACGAAGGCGAGCCCGGCCGGCGGACCAACGAGACTACGGCGAGCGCGCACATACAGCCATCCGAGCAGGCCGAAGCGCACGGCTTGGTAGAGCGAGAGCAAGAACATGAACAAGAGACACAGCGGCAACGGGAAGCCGCTGAAGGTCTCGAGCATGTTGAGTAGCCAGTAGAACCCGAAAAATACCACGACCAGCCCCAGCGTGAGGCCCGAGCGAAAAGCCAGGGCAGGGGTCGCGGTTTCGAGCCACAAGAGCCAGGGGATCCAGGCGACGAAGGCCAGCGGCCATAGGTCGATTCCGGGAAACGAGGCGTAATAAAGGAAGCCAGTCAGCGCCGCCGCGAGGTGGGTGCGCCAAGAAAATCCTAGAAATTTCACGGGTTCAGGGTTTTGCGGACCTTGGAGGTCACGTCGTCGATCTTGAAGGGTTTGGTGATGTAGTGGCGCGCGCCGGCTTGAATGCCTTTGATAGTGTCGAGCGCGTTATCGCGAGCCGTTAGGAAAATGATAGGGACGTTCTTTAGGTGGGGGACGAGCCGCACCTGGGCCGCCACGGCGAACCCGTCTAGAGCCGGCATCATGACGTCGAGGACTAGCAGGTGGGGGTTGATTTGGCCCGCCAAAGTGAGGGCCGCCCGCCCATCGCTTGCGGTATACACGTCGAATTCCTGGCCCAAAATGCGCTCCAAGAGGCGACTAATGGCCGGGTCGTCGTCAGCCACCAGAATACGCTTCCTCGGGGGCGGCTGGCCGCTCAGAGGACCTGCGGTTTGCGAGGGGATGCTACTACCAGCCATGGGGAGGGGAGAACGTCGGCCCGCCACCCCATAGCTCCCTTTCCGGAGGGGCGATAGTTCAAATCTGAAAGGCCGCCGGGCTGGGGAGGGTCGTTTCGAAATGCGGCACGATGCAAAATATTTAACTCATAAAGAATCCGTGGGCGCCTCTCCTGCATGAAAGTCCTTGAACCCACGTCGCCCTAGGGGGATGAACCCGGGGCGCCATGCGTCGCGTGCTCTACATTGAGGATGATCCCGCTAGCCGCCTCCTAGTGCGTAAGCTGCTGACCCCTGCTGGGTTCGAGGTCGTCGATGCCGCGAGCGGCATCGAAGGTATCAAGCGGGCACAAGAGACGCAGTTTGATTTGATCTTGGTCGACATCGCCATTCCCGGCCTGGACGGCTACGAAGTCACCCTGCGTTTGCGCTCGATTCCGCGCTTGAAGGACATTCCTATCATCGCCATCACGGCTGAGGGCAGTCGCAATACGAGCCTCTCGGTGGGCTGCAACGGCTTTTTACAAAAGCCTATCAACGCGCGAACCTTCGTCGAGGTCGTTGAGTCCTATTTAGGCGGAAAACGTGAGGGATTGAACGCCGAGGAATCAGGCGAGCACTTGCGCAAGCAAAGCCAGCGCATCGTCGGACACCTTGAGCAAAAAGTGGCGGAGCTTTCCGAGGCCAACGATCGACTCATGGAACTCGATCAGGCCCGCAAAGAGTTCTATCGAAACATTTCCCACGAGCTATCCACGCCCATGACGCCCATCGTCGGCTACGCGAAGCTCCTCCTCGACGAAGAGCTCGGTGCGCTGAGTCCGGCTCAGGCAAAGGCGCTGCGCGCCCTCAGCCACAGTGTAGAGCGCCTGCGCGGGCTCATTGATAATTTGCTCGACGTAACCGGGATCGAGACAGGGAAACTGCGCTTCGCTAAGTCGCCGTTCCGGCTGGAAGAAGCCGTTAACGAGGCCATCTTGGAGACCCAAGGAATTCGCGCCAAAAAAGGCCAAACATTGCTTTCTGAGGTGCCGCCGGCCCCCAACTATGAGTTGCGCGGAGACAAAGCCCGCGTGGCACGGGCGATTGGCGAGCTGCTCGAGAACGCGACCAAATTCAGCCCTGCCGGCGCTCATGTGGGACTGCGCCTCGGCCCGGCCGGACCAAACGCCTTCGAAGTTGTCGTCGCAGATCAAGGGCCCGGTGTCCCGCCTCATTTCGTGGAGCGAGTCTTCGATCCGTTCTTTCAGGTCGACGGCACGCCGACCCGGGCCCAGGGGGGCACTGGGGTTGGGCTCGCTTTGGTGCGAGGTGTCGCCCGTGGACACGACGGTGACGTCGTGCTCGAGGCGGGTTCGACGCGCATCTCGGAGGTGCTTTTTCCTGGCGCCGTGTTCCGGATGGTGCTCGAAAAGTCGACGAAGTGAGCGCAAACGGCCTCTATTTCGATTGGAATGCGACGACGCCCCTCTCGCCTCGAGTGGTGGCCGAGATGGAGCGCGTTCGTCCTTTCGCCTGGGCCAACCCGGCTAGCGTTCACGGCGCGGGGCGTGCCGCGCGAAATGTGCTCGAGGCTGCGCGGGAGCAAGTGGGGCGCGTGCTTCGGGCTCATCCCAAAGACATCATCTTTACCGGGAGTGCGACCGAGGCCAATCACCTAGCGCTCTCCGGAGCGAGCTCGATTGTGACGAGTCACGTGGAGCATCCTTCCGTCGCCAAGCACGCCGAGTTTTTGAAGGCGGGCGGCCGTGAGGTCAGTTTCATCCCCGTCGAGGCCTCGGGCCGGATTGCTCTGAGCGAGCTCGAGGCTCGGCTGAGCGAGCTTCGTGCAAGTGGCCGATTGGGTCCGCGTCCACTCGTAGCGGTGCAAGCGGCGAACCATGAAACTGGGGTTTTTCAGCCAATTTTGGAGGTGCGAGCCCTCTGTGATGCAGTCGGGGCCGAGCTTCACGTCGACGCGGTGCAGCTCATCGGACGCGGCTCCCTCGAGGTGCTTCAGTATGCGGACAGTCTGAGTTTGGCCGCGCACAAGATCCGAGGGCCGAAGGGCATTGGGGTCTTAGTGGTGCGTTGCGGCAAGAGCCCCAAACCGCTCGGGCAAGGCGGCGCCCAGGAACGGGGTTTGCGCCCCGGCACACAAGACGCGGTGCTCGCGGCGGGCCTGGGGATGGCCGTCGCCGAACTCGATGAGCTGCGCCAAGGCTTTGAGGCCTGTGCGTCGCTGAGAGATCAATTAGAGAGCTGGGTGAAGGCCCGAGGTGGCACAACGCACGGCTCCGGCGCACGTTTGCCTCACGTCAGCAATTTTCGCCTTCCGGGCTGGAATGGGGATGAACTCGTGGCTGCCTTAGACCTCGAAAAGATCCAGGTCTCGGCTGGGAGCGCCTGTGCGGCGGGAACGGCTGAGCCTTCGCCGGGCATCGAGGCCATGCTCGGGCGCGTCGCGGCCGAAGGCGCATTGCGCATCAGCTTGGGTCCCGGGGTAGGGGCGGCGGCCCTCGAGGAATTGCTCACTACACTAGAGAAGCTGGAACGCAGAAGAGGCGGCCCGACTGACGCGCCACGAGTTGTGCCGGCCTGAAGGCTCTGTCAGGGTCCCGCCCCCGCTGCTCAGCGCGAATCAATATGAATCGAATCGATGTTCCTGAGGATCCTTCGCCGGGATCGCACCGCGAGCCCTCGGGAGAAAGCCAGGGGCTCGATGCCAAGAGTTACCAACGGCGCGCCAAAATTGGAACTATCGCGCTCGCTGCCCGCACCGGGCTGATGCAGTTCGTGGTCTTGGGCGGCACCGTGATTTTGGCGCGGCACCTTAAACCCGCTGAATTTGGCGTTTTCGCCATGGTGCAGTTCGTGGTGACGTTGCTCACGCTCTTTGGGGACGGCGGACTCGGCGGCGCGCTCATCCAGCGCACCGAAGCGCCAAGCGAGGTCGCTCTCTCCAGCGTGTTTTGGGCGCAAATGGCGCTCGCTTTTCCCGTTTTGGGGGCCTGTTTGTTAGTTGGGCCGCACCTCACCACGCTTTGGCCCGACATTCCGCCTGGGTCGACCTGGCTTCTGCTCGCGGTTGCCTCGAACTTTTTGCTCACCTCGGCGCGCGTCGTGCCCACGCTGCTGATGGAGCGCGAGCTCCATTTCGTGCGCTTGTCGATCCTCGAAACGGTGAGTTCGACCGTTTTCTATCTCATAGCCGGCATTTTGGCGCTGCGTGGCTTCGGCACCTCGGCGCTAGCGCTGGGCGTTTTTGCGCAAGGGTTGATGGCTTTCGTGTTCGCCTTTGCGCTCCGCCCCTGGCGGCCACGCCTCAGTTTCGACTGGCCGCTGGTGCGCGAGTTGCTTCGCTTTGGTTTGCCCTTCCAGGCTCGGCCGGGGCTGCTTCTGCTCACCAACTCCGTTGTACCGGTGCTGGCCGGTTCACTCTTTGGCAGCCGTGCTGTGGGCATGCTGACTTGGGCGCTCGAAACCGGGTTTTTTCCGCTGACTTTCGTTTACATTTTATCGCGGGTCTCGTTCCCACTCTACAGTCGCTTGAAGGGGTCGCCCGCCGAGTTTGCGACGGAGCTCGAGCGCTATTTGCGCGCCGGGCTTGCCATCACCTTTTTCGTTAGCGGCATGTTCGTGGGGCTGGCTCCTCAGCTTACGGAAGTCATCTATTCGGCGCAGTGGCTCGACGCTGTGCCTCCGTTGCGGGTGTTCGCCGTGGCCATCTGCGGCGGTGTGTTGGCCCAGCTCTTGTCTCCCGCTTTTGATGCGCTCGGTCGGCCCCGACCCGTCATGATCCAGTTGGCCATGAACCTGGTTTTGGTGTGGGGACTTAGTTATGTGTTCAGTTCACACTACGGTGAGCTTGGTTTTTCACTCGCGTACCTCGTGGCCATGACGCTCGGGGTCTTCGTGCTTCGAGCCATGGCCAAGAGCCTCCTGCCCGCCTTGCCGCTGTGGGGCGCGTATCTGCCCGCTCTGGTGAGTGGTGGGGGCATCGCGGCCCTGGGGTGGTTTGCCGGGCCTCGGCTCGTTCAGGGTCCGATGACGCTCATCCTTGCGGTTGTGGTCGAGATTGGGCTCTATGTTGGAGCGCTCAGACTCCTCGGCCCGAAGAGTTTCCAAGCGCTGCTCGAACTCTTGCCGCGTCGCGAACGAGCCTAGTTGCAAGACCTGAATGGGCCTCTGAGATGCTTGGCGCGGGCGTGACTCAAGGCGACCGAATTCTATCTTCTTTGGGCTAGAAGTTACGCGAGATATGAATGCGTAAGTGTTCGATATAACCCAGGTAATACATTCACGACAATTGGGTCAGGGCGCTCGCGGGCGGGTAGCCCTTTTCCTATCCGTCCTTCGACGCGAACGGTGCGAGAGACGGTTCTGAGTGGGCAAACAGCTCCACCTCTTACTCGGACGAGGAGTCGGTCTTCGCTTTCCGCTTGCGACATTGAGCTGCAGCATAGAGCGCGATACCGGCCGCGACGGAGGCGTTGAGCGATTGCACGTAACCGGTGCTGGTAAGGCGAACCAAATCAGTGCAGGCCCTGCGAGTGGCGCGGTTCATGCCAGACTCTTCGCTACCGATGACGAGCACCGTCGGACCCGACAGATCGATCTCATCCAAGTCCTGTGTTGCGTCGGGCGCGAGCCCGACCACGCGCGCGCCTTCGGCGCGCGCTGCCTCCAAAAATCCAGAGAGCGAGCGAACGCGGCACAGTCGCGCGTGCTCGACCGCACCCGCGGAGGCCCGGAAAGTGGCTGGGGTCAGTGGAGCAGCGGCATTCTCAGGAAAGACGACGGCCGCGCCGGCTACGCCGACTGCGCTTCGCACGACGGCCCCGAAATTTTGAGGATCCACGACGCCATCGAGAGCCAGAGCTAGAAAATCGGGCTCCCCAAGTAGTGCAGAGGCTTCGATAAGTTCAATCGGAGCCGCCCAGGCCGCGACCCCCTGATGGCGCGCGCCGCGAGCTAGGCGATCGAGTTCGGCGCGTTCAACCGTTTTTACCAGGACCGCGTGGTCAGCGGCGAAGCGTGACAAGGACTCGAGCCGTGGGTTCGGATCGCGTTCAACCAGGATTTCGGCCAGCGACCCAGCTCGGGCCCGAATCGCTTCGCGTACGGGATTTTGGCCTAGAATCAGCCGCGGCGCGTGGGCTGGCCCTTCCGGGGCCTCCACGGATTCGCGCCGTTCTTGTGAGCGGCGATAGTCGGGAGCGCCACCGTGACGGCGAGGTTCGCGAAAGTTCATGAGCGCGCCTCGAGGACCCGAGCCAGCTCGTCTTTCAAGGTCGTTACGACTGTGAGTGGTTCGGCAGCGTCGCGAATGGGTCTACCCACGACTAACAGATCGGCACCATCTTCAAGCGCAACGCTCGGCGTTGCGACCCGTTTTTGGTCCCCGAGAGCGGCTCCCACGGGGCGGATGCCGGGAGTACAGAGCACAAGGTTTGGCCCAACAGCCTCGCGTACGGCCCGAACTTCTTGAGCGGAGCAAACGAGCCCCTGAACGCCCGAATTCTGAGCCAATCGGGCGAGGCGGAGCACCTGTTCGGTGGGGGGGCTCGGTATGCCGATTTGCGCTAGATCTCCCGCATCGAGCGAGGTGAGGAGGGTCACCGCCAAGATACGTAAACCGGTGCCCTCAGCTTCGGTGCGGCGCGCCGCGCGCTCGAGCATGGCGGGGCCACCCGAGGCGTGCACCGTCAGATACTGAACTCCTAAGCTAGCGGCCGAGGCCACAGCGCGGTCCACCGTTTCGGCGATGTCGTGCAGCTTGAGGTCCAGGAAGACCTCCGCGCCGGTACTTGCGGCGAGGCGCACCATCTCGGGGCCGCCTCGAATGAAGAGTTCGAGCCCAACCTTGAGGCAGCCTACGGCGGGCCCCACCAGGAGTGCACCGGCGCGCGCCTCTTCCACGCTCGGGTAGTCGAGCGCAAAAGCGAGGCGCCCCTTAGCTTGGGCGCGAAAATCACGCTGACTCACAGCGAGCCGCACATGGGATCGCCCGGAGCGCAATCGGGGCCCGAAGGGCGAGGCTTGCCGGCCGGCTTTGCGGCGGGTGCGGGACGAGAGGAGCCGGAAGACGAACCGGTGGGGCGCGAGCCCTTCACGTCGTCTGCGGCCCGAATCTGGGCCTCTTTCGCCAAACGAAGCTTATCTTCAAGGGCAGCTTTCTGCGCTTCGCCCATGGTGGCTGCGTCTTGGAGCGCGTCTTCGAGACGCTTCACGTTTTGATCGGCGCTGGCCTTGGCTTCTTCGAGTTGCGCCTGGAGCGCGTGTTGCATTTTCTCGGCCTCGGCTTTGTCGGACATGTACTTGCTCACGCCGAGCCCACCGCCGACTACCAATACGCCCACAGCCGCGACTACGGCGAGAGTCAGCTTCTTCTTGGAGCGGTCTTGCTTCAGAGCCGCGAGCTGCTGCTCGTGCGACTGCTGCTGCGCCATCGTCTCCATGCGAGCGCGGTGCTCCATCTCCATGCGCGCCTTGTCGAGCTCGGCCTGACGGGCCGCGTCGACCCGGGCTTCTTCTTCTCGGCGACGGAGTTCTTCTTGGCGCCTAGCTTCATCTGCCGCGCGGAGCCTTCGCTCCTCGTCGTCGCGCCGTTGGCGAGCGTCTGCGTCGGCGACCGCCTTAGCCTCGGCTTCGCGATGCGCTTTCTCAGCTTCCTCATCCGCGAGCCGTCCCTCCTCCATCGTCATGAGTTCGTGGAGTGAGAACAGAACTGAGCTTTCTTCCTTTTCGGCCATGATTTGAGAGCTAGTTTTACTAGAGAGGGAATTTTACAGAGAGAACGATGCGGAGCTCAAGACCGAGCTTTTCGACGGAGCTACATGCTAGCACCGATTTTGGCGAGTATCAGCTAGACTGGAACACCGTCAAGAAGTTTGAAGGGAAAGAATTTTCGGGCGCCTTCCGGTTGGCCCGTGCGGAAACTGGGGGGACGACCCGTTCCCGAGCATGTGCTGGGGGGCGAATCTGGAGACGGCGGGCTGTGGCCCAACTTGAGGGACTTGCCCCACTGCTAGTTCATACGCACCAGGGCGGGATTTCGATTTGAGGTTCAAGCGAAAAGGCCTTCGCTGAGTTCTCGCTGCATCCGACCGAGCGTCACTCTTTCCACAGGATTTTCCAGGGATTTTGCTTCAAATCTCGAACCATCTCCTGCAAATCGTCATAGAGAGCTTCATCCATCAACAGGCTGCCAGCCGTGCCGCGGCCCGCTTTGACGTGATCAAGAATGGATTTGGCATCTTCGGTGGCGGTGCGCGCGGTAGTTAGAATGGAGCGCGTATCGCGCGCGGCTTGGCGGAGGGTTTCGAGTTGTTCGGGCTCGGCGAGGACGTGCGATATGGCTCTACCGTCAGCCAAGAGCCCGCGTGAATCTTTCATGACGGGCTCAAGGTTTTCGTCGAGCACCTGCGTGATGTGGTCGAGGCGGGTCAAAATGCGCTGAATACGGGGGCCGGTGACGTACTGCTCTTCGACGTTGGCAATAAGCTCTTCAGCGTGCGTTGCCATGGATTCGGAGCGCTTGAGGAGCGCGCCCACATCTTGCCCGTGCTCCTGAAAGAGCTGGCCCGTTCCGCGCAGGGTGAGATGGAGACCGTCGATGGTCTCGCCGATTTGCTTCTCTCGACCGACGGCGCCTTGGTAGGCGCGATGTAGGAGATCGTAACCTTCGCCGAGAAGCTGATCGAGGCGAGGCGGCGAAACGCCCGTCACCGTGGAGTCTGCTGGCAGAAGAGGACGCGAGGGAGAGCCGGGATCCACGGCCAAATGCATCTCCCCGAGCACGCCTTGCGCAGTTACGAAGAAGACCGCGTCGTCGTGGATGGCGTCTTGGAACTTCGACTCGATGGCGACCGTGACTACGACGGCCGCTGTGCTCACGGGGGCTGCGGCTCCCTTCGGCTTGTCGGTGCTCTTCGGTCGGCGAAACTCGATGGCGTTGATGCGTCCGACGCGCAGACCGGCGATACGCACGGGGGAGCCCGTTTGAAGGCCGCCTGGGTTTTCGAACTCGACGAAGAGGCGAAAGGTCGGCTGCAAGCTGAGCCCGCCCATCACCATGACGAAGCCGATCAGGAGCACAACCGAGAGCGCCATCAGCGCTCCCACCTTCATTTCCATCGATCTTTGGCTCATGTCGTCTCGAGCGGGCCCGCTGGATTGCCGTGGATGAATTGAACGACGATCGGATCCGGCAAGGCTAAGAGCTCCGCGGGCGTGCCGCTGGCGCGCACCTTACCTTTGTACAGCATAGTCACCCGCTCAGCGATGCTGAAGATGCTAGCTAGATCGTGGGAAACGACCAAACAGCCCGTACCGCGCTCCTTGGCGAGGCCCGCAATCAAGCGATCGACACGACGTGCGCTGAGGGGATCGAGGCTGGTTGTTGGCTCGTCGAAGAGCACGAAGTCGGGCGAAAGCGTTAAGGCTCGCGCCACAGCGACCCGCTTACGGAGGCCATCGCCGAGACGAGAGGGCAACGCGTCACGGTAGGTTGTCATTTCGACTTCTTCGAGTAGCTCGGCGGCGCGCTTCTTGGCGTCTAGATCGCTCATCTTGAAGTGCTTCCGCAAGGGTAGGGCCACGTTGTCGAGGCAGCTCATGGAGTCGAACAGGGTTGCGTGCTGGAAGACGAGCGCGCAGCGCTTGCGCACGTCGTAAAACTCGCGCTCAGAAAAGCGCGTGATATCGACGCCGTCGAGGTGCACGCTGCCCGCATCGGGTTCGAGTAATCCGACCAAGTGCTTCAGCAAGACGCTCTTTCCCGCGCCCGAAGTGCCAATCACGAAATGAATCTCGCCGCGGCTGATCGAAAGGTCGACTCCATCCAAGATCACCTTGTCTTGGAAGCTCTTTTTCAGTCCGCGAAACTCAATCATGGCCTGTTAGAATTTCGAAAGCGGCGCCGATTACGAAGCCGAGGATAATGACGGCTAAAGATGAGCTCACGACGGCACGCGTCGTTGCGTCTCCTACGCCCTGGGAGCCACCTTTGGTTTGGAGCCCCGCGTGCGCACTGAAGAGCGGCACCGCTAGGCCAAATGCGACGCTTTTGGTGAGGCCCATGCCGATATCGATTGGGTCGATGAAGCGGGGGTCGAGGAACGTGACGGGGTTGATCTCAAAGGCCCAGAGTCCCGTTAATAGCCCGCTACCGATGGCTGTTGCGCCCCCGACGACCGTGAGGAGCGGGGTATAGACGAGGCTCGCCACGATGCGCGGGGCGACGAGGGTCACGACTGGATCGGCATTGGAGAGCCGAAGCGCGTCGAGTTGATCGGTGACCTTCATTCCGCCGAGTTCAGCCGCGATGCCCGCGCCCACCCGGGTTGCGAGCATGAGCGCCGTTAGCGTGGCGGCGAGATCGCGCGTGAGAATTTCTAAGTAGCTGGCGCCGATGGTGCTGGTGTCGGGTACTACGCGCAGGGCTTGCAGGCCCGCTTGGTAGACCAAAATCGCCCCGACAAAGGCCAAAACCACCATCACGAAAGGCAGCGAACCGATGCCTTGTTGATCGATTTGAGCGGCCACCGAGCCCTTCTCCAGACGCCGCAGAGCCGCAAAAACGGCGCGGAGAGTCCGACCCACGCCCGCGTTCTCTTCATCGGGTGGCAACACGAAACCAGGTACCACTTCGGCGAGGCGCGTCGCTTCTGCGCGCGGTGGCACCGAAGCGCGCGAGATTTGCTCGCGAGTGGAGAGAGGACCCATTTCTCGGCTCATGCTTAGAACGACTCCCTGGAAGCAAAGGATACCAGAGCATCGAACAGAAAGATGATGAGCGCGCTTCCCACCACACTCTGGTTCACCGCTCTGCCTACGCCGGGTGCGCCGCCGCTGGCGTGGAGCCCGAAAGAGGTGCTGGTTAGCGCGATGACCACGCCGAAGAGAGCCGCCTTGACCAAGCCTTGGAAGAGATCAGGGAAGCCGAGTAGACCACCGACCAGGCCGTTCCAAAACGTCACGGGATGAACCCCGAGCAGAGCGAAGCCAGTGAGCGCCGCGCCCCCGAGCGCGATGCCCATCGCTAGCAATGTGCCGAGCAAGGTCGTTAGGATGATCGCAATGACGCGGGGTGCGATCAAATAACCCGCAGGATCGATGGCGAGCGCACGTAGCCCGTCGACTTGCTCGGTGACGGTGAGCGTGCCGAGTTCAGCGGTATTGTTGCTCCCGGCGCGTCCTGAGATCATGAGGCCCGTCAAAACGGGCCCCACTTCGCGCAAAATGCCGAAGCCTGCGCCCCAACCGAGCAAACCGTGAGCTCCATAGCGAGTGATGAGTGGCGCCGACTGCACCACCATAATTCCACCCACGAACACGGCCGTACCGACGATGACGGGGATCGACGCTACTCCCAGGCGAAAGAGCGAACGTCCGAGTTCGCGAACGTCGACCTCGCCGCGCGCGGTTGCGCTGAGCGTTGCAAAGAGCACCACTCCGAGCCCGCCAAGGCTCGCGAGCGCCGTGCTGATGGCACTCTTCAAGAAGAGCCTCCTTTGGTTTTCGGCGCGTCGCTAAGAGGCGCCGATGGGTTCAAAAAGCTTGGAGCCGAGTTCGGATTGGATAACGGAGGTTCGCTGGGGGCCGGAACGCTCCAGCTTGGCGCACTCGGGGGCGCGCTCGGTTGCGAGGCCGGCGGAGGTGTGTTCGGTCGAGGAGTTGTCGGCGCATTCGAACCCGGCCCGAGTGGAGGGATACTCGAGGGAGCTGGCGGAAAAGCGCCTGGATTCAGCGAACGCTCCGTCACAGGGGGATCGAGTGATACCCAGGGCAAAAGAGGGGATAGTGCGTCCAACTTCGGCGCGCTGCGATGGGGCGCGTTCAGGACGCGGGCGAGCAAGTCAGAGCCTTGCAGAGTGGGGGGCGGAACCGAATCGAACTCGGGGCGCGGCATCTCCCACGAGCTGACTAGGATTTTCTCGCCGCTCACCGCGCTCGCGGCTCCTCCACCTAGAAATTCAGCGACGAAAGGGTGCTTGGCCCGGGGTACATCGGCGGGCGAACCGGCGAAGAGGGTCCTGCCTTCGTGGACGAGCACCAGGCGATCCACGACGGGTAAGAGGCGCTCAACGTCGCTCGAGATGACCACGATAGTGGCGCCTATCGACTCTTGCTGCCGGCGAAGCAGCGCGAACGTGCGGCTTGAAGTCACCGGATCGAGCCCGGCCGCAGGCTCGTCATACAGCAAATATTCGGGGCGATGGATCGCGGCGCGCGCGAGTCCCACGCGACGTTTTTGGCCACCGGACAAGCCCTGGACCCGCCGGCTTTCGAAGCCTGAGAGCCCCACGGTCGCGAGCGCTTCGGCCACTCGCTCGGCTATCTCAGTCGCGTCTTTGAGTCCACGCCGCACGAGCGGAAAGGCGATGTTATCAAATACGTTGAGGTGATCGAAGAGCGCGATGTTCTGGAAGGCCATGCCGAGGCGCGCTTGGAGCTGGAGGCGCTCCGTGTAGCTCGCGCCGACCATCTCTTGGCCGCCAATACGGACACTGCCTGCATCGACATCGACCAGGCCAGCGATGGCGCGAATGAGGAGACTCTTGCCTGATCCGGCAGGACCCACCACGCCGAGGATGCCGCCGTTCGGCACCACGAGCTCAATTCCACGCAGCACCGGGCGCTCGAAAGACTTGAATAAGCGCTCGACGCGGATCACCGTAACCTAACGCATACTACGACGCTTCTCTGCGCCACCCTAGGGGTGAGTGGTCGAGTCTCAGCGAACCTAAAAGCTAGTGCGGGTCACGTCGAGTTTGGGATGACTGGGAAAGCTCATGCCGCGCACACGCGATGAAATGCACGAGGAAATTCCTGGATTTCTCGGGCTGGTGGTGATGGTGACGCCCACGGCGCGCCCGTTCTGGACGGCCGCACACACATTGACGCTCATGCTGTCGGGCACTCCGCACGAGTTCAAATAGGCGCCATTTCCTAGCACCCGTTGGAACTGACCGGCGGTGAGGTCGGCCACGTGCTTTTCACCCATCTTCATCTCCTCGACATAGGCGTTTTGAGCCGCTTCACAGCTCATGCCCCCGCCGAGTTGGGGGAAGCCGCCCGAGGTGCCCACGACGCGTCCCCCGCCGCCGCCGGCCTTGCCCTTCTTCGACTTGATGCCGGCCTCAGATTCAACATTGGCCGCGACCTCTTCGATCACGGCGATTTTGTCGTTCTTCTCGCCGCGCTTTTTCAAGATGAAGGCGCCGACTCCGAGCAAGATGACAAGCAAAGACAGAGCGAAGAAGACGGTCTTGCCCCGCGTGCTGCGGGATTCGGCGATAGTAGCCTGAACGAGCGCGGCTTTCTCAGCCTTCTCGTGGCGATGGAGGCGGGCGTGGCGAGCGAACGCTCCGAAGTCGGGATGAGTAACGAGGGGAACGGCTTCCTGGCTGCCGACGCGGAGTTGGTCGTCTTCTTCGAAGGCGTGGCTGGCGATCTGTTGCAGGAGCTCGACGGCGCGAAAGGGGCCGTGGTCCATGCCTTGACGAACCACCATGTAGCGCGGGGCGAGGTCAGCCTCGAGGCGCGCCTTGATGGAGTGCAAGTCGTCTTCGTGGTGAGCGGTGGGTGGTGGCGGGGCTGCCGCATGCACCTGCACGACGGGGCGGCCCGGTTCGGGGGCCTTGGGCATGAGCGACATCGAGACGTCGATATCGAAGCTCGTGACCATGGCCGGCCGTGGAGCGTCGCCAAGGTTCGCTAAGTTGGGCGACATGCCGGCGAAAGCGCGTTGCTGATGAATTTGGTAGAAGGCTTGAGCTAGCGCGCGTAGGTCATCCGGGCGCGTGGCCGGATTTTGGCTGAGTGCCATGCTGAGCACGGTGTCCAAATCGCGCGTCCAACCGGGCACGAGTTCACTGAGCGGCATCATGGAAGGACCGACGCTGCCGAGCGTCACGAGTTCGTAGAACATCGCGCCGAGTCCGTAGACCGAGGCGCGCCCCGTTCCAGGTTTAGAGCCCATCGACTCAGGGGGCAGACACAGCCGATCCCGCGGATCCCGCGGCGGTTCCGCTGAGCTCGGGCTGGCGTGATAGTGACCGTCTTGGCCCAGGTAGAGCGCGCTCGGGTAGACGAAGAACGCGTAGCCGGCCTCGTGTTGTGCCGCGAGTTCGAGAGCTAGCGCGCCCACGATGGGCACCGCTTCGTCGACGCTGAGTGGCTGGCCCGAGGCCCGGTGCATCTCAATTCTTTGGCGGAGGGTACTTTCGGGGGGGCTTTGCATTGCAGAGGACCTAGCTTCCGAGAGAGAAGCGGCTGGTTCGCGGTTCCCTCTAGGGGGGAAGGGTGGGTTTTCCGACGACTTAGGGCGCTCTGCCCAGGGGTTGGCCACTTCGTATCAAAAAGCGGACGACGTTGCTACAGTGAGGGTGTAAGTGATAGGGTGACATAGCCAATGGATCCCCGACAACTCGAGGTGCTCGCGAAAAGACTGGGCCAAAATCCCGGTGACGCTGAAGCCCTCAACGAAGCTTATAGTCATGGTCAAACCGACCCGCGCGGCTACGCGGTGTTCCTCGAGAAGGCTGGGGCGAGTTCCGTCGAGCCAGAGAACGCGGCTCACTGGTACGTGGAGGCTGCCCACGTCTGGCTATCGAGTTTGAGTGACGCGCATCGTGCGGTGCGCGCGTTGATGTCCGCCGTGGATAAAGATCCAACTCACGAGGTGGCAGCGGAGCGACTCGCGGGAATTTACCGGGAAAAGGGCGATTTGAAGGGTGTCGTCGCTTTGCTCGACCGCAGGGCCAAGCTTCTCGAAAAGCTCGTGCCGAGCAAACCAGAGCTTGCCGATGCGTGTTCGGCCGTGCTCATCGAGTTGGCGCAGCTCCAAAAGGATGAACTCGGTAAACCGGAGGGCGCGCTCAGCGCCTACAAGAGGGCCATCGCCGTCAATCGGGCGGACTCGTACTCCATCTATATGGCCCGAGAGCTGTATAAGAGCGAAGGCCGCTACGCCGAGGCAATCCCGCTTTTTTCGGCTGAACAGAAGCTCTTAGAGGGAGACCGCGAGCGGGCGCTGGCCCTTTATCAGGACGAGATCGAGGTCTGCAATTTGGCCCAGGATCGCGCGGGCCTGATGCGGGCCCTGCGGGCGGCGCTGCTGCTCGACGAAGATCCGGATCCGTCGCTCAAGCAGCAGCTAGGCGCGGTGATCTTGGAGCGCATTCAAGGCGGCGAGCGTGTTTCTGCCGAAGAAGCACACGAGGGCCGTGACTTGTTCGTGAGTCTGGCCGAGACCTACGACGGCGATTATGGCCTTTCGTATGCCTCTTGTGCGCTCGGCTGCGACGCCACCAGCGATCGGGCTTTGCAGCTCGCGTTCTACTATGCCGAGCCGCTCGGACGCCTGGAAGAGACCGCTACCTTTGCCGCTGGGTACCTGACCAAGGCGCCAGAGGGTGTCATGAACCGCGAGGCGCGCAACGTTCTATCGAAGGCGCTCGAAAGCACCTTTGATGACGCCTGGATCGCCGCCATCAAGCCCCCGAAAACCTTGCCCGCGCTCGATCGGGCTGAAGCTTGGGTCGAAGTGGGTCGAGCGTACGCGATCCACGCTAAGAAAATTGAAGCCGAAAAAGCCTACCGTGAGGCGAGCTTCGCTGTGCCTTCGCAGCCCGACGCGCTGGGCTACTTAACGAGTTCGTATCGGGAAGGTGGCAAGCATCGGGAACTGGGTGAGCTCCTCGGTCGCGCCGCCAAAGACGAGCAGGCTTCGCCCGATGATCGGATTAGCTGGCTCGAGGAGCTAGCTCTGCTTTGCGAGGGTCCGCTGCGCGACGTGAACGGGGCCATTGAGGCCCGACGCCAGTTGCTTTTGCTCGACCCTTCGGACGAAATCGCGGCCGATCAGCTAGAGGCCACTCTGACCGAGGCCAAGCGCTGGGATGACCTCGCCGAGCTGCTCCGCAGGCGCGTCGACTTTGCGAGCGACCTCGAGGTCAAGCTGGATCGACTGAAGAAGCTGGTCGTAATCGAGCGCGACAAGCGCAACGACAAGCCCGCCGTCGCTTCGACGTTTGCTAGTCTCGCGAGGCTCGAACCCGAGGACATCGATCACACGCAGGGGGCGCTCGAGTATTATCGATTGATTGGTCGCCGCGACGATTCTATCTCGCTCCTGAACGAACTGCTTCGCGAACGAACCAGCGAAGAGGCGCGCGCTAAATATAGCGAATGGTTAGGCGACCTCTACTCGCTTGAACAGCAGCCCGAGCTCGCGGGCGCCGCCTTTGCTGAGGCAGCGAGCATTTTCCAAGCTGCTACGCTGTGGGAAAAAGCCGAACAAGCCTTCGTCGAGGCCAAATTGTGGGAGAAGGCGGCCGGGGCCGCGCAATCCCGAGCCGACTTGGCACCTTCGAGGCTCGAGAAGGCTGCGATCATCGAGCGTGAATCTGGGTATCTGGAGCGTCTCGGCGATGGCGCAGGCGCCACGGCCAAGCTCTCAGACGCGGTGCGGTTAGCTCCCGTGCGGCACGAGCTCGCCCAGGCGCTCGAAGCGCGCTTTCGAGCTGAAGGCCGCTTGCCGGACTTGGCTGAGCTCTTGCTCGAACGTGCCCAGGTCCCGGAACTCCGCGAGGAGCGTGTGGGGCTCCTTCGTCGTGCTGCAGAAGTCTTGCAGAAAGAGCTGAGGGACCTCGAGGGTATGCGCAGCGCGCTCGCGCTCTTGCTCGAGTCCGGCGAAGACGTCGAGGCGCTTCGTACGCTGGCCGAAGATGCCGAAATGCTCGGCGATCTGGGCCCGGCCATTGACTACTATCGCCGGCTCGAGGCGCTTCTCACCGGCCCCGAACGCGCCGCGCTCGCCCATCGTATCGCTCAGCTCATGAGCGATACCGGGGATGACGTGGGAGCGCTCGAGCAATACGACATCGCGCTGGGTGTTCACGCGGGGGATATCCAAGCTCTCACGCAAAAAGCCAAGCTGCAGCTCAAGGTAGGCGATGCCGCCGGCAGCAGTAAAACCTACCGCACGTTGACTGAGCTCAGCTTTGGCGAAAAGAAGCTCGAGTTTGCGCACGAGCTAGCGCGCTTGATGCAGCATGAGCTCGACGATGCCAGCGGCGCTATCGAAGCGCTCGAAATCGTGATCGAGCTCGACAAGGAAGATCTCGAATCAGTCGCTAAATTGGCTGAACTTTGCGAGAATCTGGGGCGTTTTCGCGACTTTGTTAAGTATCAACAGCAACTCGTCGACGTGGAAGGGGACGAGGAAGAGGCCGCCCGCATGGGGCTTCGCCTCGCCGATGTGCTGGTTGGCGAGCTGGGCCAGCGCGAGCAGGCCATGAATGTGCTCGCGCCCTTTGCCCGTGAAGGTGTGGACGACGCGCGGGCCTTCTACATTCGGCTCGGCGACGAGCTTGGCCGTCCGGGAGAAGTGGCCGTCGCTCTGCGTGAGTGGCTCAAAGACGCTGCCCCTGGTCCAAAGCGAAATCACGGACTTCGCTCCGCGTTCGATCGCTTTGTGATCGCTGGCAATACCGAGGATGCGCGCGATATCGGCGTCGAGCTCGTGCGCATGAAGGGTGTTGACCTGGAGGTCGCGCACAAGCTTGAGATCATCGCCACCAAGAGTCGCGACGTGGAGGGTTTGCGTGCTGCGTTTGCGGCACTAGCTCGGGAGGCGCAGGGCGCAGCCAAAGCAGAAGAATTTGTCCGCCAAGCGGAGCTGCTACGTGGGATGGGGGTCGCCGTGAAAGACGCCATTTCGCACGGCGAACAGGCGCTCGGGCATGTTGGAGCGGCCGATGCGGAACCGTACCTAGCCCGGCTGGCCGAGCTGGGCGAAGAAGCTTCCGACAAGGTCGCGGTCTATGAGCGGCAAGTGGGGCGATGTCGGTCCTTGCCGGAGCGTCAAGCCGGCCTGTGTCGAACGGCTGAGGTCGCGCTCAGTCATGATTTGCGGGAAAAGGCCCTCGATTGTTTGGCGGTGGCGCTCCACGCCGTGCAGTCCGAGGCTGATCTGCTCGAAGAGCTCCTGTTCGAGGTGCGCAGGCGTGATGAGCTCGGCGGTGGACAGGGCATGCGCTTGGCCCTGCTCGATATTCTCGATGAGGCGGGCAAGGGGCTTCGCGACGGCGGCGAGACTCGTTCGCGTATCCTGCGTCGCGCGGCGGAGCTCGCGTTTGGAGAGCTTCGAGATGGCCCGCGTGCACTCAACTTCTTGCGCGAAAGCTTGATTGCCCGCGCAGGCGAGGAGACGCTCGACGCGCTCTTGAGCATTGCCGGCGAGTTGAACGACCTCTCCGCGGCGGACGCGGTGATCGAGGCCACGCTGGGCGAGGTTCATGACGGGCCGCTGGTGCGTATGCTGCTTCGGCGCCGCTACGAATTGCGCAAGAATCAGCTCGCTGACGCAGCGGGAGCGGCCAGCGATCTGAAGCGCCTCTACGAGCTTTCACCCGGTGAAACCGAGGTCGCTGAGCAGTTGGAGCAGTACTACCAGGAAGCTCACGATATGAGGGGCTTGGCGCAGCTCTATGAGGATCGAATTCTGCGCAGTCGTGATGCGCTGCTTCGGGTCGAGCTCTCTCGCAAAGTGGCTGTGCTCTGGCAGGATGAACTTAAAAATCCCCGTGAAACGGCGGATGCGTGGCGTCGCGTGCTCCGGCTGAACCCTTCGGACGTGGAGGCCAAAGAGCTGCTCGAGAAGGCCAAGCTCGAGATGCGGAAGGTCACCGCTGCCGATTTGCTCCGTTCGGAAGAGGTAGAGCGGCAAAGACTGCTCGAACTCGAGCAGGAAGGAGCTGAAAAGCGCAAATCCGCCGAGGAAGAGGCCAAGCGCATTCGGCGCGAAAAAGAGGAGAAGCTGAAAGGGCGTCTCCGCGAATCGCTCCCGCCACCGCCACCCGTGAAGGCGGACTTACCCGACGAACCCGAACCCGAACCTGTTCAAGAGGCGCCCGCGCCGCCCGAGGCTCTAGCTACGGCGGAGTCGGCACCAGTTGCGGACGCTTCGAGCGAAACTGTGACGGGCCACGGCGCGCCCGCCGCCGAGCCGGTGTCGACCGAATCGGCATCGACCGAATCGGCATCGACCGAATCGGCATCGACCGAGCCGGTTTCCGAGGAGCTTCCCCCGAGCCACGATCCCTCACCCGAAGCGGAGACTAAGGAACCAGCCCAAAAGCCGCTCGAGCCGATGGAAACAGCTCCGACTGTGCCAGCCGTGCCGCCTGCACGGAAAGAGGCGAGCACCATGGAGCTCAGCCCCGAACAAGCGAAACAGTTGCTCGAGGCAGCGGCGCTCAGCGAGCCGCCTGATTCGGACGAAGACACCCGCGTTCGCGGCGCGAAGGATGGGCCCTCTTCGGAGCTCGATGACGAGGTGACCACCCTCTTCAAGTTTCCGAGCGATCACGACGAAACCCCGCGCCCGTCTCGTGTCGATGGCTTGGAGAGTGGCATAGAGACATCTCCGACGGCGCCTCGGCCTGTTACCGAGGCAGCGACAGACGTCCCCGATGAGCCCGCGGCCCCTGCGAGCGGGGAAATCGAAACACCCGCGGCTGATGCGTCCGAGGCGATCGACCGGAGCGAAGTGGGCGACGATGAACTCGATGACGCCTCCGAAGAGGAGGCCGTTACCGATCTCGATGGCGACTTCGGCGACGAACCGGAGCTGCCTCCACCCCCGAGTCTGCCGCCGCCGCTGCCCGGGAAATCGGCACCGCGCTCGTCCGGGCCGGCGCCCTTGCCCCAGGCCTCGGCGCCTGGCCGCGGAGGCCCCCCGCCGTTACCGCCTTCGGCCTCTGTCGCCTCGCCGGGTCGCATACCGCCGCCCCCCCCAGGGAAAACGGCACGACAGGCCGTAGGGACACCTCCGCTTCCGAATAAGAAGCCACCGCCGCCCCCTGGGGGCAAAAAACCTCGATCCCCGAAGAATTGAGGGACTAGGTTCGGGCGCGAGCCGCTGGGCGGCTCGTGCGATGAACTAGCTGACAGGACCCTTCAAGATCGGTAGGGACCGGCCGAGCAGGAGCGGGCGATTTCGGGGACCATGTCCCGCCGGCAAATCGGCGAATACGGGCAGCGGGAGCGGGGCGAGGCGCTCCTTCAGTACATCGAGCGTCGGGACATGAAAGCGACCGGGTGAACACTCCCAGAAGTCTCCGAGGACCACCGCGCCAAGCTCGTCGAAAAGGCCGGCGCGACCGAGCGCGGTCAGCATGCGATCCACGCGGTAGCTCGTTTCGCTCACATCTTCGAGGAGTAGCGTGCAGCCAGAGGCTAGGGAAGCTGCGTGCGCTGCGGCCTCCGCGAAGAGGACCGTCAAGTTACCACCTAGGAGCGGTGGGAGCTCGGGACCCGAGAAATCGTGCGCGGGCGGGTTCAAGGGCGTGAGCACTGCGGAGGCGGGTTCGGCTCCTTCGAGGAGCGCGAAGGTCTGCTGCAGATCTTCTTGGGGCAAAGCCGCGAGACCCGTCACATTGGAGGCATGCAAGCTACAGATGCCGTGCTGATTCAGTCTCAAGTGCAATACGGTTGCATCTGAGAAACCCACTAGCCATCGGGGCCGCGAGGCCCAGTTCTCTAATTCGAGCTCTGGCGCGATACGGCTGAGCCCGTATCCGCCGCGCGCCATCCAGATCGCGTCTACCTCGGGCGCGTTGAGAGCGGCCTGGAGCTCTTCTTGCCGAACTCTGTCCGAGCCCGCTAGGAAACCCTCACTGCGGCCGAGGAGCGCCCGATCCCACTCCACCGTGTAGCGGGCCTCGAGCAGGGCAATGCCGCGCAAGAAGGACTCGACCTCGAAGGGGCCCGAAGGGGCCACCACGCGCACGACGGAGCCTTGGCCGAGCGGCTTTGGGCGAAGAAAACTGCGCGCCCCGCTGTGGGGAAGGGCGCTCGCCGGTTTTCGAGGGACTTCGGGGCTCATACGTTGGGGGACGTGCCCATCGTCAACGCTGGACCGGGTCGTGTCAAAGCACGCTGTACGGAATGGCCCTAGCTGGGCTAGCTTCCCCCGTCCTCTCTTATGGCTAAGTCGACCGCCCTCGCTCGCTTGCGCGATGCCGCGCTTCGCTCGGGCGTCCCGCTCGTTTCGCGTGCCATCGACGTTACTCGGAAGCGCGCCGAAGATTTTTCGCGTCTCCTTTTGGGCGACGACTTTCAGGACCGCGTGGAATGGCTGAGGCGCCGCTATAATTCGCACGGAGGCGACCCATTTGGGCTCGATCCAGAGGTGGCCAAGGGCGCCGTCACCGTCCTCTCTTTTTTTCACCGTCTCTACTTTCGTACCGAGAGCCACGGTCTCGACAATATCCCCACTTCGAAGGCCATCCTGGTGGCCAACCACTCGGGGCAGATCCCGATTGATGGCGCTATCATAGGTAGCTCACTTTTTCTGGATCCGAGCCCGCCGCGCGTGGTGCGCGCGATGATTGAGAAGTGGGCTATATCGTTGCCTTTTGCCTCGACCTTTTTCAACAAAGTGGGGCAAGTGGTGGGCGTGCCCGAGAACGCACGGCGCCTCTTGAATATGGACGAGCTTTTGCTCGTTTTTCCCGAAGGCGTGCGGGGCATCGCTAAACCTTTCGCTCGGCGTTACGAGCTCCAAGAATTTGGGCTCGGCTTCATGCGCCTCGCCATCGAAACTGGCGCGCCCATCGTGCCGGTAGCGGTCATCGGCGCGGAAGAGCAGTACATCAACCTCGGCAACCTAGAGTGGGCCGCGCGCCTGCTCGGTATCCCGGCTTTTCCGGTAGTTCCGCAGATTTTGGTGCCCGGTGGGCAGCTCCCCCTGCCAACTAAATACCGCATCTATTACGGCGAACCGCTCCGGTTTGGGGGTGACCCTCGGGCCGACGATAGCGTCATCCGAGACAAGGTTTGGCTCGTCAAGCAATGCATTCAGGATATGCTGAGTCGCTCTCTCTCTGAGCGACAGCGCGTCTTTACCTGAGCCAGCCAGAGCCCCATGTTGCAGGACGAACGACTCGAACGGGGCGCTATCCTCGTTACTGGCTTTCAAGGGCGCCTCGGCCTTCGCTTAGTGCGAGCCCTGCACCGTACGCGGCAAGTCGTAGGGCTCGACGCGCGTTCGGGGGGCGCGCTGCCCGCTGATATCAGCAATTTTGCCCTCGATCCGCTGCGCAGTGCCGCCAACCAGGCATTTCGCTTGCATGAGCTAGGCGCGATCGTCCACCTCGGTTTCATCCCCGAACACGTACGCAGCGCAGAAGAACGGCACAGCTACAGCGTGCGGGCGCTGGAGCGAATCTTTGAATACGCAGCGCAGTTTCAGATCCCCAAAGTAGTCTTGCTGTCGAGCGCGACCGTATATGGTCCGCGCGCCGACAATCCTCAATTTCTAACAGAAGCGGCGCCGCTCCTCGGTGGAGCGCGTTCGGCAGAGCTGCGCACCCTGGTCGAGCTCGACATGCATGCTCAGTCCCATGCTTGGCGTTCGTCGGGCACCGAAATCGTCATCCTGCGTCCCGCGCACATTCTTGGAACCGTGCAGAACGCCGCCAGCAGTTACTTGCGGTTGCCGGTCGTACCCACGTTGCTTGGCTTCGATCCGATGCTGCAAGCGGTGCATCAAGAGGACGTAGTGCGCGCCATCTTGCTCGCGCTTCGGCCACAAATAGCCGGGATTTATAACGTGGCCGGGCCGCCGGCTCAGCCGCTGTCGCGCGTACTTCGTTTGTTAGGACGGAAAAGCGTCTCTATCCCGCACGCTCTCGCACGCCAGGCGCTCGGTGGGCTCTTCATGGCTCGCTTGAGCCGTTTTACGAGCGACGAACTCGATTTCATTCGATATGTATGCATGGTCGATGACTCACTGGCTCGAAACAAACTCGGCTACGAGCCCGCCTACAGCCTCGAACAAACCCTAGCCGTGGTAGACGAAGCGCGATGGGTGCCATGAACGACGTTGCCACGAACCACTTAGCCGGCTCGGGATTTGCGCTGCTACGGAGAGGCTGTTTGGCGCTAGCTCTGCTGGCCCTCTTCGGGTGCGGAGCCGCCCAGTCGCACGACAAACGCTTGCCGCCTCCCGAATACGAAGAAGTGCCGCTCCCGCCGTATGCGCCGGAACAGCCGAAAGACCCGCTCGCAGCTCTGCTCAATCAACCCGCTGCAGACCCACCCGCTGCAGACCAGCCTGCCGCGAACGAACCCACTGCGAACGTCGCTCCCTCGACGCCCACGCCCGCTCGGGCTCCTGTGGCGCCATCCGCTGATTCGCCTTCATCTCTTGAGCCAGCGACTGAACCGGGTGAGCCAGGCGCCGCAGACGCGGCTGCGCGCTAGTTAGCGAACCGCGTCTGTTTCTCGCTAGCGAGGCACAGGGAAGGGATGTTCTGGGTTGGGCGGCTCCCAACGTTGACTCGGCGCCGGCTCGCCGAGGTTTGGCTGTTTCGCTGCAAGCTGCACGGAGCAGGCGCTCCATACAAGTCGGCTGGGCGACGTTAAAAAGCACTACAAACCTCGACTCTTACAGACCAGACTTGACCAGCGTCGAAATCCGAGCAGTCTCCGAGACCCCCTAAGACCTATGGCAAAGAATTCGCCCGCCGAAAAAGCCGCTCCGTCGACCGAAGAGTCGAAGCCGCTCGGCCGTAAGCTCGCCCTCTTGGCTGCCCAAGCTGGTATCGACAAGAAGGCCCTCGGCATCGAGATTATCGATGTGGTAGGTCGGGTCGACTATGCCGACTACCTCGTACTAATGACGGGTACGAGCGATCGGCACTGCGCCGCCATCGCCCGTGGCGTGGAGGAAGATCTGACCAAGGCTGGGCACAAAGCGCTTTCAGTCGAAGGACTGCCCCAGGCCAACTGGGTCCTCATCGATCTTTTCGATATTGTGGTTCACGTCTTCTCGGAAGACAGCCGCAACCTTTACGATTTGTCCGGCTTGTGGATCGACGCGAGTCGGATTCCGGTGCCGACGCGCACCGCCTCGACCCCGCAATTTCAGGCTTAATCGGCCTTAGCGCCGGGTTAGGCTTCATAGCCGGGATAGGTCTAGTTCAGGGGCAGGCCTCGTTGGGGCCCGCCCGCACTTTTGGTTGAGTGGGCCTCGGGAGTGCCGTGGAAAGGCGAGCGAATTTTGGCACAGAGGTCGCGAAAATCCAGGGCCGATGAGCCCGCCCCACGTTTGCCGCGCGGAGCCGAGGCGTCGTGAAAGTTACGATTTTAGCCGCTGGCAAAATCCGTGAGAAGGAGCTCCGAGCAGTCTGTGACGACTACTTGGGTCGCATTCAGCGTTACGTTCGAGTTCGGGAGGTCGAGACCAAAGACGCCGAGACGCTGGCGGCTAGCCTGCCCACGTCTGACGTCGTGGTCGCCCTCGAGGTGTGGGGGAAAGCCATTTCTAGCGAGGAATTCGCGCGAAAGCTCGAAGTTTGGGCGCAGAAGGGCAAAGGCGAGATCACCTTCGTCATTGGCGGAGCCGAGGGTATCCCGAAGGAGCTCAGTCAAGCGGCTCATTTTCACCTCAGCTTGTCGTCGATGACGCTGCCGCACCGATTGGCTCGCGTGTTCTTGGCCGAACAGATCTATCGGGGCCTCAGCATCTTGCGCGGTGAGCCCTACGCGCGCGAGGGCTAGGCGCTTGGCCTGAGGCGCGGCGAGAATCAGGCTTTTTTAGGCTTAGGCCCGAGAACGTAGGCGAGGCCGATCGAAAGCAGGTAGAGCACGCAAACTGGCAGGGCCACCATGACTTGGCTCATCGGATCGGGAGGGGTGATGATGGCCGAGACGACGAACGCCACCACGACGAAGTAGCGGAAGAACTTCCATAGCTGCAGATAGTTGACGATGCCCAGCATCGACAAGAACACGACCACGATGGGAACTTCTGCTACCGCGCCGAACCCAACTAATGCTTGAATCATGAACTCGAGATACTGATCCACCATCACCGAAGACTCGATGCGCAGTGGCGAGTCCGGGGGAAGATCTTGAAAATCGAGCAGATATTGGAAGGCCGGCGGAAATACGAATTTCCAGCCAAAGTAGGCGCCGCCCACGAACAGCAAACAGCTCGAGAAGACGAAGGGCAATACGTAACGCTTTTCCTTGGCGTAGAGCCCGGGCGCCACGAAAGACCAAACTTGGTGCAACACGAAGGGCAAGGAAAGCACTCCGCCACCCAGCAAGCTGATCTTGATGTACGCGATGAAGAGCGACTGCGGCGCAGGGAAGTAGAGCGCGGGGCCACCCTCGCGTTGGCCCCAGCCTTCGATGAAGGGCTGCGTAATCCAAAGCAGAAGCTGCGCTCGAAAATACCAAGCTATGGCCCCACCAATCAGGAAAGCGATAGCCGCACGAACGATGCGGGTTCGGAGCTCGTTCAAATGCTCCCAAAAAGTCATGACGCCTGGGGGGGGAGCGGACTCGTCAGTGCCGAGGTTCTTCATGAAGAGGCCCCTGCGAGATCTTCGGGAAGGGCGTCACCTGCATCGGCCCCCTCGACTGGATATTCATCCTTGAGGTCGGGCTCGCCGCCACCATCGTAGTCAAAAGATCGAGTGGCATTCTTGATCTGGGCGAGTTCTCCGCGGAGGAGCGAGCGCAGCTCCTTGACGCCGTCGATGCCTTCTTCGCGCAAGATATCGTCGATGCCGGTTTGCGCCCGAACCTCGGTGATCAGGCGCCGCGCACGGCCGACCCATTCGCCGAGCGTCCGCAACATGGTTGGCAATTTTTTCGGACCGACCACCACCAGCGCGACCACGCCGATAACGGCGACTTCGCTCATACCAACGCCAAACACGGGCGAAATCTAGCGGCCCCCTACCTTAGGCGCAACGTACCTTGAACTCCGCGAGCTAATTCGGGTCCCCCCCCAGCGCGCGCCGTTTGCCGAGCGGCCGTCAGGGGCGGGTGGAACGGCCCACGTGCGACCCTCGAGAGCCCGTCGATGCGGGTCGTTGGCTTCAATGGCAGGCTGGCCACACGGCAGCGCATGGCCACGCACGGCAACCGTGGTCACACGGCAGCGCTTGGCCACACGGCAGCGCTTGGCCACACGGCAGCGCTTGGCCACGCACGGGACCAACCACGGGCCAAGCACCGAACGGGAGGCGTTCGAATGCGCTCTAGCCGCGAGCCAAGGCGCGAGCGATCACGATGCGCTGGATTTGGCTCGTGCCTTCGTAGATCTGCAGAATCTTCGCGTCCCGCATCAGCTTCTCGACGGGGTAATCTTTGACGTAGCCGTTGCCACCAAAAACCTGAACTGCGTCAATGGCAGTTTGCATCGCGCGATCAGCGCCGTACGCCTTCGCGTAGCTGGAGATGATGGGATCGCGCGAACCGGAGTCGAGGTTCCAGGCGGCCTTCTGGTAGAGCAGGCGGGTCGCCTCGGTGCCAATGGCCATATCGGCGATCATGGCTTGAATCATCTGATGCTCGATGATGGCTTGGCCGAAGGTCTTTCGCTCTTTGGCGTACGCGAGAGATTCGTCGAGACAGCGCTGTTGAAGCCCTGTTGCCATGGCTCCGATATCGGGGCGAGTTTGGTTGAAGGTCTCCATCGCGAGCTTGAAGCCAGCGCCCTCCGGAGCAATCATGTTGTTCTTCGAAACCACGACCTCTTCGAAGCTCACGGCCGCGGTGTCGCTCGCTCTTTGGCCCATCTTGTCTTCATGTTTGCCGATGGTGAGGCCAGCACTCTCACGATCGACGATGAATGCGGCGATGCCCTTGTGGCGCGACTCTGGGTCTGAAGTGGCGAAGACCACATAGAACGAGGCCAAGCTGGCGTTGGTGATCCAGCTCTTTTCGCCTGTTAGAACGTAGTCGTCGCCCTTCTTGACGAAGCGCGTGCGGAGGCCCGCTACGTCGCTGCCACCCGTGGGCTCAGTTGTGCAATAGCTTGCGAAGACCGGCTCCGAGGTGAGCATGCCGAGATATTTTTTCTTTTGCTCCTCGTTACCGGCAAGCAAAATCGGCGTCAGCGCGAGCGTGTTGGCGAGCATGCTCGTTTGAATGCCGGTGCAGCCGTAAGCGAGCTGCTCGGCGATGAGCGCGTTGTCGAGCTCGCCGAGTCCTGCTCCGCCGTATTCGTTCGGAATGGTCGGGTTGACGAGACCGAGCTCCCAAGCTGCCCGGAAAGCGTCCACCGGAAAACGCGCGTCGCGATCACATTCGGCAGCGATAGGGATGATGCGTTCTTTGGTGAAGCGGCGCGCCATCTCAACGAGCTGAGCCTGTTCCTCGGAGATTTGAAAACTAATCATGGTCCCTCCAGCTCAGGTTAGCACGGCCCAGCAACGAAAAGCAGAGCCTCGAAAACACACCGGCAGCGAAAAAAGATAGGCAGCGAAAGCCCGCCCCGCGAAAGCCCATGAAACGAAAAGCGCCTGCCGGCAAACCTCTCAGGGCGGCGACTAACGCTGAGCGCGCTTTTTAGCTCGGGCAAGTTCTTCTCGCACAGCGCGCGCGCCCAAGAAGTATCCGATCAGTGTGCCGATTAAGAGCACGCCCGGAATGTAGAGAATATGCTCAAAGGTCATGGCAGCCTAGGAGCGGGCAGGCGATCCGCTCGCCCCGGAGGCGCTCCCTTGCTCAAGCGCGCGCTCGAGCGCACCCAGGCGCACCTCGACGTGCTTTTGACGGCGATAGGTTTGGTAAACGAACCCGAACACCAAGACCCAAAAGCACGCGTAAGCGAGGACGAGGATGAGTTCGGCCGAAGTTGTTTGATGCGAGCCTTCAGTTGGGACGAACTCCTGGCTTCGACTCTCGACGGTGAGCTGGTTGTTTTTGGGGTCCATGAGCTATTTCGTTCTCGCTAGAGCGCTAATCGGTACACGCGGCGACGCGGTTTACGCCTCATCGAACTCTTGCCGGGCGAGCAGTTCTTCTTCTGCCTCGAGCAGTCGCGATTCGAGCAGCGCGCTTCGAGCGCGCAGAGCCAGGAGCAAGAGGGCGAGACCGGTCATGGTTAAAAACCCCGCGCTCAAGGCCCATTTCATTTCAGCGGCACCGAGTCCGCCGCCCCCCTTACCTATAACGGTTGGGTGGTTTCCGCCCCAGAGTCGCACCGCATAGTGAATGATGGGCAAGAGCACGGTGCCCAGTACGCCGAAGGCTGCGGCGAAGCGGCGCTCGGCCTCACCATGGCCTACGTACCTGCGAAAAATCAACATCGCCGCGTAGAGCAACACGGACAATAGCATCGTGGTCAGCCGCGGATCCCACGTCCAGTAAAAGCCCCACGCTTTTTTGCCCCAAAGTGGCCCACTGGTGAGCACCATCATTCCGAACAGGAGCGCCACTTCGGCTCCGGCTTGAGCCCATGCGTCGGCCTTCGGGCTGGGTTTGACCAGGTAAATTGCGCTCGCCAAGAAACACGCCGCGCCCCCGAGGTAAAAGGCGTAGGCGGAGGGAGCGTGGAAATATAGAATTTTCTGAGCCACGCCGCCGGCCGCCTCTTGGGCGCTCGGCGTAGCGAGGAAGATGTAGAGGATGTGCGCGGCGAAGGCTCCCGCGAGTAGACTCGTGCTGAGGACCCAAGCGAGCGAACTCGGGCGAGCAAGCGAGGTGGCGGCGGGAGTTTCGGTCATGAGCGAATCAGTCCAGAGGTCGTCTAGATATCACAAGTCGCCAGGGCCAGAAACGCTGCTACTTGCGCACGGACGAGCTGGAATTCTTTGACGATAACGTCTAGCTCGGCTTCGCGCTGACTGCGCACAGCATCCACCAGATCGAACGCGGACCCGCTCCCACTCGTGAACTTGAATTCGGCCAGTCGCGCCGCCTTTTGTGCCGACTCCTGCTTCTCGCGCGCGATCCCGAGGGCCTGGTTGACCTTGGTGACGAGGCGTTCGGCTTTTCGTACTTCGACTTCGACCCGACGCCGCAGGTCAATCCGCTGCAATTTCAGGTTCTCAAGTTCGGCCGAACGAGCGCGGCGATTGCCATAGCGGAGCCCCCCATCGTAGAGCGAATAGTTCAGGACGGCGCCGATGGTCCAGGTGGTGTTGGTGCCGTTGGGACTAAACCGCGAAAAGGCGTTGTAGCTCAGGGTGGACCCGAAGCTGAGCGTAGGGAAGTAGTCGCGAATAGTGCGACTAACATTGCGCTCACCAATGTGCTCGGCCGCAGTTGCCACAAGGAGGTCAGCTCGCTTGTCAGGACTATCTTCGCGCTTGCAAGTCGCGGCGGCATCTTTCTTGAATGCGTCTAGGTTGAGGTCTGGTTCGACGCCCACCGCCTCGCTTAAACCGAGCGCGAGCCCGAGCGCGTCGCGGGCACTCCGGACAGATTCGTTGGCCTCGACCACTTGATCTCGGCTGCGCGCCACCTCTTGTTCGGCGCGGAGCACGTCAATAGTTACGCCTACGCCCAAAATAGCTCGACGTCGCGTTAGCTCGAGCGTCTCGAGCGCCGCGCCCAAGCTGACGCGGCTCACCTCGGCCAAGCGCTCGCTGGTGACGACGGTTACGAGCGCCTCGGCCAACCCAGAAATCACTAGCCGCTCCGTGTCGGTGACACTGAGGTTGGCCCTATCGATTTCGGCCTGGGCCGTGCCCATGTCGTACCAGGTGCCGAGGTTAAAGATCGGCACGCTGAGGTTGGCGTTCGCGCCAAAGATGGTCTGCGGGTTCGGTAGAGTGACGGTGTTGCCCTGAGCGTCTGTGGCTTGGCCCGTCAAAAGATGGTGATTGAGTTGTGACCCGATTGTGAGTTGCGGCAGCGCGCCGGCCAGGGCCTGGCGTGATCGCGCACGAGCTAACTCAACGTTCGATCGAGCGCGCCCTAGGTCAGGCGAACGGGAGCGGAGGATCGCGATCGCGTCTCGCCAATCCTTCAAGTTCTTTTCGCCTCGCTCGACGGGTTGGAGTAGCGGATCAGTGAGAGTAATGGCTCTCGGCTGCGGGCTACTCGCCAACTCTTCGGGCGGGACGGTGAGCGTTTCCTCGGGCGGCGTGGTCCGCCCTAGCTCCGGGCCAACCGAGGCTTTAGCGTCGGCTACGACAGGGGGGCCAGCCTGGGCTCGGGCTTCGCCAAGCCGGCCATGAGTCAAGCCAAGCAAGGCGAGCGCCAGGGCGAGGCCAGGGCGAGCGCGTCGTACACAGCCGCCCATCATGGGTTGGCCGCCCAAGACGTCTTCCAGGCCTCGAGCATCTGGAGAGCGGCCTCGGGACTTTCGCCTGCTTTTACGAGCACGGCTTGCGCTTCGCTGGCTTGCCCGGCGCCGAGGAGCGCGTGGCTGAGCGAGCTGGCGATTTCAGGTTCGTGGGGTAGGGCCCGCAGGGCGAGCCGCAAGTGCGCAATGGCCTCGGCGGGGCGGCCCAGAGCTACGTCTAATAAGTGGCCCAGGTTGTGGGCGTACCAGGGGCAATGGGGCACGAGCCGCAGCGCGGCGCGATAGGCCTTTTCGGCCGAGCGATAGTTGCCCATGAGGAGGTGGGCCAAACCGAGCACGGCGTGGGCCCGATCGTCTTCCCGGGTGCGCAAGACCCCGCGGGCTAGGCGAGCGGCGCGAAACGGGGAACGACGCACCAAGAGCTCGGCCAGGTTTCGCTGGGCGTATACGGAATACTCTGACTCGGGCGCCGCAGCCTTGGCGAGTCGTTGCAGCATGGGGATGAGATCTCGTTCGGAGAGGCCCTGGGCTAGACCCCATTCGACGTCCGTGTAGAGACCTTCAACCTGCCTGGGATCCGACTTCACCTGTGATTTAGACTGAACCAAGATGTGTCCTTTGGCTATTGGAAAATGCGAGGGGACGCGGCTCTGTCGGGCGACGAACCGTGGGCTTCCCAACCCCGACATCCAGCACTTTATGCCGCCTTTGTGTTCTTTTAGGGAAGATGCTCCTTGAAGCTACGGCGCCTTTTTAGGGCAGGCGCCGAGCGCGCTTGTGAGACGCAAGGAGATTGACGCGCGGCCCCTACCGCTTAGTTCTCGCTGAACGTATACTTGGGCAGGTCTTCATCCATCTCGCTGTCGGCGTGCCATGGCTTCGCCGTCTCCCGAGATTTTGCTGGACTCTTGGCTGCCTCACGAGTTTTCGAAGGGCGTTCGTCTCGCGGTCGGGCTTTCTCGGCGCGCACGAGTCGCGCCCCCGCGCCCCCAGCTAAGCTGCCGCCCGAACTATCGAGTTCCTCGAGGCTGAGTCCGAACAGGGCCGGTGGTTGTCCGTCGAGCGCGGTAACGATCGAATCGACGACCTCGGGCTGGACCAACACGAAGCTGTGTTTATCCTTGATTTTGAGGCTCAATACTTGCTCTCGAGGGACCCCTCGCGCGGCCAAGGCTTGAGCGAGCCCCGCGCGTTCGAGTCCGTCGCGCTTACCTACCGAAACGAAAACGCGGGACCCTTCATCGTCAGGACCCCCCTCTTCCCGGGGGCGAGTTTCAGAAGCGTCGCCTCGTGGCGAGCTGCTTTCAAAATCGGAGCGTTCCGAGTCGGATTTGCCGTGGCGCTTCTTCTTGCCCTTGTCGCCCTTCCGTTCGTCCTTCGACTCATCCCGCGGCTGGGATGCTCTCGGCGCGAAGGAGTCGGGCTCAGCCGAGCTGTTTTTGGCTGCAGAGTACTCGTTGACTCGGGACTCGTCTTTGGTGCGGGACTCGTCTTTGGCGCGGGCTTGATCCTTCCGCCACACGTCGTTCCTGTCTGATTTTGACCCCGAATCGCGCTGACTGAGCGACCTTTGGCGCTCTTTGGGCTCAGCTTCGGCTCGCGCTGGCTTGGCTGCGCTGGGGGCAACTTCGTTAGCGATTGGGTTGTGGTTACGCAAAAGGTTCGCGACCAACGCCTCCGCTTGGGCGTCGAACAAAACTCGCCGTGCCAAGGAGAGCTCACCGGGCGTAAACTTGGTGTGATGAAGCGAGGCTTGCAGGCGCTCGAGCTCCAGCACTTCAGCGCGCGCCACCAGCTCTTCGCGCGTGGGGAGCGAGCGTTCTACGGGGAAAATCTTGTACGTGAGCCGCAGCATGTACAAATTGCCCACGTCTTGGGGCGCGATCAAGCTCAGCGCTCGACCGGTGCGGCCGGCGCGTCCCGTGCGGCCGGTACGGTGGATGTAGGCCTCGGCTGACTCCGGCAAGTCGACGTTGATGACGTGAGTGAGATGAGAGATGTCGATGCCTCGCGCCGCCACGTCGGTGGCGACCAAGAAGCGCAACTTGAGCGCGCGCGTCTCGGCCATGACACGCTCACGGTCGGATTGGGCCAGATCGGCGTTGAGCCAATCGGCGGGGAAGCCTTCGTTTTGCAGCGCGCGGGCGATGCGCTTGGTTTGGTCGCGCGTATTGCAGAAGATAATGGCGCTGTCGGGGTTCTCGGCTCGAAGAATTTGCACCAGCTCTTCGGCTTTGTGCCCGCGGCTTGGATAGGTGTAGTGCTCGATCGAGAGCGCGCCGATGTGGTCGCCGCTGAGAGTGATAAACTCGGGGTTGGTGAGGCGCGACTCCGCGATGCGCTTCACATCGGGCGGGACGGTCGCACTAAATAGGAGCGTTTGATGAGGGCGAGGCAGTTTGTCTAAAATGGCGTTGATCTGAGGCAAAAATCCCATCGACAACATCTCGTCGCTCTCATCGAGTACAACCAATTTGAGCGAGGCCGGGTTCAACGTGCCGCGCTCGAGGTGATCGAGCACTCGGCCGGGAGTTCCCACGACCACAGGCGCCCCTTCGGCCAGAGCGTGCACCTGGGGTTCCATGGCGGCGCCCCCGTATACGGCCAACGTCTTCAGCGATAGATGCTTGGCGAGGCCGGTGAATTCGCGGGTAATTTGCAGCGCCAGTTCGCGGGTGGGCGCGAGCACCAGCGCCTGAGTCGCGCGATTTTTGCCATCTACGAGGCGATCCAAGAGCGGTAGGCCAAAAGCCGCCGTCTTGCCTGTGCCAGTGCGGGCTTGCACGACCAGGTCGAGTCCGCGGCTCGCGGAGTCGAACACGGCCGTTTGCACGGGCGTCGGGTGTTTGAATCCAAGCTCGTCGACGGCGCGACGCAGCTCCGGCGAGAGAGGCAGGACGTCGAAGGTGGGGGGCCCGAGTTCGGGAGCGAGGGGTTCAGAGGGATTCATGGATTAGCGACAGGGTGGCAGGGGCGACGGGCGCCCCTCGAAAATGGGGTCAGGAAGGCGCTTCTGGCGAGCCCGAGGGCTCAGCGAAGTCCCTCCACGAGCTTCGGAGCGGTGACGCGGAGTCGGGCGAGGTCGAGAGACTCCGCGCGCACGGCCCGCTCTTCCGCATAGCGGAGGAAGACCACGGTGCGAAAGGCATCGAGGGCAATCTTGTCTTGGTCGTGCGTACATTTCTCGAAAACAGCGCCTTGATGGTGCCATTCCGGCTCGAGGGCCGCACGAAAGGCCTCTAACGCTTGGCGCTCGGGTTGGAGGACGTCTTTGAGTGCGCCACGGCGCGCCCGCTCCGTCGCGCGATAGAGCGCCTCCGTTCCCTCCCGACAAGACAAGGGAGTCGAGACCAACTCCGGGCTCAATACCTGCTCCACGACCTGAAACGCAGGTACGACCGTGAGGAGCAGAAGACCGAGCGAAACGAGTCCGAAGGCGATGTTTTTGGGGCTGAATCCCCCGTCTTGTTTGACGTTTTTCATCGCCTGGGGCGAGGTTGTATCCGAACTCGGTCGCAGTCGGAAATCGCTCCCCCGAGGCTCATCCATCCGTTGCCTTTAGGGGCGACCTCCATCATAGTTTCAAAAGTTTTTGAAACTTCAGTAGGCCGAATATATTGCAATGACACTACAACTTGACGCGGCCCTGAGCACCTTACAAGGCGGTGCTCGCCAGCGTGGAGCCGATCCACTGGTCGAAAGGCGCATTCAGGACGTTCAGGCCTTCCTGGGGGAGGACATGGCCGAGGTCGAGCAATGGCTTCTAGACGCATCGGCAGCGGGGCTGACTCCTGCAGGGCCCGCTGCCCTGCACCTCGTCGAGCGCGGCGGTAAGCGCGTCCGGCCTATGGCGCTGCTCCTGGCGGCACGCTGCTTTGGGCGCCGCGGCGCAGCCGTCCAAGAATTGGCCGCGGCAGTGGAGCTCGTTCATTCGGCGACCTTGCTCCACGACGACGTCATCGATGAGGGCATGGAACGTCGCGGCTCGGTGACCTCTCGGCGTCGCTTCGGCAATGCTGTCAGCGTACTCGCTGGAGATTTGCTCTTAATCGACGCGCTCGAGCGGGCCCGTCGTATCAGCCAAGCCGAAGAGCAGCCCCAGCTCTTGGCGGAGTTCATGTCGACGCTCCGGCGCCTCGTAGAAGGCGAGATCATCCAACTTCGCGGACGAAGTGAGCTCGATGTTAGTGAGGCCACTTACTACCGAATTTTGAGCGACAAGACTGCGTCGCTATTTTCTTTTGCTACTCGCGCTGGCGCTTGGCTCGCGGGTGCGGCCCCGGCCGCGGTGGAAGCCCTTGGGAATTACGGTGAGTCGCTCGGTATCGCGTTTCAACTCGTAGACGACGTGCTCGATTATTCGAGCCAAAAGACGGGCAAGACCCTGTATGCAGACGTGATCGAAGGCAAAATGACCTTGCCGCTCGTGCTCGCAATTGAGCGGGACCCGTCGCTCACTCCACTCCTCGGGCGCATGCGCGAGGGCGACAAGGAGCTGGCTCCCAGCATCGCCGAGAAGGTGCTCGCGAGCGGCGCTTGTGATGAGGTGCGGAGGCGGGCGCAAAAGATCAGCGAGGCCGCGACCTCGGCCCTGGAAGGTGTGCCGGTCTCTCCCGCGCGCACGCTGCTTTCTGTGGTCGCGTCTGAGATGACGCGCCGTCTCGATTAACCGCAGGCGACGACAGGCGGAGCGCTCTGCTAACGAGTTGCGCGCCGCGCGGCCAATTGCGCTGCTCTAGTTGAGCTGTGCCCCTTCGGGCGGGGGCGCGAGGTCGTCACTCATGAGGACGGCGGCGACTTCGCGTTCAATCGCGTCACGGATCTCTTCTCCGACGCGATCGATCGAGCCCGCCATGCGTTCAATGTTATTCTGATACACAAACACCCTCACACGCGTTTCGGTGTCTTCGAGTGGGTCTACCAGGATAGGCGTGCGCGGATCAGCTCCCTCAACGATTACTTCTACGCCCGGCAAGTCCGAGACGAAGATCTCTTGAGAATCGAGGTAGGCACGAAGGCGCGGGGTGACCGAGAGCACGGCCTTTTGAGTGGCGGCGATGAAGGCCTCTCGCGAGAGGGTCCAAGGCGGGCGAGGGCTGCGGCTATCGAGTTCCCTGGAACGCAGGAGCGCTTCGGTCGCGGCGGGAACGTCGCCGCGCTGATCAAAGATGAGCGCCAAATAGTAGGGAACTTCCGGGTTTTCAGGCTCTCGTTTGCCGGCGTCCACCAAGAGCTGTTCGGCTCGGGCCGTCTCGCCCATTTCGAAGAGCGCCCGGCCCACCAAGAAGGCGTGCGCTGGGTTCTCGAAGGGGGCATCGGGGATCTGAGCTAAGGTCGAAAGGCAGCCATCGCGATCACCGAGCCCCATCAGAGCGTCAAACTTGAGCAGGAGAGCGTCTGTGAGTTCACCGTTAGTTTCTACTAACTCGAGCGCGTCGTTCGAGAGCTTCAGGGCCTCTTCTAGGTCGCCCAGGGGGTGAATGCACAGCTCGGCCGCATTCAAAATAGCCTCGAGGAACGTGTCATCGAGCGCGATAGCTTGGCGGTAGAACTCGAGGGCTTCGTCGAAATCTCCGCGCAAGGCGCAGGCGAAGCCGAGCAGGTTGTGGGCCTCGGGTGAGCTCGCTTCCAGTTCAAGCGCTTTTTTTGCCGAAGATTCGGCGCCGCCTGCATCGCCGCGTTGCGCCAAATCCCAGCCTCGGTCGAGGTGCGCAGTGAACTGGTCCATGCCCGGCTTATTGGGCCAACCGCGCTCGCGTGCAAGGTGAGGCGGGCGATTTTTGGGATCCGCGTTTTAGTCGTGAACGACCACGGCGCTCCCCGGGTGCTTTTCGCTCGACCACGCCCCCGCGTAACCGCCGTGCATGCGGGGTTCGGCGAAAAAGAACACCCATTTGGCGTCCAAAGGCGCCAGGTTCACGCAACCGTGGCTCATCTGGTGCCCGAAGTTCTGGTGCCAGAATGCGCCATGGGTGGCATAGGCCTGGTGAAAGAACATCACGTAAGGCACGTCTTCGATGCTGTAAGGCAAATCCCCAGCGGCCGTACCATCGCCGTCCATGGTGGTGACGATGTGCTTTTCGCGCACCCGAAACACGCCCCGCGGCGTCGAGTGATCTTTGTCTTTGATTTTGGATTCTTTGCCGCTCGAAACCAGCGTCGCATAGACGGCCTTGTCCCCTTCGTAGGCCACCAGCGACTGATCCCCGATGTCGATGTCGAGCCAGCGCTCGAGGGGGCCCACCTCGGGCGGGCGGGGGCTAGGTTGCAGCTCTTTTACGTCGATTTTTCGGGCAAAGGTCCCGTCCACGAGTTCGAGGTACACCTTCTGCGCGATGGTTTCTGTTTTGCCCGTGAGCGGCAAGGCCTGCCACTTTTTAGCAGACGCTTTTACAGTTAGTTTTTTGTTAGCTGGATCGATCGAATAGAGGGTGATCGATTTTTTAGAACCGGGCACGAAGCCGAGCGGGAGCTTCATGGTCTCGCCGTCGAGCTCGACGCCTTGAAAGGTGGGGCCAGGAGCTTGCCACATGCGATCGGCAGGTGCGATGAGTCCTTTGGTAGTCTTGTACCAGGTGCGTCCATGCCACTTGAAGGTCTTGTCTACCGCGACATAGAAGCCCTTCAGCATGTAGCGCGCAACGAACGGATCATCTTCCACCATCAGGTGTTCTTGCTTGACCTCGTGGAGCGATTCTTCATCTTCCCAGGGCTTCGCCTCGACCTCGGGGGGGGCTTCTCCCAGCGATGCACCGAGAGCTGCGTTAGCTGCGGCCTGGCCGGCGGCGATTCCGAGCGCTTGCCCTGCGGCCGCTGCGGCGGGGCTGGCCCCGGCGTCCAGCGCTCCGTTGAGATCCGCCTTCAATTCGGGGCTCGGGTCCGACTGAGCGGCTCCAGGCTCGCCTTCAGGCTTTTTATCTGCCTTCTTGGCCTCGGCCTCTTTGTCGTCTTTACACGCGTAAGGCTCATACTCGCACATCTTCTTCCGCGTCGGCATCGACTTGTAGAGCGGAGTGCCGTGGAAGGCGTTGCGCGCGTAGAGAAAGGGCAAGACCTCCTCGAGGTTCGGCTGCTTGGGCGGGAAGCGCGCCTCTTTATCGTTGGCGTTCGTCGTACCTACTAAATTGCAAATGTAGCCTCCGGTCACGACCTTGAGCCATCCTTTAGGGCAGCCCTTGCCTTCGACGCGTTCGGCGAACACCGGCACCTGGGCGCCGCGCTTCACGTACGCAAACTTCTCGGCCTTGTTGTCGTCAGGGTTGGTGTAAATCCCGGCAGAGAGTCTCGTCACCCATAGGAAGGGCCCGGGGTGGGGCGGATCCGGCTCAGGCTCGCCGGCTTCGGCCTCGGCCACGGGGGGCGCTTCTACTGGAGGGGGGCTCTCTGGGGCCTTAGCTACTGGCTTCTCGGCTGGCTTAGGTAAGGGCGCGGGCGGCGCATCAGTCGGGTCACAGGCGAGCGCGAACAGGGCGAACGCCAGCAGACGAGGCAAGGGTCGGGGCCAGCTCATGAGTCCGTCGACCCGTAGCGGCGACGCCCCGATTTGTCGACTTTTGCGTGCCTCAAAAAGATCGCCTAGGGCCCCTGAACGTCGCATTCCGAAGGACTCAACCGCGTGTGGCTATCCGACATTCTTCAGAGCGAAAAATTGGCGGTGGATGCGAAGGGCAGGCTATCTGCGCTAAGTTGAACGGGTCCGCTCGTAGATTTCAACCATGAAGGCTTTCGTTTCCAATCCGACCGGACTCCAATCCGAATCGAATGGGCGCCTGTGGATCATGGCGGGCGTGTCCGTATTCGCCCACATTCTCCTCAGCCCCCTGCCGCTCCTGCTAGGATTCGTAGGCTACGCGTTTCAGCCAGATCCTCTGGACGAGCCGCCCGTTGACGAGATCCCCATCGAGTTGCTCTCGGAGGAAGACGTCGCCCCTCCGCCGGTTCCCGTGCCTTCTGCCGCTGCGCCGGCACCGGCTGAGCCCCTGCGGGAGCCCGCTCCGAAGCCTGTGGCGGAACCTGTCCCATCGAAGGCTGACACCAAATCAGAACCCAAGAAACCCGCGGAGCCGCCCGCAGACCGAAGGGACCCAGTTGTCGCCGCGGGAGATGCAGGCAAAGTCGTCGACTCGAATGCGAATGTGCGGGCCTTGCTCTACATGGACCGTATTCGAGAGCACTCCCTCGGGCCGCGCATCGGTCAGCTTTTGCGACGGACGCCGCAATGGGGTGAGTTCTTTGGTCCCGCTGGTGTCGATCCGATCCGCGATGTCGATCGCGTGCTCCTGGCAGGCCCGTCCCTCCGCAACACGGCTAATCTAGTGGCCGTCGTGGAGCACCATTTGCCGAGCGACGCCGTGGAAGCTGCTTTCAGCGGTTTGGTGCAGAGCGGAGGAGAGTGGCTCAGCCACGAGCCGCTTTTGGCTCGTGCGCGGGCCGACCGCGCCGACCGACTCTTTGCGTCACCCGGTGGGCGCATCGTAGCCGTCGGGCCCCCGAGTGCAGAAAAGTCGCTCAAGCGTCTCAAAAAGAGCCTGACCTTTCCGGCGGGTCCCGAGGGCGTCGTAGCCCAACTTTATGTTAAAGAGCTAACACAGTTAGCCAAGCTGTTTCGCATCTCGCTCCCGGCGTCTCTGGAGGCGGGGCGAGTGCTGCTTCGTCCTTTGGAAGATGGCGGGGTCGTCCTCGAAGTCTCCATCGACGACACGGACAAAAAGCTCGCGCCTGAACATGCCGAGGCGCTGGAGGTGCTCATCACTCGCGCGACCGAGGTCGATTTGAGTCGCTTTGGCGCGCTCGGAGCCTTCGCGGCGTTCGCCTTGGGCGGATCGTCGCAAAAGTTCGTGCAATCAGTCGAATTCGGGGCCAAAAGCGGCAAAATTGAGGGTAAAATTCGCCTCACCCGCTCCCAACTCCTGACCTTGCTCGACCTGGTCGACGCCATGTTACCACCGGAGCCCATGCGGAAGACTCCGCGCGCAGTGCCTCTCGAGGCGGCACCGGGTTCTACTGACGCGGCGACGCTGCCCGGTTCCCCTCCAACTAACCCTACCGAAGCGACGCCTCCTACGGGCTCGGAGCCCGAGCCGGAGGCTCTCCCGAAGCAGCGCCAGGAAACGCATCCGACGGAGGAGTCGGCGCATCCGACGGAGGAGTCGGCGCGTCCGAAATCGCCGTCAACGGAGCAGGACTCGAAAGCCACGGTTCCAGAAGCTGTTCCAGCTCCGAACGAGGCCCCACCAAAAGCAGACCCTTAGAGAACGGGGGTACCACGAGCAGGCGAGCCATCTCGGTTCGCGCAAGCCTCTTCGTCGCGTCCGAGCTCGCCTCTTGAGCCGGTTGCGCCCGAGGTGCGTCGAGCAGCAGATCGAGCCCCAGGCCGAGACCCATCAGCAGGGGCGCGGCGCCCAGGAACCACTCGAAGCCCACGCCGCCCACGAGCCCGCGTCCGAGCAGCAGGAAGCCCAGGAACGTACCCAGTGTGAGCGGCACGAGGCCGAAAAGCCAAACCAGATCCGTCTTGGGCGAAGAGAGCACAACCTCGATGAGCGAATTCGTGGCGAACCGAGAGTGGCTCGTCTTGAGTTCACGCCCGAGTACATAGGTGCGCTCAATGATGTTCAGTTGGCCCCCGCTGCAGGTTAGCTCAGCCAGCCTGCGGTAGCCCAGCCCGAAGGCGGCCAGAGCTCGCCCCAAAGAGCGAAGCGGCCCTAAAAGGCTCAGGTTGGCCAAAAGGCGCCAAAAACCGCGCGGCGGGGCCGAACGCAATTGACAGCGGATTGTGAGAGAGAGCTTCTCTGTCTGGCTTTCGTCCGCGCCTAAGTTCAAATCCGCACTCGTTCGATGGGGGCTTGGTTCAGTCGGCTAATTCGCCGAGCTCAGCTTCGCGGGGTTCGAATCGACACTCTCGGTCGGCGAGCCATGCAGCGAAGAAAGTGAGTTCAGGATGGGACCGGGCCCTTCAGGCGCGCGATCGTCGAGCGGGCGATTCTTGGCGTCGACTCGGACCACTAGAGGTACGTGGGCCTTGGCTTCCGCGTCACTCATGTCGGCAAAAGTCGCGAGGATGACTAAGTCCCCGGGACGATTGAGGTGAGCGGCCGCACCATTGATGCAAACCGCACCCGAGCTCCGAGGCCCGACGAGCGCGTACGTCGAAAGGCGCGTCCCGCGCGTCACGTTCCAAATGTGGACCTCTTCGTGGGGCAGAATTCCTGCCAGGTCCATCAGGTCTTGGTCGATGGTGACACTGCCTTCGTAATCGAGATCGGCGTGCGTCACGGTGGCACGGTGGATCTTCGACTTGAACATTCGTCGATTCATGAGCGATGAGCGTGAAGATGGCGGCCGCCGGAAATTCGGGGTCCTCCTCTTGGGGAGCTCTCACTTCTAAACGTGGCGCTACTTGGCTCAGAGCGCAAGGTGCGCGCTCTCGAGATTTCTATTCGCTTTTGGGAGCCGAGAGCTACTTCTTGGGACCCTTGGCGCGCGACAGGGAAGGGAGCGGGGGCGGCGCTGGCATCGACCGCGCGCTAGGGGCAGGCGGTGGAGGCGCGATCAAGACACGAACGTCTGGGGTTGGAAGAGTCTCGGCATCTGTGGGCGCGGAGATGGGGTTCGACGAGAGGCGCGCGGCGCGTCCCTCCTCGAAGAGCACGATCTGAACTAGGGAGTCGAGATCGGCGCCCTGGGCCTCGAGCTTGGCTGCGTCGAGACGCGGGTCCAGGACTTCGGCCAGGCAAAGGAGGGCTTCGCGCAAGAGGTTCGGGTTAGGAAATGCGTCGCGGATGCAGAGCTCGCGCTCATCTTCGTCGCTCAGCGTGCGAAGCTCGGAACACATGGCGTCCAGGCCCAACAAGAGGGGCGTCGAAAGCGTCTCAGCGTGCTTGGGCAGTCGCCCGAGCTGGCTCAGATTTTCGACGGCGCGTAGGCGGGCCGGCTCGTTAGCGGCGTTGATGGTGGGGGGCTCGAGGCTGATTCGCTCATCCGCCTCGATGGGCGAGGGCTCGCCGCTGCGGAGACCGGATTTGAGTTCGGGGCCGTTGGCTCCACTCTCGATGATCATACTGTCGCGCGAAGCGACCTCGGGTTCGCTAGCCGAGGGCATGGCCTCGCCGGACGGACTTGATTCGGCGCTCGATAGAGCCCTCGCCGAGGGAGGAGCTGGAGGTACGCTGCGGCGATCTTCGGAGGGCGCTATTTCGTTCGACCGAGTTGCCTGGGGTGCGGCTGAGCTGAACCCCAGCGCCGGCACGACAACGCCCTGGATGAGGCGCTCGAAGATGTAAGAGAGCTTGAGATGGGACAGCCAGGTGGCGCGCGGTACCGCTTGCTCGAAGGCGCTCGGGGTGAAGGACTTGCCCTGCAAACCGAGCTGAAGGGCGGAGGCGAACGCTGCCTCTAGGTGGCTCTTCGGGAGGTCTTCGGCGAGGCGTTCCAGGCCGATTTCCTGTAAGATTTGCGACCTGCTGAGCAAACCCTCTCGCTCCGCGGTCGCGAGTAAGAAGTCGACGCGCGCTCGAGACGCGGACTCATCCTGCTCCCAAAATTCCGAGCTCGTCAGCAAGCGCCACAAGTTCGCGTGCGGGAAATGGCGTACGCATTCGTCAGCGCTCAAGACGGCGAAGACCTGCTCGGGTGAGGCTACGCCTTCGGCAAGCGCAATAGTGAGATCTTCGGTAGCTGCACCAGTCGACTTTTTGGGTGCGATCTTTTCGTGCACCCCGACCACCTGGGTCAGAAGCTGATTGCGGAGCGTCGCAGCGCCCTCGAGGGTGCTCATGATTTGAGCCGGAGGAAATTCGACCAAGAGCTCCGCGACCGTCAGCCATTCAGTTTGTAAGGCGTACGTGAGGCTCGCAGAGAGAAAGCGGTCTTGACCCGTGGCCAACGCCGAAGTGATTTGTTCCATGTTCGTGGGGCTCCGAGGGGGCTTCCTTCAACGGCGCACCCCAGCAAATTCCTTTTCACCATAGCGCCCACGCCCAGAATTTCTAAGGCCCGCCCGCCGCGTGCTTGCTTTTTCTCTACATTTGTTGCGCCCCAGCTCGACCTGCCTCGGGCAGCGGACGGACATCCTCGAAATTTGGCCCCAACTGCGCGGCAGGCGTATCGGTCGGATCCATCATGGTGGAACGTCTCGGTTGGCTCCTTTCGACCTCAACGCCCGCTTCAAAAGCGACGCACATGGCAGCTTTACGGGGTCTCCTCGTGGAGTGCATGACCCTTCGTCGCGTGGGCGGTGGGCATTCGCGGCTGGCATATGCCCAAGGCTATGCCGACGGCTTAATGCGCTGTTTGATTGACGCGCGGCTCGTCTCTCAAAACGAGCTCCTCACTTTCGTGGCTGAGGTCCGCCGCGGAGTGGATGGCCCGAGCACGAAGATTAGCCGCCCCGAGCCGGAAGAGATTGAGCTCTCGGCGGCCGTGGGCTCGTGATTTTGTAGATCGGTTAGGGCCTCCAAGGGTGATGGAGGCCCAAGCACGCTGGACGACCCCGTGCGCTGGACGATGGAGCACGCCGCGAGCGACGCAAACTAGCGCGCGAGATTCGTCATTTCGGCTAGTTCGTGGAGCCTGCCCTCGACGTCGGCCCGCTTGATCTCCGAGAGGCGATTGAGACCGACGCCCTCGACGCAGAAACTGGCTACCGTCGCGGCCCAGGACATGGCTTCACGCAGGGCCGTCGCATCCGAGCGTCCGATTTCAGCCAATCGACCAAGGAGCGCGCCGGCGAAAGCGTCGCCAGCCCCCGTCGGATCGGTCTCGAGCTCGAGTGGATAGGCGGGCACGAAAGAGATGCGCGTTCCGTCAAAGAGTAAAGCGCCGTGCTCGCCTTTTTTAACCAGGAGCTGCTTCGGACCCATCGCCAACACTGCGGCCGCGGCTTTGCGCAGGTTGTGGATCCCTGAGAGCTCGCGGAGCTCTTCGTCGTTGATGATGAGGCAATCGATGCGGGCGAGGAGTTTCCCAAGCAACGCGCGCTCACCGGTGATCCAGAAGTTCATCGTGTCTGCCGCTACGAACGCGCCGGGTTCGAGTTGATCGAGCACCTCGAGCTGGAGCGAGGGGTGGATGTTGCCGAGCAGCACGTAGCGGCTCTTGCGGTAGGCCTCGGGCAGGACGGGGCGGAAGTCGGCAAACACGTTCAGTTGGGTGTCGAGCGTTTCTCGGCTGGAGAGGTTCTCCGCGTAACGGCCCGCCCATTTGAAGGTCTTTCCAGGTAAACGCACGATGCCTTGCGTCTCCACGTTGCGGCGCTGGAGTTCGCCGATGACGGCTTCGGGGAAGTCTGCGCCGACCACAGCGACCACGCGCGCGGGCGAAAACAAGGCCGAAGAAACCGCTGCGAAAGTAGCCGCCCCGCCCACGACGTCCGTGAAAGTACCACTCGGCAAATGCAGATCGTCGAGCGCCATGGAGCCAATGATGAGGACGGGGTTCTGGGAGTTCATGGTTCGACTTTCAGTTTTCGCAGAGGAGGAGTGAAGGGCGGGGGAGTCGCTGACGGAAGCGCCTCCAAGGGGGTTCAAAGGGTTCGAAGCCAGGCTGACTTCGGGGGTTGGCTTCGATGCCGTCGCGGTCGCCGTCGCCGTCGCATGGATCGCGCTCGGAGCGGCCACAGGGGCTACGGACGGACCCACGCTCGCGGGCGTCGAAGCGATCTTGGGGTTCGGTGCGGGCGCGGAGCCGGTCCAGGTTTCGCGCTCGCTTTCGACAGGGCTGCGGGGCGGGGCTGGAGCCATGAATTCCGGCACGGCGGCGGAGCGGAGCGCGCTCGGGTCGGAGGGGGCGCCGTTCGTGGGAGGTGACGAAATCCGGCTCGGAGCTACGCCGGCGCTGTTCGGGGCGACACTGTTCGGGGCGACACTGTTCGGGGCGACACTGTTCGGGGCGACACTGTTCGGGGCGACGCTGTTCGGGGCGACACTAGCGCGGCCTGTACCGTTAGTTGGACCCGGCAGGACCGAAGGGCGAACGCTGGGTGCCACGCTAGCCCCGGCGCCCGGGGCTGCGCTCGGTCGCACTGTGATGGGCCGTGCGGTGTGCGGGCGCAGCCAGGAGAGCGTCTCAGTGAGCTGCGCACGGGCAGTACCGATGAGAGCGCTAGCGAGCGCCGTATAAGCGGGGCTCTTGGTTGGATCGGGGAGTTGGGGCAGGAGTTCTTTCAAGAACTCGGGGATCCTGGCGCGATTCTTTTCTAAAACGGCGAGAACCGCGTCGACGCTGACGGCCGCTTCGGTTTCGTGCCAAGCGTCGAAGTCGGTAGCAAACGCGATGGTGACGTAGGGCAGCTCGACTTCGCGTGCCAGCTTCGCTTCGGGTAGAGCCGTCATGCCGATCACGCTGGCCCCGATTGACCTATAAAATAGGCTCTCGGCGCGCGTCGAGAACTGCGGGCCCTCGATACAAATGTAGGTGCCCTTCCCATGCACTCGAGTGGGTGAGGGAGACATGCGGAGCGCTTCTGCACATGCGCTAGCCAGGGCCAAGCACGTGGGCTCCGCGAAGCTCACGTGCGCCACGGCGCCTCCTTCAAAGAAGGTGTTCGAACGCTTGCGGGTCAAGTCGATATACTGATCGACTACCACGACGTCGCCGGGATGAATGTCTTCTCGCAACGAACCCACGGCCGAGAGACTGACGAGTTGGGTTGCGCCGAGGACCTTGAGCGCGCTGATATTGGCGCGGTAATTGACCTCGTGTGGGGCGATGCGGTGACCTTGCCCGTGCCTCTCGAGGAAGAGCACGCGCTCGCCGAAGAGGCGGCCTTCGAGGATCGGTGCACTGGTTGGACCATAGGGCGTCGGGAACCTGTGTTCGCGCACAAGCTCGAACTCAGGCAGCCCGGTGATGCCGCTTCCGCCCAAAATACCCAAAGCACCTGCCGCCGAGCTTCCGCTCGGCATCGAACTAGCTGAAGTGCTCACGAAGGCTCCTTGCTCAAACGACCCACCTTGAGCAGATCCTCGGCGAGCGGAGCTGCCCGATGTCGGCGGCACTCTTCGGCCCGAAAGATGGCCACGAGTTGGGCGGTGGCATCGGCGAGGTCGGCATTTTCGAGCACGTAGTCGAACAGGCCATAGTGAGCGATTTCTTCGCGGGCTACGCGGAAGCGGCGCTGCACAGTGTCTTCGTCGTCAGAAGCTCGCCCCCGCAGACGTTCGAGTAAGATGTCCATGCTGGGAGGCAAAATGAATACGGCGACGGCGTTCGGCTCTTTGGACTTAATCTGGCGTGCGCCCTGGTGATCGATATCGAAGATGATGCCCCGGCTCGATTGTGCTCTTTCGATCTCGCCGCGGCTCGTGCCGTAGAGGTTGCCGTGCACTTCGGCCCACTCCAAAAACTCGTTCTTCTCGACGAGCTCCAAGAAGGCTTCGCGAGTCACGAAATGATACTCGCGGCCATCTTCTTCGGTTCTGCGGGCGGGGCGCGTCGTATGCGACACCGAAAAGCGTAAGTCTGGAATTGCCTGACGCAGACGAGCCGTGAGGGTCGTTTTTCCGGCGCCGGAAGGCGAAGAGATGATCATGGGTAACGGCAGCATGGCAGCTCAGAAAGGGGCTATTCTATGTTTTGGACTTGTTCGCGCAGCTTCTCGAGGTCGCTCTTGAGGTCGATAACGAGCATGGTGAGCTCTTCATCGTGTGATTTCGAGCCGAGCGTGTTGACCTCGCGGTTCATTTCTTGAAGCAAGAAGTCGAACTTGCGTCCGTGTGGCTCGTTGGATTCGAACCAGCTCAAGAGCTGGTGGATGTGGCTCTTCATTCGCGCAATCTCTTCGGAGACGTCGGCCTTTTCGGCGAGGAGCGCGACCTCCTGTTCGAGTCGCTCAGAGCCAAGTTCGCTTCCGGCCAAGAGCTCTTGGATGCGACTCTTCAAACGATCGCGATGGCGCAAGGATGCCCCCTTCGCGCGCACTTCGGCCTGCAAGAGACGCTTTTCGATGGAGCCCACGAGGCGCGTCATTTCTTCTTTCAGAAATTGCCCTTCCCGGCTTCGCATCAGCTCGAGTTCTTTGACGGCGCCGCGGAAGGCGGCTTCGAGCGCAGCCTCTAGTTCGCCGCGATCTCTGCCGCGCGTGGTCACCATGCCGGGCAGGAGCGCCAGGGTCGAGATTGAAATCGGCGCGTCCGGGCCGAGCACCTCGCTCAGGTCGCGCAGCGCGACATAGAGCGTCTTGAGCTTCTCGAGATCATACGCGACGTGCGTTGGGCCACCCGCGCCGTCGAGACTGCCGTGAAGGTCAAAACGGCCGCGTCCTAGGCTCTTACGAGCCAAATCTTCGAGAAAGAAGGAACATTCGGCGAGTTCGCTCGCTAGGCGCACGCGGACGTCTTGGTGCCGATGATTCAGGGCGCGAATTTCGACCCGCAATTGGCCATCCCCAAGCGAGGAGGCTGCGGAGCCGAAGCCGGTCATGCTGCGCATGGTGTTAGAGTCCGCGACGACGCCGAATGTCGTCCAACATGCGGCGATACTCGATTTCCCAAACGGTCCCAGCTTCTTCAACGACGTTTTTGACCGGACGGCGCACGGAGCGATCGACTTCCGGTTCGACGTTGACCTGCTTACGGAGCGGCGCGCGCAACTTGCGGCGGAGTTCGTTGTCTTCGACGTAGACTTCTTCGACGTTTCCGGAGTTGAGGAGCATCTCACTCAACTGGTCGAGGACGTAGTCCATGGCGTCTTCAGCGACCTTCACGCCGCGCTGCTCGGCGAGGTTTTTGAGCACGCGCGGATAGTCAGAGGGGGCCAGCCCTCGCGTCGCCAAAGTGTCGCGCGCCTGGGTGATGATCTCTTGTTCGGTTCGGAGGTATTGGCGGAGCACGGCCTCGAGGTCGAGTTGGACTTCGTGCGGCGTGTTGGTTTCGAGGTCCCCCGAGCTTGTGAGCTCTTGGACCATTTCCCGAGCCACGTCGGGGACCTTGCTTTGGGGGAGGAACATTGACGCCCTCCTACCAAAATTCACTGCCAAGCGGCAGCGGGCTTCGCTCGATTTCGGTAGGGTTTTTGGCTGGTTTGAGTTCTACGAAACGCCTGAACCCGAACTCGACTTGGAACGCCCTTGCGGAGCGTCGTCTGCGTCGGGTGCCAAGGGAGCCTCGGAGGTTGGGTCGGGAGCCTGAGCACCGAGCCGCAAGCGGCGAAAAACCGCATCTCTCTGTCGTTGCTTGTAGGCGTCGTGACTCGCGTCACCAACTTCGTTGGCGGAGTCCGTTTCGGCGTCGAGCATCTGGAACTCGCAGGGGACTTGCACGACCGGGCCGAGGTTCTCTGAGCCGGGAGGGGCAAGCTCCATCAAATGCTCAGGCACCCGTACCGGCACGCTCGCCACGTAGTGGATGACCCGATAGTTCCGGGCGCTGAAGCGGTTATCGGCGGCGCTGAGCGCTTCGTCTTTGACGCCCTGAAAACGGGGCAAAAATTGCGCTAAATGGGGGTCATTTTCGCAATAGGTCGGGAAGTGGAAAAGCGTATTGGTGCTCTCACCGGCGATCACGGCGTTGAACGGAAATAGGTGTTCGGAGAGGTAGAGCAGGATGGGCAGGATATCGGCCTGGGTCTTGGCCACGATACGAAAGCGCAACTTGTCGTAGAGGTTGGAGGCCGTCGAGGCGCTCTTGGACAACAGCTTGGTGTAGGTCGAATCGAGGTTCTTTCGGCCGCCGATGAACTCGGTGATGGGAAAGCCTCCGCTCAGCATGGCACCGACGACGCGATAGACCTTCTCCTCCACGAGATGAAATAGGTCGCGGTCGGAGACGGGCAGGCGAAAGAGCAGCTCGCGGCAGCTCAGATAATGCGTAATCGTCAGAGTTTTGAGGATGGTGCAGGCCACGCTCTGACGGTGACCTTTGCCGGAGGCCATCATCATCAGCTCGACGAGGGAGGCCTCTTCGACGGGTTTGGGGATGGCGAGCGAGTATTGGCGGCGCAAGTAGCCGATGGAGTCGGCGATGGCGCGCTTGATGAAGAGTACGTCGCTCGGCAAATCGAGGCGAAGCTCGTGGTTTCGGACTAAGTTGACCGCTTGGGCTTCGTGATCGAAGTTCAACCGGTGCCAATCCAAAACAGCCCCGCCCCGTAAAATGAGACGGAGGGCTTCTGCGTCGTGAATGGCGAAATCATTCACCTTTCGGAGCGGCGCGACGACGGCGCTGGACGGAGGCATGGGAGCTAAACGGCCGAGCTAAGGGGATTCAACCTGGACCCACAAGGGCCTCGGTCCAATGGAAGCTGACTCAGGGGAAGCCCACCCAGGGAAAGCCCACCCAGGGAAAGCCCATTCAAGTGAAGCTCAAAGGCCGGGGTTCGTATGCGTAGCATCGCCGGCCCGCACGCGTCCTAGGGACAAGGTGCCAAAAAAGATGAGTAGCGTGACAGCTAGGACGGCAACCTGGGCGCCGATAATGCCGAGGGCGGTGAGGAGGGCCAAAAACGCGGGAAGAACGAGGTACCAGGGATTGAAGTTCATGGGGTTCGTCGAGGTTCAGAGGCTTCGCGAATCACGGGACGGCAGATCCGAGCGGACCTTAAGCGTCGCATGTAGGTAATTCTGCCACACATCCTTGCGCGGCTGGCAAGTATTCTCCGAATTGAGGCCCGAGCTCAAGGGTGAATCGGCGCCTTGGAGCAAAAAAACTGGGGCAGAGTTTGTTGTAACTATTGGAAATTATTAATTTCCCTTCGGGGCGGAGCTTTGAACGGCGCCCCCCGAGCCCTCTGGGGTTGGGGTCGCGCCCTCTTGGGGTTGGCCGCGCCCCCCCATCAAACGAACCAGTTGGACCAAGCCTTTTACGGTGTCGTCCGGGAAATGGGCGAAGGCGGGCATGGGGCCGCGTCCCCGTCGAATCGTGTGCTCCATCTCCGAGTCGATGGCGACCTTCTGGAAGCGAGGATCGGTGAAGTCAGGCGGGTGAAGGGCAACGGCCTGGGGACCGTCGCCTTGCCCGATTCGACCGTGACAAGGCATGCACGATTGCTTCCAGGTCGCGAGGATCACGTCGTTGATGCCGTGCTTCTCGAGGTTCGGCATGCCGGGCCGAGGGGCCTTCGTGTCCACCTGGCCTGCGGCAGGCTTGGCCGCGTTATCATGATCGCCCGGGGTCCAGGTGGGGAGGTCTTTCCCCTTCTCCTGGCAAGCCAGAGCGGCTGCGAAGGTGAGCAGGGAGATCAAGAGGAGCCCCAAGGGACGCGTGCGGGGGGTACTGAGCACGTCTTGCCGAGGCTGAAGGTTCGTAGGCATGAGGCGGGGTCGGGGCATACCACAGGGGCAAAAATCGCCTAGGGTCCGAGGCCCATGTCCGCCGAGTTCGTGCACCTGCACGTCCACACGCAGTTCTCGTTTTTGACGAGCTCCGTTCAGCTCTCGAAGCTACCGGAGCGCGCCAAGGAGCTCGGCATGTCCGCCGTGGCGATGACCGACCATCACAATATGTTCGGCGCCATTCAGCACTACAAGAAGTGCAAGGCGCTCGGCGTTACGCCGATCTTGGGCGCTGAACTCAACGTCACCTCGAGGACGGGCGCGCTCCAACATTTGGTGGTCCTCGCTACGAATGCGACCGGTTACTCCAACTTGGTGCGCCTCGTTTCGTTGGGCCACACCAAGCCGGCCAGCGAAGAGGGGCCGAGCGTAACTTTGGAGCGAGTCTCTGAGCACACGGAGGGCCTGATTGGACTCACGGGTTGTCTTGGCGGAGTGGTGGCTCAGCGTGTGCTCGAGTTCGGTGAGAGCGAGGGCGAGCGCATCTTGGGCGAGCTCAAATCGCGCTTTTCGCCCGGGCATTTGTTCGTCGAGCTGCAGGAGCATGGGTTCCCCGAGCAGCCGGTGGTGAACGGCATTCTCGCCGATGTGGCGGGCCGCCTCGAGCTGCCCACGGTGGCGACCAACGACGTGCACTTCATGAAGAAGGACGACGCGCCAGCTCAGCTCTACCTCGAGTCGGTGCGCATCGGGCGCACGTTCGACGAGGTCTTGCTCGGTCATCATGGCTCGAGCGAGATGTATTTGAAGAGCCCCGAGGAGATGGCGAAGGCCTTCGCCGCGCATCCCGAGGCCGTCCGAAACACGATGCGGGTGGCCGAGATGTGCAGCGGTCTGAAGCTCGACCTCGGCACGCCCATGTTGCCGAACTTCCCGGTGCCTTCCGGGCACACCATGGACACGTACTTCCGGCAAGTCAGCCTGGAAGGGCTCGAAGCACGCCTCGACAAGATGCGACGGCAGGGCGTGAAGTTCGACGAACCCGTGTATCGCCAGCGCCTTGAGACCGAACTCAAGGTCATCACGGAGATGAAGTATCCGGGCTATTTTTTGATTGTTTGGGACTTCATTCGTGAGGCCAAAGCGCGCGGTGTGCCCGTGGGGCCCGGCCGTGGTTCCGGCGCGGGGAGTCTCGTTGCCTATAGCCTCGGCATCACGGATCTCGATCCGTTGCCGTATGACTTGCTCTTTGAGCGCTTCTTGAACCCCGAGCGCGTGAGCATGCCGGACTTCGATATCGATTTCTGCATGGCGCGTCGCGAAGAAGTCATCAACTACGTATCCGAGAAATACGGCGTCGAGAGCGTCGGGCAAATTGCGACGTTTCAGAACTTGAAGGCGCGCAGCGTGATCAAAGACGTGGCGCGCGCCATGGGCATCGCTGCCCCCGAAGCCCAGCGCATCGCCTCGCTGGTGCCCGACCTCGGGCAGGGAAAAACAGCTACCATCGAAGAAGCTCTGACCATGGAGCCGAAGCTGAAGGCCATGGTCGACGAGAGCGAGCAGGTGGCGGAGCTCATCGAGCAAAGCGGGCGACTCGAGGGCCTCACTCGCCACGCGGGCATGCATGCGGCCGGTGTCGTCATCAGCGAAGGGCCGCTCTACGACCACGTACCGGTCTTCAAGAGCGATCAGTCGCTCGTCACACAATATGATAAGAATGACGTCGAGGACGCGGGGCTCGTCAAGTTCGACTTTTTGGGTCTAAAGACGCTCACCATCATCGATATCGCGGAGCGGCTCGTCAATGCTCGCCCCGATCGCGGCCAAGTGCCTTTCAGTGTTAGCGATTTGCCGCTGATCGACGCGGCTACCTATCAACTCATATCCAGCGGTGAAACGACTGGCGTTTTTCAGCTCGAATCTACGGGTATGCAGGCGCTTTTGCGGCAACTTCGCCCCGACTGTTTCGAAGACATCGTGGCCGTTGTAGCGCTCTATCGACCGGGGCCGCTCGGCACCGGCATGATTGAAGACTTCGTGGCTACCAAGCACAAGCGCAAGGAGCCGCGTAAGCTGCACCCCTTGATCGATGACGTGCTCTCGCCCACCTATGGCGTGCCCGTCTATCAGGAACAGGTCATGCAGATCGCGCAAAAGCTGGCGGGCTATTCGCTCGGTGGAGCTGACCTCTTGCGCCGCGCCATGGGCAAGAAGAAGGCCGAAGAGATGGCCAAACAGAAGGCTAACTTCGTTAGCGGCGCCGAGAAGAACGGCGTCGACCCGGCCCAAGCTGCGGCTATTTTCACGGAAATCGAAGGCTTTGCCTCGTACGGCTTCAATAAAAGCCATTCCGCGGCCTATGCGCTCATCACCTATCAGACAGCCTATCTAAAGGCTCACTACCCGAATGAGTTTTTTGCCGCCGCCCTCACCGCGGATCAGGATAAGATCGAGAAAGTCGTGCGCACAATCGCTGAAGCGCGCGCCTGGGGCGTGAGCGTGCTCTCGCCCGACTTGAACGCCAGCGATACGGCCTTTCGCGTCGTGTATCAGACGCCTGAAGCGCGCCTGAGGGACGGGGCCAAGGGAGGGAAGGGCGGCTATCGCATCAAAGACCCTCTTTCGCCGCAGATCCGCTTTGGGCTCGGTGCGGTGCGGGGCATCGGTGAAGCGGCGCTTGAGAGCGTATTCGAGGTGCGTAGCCAAGATGGATCCTTTCGCGACCTTTTCGACTTCGCTTCACGAGTGGATGGGCGTCGCCTCAACAAAGCCGTACTCGAGGCGCTGGTTACTTGTGGGGCGTTTGATAGCGTTCACGTTCCCTTGGGGATCCATCGGGCTCAGGCCTACGCTGGGATAGACAGAGCCCTCGAGCGCGCTCGAAAATCCACGCGGGACCGCGAGTCGGGGCAGAGTAATTTGTTTGCGCTATTTAGTGCGGCGCCGAGCGCAAAAAGCGAATCGGGTTTTTCGGGGCTCGACGATTTTCCAACTACCGAACCGTGGGACAGGCTCGAACTTCTGCGTCGCGAGAAGGCAGCGTTAGGTTGCTACGTCTCGGGGCACCCTTTGCTCCGTTACGGAAAGAATCTGTCTCGCCTTGGCGCTCTGGATACGGCCAAGTTGCGCGAAGCGAAGCCGTGGAGCGCTCAAGCCGTGGCGGGTATGATTGAGGACTACCAGGTGCGCTTGTTCAAGAAAGGGGCAGCGGGAAAGGCGGCTTTTTTCCAAGTGGAAGACACCTTGGGGCGCGTCGAAGCCAAGCTTCGCGGCGATCGTATCGATACCTATGCGCACCTGTTTGAATCGGGTGAACCCCTCTTGCTCAAGGGCAAGGTGAGCTTCCCGAGCAAAGACGATTCGGAGGAGGAGCAAGAGCCGACGCTCTTCATCGATTCGGTAGAGCTCCTCAGCGATGTCGTGCTCAAGGCGACGGTGCGCGTAGAAGTTCACCTCCAGCTCGAACAGGTCTCGTCGCGGCAGCTCGAGACGTTACGTGACACGTTTCGGGACGGCTCCGGGCCGTGTCCCGTCGAGGTTCATCTAGCGTGCGAGGCCAAACCGCCCGATGTCCCCGCCTCGGTGGTGGTGCTGAAGCTCGCCCGAGGCGTGCAGCCGAACGAAGCGATGCTAGCCAAGCTGGAGCAGATCTTCGGCGACAGCGTGGCCGAGCTCGTCTTGAAAGAGATACCTTCCGCCCCCGAGCGCAGCGCGGATACTCCAGGAAAGCGGCGCCGGGCGCCTGAGCCGCGGGCTTGAACGAGGTCACGATCGCGCGGGCCGGCGGGGAGGCTCGAGCTTTGGAAGTTGACGCAAAGCAAAATCGCGCCTACACGCGGCAGCCTAAAACGAGCGGGTCGATAGCTCAGTCGGTAGAGCTGCGGACTTTTAATCCGTAGGTCCGGGGTTCGAGTCCCCGTCGACCCACAGCAAATTAAGCTGGTTCCGTTGACTGAGCGGGCCAGCAGGGAAGCCCCCGGTACTCTAGCCGGTACCTCAAGGGGCGCCATTCAAAAGGGCGTTCACGCCCCCGGTACTTGCCCGCGTTCGACGCACTCGCGCGCCCCCTGACCCCCTGTCCCGCCCTCGGGATCGGGGCCTTCGGGTCGCGGTCTCGACGGCGGGGCAGCGGGCGCGCAATTGAGCGACCTCCTGACCTCGCATCGAAGGAACCACGATGCGCACCGAAGTCATTACCTACAGCTCCCCGGGCGGGGGCACGATTGATCTCACTCTCGAACAAGTCGAGCTCCTCACTCAGCTCTCGACCTGGCCCAAAGACTGGAACGGGCGGGAATACTGCCAGGTCAGTCACGGCGCCCACCGCGGCTCGCCAAGCATGAGCACGGGGGACTTGCTCCGCTACGTGGGCGAGGCCGACACGGCGGACGGGGGCGCAGCGTGATCCGCGTTGTTACAACGGCCCCCCTCTCGGAGGGGCAGCAAGCCGCCGTCCTGGCCTTCGTCGAGAACGATCCAAACTTCGGCGCCTGCCAGGTGAGCTTCGAACTCGGGGACTTCCTCGAGGTGGACGTTCCGACCGACCCGGCGAAGTACTCGGAGCTCTTCGGGGCATCGGTGCTCGCGTTCGTCTCCTACTACTTCAGCGCTCCTGAAGGCGGTGCAGCATGACCGCCCGAATCGAAACGCGGACCGTCGGTCAACACTTCGGAACCGTCGCGATCGTTCGCGGGGTTCACGGGCGCAAGCGATACGTCACCCGGGTCTATCCGTACGGCTTCGATGGCCCGGCGATTGCGGACGCTCAAGCGTGGCTCATGGCGGACGGAGGTGCATCGTGAGGGCTCCGCACAAGCAAACGCTCCTAGTCGCGGGCCAGGTCCTCACCCTCGAGGCCATTGATGGGGTCCTGACCGTCAACGGAGTGGAAGCGACATCTCGGGAACTCCAGGCTCTCGGGGAAGCCGTCCACTATGTCCGAGTCGCGGCCGACCTTCAGGCAGCAGACAAACGGCGCGCTGAGAAAGGAGGTGCCGCATGAGCATCGTCGTCAACGTCCGTTGTGTCGCCTTCCCGGGCGAGGAGGCTCGGAGCTACCGCGTGCGCGTCTTCGGCCCGTCCGGCGCCGTGAAGGTCTACGATCCGATCGCCGGCCACTTCACGAGCGAACACGTCATGCCCGAAGCGGCAATCGCTCGGGCGCGACGAAAGGCAGGTGCCGCATGAGCGCCCATCCTCGCGACCATATCCGCGTCCAGGTCATTCCGTGCCGCGCTCCGGACGAACTCTTCAAGTGGTACGATGGACAGAACGATCGCCAGCCCGTTTATATCTACCTCGACCCCGAGGCGAACGACGGAACCGGGCAACTCTGGGCCGCCCATCAAGGCGAGCCTGGCAACTCCCGTTCGACGAAGCTCCACTCGGAGCGGCTCATCCGTTTCGCGATTCCGCTCCTTACCGGTGACGCCGCGAACGAGCTCATGGTGAACGAGGAGGTCCAAGCTCTCGCGGCTCGCATGGTGCTCGGCTACTCGAAGGAGTGGGACGGGAACGGCTACCGGGGCCGCCTCGACGAAGACGCGAAAGAAGCCGAGTGCGATCTGTCCGTGCTCCTCTGGTCGTCCGAAGATCGAACCCTCGAAGTCTTCGAAGCCGAGGAGTTTTTCGCAAACGATCGGGAGCTCGTTCGGGCCAAGGCTCGCGAGAACGCTTGGGACTGGACGGAACTGGCCGACTACCTTCGGGGCCAGGTCGGGAAGCTCTCGAGGGCATCGGTACTTCGAGGCGCTGAATCGTTCGCCCGGCGACTTCTCGGGGAAGGGGGCCGAGCGTGAACGAGTTTCAATTCTGCGTCCGAGACGTCGTGCTCTCACGCTCCGAGGTGGCAGCCCACCGGGCGCTCCTCGAGGCGGGGCTTGTATCGCAGAAGGACGGTGGACCATGACGCCCGAGGACCGTAGGCCCTATCACCATCGAACTGAACTCAGCTCAACTTCGGGACCTCGAGCGGATAGCAACCTGCAAAGGTCTCGACGAAAAGGCCGCGCTCGTCTGGCTCATCGGGAACGGGCATGCCGCACTCGGGGACATCAACGAAGAGGACGCGCCCTGGAAGATCACTCGCAAGGCTAAAGAGCAACTCCTCGCCCTCTCGGGGAAGCCCGTTACGAATGAGAATCTCGACTGGGCAGACGATGCGCTCCATGCCGCGTGTCTGGATGCATTGCGGGCCGAGAAGGAAGGAACGCGGACGCCGAAGCGGCAACAAACCGGAGCCCTCCGGTACCGGGGGCCCGGGCCGAGACGCCTCGGGCTTCTGGTGTTTAACGGCGCTCTCGTGGAGGTGAGCCGATGACTTCGGTGGGCCGGATCAAGGTGGTCTCAGCGACGGGGCGGGCGCAATCGGTGCAATGCGAATTGTGCAGTGCGTTCGGCGAAGCGCGTTCGCGTGGCTCTGAAGCGAAGTGGTTCCGGCCGCCCTCGGGCTGGGCGATTCTGCTCGGGAGCGCGGAACCTCGCCTGATGTGCGGCCTGTGCTCGGACCGGGTGGGACTGTGAGCTGGGCCGCGCACAAGTCGGGGCCTTCGGTGGTTCTTCGGATCACCGGGGTTCCGGCCCTTCGGCTCACGGCAAGGGAGCTTGCGGTGGCTTTGCTCGTGGCGGTTGAAGGCGCAACTCTGTCCACTTCACTTGACACATACGGGGCGAAGGGTCAGGCTTCCCAATGACCGCGCGAGAGCTCCGGCGCATCCTCAAGGCAAAAGGGTGCGTCGAAGTCCGGCAAACGGGGTCACACCTCATGGTCAGGTGCGGCAACTGCCCGACAGTCATCCCGGTTCACGCCGGGGAAGACATCGGCCCCGGGCTTCTCAAGAAGATCGAACGCCAATTGGAGCCCTGCCTCGGAAAGGGATGGTTGAAATGAAGAGCTACCAAGTCACTTTTGAACGCGACGAGTCGGGCCGATGGGTCGCCGAAGTCCCAAGCGTTCCAGGTTGCTTCACTCAGGGGCGAACCATCGAACAGGCGCGCGAACGCCTTCGGGAAGCCCTTGGACTCGTCATCGGAGAGCGCGCCGCGGCTTCGGCGGAGTTGAACGAAAACGTCAAGCTCCCGGCCCCGCTCAAGAGACGCCTCGGCGAAACGCTGAAGGCCCGAAGTCGCGCCGAGACCGAAGCGGCTCGAGCCGCCGAGCAAAGCCGCGAGACCGCGCGCGCCCTCGTGGCCGAAGGGCTATCACTGCGCGACGTTGGGTCACTCCTCGGAATCACCCGGCAAGGCGCACACACGCTGACGAAGTGAGAACCCCCGCGGATCGCCAAATCCCGGGGGCATGGAGGGCCAAGGTGAATGGCCGACGAGAAAAAGAATAGCACTGACCAAAGGGGCAAGTCCCACGAAGAAGTCCTGATTCGCAAGATGATCGCGGGGACTCAAAGGTTTGAGCAATGGGCCAAAGAAGCAAGCCTGCCAGACGATGCCACCGCCTTCGATGCCATAGCGCGGTACGAGGGGTGGTCAGAGGAGACTATTCAGGCGAAGCGCACGCTGAGCAAGATTAGTGAGCTCCTCGAGACTTGTGCTGAACCGAAAGCAAAGCAAAAGGCACTCTACTACGCCGCGGAGGCGTTGGGGCTTGAGCCGGAGGGTCACCTTCCGCCCGAAACCGTAGGCGAAAAGAAGGCCGAATGCGTTCGAATTGCACGATGGCACCTGTGGAGCTGGAGAAAGTGGCGCCCGCGAAACCCTGGGAGCAAGAAGGAGAAATGGGAGCTGGGCGAAGCTCAAGATCTCATCCGAGCATTGGGTGAAATTTGGCCGGGCTTTTCGAAACTGAAAAGGGAGAACGTCTTGGCGAGACTCCGCCAGGTAAACGGCAAGACATCCGGGCACTCCTTCGTCCGAGGCCTAGCGGATCTAGTCGATGTATGGCCGGGCGAGGACAAGGACAGTCTGAGGAAGGAATGGCAGAGGAACCACCGCTAGCCTAAACCGGGACACCGCGTGTCCCGGTTTCCCATCAAATGATGCCCCATGATGGGCTCATGATTGACGCCCAGAAAGTTCGCGAACTTTGCGCAAAATCCGCGGCCGACGAGCGGAGCGTGCGGCGCGCCTATGCAGGAAAGCCAACGCGCGCGGGCACTTGGCACCGTGTGGACAGGGCGGCTCGGGACCTCGGAATAGACCCGCCGCCCGGCCAGGTCCGTCGCATCACGCCGGGGGAGTCCGACCGATGAGCTCCCCGCAAATTGCGGTCCTGACCAGGGAGCAACTGGACGAGCTTCTTGATGCGGCCGTGGCCCGCGGGGCTGCCCTCGTCGCGCCTCGACCCGCCGAAGAAGAGAACAGGCTCAAGGCGAACGTTTCGATCGCTGATGCTGCCGAATACCTCGGCGTGAGTCTTCGCACCGTGAGCCGCATGTTATCGGATGGCCGCCTGACCCCGGTTCGTTCTGGAGGAATCGTCCGCATTCGACGCGCTCAGCTCCTCGCTTTTGGAGGCGGCGCATGAAGCTGAAGACTATTGGGGTGGACCTCGAGCCCTTCGAGATCGCTTCCGACGAAGATGCCCTTGCGTACATTGCGGCGATCGCCATTGATGTCGCAGTCGGCACGAACAACACCGTGAGCGCGATCGGGTTCTCGGCCCGAAAGGTGGGCGATCTCTTGGAGATCCAACCTGTTGATCGCGCCCAGTATGCCAACGGACTCGACGCTGTGGGCGCGGTCGAAGTCGCCGAGCAGGTTCGAGAGACCCCGGCAGGAGCGGTGCCGCTCGTGAACTGCAGTGCTTTTCCGGAGCATGGCCCTGTCGTTTTTCTGACCCCGACCACCATCGGGCCGGGAGGCGATGCGTGACCGCTCTCGACGCTGACCTTGTCCGCCGGGAGTTCGACTCGCGCGGTCCGGTCTGGCTTGCCTCTCGCCTTGGCATTGCCCTCCGGCATGGTCGGGCGAAGTGCCCCATTCATCGGGGCGAGTCTCCGGAGTCGTTCGCGATTTATGAGCGGCGCGATGGCTCGACCGGCTGGACGTGTCACTCGCTCTGCGGATCTGGTGACGCGCTGGCCCTGGTCGGCCATATGCATCGTCTGGACTCACGCCGCGACTTCAGGCGCGTGCTCGAGCTCGCAGCGGACATGCTCGGGGGCGTGGCCATTGATACGCCGATCGTGGCGCCGAAACGTGAGACGCCTACGGGTCCTGACGTCGATGCCTGCCGAGTTTTCGCGGCATTTGTCGCGGCATGCCCGCTCGGGGGAGACGCTCTCGACTATCTGAGGTGGACGCGCAAATGCTGGACCCGAGACGAGCTCTTCGCGCCTGCGACTCGCCTCGGAGTCGGCTATTTTTGGCCGGATTCTTTGGCAAAAACGGCCGAGGCCGTCGGGTCGGAACTAACAGAGCGCTACCTGCCACGGTGGAGCGAATGGGCCACACATCCTCTCGTCCTGCCCATCACCGACTCCTCGGGGCGCGTGGTAGCGGTCCAGGGTCGCAGCATCGATCCGCAGATCGACAAGCGGCACCGCTTCACCGGGCGCGGCCCGGCCAAGCTGGGCTTCTTCGGCGGGCGTGATCTCGCGAGCGATCCGGGCGCGATGGTGGTCCTCACGGAGGGTGCCATCGATGCGCTCACGATGCGATTTCAGTCACAGGAAATCACCGAGGCATGGGGGCCGCACATTGCGATCGGCCGAGCAGGGGCATCAGGTGGACTCGCTGCCGAGCAGGTCGAGCAGCTCCGGGGGCGCCACGTACTGATCGCCTACGATGGCGACGATGCAGGCAAAAATGGCCGCAACTTGGCAGCCGAGGCCCTTCGCGGCGTCGCGAAAAAAGTAGAGTGGTTGGCGGTCCCGGACGGGATGGATCTGGCGGAAGTTGAGGCGACAGCATGAGCAAAATATTAGACCTGCCACGCGTCGCGGCCGAGCCCGTTGGCCCCCCGGACGATGACTTTGGGCCGACGGAATACGGGGAGTGCGCGAGCGCGCCCCGAGCCCCCCAAAAGGAAAGCCCCGTCCCCGGGAGTGCCAGGGATGAGGCCCCACGCCAGCGAGTCGACATCTCAGTGAATCGCTCCAACCTCTCGGGCATGGTCGACCGGGCGATCGAAGTCATCGCGCGCGTCGACCTCTACCAGCGGGCCGGTGAAATTGTCGACGTGACACGTGACTCCACGACGACCGCAGAGTCGCGGCATATAGTGCGCGCCGAGGGCACGGCCAGGATCCGCACCATGCCGCACGCCAGACTACGCGAGCACCTAGCGACCGAGATCAGATGGACGCGCCGCGCCAAACAGACCGACGACGAGGGCACGACACGGATAGTCATCGTCGCTACCGACATGCCAGGGGAGATCACATCCACCGTCGCAGCTCGGGGTGAGTGGGATCACATTCGTCCGCTTGCTGGCATTGCCACCTTCCCGGTTTTGCGCCCGGACGGAACCATACTCGAGTCGAGCGGCTACGATGCGGCTACTCGGACCATGGTGGAGATCCCCCCTGGACTGCGCCTCGACGTGCCTGAGAATCCGACGCAAGCCGACGCAGGTGCAGCCCTCGCGATGATCTATGGGCTGGTAGCAGACTTCCCTTTCGCCGAACCGATCCACCGAGACGCATGGGTCGCGATGCTCCTAACTCCGCTGGCTCGTCTGGCGATCGATGGCCCTACCCCTCTTGGACTCATTGATGCGAGTGAGCGCGGCTCCGGCAAAACTCTGCTCGCCGAGCTCATCGGCCGGATCGTGCTCGGGCTAGACCCACCGAAACGGCCCGCACCCAAAACAAAAGAGGAATGGGGCAAGATCATGCTCGCGCTGCTCTCAGCCTGTGACCCGATCGCCGTGATCGACAACGTCGTGGGAATGCTCTCGAGCGACGCCCTAGACATCGCGCTCACCTCGACCACCTACACCGATCGCATCCTCGGCAAATCTCAGGATGCAACGTTCTCGGTGCGGACCGTGTTCTTGGCCACAGCCAACAACGCTACGATCTCGACGGACCTTGTCCGGCGCTCGCTCCACATCCGACTGGAGCCCCAAGGGGCGAGCCCTGAGTCTCGAGACGATTTCACGATCGCCGACATTCAGGAACACGTCACGGCGCACCGCGCGCGCTACCTGAGCGCCGCTTTGACGATCCTACGGGCCTATTGCGTGGCGGGCCGCCCCAAAGTTCCCGGGCGCCCTATCGGTAGTTTCTCAGCCTGGGCCCGCGCGGTGCGCGACGCTCTTATGTGGGCGGGAGGCACCGACGTCGTTTTGACGCAGGCGGGCTTGCGAGAGGGGGGCGACCTCGAAACCGAAGAGGTGACCTCGTTCCTAGGCGCGTGGCACGATGAGTTTGCCTCGAGAGAAACCACCGTCACCCAGGTCATGGCAGCAATCGATGGGCGCCCCGAGTTCCGCTCGGCCGCGGAAGGCCTGGTGAAGCCAGGGACACCCATCACTGCGCGAACTCTCGGCCAGTGGCTGAAGCGCCACCGCATGCAGCAGGCCGGGGGCTATCACGTCACCCAAGGCCAGGGCGACATCCACGCAAAGGTTGCCACGTGGCGCGTGATCCGCTCGGGGCCCTGAGTTTTGTTCTGCGGGGTTCTGCGGGGTTCTGCGGGGTTCTTTTACTCGGGATACCCACCCCCCCAATACCCCCCCCAAGTTACGCCAGAAAGTCCCCGCAGAACCCCGCGTGACCCCGCAGAATTTCCAAAAACAACGAGAAATCGAGACATCTGAAAATCACCCGAAGTCCGAGAAAGCCCTCCACACCGTAAGGTCCATTCCAGCGATGAGAGAAGCAACCTCCCTGCCCACGACTCGCTCCCAGATCGTGAAGGCCCCGGCCGGACTCAAGCGTCCTTCCTTCGATGCCATCGAGGGAGCGCTTTGATGGCTCGCAACGAACGTTGCCACTCGCCCATACGCGCGTGCACGCGTTATCGCTTCGAGCGGAACGCGCAAGGGGAGGTGAGCCGGTGAACCCGCTCCTTCGCGCGAACATCCTCAAGGAGCCGCGCTGGGCCGAGCGTCGGCTCGTCAGGTGTGAGCTCTGCGGCGTCAGGGTGCTGGCCTACGACGAAGCGCGGCATAGCGCCCACCACGAGCGCGAGGCACGAGACCAGAAGTTGATGGCCCGGAAGGCACGGAAGGAACCCCAGAAATGAACGCACGCATTAAAGCATCCAAAACCCTCCCGACCTGGCCAGACGTGCTCAGAGCCCTGGGACGCCCCGTCGTGCGTTCCTACGCTCTGGACCGTTTTAAGACCCTCGGTTTTACTGCGGTTTCTTGGGGGACATCGAACGAAGCTACCGCGGCCCTGGCTAGGGCCCTGAGTGAGACAGAAGATTCTCTCGAGCTGAACCACCCCAAGTGGCCAGAGCGAGAGAGCATCAAGGCCGTGCGTCGCTTGCTCGAGACGATGGGCAGTAGGCGGTGATCAACCGTCCCTCGAGGCGACGACGATGAACGCAACGCGCTCTTGAATCATAGCATGGCCAGGCGTGAGAGGACAATGAGAGACGGAGCAAGGCAGGGGTGCCCCCCCCGGGTGCCTTAGGTTCTTCCCAGCCATGTAGGGGGATGCGGGTGCCACGCTCGCGTTTTTTGAATAGATATCCCGAGCGCCAAGCGACTTTCACCCCCAGCTGGGCCCGCCTCGAAAGGCCCGATTTGGCGCAGAAAACGGCCATTTGCGCCAGGTGCTTCTCCGGCACGTTGGAGATGCTCTCGACCTCTTGCCGTTTGGATCGCGCTGCCGAGCCCGTTGCCCACAACAACTCCCCGCGAAACTGGAAGATCACGAGTCGTGACAAAGAGTCACAGCCCGGCCGCACTGATGCACGGAACTCCGCACGCTGCGAACGATGGCGACGCGCGACGCGAACCGCTCAGGCCTGGCAATGAGATGACCGTGAGCGACCTCGAGGAGAACCGTCTGCGCAACGCATCCAAACTATTTCGAACCGAGTCGCAACAACTCTATTGACATCTCTCAGCATCGGTCGGCCGGCAGAGTGAGTGACCTCGATTCTGTCTCGAATTCTCCCGGGCCCCAAAACCAAAACCTCTGCTCGGCTCGAAGCCGCTCGCTCAGAACTCGAGCGCCGGAAGGGTGAGCTGGCTAAAGCCGAAAAGGCTAAGACAGAGGCCCTCGGCCAAGCCCGCGAAAAACTCGGCGCTGCAAATGCCACCTTCGAGGGCTCGGGCTCAGCCGAGGATGCGGAGCGCGTGACACTTGCCGAGCAGTCCGTCTCAGCTCTCGAGGCCCAGCACTCCCGCACCCTGTCCCGCCTCCGTGAGTCCGTCGAGGCGCACGCGAGCACCATCGGTGCCCTCGAAAAAGAAGTCGAAGCCGAATCCCTCGTGTCCGCCTTCGGAGCACGCCACGACGCAATCCTGGCCCTCCCGGCCGCCCTCGAGAAGCTTGTCGAGAAACTCCCGACCGTGCCCGAGCTGCCCATAGCGAGCCCCGAGATTCGCGCCCTCGCTCAGTCACGACTCGACGCTCTGTCCCCGTCCGCGCGCCGCGCCGTCGAGATCACGGGCTTCGGTGGACTCGGCGCCTTCGAGCTGGCCCCGCGCCGTCAGGAGCTCTTGGCCCTTGCCGATCACTTCATCCGAGCTGGCCAGCGCCTTGGCGCCATCGCGGTGGCCTCGGGCGACCTCGAGATGCTCCGGGCCCGTGTCGACGCGCCCAACCAACTCACCAAAGCGGCCGAGTAATCGACGCCGCCGCTCAACCGAAAGAACTCACAATCACATGAACATGATGAACCGCGCCACCAACCGAAGCGAAATTCTTACCAGAGGCTCCGGAGTCCAAATGGGCTTGACCGATCTGGACCATCGAATGGGCGGTCTCGTGGACGGACTCGCCTCGAGAATGTGCCCGCAAGTCCCTCTTACCGAGCGCGCTAAGGCCGTCGGCAATGTTTCGATCATGCGCCTCGCGAAAGCCGCGCTCGAAGCTCAAGGCGTCTCGTACGCTCGCATGGAGAACATGAGCAATCACGAGATCGCCTCCATGGCACTCCAGAGCCGCACTCACTCCACGAGTGACTTCCCGAATTTACTCGAGGGTGCCATCAATAAGTCGCTCCGCGCCTTCTATGAGGCTACTCCCCCCGAGTTCAAGAAATTCGCGATCAAGGATAACTTCCAGGATTTCAGGAGCCGCACCGTCGTGAACGTGAGCGGCTTAGGAATGCCCCAGAAGATTCCCCAAGGCGGAGAATATCCGCGCACGACCATGCGGGAAGGAACCGAGTCCTGGAAGCTCGACCACGAAGGGGAAATCATCGGGTTCACCCTTCAAGCCATCGTGAACGACAATCTCGGAGCACTGGCCGCGATCCCTCGTCAGCTCGCTTTCGCCGCCACGAGAGCCGAGTCCCGAGACTTCTACCAGTACCTCGTCTCGAACCCCGTAATGGGAGACGGAACAGTGCTGTTCCACGTCGACCGAGGCAACACGGCGGCCGGTGGCAGCCTTGCTACCGACGCGGCTCTCCAGGTCGCCTATACGTGGATGTGGACTCGAACGGACGCGATGGGGAATCCGATCGTCGGAAAGCCCGGTTTTCTACTTGTGCCAGTCGCTCTGAGCATCCCCGCGAACAAACTTTATTTCGGCCAAGTCATGCCGGACACGATCGCGAACTCGGTGGGTGTGCGCTCCGCGGACCAACCCGAGATCATCTCCGATCCGTACCTCGACAAGTACGGGACCGCGACCGCTCACTATCTCATCCGGGACAACGCTGCCGGCCCGGCCTTCGCTTACGGATACCTAGAAGGCCAAGAAGGGCCTCAGATTTCGACACAAACGAACTTCGGAACGGGAGGCGTGGACTTCAAGTTGACCCAGAACTTCGCCGTCTCCGCGCGCGATGCGAACGGGATTTACAGACTTACGTGAGCGACATAGGAGGCGAGCAAGTATGAACCAGGTTTCAGAACAATTGGTTGTTAGAATGAGCCCTCAAAGCAAGGCGCTTCTTGAAGAGAGGGCGGCGCGCTTGGGTCTATCGACGTCCTCCTACGCTCGTCTCATTCTGAGCGGCCGAGTTGAGCCCCTCGAACCCACTGGCGAAGGGGGCGAACCGCTCCCGAGACTCCTCACGCGCTAACACAAGACTTCGGACCGGGAGGGTGAAACCCGGGTAGCGAAAGATTGCCGCTACGGCGGCCCTCGGGTTCTTGATCCCCGGGGGCCGCTTTCAAGGCCATTTCTTCAGCCGCGCGGGGCTTCGACCTGCGACCCCATCAACACAGGAACGGAAACGATGAGTCTACCCGCCTCCAAAACGAACTATCTTCCGGGGACTCCGGTAAAGAGCGTTGACCTGAACGCGCTTCAGGGCCTTGCCTCTAGCGTCGCCAACCGGAAACCACGCTTCGCTGGAGAGCTCAGCGCTATCGCAATGCCGGACGCCGTCGACTATGACCCGGCGTGTGGGGCCTTCGTTGGGATCGTCAAGACAATGGCGGGACCCATGCAATTTACGTGGAATTCGAGCTACAGCGGGCCATTCGGAAGCGGCACGATCACCCGATGCGTCTGGTACTCCGGTTCGGGCAACGGTCGTCCACAACGGCCTCGGGAAGCGCCTAATTCTTCGCGAGCACCCGGGCGGCATGGCGTCACTGTCCCGGCTGATTCGGTGCGACGATCAAGTCACCCTGACGGCCATGTCGGCACCCGATTCCGGAAACGACATGCCGCGCGTCAAATGGAACGTCGACCGGTGGATCGGAACTTTCAATGGTGGGACGACGTGGAGGAGCTCACCCGACGGCATCACCTGGACGGCGATCGCAAACCCTGGCGTCGGGACTCTCACGATCTCCGCGGCGGAATTTCCTATGGCGGCCGGCGCAAACGGGAGGCTCGTTGTTCTTGGCGGACTCGGGTCCTCGACCACAAATGCCGCGTACACGGACAATGGCGGCGTTTCGTGGGTGGCGGTCACGAACTCATCGTTCCCAAAGCATCTCACCTACCTCCCGCTACAGAAAGCGTTCGTCGCGTGCCACTACGTGGGACTTCCGCTTCTCACGCGATCGCTGGACAACGGCGTATCCTGGACCGAGATCGAGCCGACCATTTACGGGGCCCCAGAGGTGTCCACGCTCGAGTACGGCGACATGACCCATCTGGTAGCGGCCGGTCCTGGCACGCTGATCGGTGTGATTGATATCGCTGTCGGACTTGGCGGGCTGTCTGACGACTACGCCTTTCTTGCACTGTCGAACGACGCCGGATCGTCTTTCCGGGTTGTCGCGCTGCTGAATCGAGGTGTCCCCGATCAGGTCGCCTACGGGAACGGAAGTGTCGTGCTGCTCTACACGGCCGATCAAGAGCTGGTCTGGTTTGATCTGTGAACGCTTTGCTCGAATCCCATGCCGTTCTGCGACGATATCGCTGATTGTGAGCCAGCCCCCCGGGTGCGAGCGCTGGCAACCTGTGCGCTCACCGATGCCCATCGCCTTGCCGTTCTGGCCGAACTCTGGGCCGAAACGGACGCGGGCCAGAGGTGGGTCCCGCTGGCGATCGCGGCGTCGCGCTACGAGTCGAGGATTCGGGAAAGCCTTTCGGAGAAGGCGGCTGAGTGACTGTTCTGCTCGGGCTCGACCTCTCTTTGACAGCTTCTGCGGCCGTCGCCTGTGACATGTCGTGGGACGGCGACTGGTCCCGCGTTCAATCGTGCGTGGTCGGTGAGAAGCTCCGGAAGGACTCGAGCGACGCGGAGCGGGCCCGAAGGACAGAGAGCATCGCGGCGCGCCTCGTGGCGTTCGCTCGCTCGACCGGAGCAACGAAAGCTTTCATCGAGGGTCCCGCCTACAGCCTTCGGACTTCGGCTCATTCGCTGGGGGAACTCTCCGGAGTCGTTCGCCTCGAACTCGTGAGAGCCGGCGTTGAACTCGTCACCGTGCCGATGCAGACCGCGAGGAAGCTCCTCTTGGGCCGCGCCGTCGCCGAGGCGCTACGGGCCGCTGGGGCAAGGTTCGAAGGGCTCGATGAGAGCGATGCCTTCGCGGTCCTGAACTGGGGGATGAGCGAGGTGGGCGGGTATTGCTTCTGTCGTTCGCTGTGACTCAAACCGTGTGCGCTTGGGTAGGCTTGACAATGAGCTATGTCACCAGTTCCATAGGCCGATTGAGAAAGCCACGCGCGGATGAGTGGGCACGAATGCGACGTGTTCAAAGGGGGTGCAAGGCAAGATGCGAACTTGCACGTCGTTCGCTGAGCCAGCGCCTCAGACGAGGCAGGCTGGCCAGACGCCGAAGAGAACGTTTACTCCGTGGGAGCCCTTGTGTATGTCTGCAGGCTCCGCACCGCTTTGCCTTGGAGTCCCAAAGTGAAAGGGATGCCCTTTGCGGTTTTCTGGCCCGTTTGCGTCACCATGCGAGTAAAGGCCACAGGGTCACTATCGATTTTCGAGGCACTTTGAAAATGGTTGCCTCGGGAACCCTGCTCTTTGCGGCGGAGGTTGATCGAATAAATCGCTCTACAGCTCCCGCTCGGATGTTGTCGTGTCGTCATCCGAAGGACGCGGTCGTCTCACAGGTCCTTAGTCACCTGGGCATCTTCTCCATGCTCGGTGAGCGCGGCCGAGTCCGTGTAAGCGCAGAGGACGTGATCTATTGGAAGGTTCACGGGGGCACGGAAGCGGATGGAGAGCGAGCCAATGATGCGCTAATTCCCTATGAAGATCTTTTTTCCGATCCAGACAAGGCGCGAATTTATCGAGGCATCACTGAAGCCATGACCAATTGTCGACAGCACGCCTACGAAGGACGTTCTGACGAAGGTTGGTGGATGTACACTCAGCTCAAGGACAACGTCTTGAGCGTGGCCTTCGCGGACCTGGGAATAGGAATTCCGGTGTCCTTGTCGAGTCGAGAAGACAGCTTTAAGCGGAATGTGTCTCGCTACCTATTTTTCGCGGGCTTGCCCTGGTCGGACGGCAACTGTATTAGAGCCGCCCTTGAATTGGGGCGCAGTCGAACCGGACGACCAAACCGCGGTAAGGGGCTACCAGACATCCGCGCAGTTGTGGACAGACTTGACGGCGGACTTATTATTCACAGCAATGATGGGCTCTTCCATCTCAACTCCGCAACGAAGAAAGCCGAATGCAGGACGTTCTCGAACAATGCGTCGTTTCAGGGCACAATCATCGTGTGGGCGATCCCCGTCCCGAGGCGCGAATCCGAATGAGCTCTAAGCAGATCAATCTCGCGACGGATTTTTCGAAATTTCCCGCTGGCAGGTTCCGGAGCGATGGACCGAACTCGGGCGAGAGGTTTCGGGATGACTTGCTTGTGCCGGCTCTGAATAACTACGAGCGCGTCGTCGTGGTGCTCGATGGCGCAGTTGGATTCGGGTCCTCGTTTATTGATGAGGCGTTTGGTGGGCTTGTTCGGAACTCAGGGTTCACGCCGTCTGACCTTCGCAAGAAGCTCGAGATACGCAGCGAAAAGGATCCTAGCTACAGCGACGAAGCATGGGACTGCATTGAGACGACCGTTCAGTTTGCCAAGGTGCGGTGAGCTCAGCTTGCAACGTCCAGGCCGTCCAGCCGTTCATTACCTGGGCGCTAGTGGTTTTGGGCTGGCTGGTCGTAGGGTGGCAGGCCGACCGCCGCGAACGCCGAAAAGAGGAAGCAGCCGCCGTTGACAGGGTGCTGGGTAAGCTCGATGGCATCGCGAAGCTGGCCGTCGCCTACTACACTGGACACGAAAGTGTGGGCGATTCTGCTGCGGCAACTCAGCTTAAGTTCCTCACGAATGAACTCGGGCAAGATATCGAAGACCTCAGGCAGGCATGGGGACAGCGTTATCAGGCGTCGCGCCGACCATTGATTCAGGTCCGGCGAGCGACGACCGGGGACGACTTTGAGACGGCGCGAAGGCAAAAATGCTCTCATGACGATCCGAAAGTAGCCGCGATTTGGTCCGCCTGTTCGGATCTATCTCGGGAACTAAGAAAAGCAGTCCACAGGCGGTGAAGCGAGATCGAGCCCGATCCCGGGGCTTAGTGTGCCAACAGCGCCACCTCACTTTCCACCCCATCGCCCTTCTGAGGCCGGGCCAGTCACAGAAGGACCCCTACTTGTTGTCGACTTCCGTGGGCACAGTCCCGCGCGTTTCAAACTGCTGCAGTGCACCGAGGGTATTGGTCACCTCATCGCTGTTCAATTGTTTCTCCAAGCGGATTCGGAGTAGCTCATCTGTGGGGGGAGGATGATTGACCTTCGACTGCAGCTCTTCTTTGAGAATGGCGTCGTGCGCAGCGTTTTGAAGGGCAGCAGTGGCACGGATTGCTAGAATTCTCCGCATTTGTGAGTTGAACTCTTGAGAGGCCTCCCCTTGGTCCGCCTCCGAAACACCAATTTCCTTCAGAACATCCAAAAGCCGGTCCCTGGTTTCAACCTTTTCATGCAAGGGTCTCGTCCCGCCAAATAGTCCGAGAAACGGCATGTCTCGAAGTATCGCCGATACCATTCGGCTTGAGATATGGCGGATGTGTTCCTGCGCGAGTTCAGCGCCCGCTTGCGCTTTCTGAGCACTCTCAAGCGCAGAGATTACTTCCGCCTTTGCTGCTTCGACTTGGCGGAGCTTCACCTCAATCCCTGCGCCTTTCAGAAGTTCGAAACGTTCCAGCTGAGCCAAGAGGGCTGTCATAAAGCCTGTTGCGACGATAACGGCCACCGTTGCAGCGTCGCGCCGATCCCAAACGGCATACACACCACCGCCGAACACAATCGCCCAACCTAGGAGTTGAAGGAGTCCGGACCAAAGGGACCTTAGGATCATCTTCGAAGGACTGTGCCAGAATGGGCCGAATCTTCCCAGGGCTGACCGCGACCCGTCGAGTAGACCGACTGGAAAAGCTGAAATTGAATCCCCGCGACGCTGGTCGACGGCGCATTGAGGGACGTCAAGCTGGGGGCTGATTTCTCGCGCCCACAACGGAGAGCTCAACCCCCACCCCCATCGCTTCCTCAAGCGTGGTAGCCTCCTTCGGGACCTTCACGACGCCCACGTAGTGGCGCTCTGCGATCGCTACGCTGTGCCCGAGCTGGCGCGCTGAACGGTAGGCCGAGGCCGCTCCGAAGATGCCCGGGGCGCACGTCAGGAAGGTTCCGCACGTTCGGCGGAGCGTCTGCCAGGTCCAACCCTTCGGCGCTCCGTAGTTTGAGAGGCGCTTAGCCGCGGCCTTCATGGCGTCGGAGGTGAGCCCGAAGACCGGACCCCGGGCGGGAGTCGGGCGGATACGCTCTAGGAGGGCCGCCAAGGCTGGCGAGACCTCGAGATCGATCGTCCGGGCCCTCTTCGTCTTCGTCGCCGCTGAGAGGTGAATCTCGCCCGCGGGAAGGTCGACTTGAGACCATTGGAGGGAAGCGAGCTCACCGAAGCGCATCCCGGTCAGCATCGCCGCCGCAACCAATGGCGCGATCGGTTGGTAGCGAGGGGTCGAGCCCTTGGGGCGCTTGCCCGCGTGCTCTTCGCGCGTTGCGTCGAAGGTCTCGGAGTCGTGCGCGATCGCGGCGGTGAGGAGCGCGCGGAGGTCCGGGGGACGGAGGAAGACGCCTCGTTCTTGGGCGACACTGAGAGACTTGAGCCCATCGCTCAGATCGTCTCGTGTGAGCTTTGGGAGAAGGCCTAGCTTTCGCAGATATCCGAGCGCGACTTTGACCGAGCGGATCTCGACGTTCACGGCGGTAGGGGTCCGAGCCCGGTCGGTGGCTTCCCGAGCGCCGCGTTTCCCGTCCTTGGCTTGCCGCTGGCGCTTCTCATTGGCGAGAGCGCTCCGAAAGGCCACAAGGTGCGCCAAGGTGAGCGCGTCCGCGCTTTTGATGCCTCGGGCGCCGCACCATGCCTTGAGCTTGTCGGTCCCCTTTTTGTAGGTGCTTCGGGTCCGTTCTCGGAGGCGCGGGTGGTCGTCGAAGTAGCGATCGATCGCAGCTTCGAGAGCCGTTCCGGTGGCCCGAGGCGCTCCGCTCGAGAGCGCGTCTCGCCTCTTGGCAATCGTGCGGGCCATTGCGATCGCCCATTGTCTTCTCGTCTGTGCGTTCTTGCCGGCGCCCAACGGATCAAGCCTCACCTTAGTTCGCTTGCCGGTGTCGGGATCTTCGCAACGTGCGCGCCACGTCGGGTTCCTCGAGTCGGGCTTCATGAGCACAACCCCGGGATGAGCCGAACGGGTGGCCCGTTGTCTTGGTGCGGTAGGTACCGGGAACGAGAAACCCTCGTTTGATTGTGCTCCCGGTACTGCTCCCGGTACTTCTAATTGACTCAAGGCGCCTTTCCGTGTCATTCTGGGTTCAGAGGGTAACACGATGGTTCAGCCAAAAACAGCGACTTCCGGTGACAGGGCGAGACAGGGACGAACATCCTCTTACGGACTTTTAATCCGTAGGTCCGGGGTTCGAGTCCCCGTCGACCCACCAACCTCAAAACCTCGGACGCTGGCTGGACGTCCGAGGTGAGTCGCTGGTGTTATTGGCCGTGGGGTTATCCGCTAGCCGTTGACTGAGTTAGTGCGTCGCGTCGGGCCAGCGGCTTGGGGGCGCGAAGTCGTTGTGGCGAACTTGCTCCGGCTCGACAGGCTTCGAGTAGGAATAGCGAGGGGGAACCGGCTGCGGCCGCGGCGGTACGGGAGCGACCGCCACCGGGTAGCGACTGCAGAAGGTGTTCCACAGCGATTCAATGCGCTGCACTTCACGGTCGGCTCGGATGGGGGAAGCGCTTGAGCTCAGCTCGCCCGCCACACGGCTGCAGTCGGTAGAACTGGGAGCATCTGCGTAGCCGTATCGCTCGCTGCGATAGCGTGGGGGCAAGGGTCGGTTGGCGAAGGCTAAGAGGTTTTCGGAGAAGCGACTGACTAGCCGTGCTTTGTCGAGGTTGGGAGCGGCACCTTGGATGGCCCCCACGTTCCAAACGAACTCTTCGACGCGCGCGCGGCCCGACTCAGCATCTTGATACTCGATAGTGAGTTTCACGTCGTCTTGGGAGGGGATGCCCTGTGCCGAGAGATCGCTGAAGAACATCTGCGAAGTGCCAGCAAAGTAATGGATAGCCTGCACCCGTTCTTTCTGGGTGGAGGCCTCTTCGCCGTAGAACGTGCGCATGGCCAAAGAGGGCGGGAGTTCGAGCTTGAAATGGACATCGTTGGCGATGGTTTCAATGAGGGAGACGAATCGCGAGCCAAACACGGCGTCGACCTCGGCCGAGCTACCCAAGAAAACGTAGGCGCCCTTACCTCTCTCCGTGAGTTGATCGAGGAGCGAATCGTTAAAATCGCTACCCACGCCGATCCCGCTGAGCCTCACTCGCCGGTCGTCATAATTTTTGCCGATCAGCGCGATTAGCGTCTCGTCCGTCTCGCCCGTGTTGGCGATGGCATCTGTGATGAGCAAAACGCGATTGGTGTAGTCGGGTTGGTAAGTCCGGTCAGCGGCAGCGTAGCCGCGGATGAGCCCGTCTTGCAGGTTGGTCGAACCCTCGGGCTGGATGCGCTGAATCATCGTTTGCAATTGGGAGAGGGGGTCGCGTCCGACTACGAAATTTTGAGCCAAATCACAGGCAGTTGTATCGAAGAGCGTGATGTGGACGATGTCGCCTTCGCGGAGCTCGTCGAGCGAACGAAGCAGCCCTTGCCTCAGGTATTCCATGCGCCCCTCCGCGGCCATCGAACCTGAGCGATCGATGACATACGAGAGGTTGGCGCTGCGCCTCGTGCTCCGCGTCAATTCTCGACCTTGCACGGCTAGCGCTAGTTCGAAAATGCCCGGTTCGGTCGGGCTCTCGGCGATGCTCGGCAGTACAGAGAAGTCGTGATCCGGCGCGACGGGGCTGGTGTGAAAGGAGAAGTAGTTCAGGAGTTCATGGGGGCGCACATGCTCGGGGGGGATCGGTTGAAAGTGATCGATAGCCCAGAGCACACGCTGAGCTGACGAGAGGCTCATGGTGTCGTCGTTCGACAGGTAGATGGCACTGGCCTGGCCTCGATGGTGCTCCGCGTACTCGGGTGCTCGGGGCTCGGCAGCTTTGGGTTCAGCGCGGCTCGATTCGTAGGAATCGGCCTCGCCCTTGGCTTCTTTCTCGGGGGAAGGCGAAGGGGCGCGCCGTGCCATGGGATCAGAAGGCGAGGGGGCCCCTCGAAGGTCAGCAGAGGCAGTCTTCCTCGAAGCGCTCTTCGATTGAGCCTCGGCGCGGGAAGGCGAGGGACTAGGGGCCTTCGGGGGCGGCGCAGCCGCCGGCGCAGAGTGCGAGCCGCCCAAGCGGCCCTGGCCAGAACCGTAGGAACCGCTCGCTTGGTTGGCGGCGTAACCGCCCCCACCCGGACCTACACCAGCGAGTCCGACCCCTTCACCATAGTGGGGATAACATCGCGCCGAACCGTCGACGAAACGGGGCAAAGCGTCGAGGCGAGGTGCAGGGACGCTGCGATAGGCATAGTGGGCTTCGTGGGCACCCTGAGTGAATCGATAGCCCAAGGCAGCCCTGGCCCGCGGTGCCTCTCCTACTGTGGCTCCAACCCCGCCTGCACTCGCGATCTGACTCGGTGCAGCACCCGATTTGGCGCAGGCGAAACAAGCGGAAAGGGCGATGATCGAGGAGGCGAGCGCGAGCGGCTTGGTCATGATCATTGGGTACGCGCCCGGAGCCGAAAGGTTCTTTCGCTAAGGCGACTTTTCGCGCGCAGCGTGCCCACGAGTCGCTTCAACGCCCCGACTCGCCCTCGACGATGCCTCACTCCGCGCGCCCGACTGAGCGGGGCCCATAGGCATTTTTTCCGTCGCCCCCTGGTCGTAGTGTGGGAAATCGGCTCGATCTTCTGATACCCTTGAAAAAGGAGCTGAAGCCTCTTCAGCAACTAGGCGGGCTGGCAGCGGAATTCATGGTCAACGTGGCGGTGCAAAACGAAGGCATGACCGAAGATCGCTTTGCCATCGTGGGCAAGGTCGTGGCGCGTACGTACCGTGTCGAGACCGTGGTGGCCGAAGGCGGATTTGGCGTCGTCTATCGCGCTGATCACAAAGGTTTCCGCGCCAAGGTGGCGCTCAAGTGCCTGAAAATTCCGACCACCTTCAATGAGGTGGAGCGGCAGAATTTTCTTGAACAGTTTCGTTCGGAAGCTGAGGTGTTGTTTCGCCTATCGAGCCACAACGCTCATATTGTTCGGCCCCTCCACGTCGATGCCTTTCATACCGACGACAGGCAACTCGTGCCGTTTCTGGCGCTCGAGTGGCTCGAGGGGCGCACGCTCGGAGCCCTGATTGCTGCCCGCGCCCGGGTGGGCAAGGCCCCGCTCTCGCTCGAACGCGTAGTGCGACTTTTGACGCCAGTTGCGCAAGCCCTGGTATTTGCTCATAATTTGCCAGACGGTCCTGGTAAGTTCCTGTGCGTCGTCCATCGGGATCTGAAGCCCGAAAACATTTTCATCACGCGCGTGGGTGACGAAGACGTGCCCAAGGTCCTCGACTTCGGCATCAGCAAAGCCAAGAGCACGGCGGGTCAACACGCCGGGCAAATGAGTCAGCTCACCAGCGCAGTGTCAGCGTTTTCTCCGGCATATGCGTCGCCCGAGCAATGGTCGCCGAAGCGACTCGGTCAAACCGGCCCGTGGACGGATGTGTGGGGGCTCGCGCTCACCGTGGTCGAAACCGCGAAGGGCGCTGATGTGATCGAAGGCGATCAGGCCGAAATGATGGCGACCATCTTGGACCCAGCACGCAGGCCCTCGCCGCGCGCTGAAGGCCTGACGGTGAGCGATTCAGTAGAAGCCGTCTTCCAACGCGCGCTCGCGGTCGATCCCCGGGAGCGCTATCAAGCGGTGGGCGAGTTCTGGGACGATTTGACCCTAGCCCTTGGGCTTCGTCGGGAGCTCGGAACGGTCGCAACTCGCTCGCCGAGTGGCCGAGCCGCAACGGCGAGCGAGTCCGGACCCGACTCAGGCTTCCCGCCGGCCTCGGCCTTGGGCCCCGAAGACTCCACCTCCTCGGTGGTCGTTCGGTCGCCGATCCGTCCACCCGACAGACCGCCTCTCTCGCAGGAGCCGGTACGCTCGAAGGCCCCATTTCGTCCCGTGGATCCGTTCCGGCCGGGCGGCAGGCCTGCGGCGGAAAATGGAGCCGGGAGCCCACGCGAAGCCCCCCGCGCTAGCCTCGTCCCGAACGAGGTCAGGCCCCGCATGCAGAGTTCTTTGCTCGACGTGCGCGGGCCTCTGAGCAGTCTGTCGGGTGAAGAAGGTCGGATCCGCCTGCCGAGGATGGATTCGCGAGCGGCCAAGCTTGAGCTTCAAACCGTTTCGCAAAGGCCCCGTCGGCGCAGCACCTTGCCTCCCTTCGAGCGCAGCGCTTGGAAGGTGATTTCGCCAGGTCTGGCGCTGCTCGTGTTGAGCTTCTCGCTGACGGTGTTGGACCGAACTTTCGCCCAGGTTCGCGGCGTCCCGCTCGGGTTCGGTCCGCTTCGAGCGAGCTGGCTAGCCGGAGCGTTGTTTCTCGGTTCGATCGTCTGGATTCTGCTCCTGGCCCGGCGTCGTTCAAACTGACGCCTCGGTAGCGGCACTTGTCGCAGACGCGCGCCCTTCTAAGCGAACAAGAGCGGGAAAAGCATAGAAGCAGTCGAGCTAGGGGCGCGTTCTCTGCCGCGGGGTGAGAAATGCGAAACGCCCCGCTTGGGGCGGGGCGTTGAGCTGAGCACGGCGGGGCACCTCGACCGACCCGGGGTTCGAGCCGAGGTGATTTGCTGTGCTGTGCTGTGTCTCACCACCACATGGCGGCTTACCACCACATGGCGGCTTCGAGTTTGATCACGTTCTCGTCGGGCAGAAGCGTGGGGGCGCCGCGGGTACCAGCGGGCTGGTTATCTGAGGTCGCGCCGAAGCCCGAGGGAATGCTGGCCGAAGGTGCCGGCTGCACGCAAAAGACGGAGGCGGGCATGCCTTGGAGCTGCATACCGGTGGTCATAGGGCCCGGGTCAGTCGAGGGGTTCGTTCCGCCAATTTCACGGAAGGGGCTATCGGCCGGGGACACGAAGGTGCCGTTGTCGTTGCGGCAGTAGCGCGCCGAGTAGAAGTAGCGGCTGTAGCTGAGCGTGATGGTTTCGTGAGTCACTAGCTTGGAGCGGAACGTGATGCGAGGCGACAGGATCATGAAGCTCTGCTGCGCCACTTTGCTGTGCGGCTGCAAACGGTCGAAGCGCGTGCCGATACTCATCCAGTCATTTAAGAAGAACTCAGCATCGACGCCGCCCTTGAGCTTGATGGTTCCGTCTTGACGCAACGAGTTGGGGTCGAACGCCACACCACGGTTTTGGGCGGAGATGGCCGCGCTCTGGATGACTTGGTCGAGGTAACGAAGCTCGACGTCGGACACCTGAACGAAGTTGGCCATGCCGTAGAACTTGAACTTCAGGTCCATGGCGCCGGGGAAGATGCCAAAGTTGGCCAAACCGAGCTCGTATTGGGCCATGATGGTGCTGACGCCACCGTTACCTTGCGAACAAGACTCGTTGGGCGCGGTGGCGACATCCGTCTGCCCCTGCGCGTTGGTGGGTGCCCCCGTAGCCAAGGGACGGCGGCCATATTCATCGCAGAAAGGCGACTCGAGGTAGTTATCGACGACGCCGTTATCGAACTCGCCACCACCGAAGGAGTGAATGGCCTCGATGGCTCCCGAGACGACTAGCGCATTCGAGAGGAACTGTTGCGAGAAGCCGGCGAACAGGTAGCCGGCTAGGCCGAGGTCGATCTTAGCGTCGATACCGACGATCGTCTGAGAGCCGTTGGGATACTGGGGACCGAACACGCCGGGGGTGGCAGCCCAGCCTCGGGTTGCGTCGGCGTCTTGGAAGGATCCGAGCAGGTCTTGGTCAGGGACACATTGCGTGGCCTTGCCCTTGGTGTTCGGCATGCCGTTGGCATCGTAGTTAATGCCGTCGCAGTTCGAACCGGGTTGCACGTTCGGATAGAGGGGCACCACGCCCTGGTCGGCCCAGGCGTGCATCAAGTGGAGACCCATGTTCAAGGAGTCCGTCTTCAGCATGGCGTGGATGTGGCCCATGGGCGTAAAGCGCGCCCGGTTAAACATCTCGGGGTTGGGCTGATGGGCGCCGAAGCCGCCTTCAAAGGTAAGTACTGGCCCGCCCAAATCTACGGCGAGCGTGGCCAAGCCACCCATGGTGTGGGTTCTACCAATCAGATAAGTGTCGTACTCACCCGCGTCGTACACGCCGGCCATGCCGTAACGAGCCCAGAACGAACCGGCCTTGGCGTTGAACTTGATGTTCTCGAAGCCGAGGTCGCTGTTAATCTCAACCCAGCCTTGGCCAATACCGAACTGGGAGTTGTTGAGCTTCCAGGCCGGATCAGTGAACTGAAAGCCCTGGATAGCCAGCGTACCGCTGGCGGTACCGTTGCCGACGGTGAAGAACATTTCGGCCCAGTCTTTGCGGTTATGGCCGGAAAACTGCCACGAACCGTACTGGTCGTCTGGAATGACGGGGTAGTGAATCGATGTGGGGCCCGACGGATCGCCATTGGCCGGAACGTTCTGCAGCGTGTCGTTGCCGATACCGACACGCATGGGCGCTCGCAGGTAGCCGCTGTAAGTCATCGTCCAAGCGTCGCCCGTTTTGGGGCCGCTTCGCGTAGCTGGGCCGCCACCTCCAAAGCCCCCGCCTGAAGCCTTAGGTGACGCCGTTGGAGTTGTGTCAGCGGCAGATGCCGGTGCCGCTTGAGGAGCCGGAGTGGGCGTCGCCGGTGGCGGCGGAGGTGGGCTCGGAGCGGGCTCAGCCGCAGCCTCGGGTGCCGTAGCGGTGGAGTCGAGGCTCGCATCCGCCTCGAGCGAACCCTCTTGGGCTTGGGCTGCGAGGGTGGGCGAGAAAGCGAAGAGGAGGGCTAGTGAAGTGGAAAGGGTGCGCATGGACTCAAACGTTTCCTGAGGAGGGAAGCGCTACCACGGCACTTCGCCTGACGGAAGGGAATAAATATCCCCAGCCACCATTCGCTAGTTATCAGCAAAGTTTCGCTCTTGGAACGCTGACTTCAAGGAGACTCGACTTTTGTCTTTCTCCAAATTCGACCAAGGTAGAAAAATCCTTCCAACTGGATGGTAATAATTTGAGTCATTCCGCCACTTCGGGCCGAAATCGACCAGATGGGGGCAGGGGGCCGAGGTCGGCAGTGTCCGCTCGGCTCTCCAACAGGCAAGCCGCCGGTCCATCCCAGCCTGCGCAGGGGACGCGAACCTAGTAAGCGGGATGAGATGAGTGGGGCGCGGCGCCCGGCACGCGTTCTGGGCTACGGGCCACCGCTGGCTGCCACGTAGATGATGGGGGTGAGCGCGCCTCCGAGCACAAGCCACCATTTTCTATCAAGAAATCCCCGGGTTACAGGCAAAAGCAAAATGCCGCTCGTGGCTAGATAGAGCAGGAGCGCAGCGTAGGTATCGGCCACATACGTCCAGGCTTTCTTGCCGCGATTAGTGTGGAGCCAATTGGCGACGCGTAACAGGAGGCGCGGCTTTTGCCCTTGAAATTCCGCCGTGCGCGCGCCGAGCTCAACGTGGATCGTACTGCCCGTTTCGAGCGTGATGTCGAGTTCGCTCTCGCTCACAGCGTACACATCGGTAGGCCGGATCTTGAATTTTAGCACGCTAACAATGTGCTCACCTAGGCGCCTTGTGGCAACAGCGTCGCTTGGGTCGACGCTGCTGGGGATGGCAGGACTCAATTGGTGTGTCTCGGCAACTTGTGTGAAATTAGGGTCCCAGTCTGCAATATGATTCACGGCGATGCCGCTGATGGCATAGACGAAGGTGAGCCCCACAGCGAGATAGCCCGCGTCGCGATGCAGGCTACGAAGCCATCTTCGAAGCGCCGCGGGTAGCTTGAAACGCGAGCCGCGCGCGGCCGGTATTTTCGCTTTGGAGTCGGCCTCGCCGAGCTGATTCTTCGAGTCAGGAGCGCTCATCCGTAGCGTTCCTCTCGCCAGGGATCGGCGTGGTTGTGATAGCCGCGCGTCTCCCAAAAACCGGGCTCATCTCTGTCGACGAAGCGGATGCCAGTGAGCCACTTGGCGCTCTTCCAAAAGTAGAGTTCGGGTATGAGCGCGCGCACCGGAGCCCCATGCGCGCCGGGCAAGCGATGACCCTCGAGCTCCCAGGTGACCATAGAGTCGGGCGCAAGTGCCTCTCGGAGGGGCACGTTCGAAGTGTAACCATGCGCCGCCTCGAAGATGACGTGTCGTGCGTTCGGCTTGAGCCCAGCACGCTTGCCGAGCTCGGCGATCGGGACGCCGCGAAAGCGGGCGCCGAGTACACTCCAGCCAGTGACGCAGTGCACGTCTACGAGTTTCTCCACGGCTCCCGCTTGCAGGAGGTCGCGAAAACCGAGCTCGAAGGGGCGCTCAACTTCACCATGCACGCGGAGCCGAAAGTCGGAGAGGTTCGGGCTGCCGGGTTCGCCGCCCATGGGCTTCAGCGCTTGTAAGACGCGTTGCCCCGGGGGGAGTCGTGGTCGACCGTCGACGCGGGTAGCGGCATGAGCTTCTCCGGTTAAAAGATCGCTGATGGCGTAGAGTCCGCCCCCGAGGGCGAGCATCGTGGTGCCACTGACGGCTCTTTTGAGGAATTGCCGCCGTTCTTCGAGCTGGGATAAGCGGAGGGTGCCGCTCTTTGCGTCGAGATGGGGCTGGTGTGGGTTCGTATCAGCTAACCGACTCGTGGGCGGGATGGGCGGGGTTTTGGCCATAGGGTGTGCGTCAGCTCGGGGTTGGGAAGCTAGCTGCGAAATGGATACGTCGCCGGACCAGGGAAAGTTTCGCATCGATTTCGTCTGCTGCCCCCGGCTTTCTTGAGGCTGTCGGTCATTAACTTGCGCTTTCCACGCGCGAATTTTTGAGGACTCCCGAGAAGTGTGGCATTTTGACTCAACTCATGTGTCGCATGTTTGGCTTTCGGAGTGTGATCAAAAGCCAAGTTCATCGTTCGTTGCTGGCCGCGGAAAATGCTCTCGGTGTGCAGAGCAATCAGCATCCTGACGGCTGGGGTGTCGCCTATTTCGTAGATGGCGCGCCTCACCTTACCCGAAGCCCCAAGACGGCGCTGGATGACGCGCTCTTTCGACGGCTGAGTGGGGTAGTGGCTTCGGAGACGGTGCTCGCTCATGTGCGTCAAGCGACGCAAGGCGAAAATAGCGTTCTCAATTGTCATCCTTTTCAATATGGCCGGTGGGTTGGCGCACATAACGGAGACATCCCTAACTTTCGCGATAAGCAGAGTGAACTCGAGGCAGAGATCGCGCCTGAGCTCCGGCGCTTCGTGCTAGGCGATACCGACAGCGAGCGACTGTTTTTCTTGTTTCTAACGCGCCTCGAACGGCAGGGCGCGCGGGGTCGCTTGGCGAGCGCGAGCGAACTTACACTCGCACTCGCGGAAACAGTAGCGATTACCAGGCGCATTTGTGACAGCGCTGAGAGCCGCGCGCAACTGACGTTAGTTGTTACGGACGGGCAGTGTTTAGGAGCCATTCACGGGGGCAAGGGTTTATACTATTCAACTCACAAGAAGCGCTGCGCTGATCGTGAGAAGTGCCCGAGTTTGTCGAGTGAATGCGAAGCACCAACGACTACCGGCTACGTGAATCATCTCATCGTCTCGAGCGAGGAGCTCTCGGGCGAGAACGTATGGACGGCCTTTCGAGAAGGTGATGTCTTGGTAGTCGATCACCGCATGCAAGTCAGCTTCGGGGCCCCCGACGCGCTCGGCTCGTCCCCGCCCAAATTACCGATCTTAATGAGTCCGGCCGTGCTGGGCTGAGTTCAGCCGTGCGCGTCCGGCCGTGCTGGACTCAGTTCGTCCGTGCGTATCCGGCCGTGCTCTTTCAGCGAACGAGGCGCAACGAGGGCGCGACCGAGTACGCTGCCAAGTGGCCGCTTTCCTCGGCAACGAACACGTTGCAGCTCGAGTCGACATGGAGAAGATCCGGAATCAAGTCAGCCGGAACTTGCCCTATGATTTCGCCTGTCTTCGGGCGAAGCACCTGCACGTTATGCTGAGGGACGAACAGCGCGCCGTTTTGCACGACAGGTTCGAGGCGGCGCGCCAGATCGGCTTCCACGGGTCGCGAGAACACATGCGTATAGCGCGCTTCACCGGTCGCTGCGTCGAGGCAGAGGAGTGTCCCTGAGGAGCTGTTGACGATCACGGAATCATCGAATCCTAACCAGGCTGCTGAACCACCCGCCATACCGGGCGGACGTTCCCAGAGGCGCTCTCCAGTTTGCCGATCGAAGGCGATCGCGCCTACCCCCTGGTGATCGCGCGTAGGCACGATCACAGCGCGCCCCGCGAGAATGGGAGCTTGCCCGGCCGTCGGCTGTTCCTCCAAGGTGCGAGTGAAGCGGACTCTGCCCGTCCAAAGTTCAATGTGGTGGAGGCGAGCGGCCCCCACCGTACTCGAGGAGAGCGCGTAGGCGCTGTCTTCCGAAATGGCGATTTCACCGCGGAAAGGCAGCCGATCTCGAACGCGCCAAATCGTCTCACCGCTCAAGACATCGAGTGCGGTGAGAGAAGATCCGCTGCCCGCGATCAGGGCCAGGCGGCCCGCGCGGCGAATGCGAAATTGGGAGGGGTTTGCGGCGCGATGGCGCCAGCGGATGTCCCCGGAGGCTAGGTCCAAGGCCGTAACCGACGCGTTGTCTTCGGCGATGAGCAGTAACTTGGGCAGGCCGGGGGTATTGACCAAAGCTCCAGCGGCGCCGCCGCCAGTTCGAGGCTGCAGCTTCGCGACAAAGCGCACTTCGCCGCTCTTGAGGTCATGCATCCGCACGCGCCCGTCGCTGTGAATGCGCACGAGGCCGAGCGGGCACACCACGGTTCCGGCGCGCTCGCTGGGTACGCGCCAGGTGACTTCGCCGCTTTTGGTGTTGATGCTCGCGATTTCACGAGCCGAGCCGACGATCAATTCACTGCCAGCCATGACGGTCGCGCACAGGTCGACGCTGGGGATGGCAGCGACCCAGCGCGGAACGAAGCGCATCGAGCCCCCTTGGCTCCAGGTGCCATCGCTTTTTGGCAGAACGCTAGGCAAGCCGTAGCTGCGAAAGCTCTCCGGCTCGGCGTTGGTAACCCCGTCGTCGAGCCGGAGTTCAGCCAGGCGACCCAAAATGGCGCGTGCATTGTCGAGCAAGACTTGCAAGCGCAAATTGGCTCGTTCGCGTGGATCGTGTCCGATATAACGCGACGCAAGGGCTTCGGCGAAGCGAGCCGAGCCTTCTACGAAATCGGCGGTCTCGACGTCGGCGAGGGTGAGCGTTTTGTCAGCGCCGCTTTCCGCGCGATTGGAGAGCGAAATGGCGAGCGGCGCATCTCCTGGGCCGCGGCGCAGCCCCAGCCTGACGCCTTCGACTTGCACGCGCCGAAACAGGGGCCTTGCTGCCTGCCAAGACTCGAGCGCGTCTTCCGCGAGCCAAAGCAGTCGCTCGGCAAGCAAGAACAAATGGGTACGAGGAACGGTGATGCTGCGGCGTCCGAGCCCGAGCCGAAAGCGACCAGGCAAGAGTAGCGCGTGGAGATCGGCCCGTTCGAGTTCGACCCCATCCTGAAGGACGGCTTGTTCGGCCACACGGAACGAGGCGTCGGCCTGAACCTCTAGGCCGCCCGCCGTTGTGACCAAAACCCGGTCTTGGACGAGGCTCCGGGCGAGGGGCTTGGCAGCGCTCGGGCGGGCTCGAAGTTGCCGCTCGGCCGCTTCGAGCAAGTTCCGATACTGGCGGGGCAGGTCGCAGGCCAAAGTGGCGCTGAGGGCCTCCGCGATGGCTGCTTCGAACTCGACCAGCTTTACCCTGCGCTCAAAGACTGCGACCTCGGGACAGGGACCGGGACGGTAGACGGAGAGGAGCACATCGCCCCCGTCTAGCTCCAGACCGAGTTCCCAGGTGTCTTTTCCTGCGCAGAGCTGGGCGGTTGCTCGGGTGGTGCGACCTCGGCGGAGGCTGAGCAGCGCCGAGGCGAGCTCGCCTAGCATCGTGTAGCTCTGGGAATCGCCGGCTCGCGCCGTTACGCTGACCCCGTCGATCAAGATATCGAAGGCCCCGAGGGCCGATAGTGTGTTGTTCGCGCGGAGGACGACTTGAACCAGGGACATCCAAAAAGAATCCTACGGAGCGCGAGACTATCTGCCCCAACTTTCCACACCGATTGCCAGTTGTTGGACAGGTGAACCGAAAGCAAGCTAGTGACGCCCCCGAGGCGACCCTCGGCCGTGCCGCTTGGCTTCTGGCGCTCGTCCTAGTCGCCTGTGGACCGGTAGCTCTGTTTTGGGGCTTCACCGTAGACGACGCTTGGATCGTGAGCCGGGTCGCCGATAACGGCAAGAGCAGCGGACAATTTTCGTTCAACGTTGCGGGGCCTGGAAGTTGGGTTGCCCCCAGCGACGCGGTGACCCCTCTGGGCTACGCCCAAATGCTAGCGTTCACCTCGGCGCTGATTGGCAAAGATAGTTTCAGCGCGGCGCGTATTCTGGGGGTTTTTTCCTGGATTTCCACTTGGGTCGGGCTCGCCTGGCTGGGCATGAGCTCCTACCCCAGGCCCCCGCGAAGGGGGGCGCATGCCCTATTCGTGTTGGCTCCGTTGGCCTGCATTCCTGGCGCGGCCTGGGCGGGGGCGGGTCTCGAAACGCCCTTCGTTAGTGGCCTGCTATGCCTAGGCCTCGCTCTCTATTTAGCCCCTGGGGCAATGACACCCGCGAAGGGATGGCTCGGCCCGGGACTTGTGGGGAGCGCGGCCGCGCTCCGCCCTGAGCTCCTGCCTGTGGTAGCGGCGACGCTGTTTCTGGGTCCCGAAAGGGACCTCCGGAGTGGGTTGGGGGAGCGTGCGGGGTTCGTTGGAGCTGGGTTCGTTCGAGCCAGACTGATGCAAGTAGCCTGGGCGGCTTTGCCCGTCCTCCTCGTGGCCGCAATTCGCTACGCTCGCTTCGGCGACGTCCTCCCACTCTCGTTTCACGCCAAACCTTCGGATCCAAACTTTGGACTTCGTTATGCGTTCGGAGGGCTTGTGTTTTCGGGAGCCCCCTGGCTCTTGTTCAGTACGCTGCGATGGTCCGGATCGAGTAGGCCGGAGATAGGCGAAAAGAGCCTCCTCGCGCGCACCCCGTGGATACTCCTGGGTGCCCATCTGTTTGCGCTGACTCTGGCCGGTGGAGATTGGATGCCGCTCTACCGGCTCATGGTCCCTCTCAGCCCTTGGCTTGCGTTTCGTGCCGTGTGGGGCGTTCATTCGCGGCCGGGCGCCCTGGTCGGGGCCCTCCTCGCTCTCGGCGCAAGTGGTTTGCTCACGTTCGTCTATCGCCAAGACTCGGCCGACACGCTCAGGACTCGCCTGACTTGGGTTGAAGAGGCCAAGCCTCTTTTAGCCAGGGCCCACCGTATTGCCGCAGTCGACATTGGCTGGGTCGGGAGGGCCACTTCGGCGGAGATTTTTGATCTATCCGGAGTGACGGACCGGCAGGTCGCTCGGCTGCCCGGTGGGCACACCTCCCATAGCGTTTCGCCAGCGCTCCTCGACGCGCGGGACGTAGACACCTGGATCGTCCGCGGAGCGGCTCCTCTCATTCCGAATGACCTGCCCAGCCCCGCACAAATTCAAGCCACCTATGCGGTCGACGCCCGACTCCTCCCGGCCGCGGAGGGTCTCGGTTTTGTTGTGCGAGCGTCCATGCCCATCGCCCGCACGGGCACCAGCTATTACTTTCTTAGCCGCGTCCCCAGGGGCCACTAACAACCCGCGGGCGGGGGCTCGGTCTATCTGAGCTCTCGGGCAACTCTTCGCTCTCTTCCGCAGAGGTCGGGAGCGGGCCTGGCTGCCCCCCCGCAAACTTCGGCAGCCGTAGCACTCGATCCCGGAACTCACGAGCACTGAGCGGACGCAGATTCGGGTCGTCTTGGGTGAGGCTAGCGATGAGCGCAGCGAACTCGGCTGGCAGCAGAACGACATTTGCGAGGGAGTCCTGCATCAACGAATTTTGGCCCAGCGAACTATGCCCGGGAGGACTCCGTCCAGTCAGACACTCGAGGAGGGTAATGCCGGCTGCGTAGAGATCGGCTCGCCCGTCCACATCTTCGCCCCGCTCCTGCTCGGGAGCTGCGTAGCCCAAGGTTCCAATGCGCATTCCCGAGCGCGTGAGGCGCGTCTCGGCCCAGGTGATGCGAGCTACACCGAAATCGATCAACTTGAGGGTCGCGCGCGTCCTTGAGGTCCCGCTCGGTGGGCTGCGTGTTGGCTTTGGGCTATCGAGCCCGACTTCGCCAGCGCCGCTGTCGTCCGCTTCGAACTCGCTCAAACGGGCTTCGTCCGGACTAACTCTGTCGAGGCTCGGCTCGCCTGGAGCCTCGTCGCTAGCTTCTCCTTCTTCGCTGGCCCTGCCTCGGTGGAGAAAAAGGTTGGCCGGCTTGATGTCTCGGTGCACCACACCCGCGCTGTGGATCGCTATCAAAGCATCAGCCAGCTCGAGCGCGATACGTCGTCCTTCGGCGTAGCTCACCGGGCCCGCGCGAAGGAGCCGTTCGGCAAGCGACTCGCCATAAAGGCGTTCCATCGCCAGGTAAGCTACACCCGACACTAAGAGCCCGGATTCGTAAATCTCGACTACGTTAGGATGCCACGCGAGCCCAAGGGCCTCGGCTTCGCGGCGCAGACGGTCCGTCGCGCGCACGTCGTGCGCTACCCCAGCGCGAATCAGCTTCAGTGCAACCGGTACGCCGTCCTTCAAACGGATAGCGCGCCATACAGCGCCGGAACCACCGAACCCGAGCGGTTCTCCGATGCGATACTGACCCGCTAGAATCGGCTCACCCTGCGGACGCGAGATTTCGCGGGGCCGTTCGCGGCGCAGGTTCGACTCGCGCTCAAGCGCCAAAATGCGCAAGCTCTGCACACGACTCTGACGGCGGCGATTTTCATCCGAGCGAAGTGCGAGGCCGACGAGCAGGGTCAGTGAGCAGAGACCGCCGGCGATAAGCCACGTGTTCGAATCGATTCCGTGGCCTAGCGAAGTTCGATAAGCGATGAGTGAGAGGAACGTCACTAGGGCGAAGGTTCCGACGGCCGCGGCTCCATAGCGCGAGCCTCTCACTCTCACCTGGACTTCGAAGTTGGGGCCGGAAGCGACAAGAGTGGCCCGGCTTCCATATTCTAAGAGACGAGGCAAAGTCTCGGCCTCTGTGCGGAGCGCCTCAGCAATGAGCCGCTTCTGCTGAGGAGAGTCTTCCGCAGAGAAGCGGATTTCGGCGCGAAAGGTATCGTCCACTTCACGAACGTTGTGCCAGACTGGGTCACCCGGTAGGCGGTCTTCGAGCGCGAGATGACGGAATAGCGACGAAGGTGTCGGAGCACCCCGAAGGAGCTCCGTCCAAACGCCTAACATTTCGAGCGCAAGAAAGTGGGGACCTATCTCGCGCAAAGCCGCCCGCCCGCGCAAGCGCGCAAATTCGTCCCGCGCCCTCAGCCAAAGCGACCTCGAGATGGGCCTCGTTTCGTCCTGAATGAGGCGT